>OIYO01000143.1_pt1 | contig 71966 bp, 57 predicted proteins | sample 1588191 | NCBI WGS metagenome assembly OIYO01 (sample SAMN03283275) | human gut metagenome | biome: human-associated habitat; material: feces | host: Homo sapiens | place: Peru | collected 2012 | reverse complement strand
GTCGACAAGCGGCGATGGATAGAACGGGCTCAGCCATATGGCCTCGATGCCCAGCCGCTCAAGATAGTCCATCTGCTGGGTAATGCCCGCGATATCGCCCAGACCCGAACCGGTCGAATCCTTAAACGAGCGCGGGTAAATCTGATAGATCGCGGCATCGGACATCCATGAACGCGAAGAGTTTTTTTCTGTAGCCATGGGGCGCGTCTCCCTTGCAACGAGATTTTGTGAGACGACCACGATGATACGCCCAAGGCAGACAATCGCGGCAAACAACGCCACACCCACGCCCCAAAACGCTCGCTCCCTCTCGGGTTCGAGCCTATGCAATGGGTACGAAAAAGCCCGACTACCGTGGTAGTCGGGCTGTTACGTTTGGAGCGGACAACGGGGCGTCCGCGTATCCGCTTCGCGGATCCGCACCGGCTTCGGCCGCCTGGCCGGCGACATGGTGCGGCGCTATTATACCCACGACGTGGCGCGGGACAGTGCGGCGCTGACCTATTACCTGCTGTTCGCCATATTCCCGCTGCTGATCTTCATCAGCACGCTGCTGGGCCTTCTGGAGCTGGACGGCGCGTATATCGCCTCCGTGCTGGAGCCGCTGCTGCCGGCGGACGTGCTGAATGTGCTGCAATCGTATCTGGACTACGTGTCCGCCAACCAGAGCCGGCAGCTGCTGTGGTTCAGTCTGGTATTCTCCATCTGGTTCCCCATGCGGGCGGCGGGCTGCCTGATGCACTCGGTGCGCAAGGCCTTCGGCTGCGGCGCGCCGGAGAGCATGTGGCGCAGCCAGCTGCGCATCCTGCTGTTCACCGTGTGCCTGATCCTCAGCATCGCCATTACGCTGGTGCTGGTGGTGGTAGGCCGCCGTGCGCTGCACTTCCTGTCCCGCATCGTCCCCCTGTCGGAGACGTTCATCAGCGTCTGGGGCTACCTGCGCTTCATCATTCTGGGCCTTGTCATGGCCATTTCACTGGGGATATTGTACCAGCTGGCGCTGGGCCAGCGCCGTCCCCTGCGGGAGGTGCTGCCCGGCGTGGGCAGCTCGCTGGCGGCGTGGCTGCTGCTGAGCATGGCCTTTTCCTATTATGTGGAAAACGTGGCCCAGTATGCGCGGCTCTACGGCTCCATCGCCACTGTCATCGTGGTGCTGCTGTGGCTGTACATGTCGGGGCAGATACTGGTACTGGGCGCGGAGTTCTCCGCCGCCCTCATTGACAGAGAGACGACCACCGCCCCGCTGGGCGAGGAGGAGGACAAATGAAGATCATCATCGTAGGCTGCGGCAAGGTGGGCTATGCCATCGCCCAGCAGCTGACGCAGGAGAAGCACGACATCACGCTGGTGGACGACGAGGCCGCTCACCTGAGCCGGGCGGACAACACGCTGGACGCCATGTGCATCCACGGCAACGGCGCGTCCATCAGCGTGTGGCACATCACAACCGTGCTGGACGAGGTCAACAGCGAACTGAATGCGCTGGCGGATGGCTACGCGGCGGAACTGTCGCCCCTGCTGCAAAAGCCGGGCAGGGAGCGCTCGCAGAACAGCGCGCTCACCGTGCGCATCCTCCACAGCCGGACGGGAATGAGCTGGATGAGCTTCATGGTGCAGGCGCGGCAGGAGTACCATCGGCAGGTGCAGCAGGTGCAGTTCACCACGCGCACCTACGATATGCTGACCGGGCATCGAATCACCCTCTCCGACATTTTCCCGGCGGATTCGCCCGCGTGGACGCTGATTTCGCAGACCGTGCGGGACACAATAAGCGCCTATTATCCGGACGAAACGCCGGATGCGGCGGCGGTCGAGGCGCTCTGCGAAAACCTCGGTCAGGCGGATTTCATGCTCTGTGGCATGTCGCTGGTCATTCCGCTGCCGTCGGTGTACGAAAACCATCCGCAGCTGATGCAGGCGACGCTGTACTATCCGCAGATTCGCGCGTACATGACCGAAGAAGCGCAGCGGCAGACGGACAACGCGAGCCTGTACCGCTTCTGTGCGCTGACGTACGACGACGGCCCGAACCAGTGGATTACGCCGCATGTGCTGGATGCGCTGATGAAAACCGGCGCGCGCGCGACGTTCTTCCTTGTCGGCAGCCGCGTCAGCGACTTCGCCTATCTGGCGCGGCAGGAGCACGACGAGGGGCACGCGATTGCGACGCACTTCTACGAGCACCTGTACGCGAATCAGGAGCAGGGCGGCAAGTTCCGCGTCATGTACGACAAGGTCAACCGTGCGCATATCGCCGCCATCGGCATTGCCCCGGCGTATGCCCGCGCACCCGGCGGACAGTGGCAGCGCATGGGCAGCTACGGCGTCGGCTGGCCGCTGATTCAGTGGACGGCGGAGGCGCAGGACTGGAGCGGCGGCGATCAGGGCCCCGATGCCTACCGCACCGCCAACACCATTGCCGCCAGCACCAAGGACGGCGGCATCATCCTCATGCACGACATGAAAATCAACTCCGCCAAGGCGACGGAGATGTTCATCCCGAAGCTGGAGGAGCGCGGCTTCATGCTGCTGACGGTGGACGAGCTGTTCGCCAAGGACGGCGTGACGCTGGAAGCGAATCAGGCGTACTGGCGCTGCCTTGACGGGGTCACGACGCAGTATTGACGCGCGTTTACCCCATTTTTCGCACGAAAATGCGCGAAAATTGCCATTTCTACGGGAAAAATCCCATTGGAAAGGAGCATTCCGATGATGAAGAAGTACATTGCCTGCCTGCTTGCGGCTATCCTTCTGCTGACGATGCTGCCCGCATCCGCATCGGCGGAGGGCGGAATGCAGGCGTGCCACCGCGTGACGGCGAAGTATACCGATTCCAAGCAGAGCAACAAGAGCGGCATCCGGCTGTGGTCGGTCAAAACCGCATTGACGAGCGTCGATGACGAAATCAATGGGCTGGCGCAGGCGTACGCGGACAAAATCGCCCCGACGCTCCAAGCAGGGAAAGCGAACGGCGATAAGAATAGCCGGCTGGATGTCGAAATCCGCCATAGCAAAACGGGGCTGACGTGGATGAGCTTCCTTGTGCAGGCGCGCACGACCTACCACCGCGACCTGATTGCGCAGGAGTTCACCAGCCGCACGTTCGACATGACGACCGGCGAAAGAATCCTGCTGACGGATATTTTCCCCGAAGGCAGCGAGGGCTGGACGATTCTGCGCGAGAAGCTCAAAGCCCAAATCAACTACTATTTCCCGGATGAAACGCCTGACCCGGATGCCGTTGCGCAGGTGCTGTCGGACGAGGGACTGCGGAATCTCGACTTCACGCTGCACGGCATGTCGCTGGTCATTCACCTCTCGGCGGACGCGTTCTATCTGGAGCATCACACGCTGATTGAGACGACGCTGTTCTACCCCGACATCCGAGAGTACATGACCGAAAAGGCGCAGGTCGAGACGGACAATCTTTCCTACTATAAGACCGTTGCGCTGACGTTTGACGACGGCCCGACGCGCACCAACTCCACCAAAGTCCTCAACAGCCTGATGGAGGTTGGCGCGCCCGGCACTTTCTTCATGATTGGCAAGAACATGAAGCCCTACGCCGATTTGGTGCAGCGCGCGCACGACGAGGGTCACGCCGTCGCCAGCCACAACTGGACGCACGGTGACGCGCGGAAAATCAGCGCCGCCACCCTCCGCGCCATGCCGGAGAAGGTCAACAATGCGCTGATTTCCATCATCGGCATCCCGACGCGCTATGACCGCGTGCCCTACGGCGTGTATCCGGCGATGATTAAGGCGAAAGTCGGCTGGTCGTACATCCAGTGGTCGGTGGATACCTACGACTGGCGCGGGCGCAGTACGTCGCTGATTATGAGCAAGACCAAGAAGCAGTTCACCGACGGCGATATTGTGCTGATGCACGACATCAAGGACAACACGCCAAACACCGCGAAGGTGATGGCGGAATGGCTCTACGAGCAGGGGTACATTCTGCTGACGGTGGATGAGCTGTTCGCCAAGGACGGCGTGACGCTGGAGCCGGACACGGTGTATTTCCGCTGCGACGACGGCGTGACGACGATTAAGAAGTAACGGAGGGTGCAAGGGATGAAGCGAATCGCCGCGTTGTTGACGGCACTGTGCCTTCTGCTGGCGCAGGCGCTGGCAGAAACGACCATTGAACCGAAGGAAGCGCGAAACATCCCCCTGACGGAAGCGGGGGAGAATGAAACGCCTGACGGCATCAGCCCGACGACCGGGCGGACGCTGAGCAAGCTCTATGTGCCGGAGGGGTACGCGGGGCTGGCGGCGACGGGGCGCTATCTGCCCATGCTGGTGCAAATCGGCAATGACGGCGGCGGCGTGGGCAACCGCGCGCCGTGGGGCGTGGCGTATGCGGATGTCCTCTACGAAACGCCGCTGACAAGGAGCCACGAAACGCGCATCACCGCCGTTTTCTCCGATATGATCCCGGATTCGGTCGGCTTCGTGCGCTCGGCGCGCATTGGGCATGTGTGGCTGAGCGAGGAGTGGGGCGGCGGCTTCCTGTTCTACGGTCAGCAGGAGGTGGAGGGGAGCGACGTGAAGGCGGAAATCAAGCGGCTCGGCGCGGACTTGAGGAGCGTTATCTTCAGCGGCATTACGGGCGGCACGAACTTCAAGCGCTACTTTACCAGCCGCGCGGGCGCGAAATCCCCTTATGATGTGGATGCAAACGTCGCCGCGATGAGCCGCCTCGTGCCGGAAGACCACGTCGCGCCGAACCACGCCTTCCGCTTCACCGACGATGCGCCCGATGGCGACAGCGCCACCCGCGTCTACATCAACTGGGGGGACAGCGCGAAGCTCTACAACTCGCGCCTTGTCTACCGCAAGGAGTGGAACGGCTACCTGCGCTACATGGGCACGAGCAAGACGAACTGGTACGCCGACCGCGATTCGGACGACAGCGCCATTGCCTTCCAGAACGTGATTGTGCAGTTCACGCGCGTGGACTACAACCACAACAACAAGAATGAGCCGATTATGTACGTCATCGGCGAAAACGGCGAAACGGCGGAGGGCAATGCGGATTTCTTCCTGGGCGGCAAGCATATTTCCGGCTATTGGAAGCGCGACGGCATGACCTCCCGCACGGTCTACTACGATGCAAGCGGCGAGGAAATCGCCCTCCTGCGCGGACGCACGCTGATTGTCATTTTCCCCGATGACGCGGCGTCGAAACGCTCGGTGTCTTACGAGTGAGCAAGTGCATATCCCGCAAAAGGCGGAAGAATTTGCGCCGCGTTGACGCGGGGATGGTGTGGGAAATAATACGATTATCAGAACAAATTGGAAACGGCATGAAAAGCTGTCATTTTTCTCTCCGGGCATTGCGTCCCGGAGTTTTTTGTTGCCGAAAAAAATAGGAAAATGATAGCCAGATATGGAAAAACGCTTGACAATCCTTGCCGAAAATCGCTATAATTAAACAGGTAAATTCATACGATTTCCGAATCAACATGAGCCATCAGCCTGCACGTTTTTCCCTTTGACGTCCGCGCATTCCACTTGCGGCAGCCAGATGAAAAAATCCGCAGCGCAACTTGGCTTATTTTCATTCGGAAATCGCATCAGGTTGAGGGAGTGGAACTGGAAGATGGAAAGCGGTGCAAACACAAAGGAAGTGCTGACCCCGAAAAACGTCTATCGCTTTTTGACGGACAATCTGCCGGGGCTGTATCCGCATGGGGTGATTCCCGCGGCGGAGCGCAAGGGCTTGACGCTGGTGAAATTCTGGGCGCAAGTGCTCGACGGAATCATTCCGCCGGAATGGCACGCGTCGCTCTTTGGAGGCACGCAGCGCTCGCGGCGGCTGAGCGACATGATGAACCGCACGGGCGTGCAGCCGCTTCCGCCCAAATTGCAGCAGGAGATGAACGCACTGCTGTCCGGGGAGACGCTGATTCGCCTGAGCCAGCAGGTGCAGGATTTCCTGCGCAGCGCGCACTACGATGCCGATGCGCTTACACGCGCCCTGCCCGACTTCGTGCGCATGATGATGGAAAACGAGGAGTGCATGAAGCCGGAGCACGAGCAGGTGTTTGAGAACCTGCAGAAATCGCGGGAGACGCTGCCGCGCACGTTTGTGGACATGCTGACGCTCTCGTGGCTGGTGCTGCTGGCGTTCTACGGGCCGGAAATGGGCAGCCGCGAGCTGCTGGACTTCTGCCATGCGCAGGAGCACTCGGCGCAGGCGCTGTATCTGCTGTCGTCGCACGTCACGTTCGGGCGGCGCGTGCCGCTGTCGATGACGGGGCGCAACTGCGAATTGTGCCGTCAGGGGCTATCAAAGGATGAATACGTCATGGATGCGGCTTCGTGCCTGCCGCAATTGACGGACGCGATTCGGCAGGGCGGCAAAATCGCCGTGACGGGCATGGGCGGCATCGGCAAAACGGAAATGACCCGTCAGGCGCTGGCGCTGCTGGCGAAGGAGGAGCTGTTCAGCCGCATGGCGTGGGTGCAGTACGAAAAAAGTCTGACGGCGAGCCTGCGCATGGCGTTTGACGGCTTGGACGGCGTGGCGGAGGAGAACGTGCTCTCAACGGTGCGCGAGAAGCTGGAAGCGCCCTATCAGGGGCGGACGCTGCTGCTGATTGACAGCGTGGATATGCCGCCGGAAGCGGACGAGGGGCTGCGCGAGATTGAGCATTGGGGCTGCGATGTGCTGGTGACGACGCGCTTCCCGCTGGGCGATGGCTTCCGGAATATCGCCGTGCCGCTGCTGTCGGAGGAAGCGAGCCGGGCGCTGTTTGTCCAGCACGACCCGTACTTGAAAAGCATGGGCAGCGCGGAAACGGAGGCGCTGCATCAGGTGCTTTCGCGCGTGGCGGGGCATCCGCTGGCGATCATCCTGCTGGCGCATCTGGCGAAGATGAAGCGCTGGACGATGGCGCAGCTGCTGGATGAGCTTGACCGCATCAGCCCGGAGGGACTGCGGCTGGCGGGCGGCAAATTCAGCGCGATTGCGCAGAGAATCGCCCAGATGGTGTCCACCGACGCGCTGACCGACCGCGAAAGGCAGGTGCTGGCGGTCTTCGCCACGTTTCCGGCGTGGACAATCCCGGTGCGGGACGCGCTGACCCTCCTGCGCGACTTCGGCACGGAGGATGAACTGCTGTCCGCGCTGGAAACCGCGGCGGATTACGGGCTGCTGACATCGAACTGGCGCGGATACGCCATGCACCCCGTGCTGGCGGAGAGCTTCCGGCCCCTGCTGCCGCCGATGGAGAAGGTGCCGCGGCTGGTGGAGGTGTTCGAGGAGTGCAAAGCGCATTACCGCGAGACAGATTATCGGACGGCGCCGCTGATGTCGCTGGCGCTGTACGCAATTTCAGACTTCGATGACGCGCCTGTTGAGGTGATGGGCGGCATGACTGTGGCGATTTTTTACCTTTTGAATCTTCATGGGGGAGAAATTCCTGCCGCACGACTGGAATTGTGGCGACAAAAGAAGCAAGGTGAACTTCAAAAGACAGAACGCGGACGCTTCCTGAACGGATGCTTCATCTTGGCGCTGGATTCCATCTTGGGCGGCGATGTGCTGAAGGATGGCGCAGAAGTGGTTGCAAACCTTGCCGGGGCTTGCGAGGACGATGTTGAGTTTATGCTGCTGACCTGCGGCAATCAGGCGCAGCAGCTGGAGCGCGAAAACACCAGCAAATTCCTTGCACGAATTGGCGAACTGATTCCGCTGAACCATCCGAATGCAGCGGCAATGAGAGCGGAGAAAACTGCGATTGCCCTGCTGAACAAGGATAACGTCTCCCAAGAAGACTTGGATGCGGCCATTTCCTGCTTTACGGAAGAGCTGGACAACCCGAAGCGCGTGATGGACGCGGCAGGGCAGCTTGCGCAGATACTTTGTGCAATGGGACTGGCGGGTATGCCCAGAGAACGAATCAAAGCACTGGCGGAGCTGCTGGAAGAAAAAACAAAGGACGTTGACAGCCTGCCGTTTACCTTCTATGAAGGGTGCGAGTTGATTTTTCATATTCTGGAGGAATACGACAAGGCACTTTCCTGCGCGAAGGCGGCTGTTGAGCATACGCCGAAAAACACGAAAACGTATTTCACGGCCCTGTACAATTATGTAACGATCATGCAGGAAATGGGGAAACGGCTGGAAACACAGGAAATCGTCGTGGAAGCGCTTGAAAAAGTGCAGAAGCTATTCGGTGAAAACAACTCACTGTACTGCTGCTTCAAAATGGCGCAAGTATCGAATTTGCTTGAATTGAAGCAAGGAAAAGAGGCCAACGAAGCCTTGAATCAGGTGCTGCCGATTGTGCGCCAGCAGATGGGAGAAATTGACGCGAAGGTGGTCGAATCGGCACGAGTTCGCGCGCTGGCGCTGCTGGGACGCGAGGAAGAAGCCATCGAACTGGCCAAACAGCTTCGTGTGTTCTTCGTCCAAATCGGCGGCGAAGAATGGACACAGGTGAAAGCACTCGACAGAATCATCAGCAAAGTACAAACGGGATTTTATCGGCAAGAAACGTAAGCGCACAAGTTGGGGAAAGTTCGGCTGCAATGAATGTAACCCGCTTGACAATCTCCATTGTCGCCGTATAATGGCAAGTGGAATCCTGTATTCGGAAGAATACTTTCCATTATACGGCATTTTTTGCTGTCAGGACGCAAAAGAAAGGAAAAATCCATGACGCTCAAGGAGTTTTACGCCGCAGTCGGCGGCGATTATGACGCAACCCTGAACAGAATCCCCAAGGAGTCGATGGTGCTGCGCTTTGCGAAGAAGTATGCCGACGACAAAACTTACGCCCAGCTGACCGAAGCGGTGAAAGCGCAGGACTGGGAAACGGCGTTCCGCGCGTCGCACACGCTCAAGGGCGTGGCGCAGAACCTCGGCTTTGACGGGCTGTACCGCGCCGCGTTCGCGCTGACGGAAGAAATGCGCGGGGGCAAGCCGCTGACGGACACTGCCCTCTACGAAGCTGTGACGAAGCAGCAGCAGATTGTGATAGACGCCGTGCGGCAGCTGGCATAAGGGCAAAAAACATGCGTGAACAGAAGTGGAATCTTGGGCGGTTTATCGGGAGGAGCAGTGCGCTGCTTCTCCTGTTTGCGCTGCTCTTCCTGCCGTCGGCGCGGGCGGAGGAAGGGGAGAATCTGCCGAAAATAATCATCGGCAGCGACGAATATCAGCCGTACAGCTACTACAACGTGGATGGCTCGCCGCTGGGCGTGGATGTTGAAATGGCGCGCGAAGCCTTCCGGCGCATGGGGTATGCGCCTGTCTTCCGCCATGTGACGTGGGAGGATAAGGACGAAGCGCTGGCAGACGGCACGGTGGACTGCCTGTGGAGCGGGTTCATGATGAACAATTGCGAGGACAAGTACACATGGGCGCGACTCAACCTGTTCAGCCGTCTGGTGGCGGTGGTGCGCGCGGACAGCGCCTATGCGGATTTGGCTGATTTGGCGGGCTGCCGCGCGGCGGTTCAGGCGACGAGCTGGGCGGAATATCTGCTGCTCCGGCAGGAAACGCCGAATGTCCCGAAAGTCGATTCGTTGTATAGCTTCTCCACGATGGAGGAAGTGTTCGCCGTCATGCGTAAGGGCTACGCGGACACGATTGTCGGGCATGAGTGCGTGCTGAACATCTTCCTTGCGGAGAATGAAGGGCGCTACCGGAAGCTGGAAACCCTGCTGGGCACGGCGGAACTCGGCGTCGCGTTCCAGAAGGGGACGCACGAGGAACTGGCGCGGCAGCTGGAGCAGACACTGGCTGAAATGGCGGCGGACGGCACGGTGGCGGAGATTTTGACGGCGTACGGCGTCAACGGCATCGTCCGCATGGGAGGAATCGAAAGCAAATGAAACAGAGAACCTCTCATAAGCGGCGCGGCTTCATCAGCATGCTCTGGATGCCGCTGACGCTGTATCTGGTGCTGCTTGTTTCGGCCTTTGTTGTGCTGACGTGGCATGATACGCACAATGTCTGGAAGGCAATGGATGAAACGCTTGACTTTGCGGTGGCGCGGCTCGAACAGTATTCCAACGCCATGTCGAACGACCGCGCCAAGAGCGAAATCCGCCTGCTGGACAAAACGGCGGAGCTCAGCTCCCGCATCAAGGAAACGGGACAGGTAACAGATGGACAGCTTGACCAGTACGCCTATGCGCAGCGGCTGACGGGCATCGTCATCCTCGACGCGGACATGAACGCCGTAGCCCAAACGACGATTGACGGCGACACGGCGGCGGTGCTGCAATCGATTCTGAAAAAGCCGACGGTGCGGGAGATTGTGGATTACCCCGTGAAGGCGTACATGACGCGGACGCAGGTGGGTGACCGCACGGTGGATTTCGCCGCCGTCGCGCGCGAGGACGCGCCGGGTCTTGTGGTGGCATACGCCGAGCGCGAGGAAGAGGACGCGAGCGACATGAAGCTGGAAACGCTCTTCAGCGGCTTCACGTTTGAGATGAACGGCACGGTCACGGTGTCGGACGGCAAAACCATCATTGCTTCCAGCAGCGCTGAAATCGTCGGGCGCAACGTAAAAAAAATCGAGGAAGACAGCATCCCCCATGCGCAGTGGGACGAATCGGGGCGGCTGCACATTGTTGACGGTATGACGGCGTGGTCGGGCAAGCGCACGGCGTTTGAGAACTACTCGGTGTACGCCATGTTCCCGGATCTTGCTGTCTACAATTCCCGCAACACCATTCTCCTTTACGGCACGCTGATTTACATGGGAATCTGGCTTTGCTTCGCGTGGCTGCGCGCCCAGCAGTCCCGCCGCGCACTGGAGAAAAACAGCGAGCAGGCGCGGATTATCAGCGCCATCAGTGAAATCTACTGCTTCACGTTCCTTGTTAACGTCCAGCGCGGCACGGTGCGCATCATCAAGCACCCGATGGAGCAGCTGATGAAGATGGACCGCACGTGGAGCATGAACGAAGTGGTGCAGATGCAAGCGGCTCAAAACGTTGCGCCGGATTTCCGCGAGGCGTTCATCAGCTACTGCGACCTGACGACCTTGGCGCAGCGCTTGAAGGAGAACCCGAACCTGACGCTGGAGTTCCGCGACCCGAAGGACAAGGTGTACCTGATGACGACGCTGCCGCAGAACTACGACCGCCGCGGTCGGCTTGAATCGGTGCTGATGGTGACGCAGGACGTGACGGCGGAGAAGGAGCGCGAACGCGACTATCAGCTGCAATTGGAAAAGACGGCGGAGGACGCAGAACGCGCCAACATCGCCAAAACGGACTTCCTGCGCCGCATGAGCCACGATATCCGCACGCCGATTAACGGCATCCGCGGCATGGTGGAAATCAGCCGCCGATATGCGGGCGACGAAGCAAAGCAGGAAGAGTGCCGCGAGAAAATTATGACCACGTCGGGCTTCCTGCTGGATTTGGTCAACGATGTGCTGAACATGAACAAGCTCGAATCCGGCGCGGTGACGCTGGAGGAGAAGCCGTTCAACCTGCGCCGGATGATCAAGGAAATTGTGACGACGGTGGAGGGGCAGGCGTGGCGCGAAAACGTGCAGGTGTCCTGCAAGACGCTGGCGTGGAATCACGAAAACCTGATTGGTTCGCCGATGCACCTGCATCAGGTGCTGCAAAATGTTGTGGGCAATGCGGTCAAGTACAACCGCCCCGGCGGCAGCGTGACCATCTCCTGCGAGGAGAAAGGCTTTGACGGCACGACGGCGATGTTCCTTTTCACCTGCACAGACACGGGACGCGGCATGAGCGCGGCGTTCCAGCAGCACGCGTTTGAGGCGTTCGCGCAGGAGGAATCCGGCGCGCGCACTGCCTACAAGGGCACGGGGCTGGGGCTGCCGATTGCCAAGGAACTTGCCGAGCAAATGGGCGGCGAAATCCGCTTTGAGAGCGAACTGGGCGTCGGCACGACGTTCTACATCACCTTGCCGTTCCGCGTAGACCCGAATCCGCCGGAAGCGGAATCCGCCAAACCGGAGCAGGCAGCGTCCATCAAGGGCGCGCATGTACTGCTGGTGGAGGATAACGAGCTGAACATGGAAATCAGCCAGTACATACTGGAGGCCGCGGGCGTGATTGTCGATCAGGCGTGGAACGGGCAGGAGGCGGTTCGCCGCTTTTCCGAGAGCGAACCGGGTACGTTTGACTGCATCCTGATGGATGTGATGATGCCGCTGATGGACGGACTGGAAGCAACGCGGACGATTCGCGCGATGCAGCGCCCGGATGCGGCGACCATCCCGATTGTGGCAATGACCGCGAATACCTTCTCCGAGGACGAACAGCGCAGCCGCGAGGCGGGCATGAACCTGTTCCTGAACAAGCCGGTGGATTCGGAAAAGATGCTGCAAACGGTGCTGGAGTGCCTGAAAATGGGCGGAAAAAATGCTTTGTGAAAACCTTGACAAGAACGCAGATAGGGTGTAAAATAGAACTATCACAGGCGCGATTCCGGAGAAAAATCTGGACGCGCGAAAGGAAGGTTCTATTTATGAAGAAGCTGCTTGCGCTGGTGTGCGCGCTTGTCCTGTCGCTGTCGATGACGGCGGTGCTGGCGGAAGAAACCGATGCGTTCACCTCCGCGTCCGTCGCGAGCTACTACGCGGATTCCGCCCTGACCGGGGATGACCTGATGAACGCCATCAACTCCTTCTCCGGCACGTACCTCGTGTGCACCACCAACCCCGACGGCACGGCGAACGCGGGCGTGTTCATCTTCGCGTGCGTGAAGAACGAGGACAAGTACTACATCCAGATGGGTCTGGCGGAGAACCAGACGAAGCAGAACCTGCTCCGCACGGGCGAAGCGCTGGCGGTCTACGCCGCGAACCCCTCCACCGAGGAAGGCGCAAAGCCCTACATCACCGCCGGTGCGCGCATGGTGCTCCAGCAGGTGACGGACGAAGAACTGCTGAAGGTGCTCAACGTCAAGGGCAGCGAAACCGCGCTGTTCTTTGAAATCACCGAAATCAAGCCGCTGGGCTGATTGACAAACGGGGCGCATCCTCTTCCAAACGCGAAGGGGATGCGCTTTTTTTCGGGGAATCTGCGGCAGCGCGGCGGAGAGGACATTTGCGCGCATTCCAAAACACCCAAAATCCATAGGAATTTGCATATTCCTCTTGACAAGCATGGGAATCGGGAGTAAAATCCTATTGCGGAAGTAGGTTATACCCTGCCGCACAAGAATGGTTTATCAATCAGCCAGAGAAAGGGCTTTTGCAATATGAAACACGCTGAATTGCTGACTGTCCGCGACCTGCATGTTCAGGTGGGCGAAAAGGAAATCCTCCACGGGGTCAACCTTTCCGTCGGCACGGACGAAACCCATGTCCTCCTTGGCCCGAACGGCACGGGCAAATCCACCCTCGGCTATGCCATCACCGGCAACCCCGCCTATCAGGTGACGCGGGGGAGCATCACGTTTGACGGCGAGGATATTACTTCTATGCCCGTCAATGAGCGCGCGAAGAAGGGCGTTTTCCTGTCCTTCCAGAACCCGCTGGAGGTGCCGGGCGTGACGCTGAGCGCCTTTATCCGCACGGCGCTGGAGCAGAAGAGCGGCAGCCGCATCCGCTTGTGGGACTTCAAGAAGAAGCTGAAGGAAACAATGGCGCTTTTGTCGATGGACGAAAGCTACGCCGAGCGCGATTTGAACGTCGGCTTCTCCGGCGGCGAAAAGAAGAAGGCGGAAATCCTGCAAATGCTGATGCTGGAGCCGAAGCTCGCCATTCTGGACGAAACCGACTCCGGCTTGGACGTGGACGCGGTGCGCACGGTGTCCGAGGGTGTCCGCCTGTTCCGCGAAAAGACGCACGGTTCGCTGCTGATTATCACCCACAGCACGCGCATTCTGGAGGCGCTGCATGTTGACCGCACGCATGTGATGGAAAACGGCGTCATTGTGCGCGAAGGCGACGCGGCGCTGGTGGAAGAAATCAACGAAAAGGGCTTCAAGGGCTGATGGGGGAGCGGCATGACAGAAAAGAGCCAAGTTGCGGACATTGACCGCAGCATTTATGATATTCGCGACGCGGAGCATGACGCGTACCGCATGGAAGCGGGTCTGACCCCCGCCATCGTCGAGAAGCTGTCCAAGGAGAAGAACGACCCGGCGTGGATGGAGCAGTTCCGGCTGGAATCGCTGCAAATTTACAACAATATGCGCGTGCCGGACTGGGGGCCGTCGCTGGAAGGGCTGGATATCGACCACATCGCGACGTATGTCCGCCCGAACACGAAGATGCAGAACAACTGGGAGAACGTGCCGCAGGACATCAAGGACACGTTTGAGCGGCTGGGCATTCCGCAGGCGGAGCGGAAGTCGCTGGCGGGCGTGGGCGCGCAGTATGACTCGGAGCTGGTGTACCACAACGTGCGCGCGGAAGTGGCGGCGCAGGGCGTGGTGTACACCGACATGGAGAGCGCACTGCACGGGGAATATGCCGACATGGTGCGCAAGTACTTTATGAAGCTCGTCACCCCGCGTGACCACAAGTTTGCGGCGCTGCACGGCGCGGTGTGGTCGGGCGGCTCGTTTGTGTACGTCCCCAAGGGCGTGCAGGTGTCCATTCCGCTGCAATCGTATTTCCGCCTGAACGCCAAGGGCGCGGGGCAGTTTGAGCATACGCTGATTATTGTGGACGAGGGCGCAAGCCTGCACTTCATCGAGGGCTGCTCTGCCCCGAAGTACAACGTGGCGAACCTCCATGCCGGCTGCGTGGAGCTGTACGTCAAAAAGGGCGCGAAGCTGCGCTATTCCACGATTGAAAACTGGTCGAAGAACATGTACAACCTCAACACCAAGCGCGCGCTGGTGGAGGAGGACGGCACGATTGAGTGGATTTCCGGCTCGTTCGGGTCGCATGTGGGCTGCCTGTATCCAATGAGCATCCTGAAGGGCGACCGTGCCCGCATGGAGTTCACGGGCGTGACGTTCGCGGGCGCGGGGCAGAATCTCGACACGGGCGCGAAGGTCGTCCACGTCGGCAAGAATACCAGCTCGTATATGAACACGCGCTCCATCAGCAAGAGCGGCGGCATCAGCACGTTCCGCTCCAGCGTGGTGGTGGAGAAGAGCGCCAAGCAGGCCAAGAGCGCGGTATCCTGCCAGTCGCTGATGCTCGACAGCGAGAGCCGCTCGGATACAATTCCGGCGATGGACATCCGCACGCGCGACGCCGCCATCGGGCATGAGGCGAAAATCGGCAGCATCAGCAATGACGCGGTGTTCTACCTGATGAGCCGCGGCATGAGCGAAGAGGACGCGCGCGCGCTGATTGTCAGCGGCTTTGCGGACAACGTGTCCAAGGAACTGCCGGTGGAATACGCGGTGGAGATGAACAACCTCATCCGCCTTGAAATGAAGGGCAGCATCGGCTGAGCGGAAAGGAGCATCCATCAATGGAGAAAATGACCATCAATCAGCTGCCCAGCCGGACGTGGAATCGTCTGGGCGTGAATGAAGCGAGTATTGACTGGGACGAAAGCGCGACGGTCGTGCTGCCGGAAGAATCCGCAGAAAAGGCGGAAATGCTGATTGCATCGGACGCGGCGTATGCCCGCAAGCGCGTGACCATTCAGGCGGAAAAGGGCGCGAAAAAGTCGCTTTTCCAGACCCTTCGCACGGCGGGCAAGCTGCATGTGCAGACGGAGCTGACCGCCGAGGACGGCGCGGAAATTGAGCTGATTCAGCTGGTCGCGCCGGGCGAAAACGCGCTGGTGTATGATGAAGTCATCGGGCACTGCCACGGCAGCGGGCGGATTGTGCTGCGGCAAGTGACGCTGGGTCACGGCGATGTGTACGCGCAGACGGGCATCGGGCTGGACGGCGAGAACGCGTCGTTTGCGGCGAATATCGGCTATCTGGCGCGGAAAAATCAGACGCTGGACATGAACCTCGTCGTCAACCACTGGGGGAAAAAGACGAAGTGCGAAATCAACGCGTCCGGCGCGCTGAATGACGCGGCGAAGAAGATTTTCCGCGGCACGATTGACTTCAAGCGCGGGTCGTCCGGGTCGGTCGGCAGCGAACAGGAAACGGTGCTGATGCTGGGCGAGGACGCGGTGAACAAGACCGTGCCGGTCATCCTCTGCGCGGAGGAGGACGTCGAGGGTACGCACGGCGCAACCATCGGCGAAATGGACGACGACACGCGCTTCTACTTCGGCAGCCGCGGCATCGACCGCGAAACGGCGGAAAAGCTGCTTTCGCGCGCGGCGATTGCCCGCGTGGCGCAGCAGGTGAAAAGCGAAACGGCGCGCGCGGCGATACTGAACGAACTGGATGGGGAAATGGATGAAAACGACGGATTACAGGCGTGATTTTCCGCTGCTGATGCAGGAAACAGCGGCGTATCTGGACAACGCGGCGACGGCGCAGCGCCCGCAGTGCGTGCTGGACGCGGAAAAAACGTTCTATGAGACGCAGAACGCGAATCCCCTGCGCGGGCTGTATCCGCTGAGCATCGCGGCGACGGAGGCGGTGGAGGAGGCACGCGTGGCGGTTCGTGATTTCCTGCACGCCAAGAGCAGTCAGGAGATTATCTTCACGCGCAACACGACCGAGGCGCTCAACCTTGTCGCGTACAGCTATGGGCTGCCGCACGTCCACGCGGGCGACGAGGTGGTGGTGTCCATTCTGGAGCATCACAGCAACCTGCTGCCGTGGCAGATGGTGTGCCGTCAAACGGGCGCGACGCTGAAGTTCATCGACTGCGAAATGGATGGACGGCTTGACCTGAACAAGGTATCGGAAATCATCACCGAGAAGACGAAAATCGTTGCCGTGACGCACGTTTCCAACGTCATCGGGCGCGTCAACCCGATTCGCGAAATCGCGGATATGGCGCACCGCGTCGGCGCGGTCATCGTGGTGGACGGCGCGCAGTCTACGCCGCATATCCCCGTGGATGTGCAGGCGCTGGACGCGGATTTCCTCGCGTTTTCGGGGCATAAGGTGTTCGGCCCGATGGGCATTGGCGCGCTGTACGGCAAACGCAGGCTGCTGGAAAAGATGCCGCCCTTCCTCTCCGGCGGGGAGATGATCGAGTCCGTCACGCGCACCGGGGCGACGTATGCCGAGCTGCCCTACAAGTTTGAGGCAGGTACGGGCAACGCCGCCGGCGCGGTCGGGCTGCACGCGGCGATTCGCTATATGCAGTCCGTCGGTTTTGACATCATGCACGAGCGCGAAACGGCGCTGGTTGCCCGCATGATGGCGGGGATGGCGGATATGCCGTTCATCCATGTGCTGGGGTCGGCAATTCCTGAGGAACACAGCGGCATTGTCACGTTCACGGTCGATGGCGTGCACCCGCATGACGTGAGCGAAATCCTCGCGGCGGACGGCGTGTGCATCCGCGCGGGGCATCACTGCGCACAGCCGCTGCTCAAGCACCTCGGCTATTCCTCGACGGTTCGGGCAAGCTGCGCGTTCTACAACACGCCGGACGAGGTGGATCGGCTGCTGGACAGCCTGAAAACAATCAGGGAGCGAATGGGCTATGGAAAACAGGAGCTTTTATAACGAAATTCTGACGGAACACAACATCCACCCGGAGTTCAAGCACGATCTGCCGGACGCGAACATTGAGCTGGAAGGCGTCAACCCCAGCTGCGGCGACGACATCACGCTGAAGCTGAAGGTGGATGGCGACGTGATTACCGACGGCGCGTTCGTCGGCGACGGCTGCGCGATTTCGCAGGCCTCGGCGGACATTATGCTGGGCATGATTGTTGGGCGGAAGAAGGAGGAAGCGCTGCGCTTGGGCGAAATCTTCCGCAAGATGATTCAGGGCGAAGCGACGGCGGAGGAAATCGACGAGCTGGAAGAAGCCGGGGCGCTGAAGGACATTTCGCACATGCCCGCGCGCGTGAAGTGCGCCGTGCTGGGCTGGCGGACGCTGAAGGAAGCCATCGGGGGAGAAGAGGAATAAGAAAACCGGACGGGGCGCAAAACCTCGTCCGATTTTTTGGATTAGAATCCCATTAGAAATGCGGCAAACGGCAGGAAAAGCGGGCGCGCACGCCGAAATCCTCCATAAGAAAGGGGGATGCGCATGAAAGAAATCATGTTGGACTTCGGCGCGATTCTGTCTGACCTGTTTCATGCGCTGCGGTCGGGCGCGAAGAAAGTACTGATTGCGCTGGCGGTGCTGACGGCGCTGCTGACCGCGCTCGTTCTGTACCTCATGACGCCACGCACGGAGATTCGGTCTTTGACGGGCTTTCGGTGCTACTTTGTGCCGCACTGCGAGGTGAATTACCAGTCCTACCACCGGGACGACGACCTGTACAATATGGGCATTTACAAGCTGAACGGGCAGGACGCGGCGCGGTTTGTGTACTGGGCGCAGGAAAACGGCTGGTCGAAGATGCCGCTGACGGGCGAAGCGCTGACGAGCGGGATGCTCGACGAGGAGACTTGCCCGGAAGCAGCGGAAATCAAGCAGGTGACGCAGGGGTTCTGGAAGGGATTTCACGGCTCGTACCTGTACGTTTTTGATTCGCAGACAGCAACGCTATATATTCGGAAGATGCCGAGATAAGGCAATTGCAAACAGAACCCGACCGGGCAGGGGAGAAATCCTCCGTCCGGTCGGCTTTTTGCTGCGGGATGTTTGAAAGCAAAAGAAAAGGTCAAGGCTTTTCAACCTTGACCGTCCGTGGAGCATAGGAGATTCGAACTCCTGACCTCGACAATGCGAATGTCGCGCGCTACCAACTGTGCTAATGCCCCAAGCGTTTATTCTCTTTGTGTCAGGCGGTGAAGCGCTGAGCACAGAAAGTATTATAGCATAGTTCTCGGAAAAATGCAAGGGGTTTTTTGAAATTTTTTCGGGAAAATTGCAAACTTTTTTTCAGGCGGCATTTGGGGCAGATTTCAGAATGCACGTTCGCTTATTTTGCGCGGAAAACCGCTTTTCTGCACGGCGGCACTTGTGCATGTGCGCCGATTATGGTATAATGCCCATGATGAAGCGAACGGAGGAGAGAACGGATGGATGCAGAAATGCTGCGGAATGTGCTGACGATGCTGGGCACGGTGCTGGGCGCGATTTTGGTGCTGATGCTGGTGGCGAAAATCACGAGCATGGTGCATGTGGAGGCGGACGACGCGCACGAGCCGATTGACAGCATGGAGGCGAGCGTCGTCGGCAAGCGCACGCTGGTGACGCAGGAGGACGGCGCGCCGAAAACCATCTACTATATGACATTCCAGAAGGTGAACGGAATGCGGATGGAGCTGGAAGTGCCGGGCGAGGACTACGGCTTGGCGGCGGAAGGCGATCAGGGCGTGCTGGTTGCGCGCGGGGATGAATTTATCGTGTTTAAACGAATGATTTGAAATGATTGGAGCTTCCCAAACAAGTGGCGGCGCCGAAGGGGTGGAGGGGGCGAGCGCAGACATTCGTCTGTTTTCGTTGCCCCCTCCTCGCGTCCGCAGACGCGAAATCCTCTGCAATAATCGCATACTGTAAGGAGTAAAACAGAAATTATGGCATATCAGGCACTCTACCGCCAGTGGCGACCCAAAGACTTTTCCAGCATGGTGGCACAGGAGGCGGTCATCTCCACGCTGCGCAATCAGGTGATGAGCGGGCGCGTTGCCCATGCGTACCTCTTCTGCGGCAGCCGCGGCACGGGCAAGACGTCCACCGCGAAAATCCTCGCGCGCGCCATCAACTGTGAGCACCCCGTGAACGGCGACCCGTGCGGGCAGTGCGAATCCTGCCGCCGTCTGCTGGCGGACGAGTCGATGGACGTGATGGAAATCGACGCGGCGAGCAACAATGGCGTCGAGGAAATCCGCAACCTGCGCGAGACGGTCAAATATCCGCCGCAGCAGGGGAAATACAAGGTTTACATCATCGACGAAGTGCACATGCTGTCCACTTCCGCGTTTAATGCCCTGCTGAAAACGCTGGAGGAGCCGCCGGCATACGTCGTTTTCATCCTCGCGACGACCGAGCCGCAGAAGCTGCCCGCGACGATTCTCAGCCGCTGCCAGCGCTTCGACTTCGGGCGGATTCCGGCGCACCAAATCGCGGGGCGGCTGCGTCAGGCGGCGGAGGGCGCGAACGCGGAAGCGTCGGAGAACGCGCTGATGCTCATCGCCCGCGCCGCAGAGGGCGGAATGCGCGACGCGCTGTCGATACTGGACATGTGCCTGGGCTATTCCAATCAGGTGACGGAAGACCTCGTGCGCAATGTGCTGGGCACGAGCGACCGCAGCTTCCTGTTCCGCTTTGCCGACGCGCTGGAAAAAGAGGACGCGTCCGCCGTCATGCGGATGATTGACGAATTGATGCGCGCCGGACGCGAGCCGATGGTGTTCGCCAAGGATGTCAGCCAGCACCTGCGCGCGTTGCTGATTGCCAAGTGCAGCCCCGACGACCTGAGCGCCCTGCTTGACCTGACGCAGGAGGACGCGCAGGAGTACGCGCAGCAGGCGGAAAAATTCACCACGACGCGGCTGATGCACATGCTGGAGCTGTTCATGCGCGTGGAAACCGACTTGCGCTGGGCGTCGTCGCCGCGAATCGTGCTGGAAAACGCCGCGCTGAAAAGCTGCCTGCGGACGAGCGAGGCGGACACCGCGGCGCTGAACGACCGCATCAGCGAACTGGAAAAGCAGCTGACCGCATTGCAGGAGAAATTGCAAAGCGGCGCGTTTGCCCCTGCGCAGCCCGCGAAAAAGGCGGCAAAGCCTGCATCCGAGCCGAAGCAGGAAGCACCCAAACCCGCTGCGCCCCCCGTGATGACCCCGACCGGCAAGACCGACGCGGACGCGTGGAAGGAAGCCATGAACATCTTGAAACGCTCCGATCCCGGCACGTTCGCCATGCTGACGATGGGCAAATACGCCGGGTGCGACGGCGACACCTACCGCTGGCAGGCGCCGATGGGGCAGGAGCTGTACGTCGGGCTGATGAATCAGGAGAAGAAGCGCACGGCGATTGCGTCGGCGCTGACGCAGGCATCGGGGATGCAATGCCGCTTTGAGGCCATCGGCGCGGTGAAGGAGAAGAAAGCTGACCAGAGCGACGAATCCTTCCTCGCGGCGCTGGAAACGACCTTTGGCAAGGCGAACACGATGGTGCAGGAGGACGTGAAGGGGTGAGCGGCGCGGACATTCGCGGGATGTTTGCCGGAATGCCGGGGGCGCACGGCATCATCGAAGCGGCGCTGAACGGGCAGGGGCGCGTGATGACGGACGATGCGGCGCATCCGAGCAGCGCGGCGGTGCTGGCGGGCGATTTCCTCTTCTTCGGCGGCGAACCGTCGGAAGAATTGGTGCGGCGCGCACTGAACGCGGAGAATCGCGCGTGGATTGTGCAAGGGAGCAGTGCGTTCCTTGTGCTGGTGCAGGCGCAGCGGTCGGGAACGTGGTCGGAGCGCATCGCCTTTGACCCGCACCGTCAGCCGGAGGATGCGCACCTGACCGCGCTGCTGGCGAATCTGCCGCAAGGCGTGACGCTCGTGCCGATTGGCGCGGCGGAAATGGCGTTCTGCCGCAAAAATTCGTGGGCGGAGGACTTCGTGAGTCAATTCACGGAGGATGAATATGCGCGCAGCGGGCTGGGCGTGCTGGTCTGCGCGGATGGGGCGTTCGTGTCGGGCGCATCCAGCTATGCGGCGTATCCCGGCGGCATCGAGGTGGAGGTGGACACAGCACCGGCGTACCGCGGACACGGCTATGCGACGCTGGCAGCGGCGAAGCTCATCTTGACGGCGCATCAGCAGGGGAAAATCGCGACGTGGGACGCGGCAAATGAAACATCAGCACACATTGCGCAGAAACTGGGCTATCGTGTAACCTGCACCTATCAAGTCTTCACAACGGTGTAACCATTTGCGCACTCGGCAGGATGATTCGCATTCCGCGTTTCCTGCCGGGTGCATTTTTTGACGAAATTTCAACGGTTCGGACGATTTTCACAAAAATCCTGCCGGATTCCTCGAAAAAACCACAAAATTTTTCCGGGCAGCAGGAAATAGGGGGGACATGTAGAATTAGAAAAGTCGGGCTAAATTGTAACCTCAACTTTTCCCGCCCCGAAAGGGGCATGACATGGAGGGAGTTTTGAACATGAGTGAGCAGAACCTGAAGCAGGTGCTGGCGAAAAAGCAGAGCATCCTGCAGGGAGACGCGGAACGAATCGCAAAGCAGCGCGCGGCTGGCAAGCTGACCGCCCGTGAACGGGTGGCGAAGCTGCTGGACGCCGGCTCTTTCGTGGAGACGGACGCGCTGGTATCCCGCAATGGGGATTACGCCGGGGTCGTGACCGGCAGCGGCACGGTGCAGGATCGCCCTGTGTATGTGTTCGCGCAGGATTTCACGGTGCATGGCGGCGCGATGGGGCAGATGCAGGCGCAGAAGATCGTCAAGGTGCTTGACCTTGCGCAGAAGACGGGCGCGCCCGTGATCGCCCTGTGCGACAGCGCTGGTGTGCGCATTGACGAGGGCGCGGCGGCGATGAACGCCTACGCTTCCGTTTTCACCCGTCTGGCAAAGCTCAGCGGCGTGGTGCCGGTCATCGCGCTGGTGCTGGGCCCGGTGGTCGGCGGCGCGGCGATGATCGCCCAGCTGGCTGACATCACCATCGAAGCCGAAAACGTTGGTCAGCTGATGGTCTATGGCCCGCAGGTCATGAGCGCCATTTCCGGCAAGACGGTGGATGCCAAGGCGGTCGGCGGCGCGAAGACGATGGCTGCGCAGGGCGGCGTCGCGCTGACGGCGAAGGACGAGGACGAAGCCATCTCTCTGGCGGTGCAGGTGCTGGACTATCTGCCCGGCTGCAACGCGGAGGATGCCGCGATTGTGGATACCGACGACATGAACCGCATTCTGCCCGTGCTGGACGCGGCGGACGCGGAAAGCCAGCTGGCTGCCATGGCGGACGGCGCGGCGTATGTGGAGCTTTACAAGGACTACGGCAAGGAAATCCGCGTTGCGCTGACCCGCGTGGGCGGTCGTCCGGTCGGTCTGGTGGTTGGCAACGGCAAGGAGAACGACGGTGTGCTGACGGCGCAGTCCGCGAGCAAGGCCGCGCGCTTCATCCGCCTGTGCGACTGCTACAGCCTGCCGGTCGTGTCCCTCATCAACAGCAAGGGCGTTGCCGTCCCGGCGGTTGACGAGCAGGCGGCGACCATCAAGGCGACCACCCAGCTGCTTTACGCCTACGCGGAAGCGACGACGGCGAAGGTGTCCATCGTCACCGGCAATGCCATCGGTCAGGCGTATGTCGCCATGGGCGGCAAGAGCAATGCCGATGTCACCTACGCGTGGCCGGGCGCGGTGATTTCCGCCCTGACCCCCGAAGCGGCGGTGCAGGTGCTCTACACCGACGACCTGAAGGCGGATAAGAAGCCGGCGCTCCAGTCCCGTGCGGATTTGGAAGCGAAGTTCGCTGCGGATGTGGCGGACGGCGTGGCGGCTGCCGCGGCTGGCATGGTCGATGACGTGATTGATCCCGCCGAAACGCGCAAGTATGTCATTGCGGCGCTGGAGATGCTCTCCTCCAAGCGCGAATCCAATCCCCCGAAGAAGCACGGCAACCTGCCGCTGTGATTGAGGAAAGGATTGTGTGAAAAATGGACTTTGCAGCCTTTTTGAATAATCTGGGCTTCGGCTTGACCGTCACCCTCATCGGCATCGCCATCGTGTTCCTCGGTTTGACGATTCTGATTGGTCTGATCAAGCTGATGGAAAAAGCCACCGCGAACCTCGGCAAGGGCGGCAAGAAGGGCAAGAAGCAGGCGGAAGCGCCCGCTCCCGCGCCGGTCGCCGCGCCCGTGGTGGAGGAAGTGCCCGTGGCGGATGACAGCGAGCTGATTGCGGTCATTTCCGCCGCTGTGGCGATGATGATGGAGGATGGCAGCGCCTTCACGGTGCGCCGCGTCCGCCGCGTGCAGAATGCGCCCGCCTGGCAGAAGGCTGGCCGCGAAGAACAGGTGTACAGCCGCTTCTGATGCAGTGCTGCACCCGATACGATTTCCGGACGCATCTGAAAATCGTATCAGCATGACAACAAATTGAACGATTTTGACAGGAGGAAATCCCATCATGCGTACCTTCAATATTACGGTCAACGGTCAGACTTATGTGGTGGATGTGGAAGAAGTCGGCGGCGTGCAGACGGCTGCGCCCGTGCGCGCTGCTGCCCCTGTGGCGGCTGCTCCCGTGGCGGCGGCTCCGGCTGCTGCGCCTAAGGCGGCTGCGGCGGCTCCCGTGGCGGGCGGCGAACCCGTCAAGGCGCCCATGCCCGGCAACATCCTCGACGTGAAGGTCAAGGTTGGCGACACGGTCAAGGCGGGCACGGTGCTGTGCGTGCTGGAAGCCATGAAGATGGAAAACGAAATTCCCGCCCCCAAGGACGGCAAAGTGGCGCAGGTCGTTGTGACCAAGGGCGCGACGGTCGGCGCGGGCGACACGCTGGTCGTGCTGGCGTAATCCGACGTATTTACCGATCCCGAAGGAAAGTGAGCTGATATAATGGGAATCAATGTGGGCGAAACCCTCATGGGGCTCGTCACGACCTCGGGTATCTACCAGTATCTGACGAACCCGCTGGCGCTGATCATGGTCGCCATCGCTTGCGTACTGCTGTATCTCGCCATTGTCAAGCAATTTGAGCCGCTGCTGCTGCTGCCGATTGCCTTCGGTATGCTGCTGACCAACCTGCTGGGCAGCGACGTTTTCCACGAAGAACTCTTCGCCGGCGGCCATGCCAACTGGGCGCTGTTCGGCGGCGCGGTCATGATAGACGGCAAGGATTTTGTGGATTCGGTCGGCTATATGGTCAATGCCGCCGGTCAGATTCTGACCAGCAACAATGTCGTGCTGGGTCACTTTGTGAACTCCGTTGTTGCGTCCGACCCGACGGCGCTGGTGCCGTTTGCCGACGTCATGGCGCAGTTCGCCGCCAACGGCAACGCGGCTTCCGTCATTCTGGAGGACGCCTTCCTGAAGAATGGCGCGGTCTACACCGCCACCGGCGCGATGCTGGCGACGGCGGGCAAGACGATTTCCGCGGGTCTGCTGGACTACCTGTACCTCGGCGTGAAGCTGGGCATCTATCCGTGCCTTATCTTCATGGGCGTTGGCGCGGGCACGGACTTCGGGCCGCTGATTTCTAACCCGAAGACGCTGCTGCTGGGCGCGGCGGCGCAGCTGGGCATCTTCATGACGTTCATCTTCGCGTATGCCGTGTTCGGCTTCTCCGATGCGGAAGCGGGCGCCATCGGCATCATCGGCGGCGCGGACGGCCCGACGGCCATTTGGCTGACCGGCAAGCTCGCCCCGCACCTCCTTGGCCCGATCGCGGTCGCTGCATACTCCTACATGGCGCTGGTGCCTGTCATTCAGCCGCCGATTATGCGCGCCCTGACCACCGAGAAGGAACGCAAAATCGTCATGGAGCAGCTCAAGCCTGCCACCAAGACGCAGAAGATTATCTTCCCCATCGTCGTTACCATTCTGGTTGCGCTGCTGCTGCCGTCCGCTGCTCCGCTGGTCGGCTGCCTGATGCTGGGCAACCTCGCGAAGGAATGCGGCGTGACCGAACGTCTGAACAAGACGATGCAGAACGAGCTGATGAATATCGTCACGATTTTCCTCGGCATCACGGTCGGCGCAACGGCGACTGCCTCTACCTTCCTGACGGTGCGCACGCTTGAAATCATCGCGATGGGCATCGTCGCGTTCGGCATGGGCACGGCGGGCGGCGTGCTGCTGGCGAAGCTGATGAACAAGCTCTCCGGCGGCAAGATCAACCCGCTGATCGGCTCTGCCGGCGTGTCCGCTGTCCCGATGGCGGCGCGTGTGTCCCAGAAGGAAGGTCAGAAGGCCAATCCCGCGAACTTCCTGCTGATGCACGCCATGGGCCCGAACGTCGCTGGCGTTATCGGCTCTGCCATCGCGGCAGGCGTGCTGCTGAGCATGTTCGGTTAATCGACAGTTGATGGAAACGTATCCGGTCAGGGGCAGGGGAGTGCTTCTCCGCCTCTGACCGAACTGAAGGAGGAAATTCGTCCTATGGCAAAGGTTCAAATTACGGATACCATCCTGCGCGACGGCCACCAGTCTCAGGCCGCGACCCGGATGCGTACCGATGAGATGCTGCCTGCCTGCGAAATGCTGGACAAGGTTGGCTACTACTCTCTGGAGTGCTGGGGCGGCGCGACCTACGACGCGTGCCTGCGCTTCCTGAACGAAGACCCGTGGGAGCGGCTGCGCAAGCTGCGCAAGGCGCTGCCCAACACCAAGCTGCAGATGCTGCTGCGCGGCCAGAACCTGCTGGGCTACCGTCCCTACGCGGACGACGTGGTGGATTTCTTTGTCAAGAAGGCCGTCGAAAACGGCATTGACATCATCCGCTGCTTCGACGCGCTGAACGACCTGCGCAACATGCAGACCGCTGTCAAGGCGACGAAGAAGTACGGCGGCACGGCGGAAATCGCCATGTCGTACACCGAATCCCCCGTGCACAACGAGGATTACTTCGTCAAGCTCGCTGTCGACATCCAGAAGATGGGCGCGGACGTCATCTGCATCAAGGACATGGCGAACCTGCTGCTGCCCTACAAGGCGTACAGCCTCGTCAAGCGCCTGAAGAAGGAAACCGACCTGCCGATCGTCCTGCACACGCACAATACCACCGGCACGGGCGACATGGTGCTGCTCAAGGCCATCGAAGCGGGCGTGGACGTGGTGGATACCTGCCTGTCCCCGCTGGGCTCCGGCACGTCTCAGCCGGCGACCGAATCCCTCGTCGCGACCCTGAAGGGCACGGAATACGACACGGGCTTCGACCTCGACCTGCTGGCGCAGCTGGCGGCGCACTTCCGCACGGTGGCGGATCGCCTGACCAAGGATGGCTGGCGTGACCCGTCCCGCGTGCTGGGCGTGGACGTCAAGACCCTGCAGTATCAGGTGCCGGGCGGCATGCTGTCCAACCTGATTGGTCAGCTGAAGCAGGCGAACCAGATGGACAAGTACTATGACGTGCTGGCGGAAGTGCCGCGCGTGCGCAAGGACTTCGGCTATCCGCCGCTGGTCACGCCGACCTCCCAGATCGTGGGCACGCAGGCCGTGATGAACGTGCTGGGCGGCGAGCGGTACAAGATGGTGCCGAAGGAATCCAAGGACCTGCTGGCGGGTCACTACGGCCGTCTGCCGGGCAAGGTGAACGAGGACGTGCGCAAGAAGTGCATCGGCGACACGAAGGTCATCACCCATCGCTACGCCGACGACATTCCGCCGGAACTCGACAAGCTGCGTGAGGAAATGCGCGAATGGTATCAGTGCGAGGAAGACGTGCTGTCCTACGCCATGTTCCCGAAGGTTGCGCCGAAGTACTTCGAGTATCGCGCTGCCCAGCAGCTGAAGGTGGATTCCACCATGCTGAACAAGGCTGACAAGACGATGCCTGTCTAATAGGCAGAGGGTCAGGGGCGAATCCAACGCGGAATTGCCCCTGACCTTGTTGTGTTTTCAGAGATTTCGCGTCTGCGGACGCGACAAAGGGGCAATGGAAACGGACGAAGTCCGCGGTCGCCCCCTTGACCCCTTCGGGCGACTTTGTTTCGTGTTTTTAGACAAAAAGCATCAAGTGTCAGGCTGTTCGCAGAAAATTTGCCAAAGTACATCTTGATTTTACCGCGCAAGTGGTGTATGATATAGATGCGGAGAGTCGGGATTTTGCCTGAGTCCGCAGTGTATTGTCCCACCAATTTAAAGAAAGAGGTAGGTTCTACATGGCAGAGCTGAATCTGAGCAAGTATGGCATTACCGGCACGACCGAGGTTGTGCACAATCCTTCTTACGATCTGCTGTTCGAAGAAGAAACCAAGTCCACCAACGAGGGCTATGAAAAGGGTCAGGTGTCCGAACTGGGCGCTGTGAACGTCATGACCGGCATTTATACCGGCCGCAGCCCCAAGGACAAGTATATCGTCATGGACGAGAACTCCAAGAACACCGTGTGGTGGACGAGCGAGGGCTACAAGAACGACAACCATCCGATGACCGAGTCCACTTGGGCGTCCGTCAAGGATCTGGCGATTAAGGAGCTGTCTAATAAGAAGCTCTACGTCGTCGATGCCTTCTGCGGCGCGAACAAGGACACCCGCATGGCCGTCCGCTTCATCGTGGAAGTGGCGTGGCAGGCGCATTTCGTCAAGAACATGTTCATCCAGCCCTCTGAAGAAGAGCTGAAGAACTTCACCCCGGACTTCGTAGTTTACAACGCGTCCAAGGCGAAGGTCGAAAACTACAAGGAGCTGGGGCTCAACTCCGAAACCTGCGTGGCGTTCAACATCACCAGCCGCGAGCAGGTTATCCTGAACACTTGGTACGGCGGCGAGATGAAGAAGGGTATGTTCTCCATGATGAACTACTACCTGCCGCTGAAGGGCATCGCGTCCATGCACTGCTCTGCCAACACCGATAAGGAAGGCAAGAATACTGCCATCTTCTTCGGTCTGTCCGGCACCGGCAAGACCACCCTGTCCACCGACCCCAAGCGTCTGCTGATCGGCGACGACGAGCACGGCTGGGACGACAACGGCGTGTTCAACTTTGAAGGCGGCTGCTACGCCAAGGTCATCAACCTCGACAAGGACTCCGAGCCGGACATCTACAACGCCATCACCCGTGATGCGCTGCTGGAGAACGTCACCCTCGACGAGAACGGCAAGATTGACTTCGCCGACAAGTCCGTGACCGAGAACACCCGCGTGTCCTACCCGATCAACCACATCAAGAACATCGTGCGCCCGGTGTCCGCCGCGCCCGCCGCGAAGAACGTCATCTTCCTGTCTGCTGATGCGTTCGGCGTGCTGCCGCCCGTGTCCATCCTGACGCCCGAACAGACCCAGTACTACTTCCTGTCCGGCTTCACCGCGAAGCTGGCGGGCACGGAACGCGGCATCACCGAGCCGACCCCCACCTTCTCTGCTTGCTTCGGTCAGGCGTTCCTCGAACTGCACCCGACCAAGTACGGCGAAGAGCTGGTCAAGAAGATGCAGGCGAACGGCGCAAAGGCGTACCTTGTCAACACCGGCTGGAACGGCACTGGCAAGCGCATCACCATCAAGGATACCCGCGGCATCATCGACGCGATTCTGTCCGGCGACATCCTGAAGGCGCCCACCAAGAAGATTCCGTACTTCGACTTTGAGGTTCCGACCGAACTGCCGGGCGTGGACTCCAAGATTCTCGACCCCCGCGACACCTACGCCGACGCTTCCGAATGGGAGAACAAGGCGAAGGATCTGGCGTCCCGCTTCGAGAAGAACTTCGTCAAGTACACCGGCAACGACGCTGGCAAGGCGCTGGTTGAAGCTGGCCCCCACGCGTAATTTGACGGTTGCGTAAATATCGAGCGGCTTGTTCTGTGAAAGAGCAGGTCGCTCTTTTTGCGTGGAATGAAAAAGGGGCTTGCCGGGGGGGCAAGTCCTTAATCTGTATATCGCTTTGGATTCGTGGTTTCGCCGACAAGATAGTCGATGCTGGTGTGATAGATGCGGGCAAGCTGGATGAGGATGGCGACGGGAATATCGGACGTGCCGATTTCGTACTTGCTGTAACACGTTTGCGTAATGCCGAGTTTGGCGGCAATGGCGGATTGCTTCAAGTCGTGGTCTTCGCGAAGGTCACGGATGCGCGGATAAGGGATATGCTCCCGCATGAGAATCACCTCGCGAATATTATAGGATAAGCGCAATTCGCTTATTGACAAATAAGCGAAAATGGCTTATAATTATTATGGCAGTGTGCAAATGAGAGGAGCGGAAAGTATGGGGATTAGGATTACACTTCTGATAGTGGGGCACGAGGATGTCGATAATGTTTTTCGCGAAGGACCAGATTCGGCAGGTGGCGTTGGTGTAAGAGTTGCTTTCCGCAATGAGGGCGAGAAAACAATTAAATATGTAACAATATATTTTGTGCCATATAATCGGGTTGGCGATGCGGTCTCTTCCAGCATTGGTGGTCGTTCCGAGTTTGGTGTTCAATTTACGGGTCCAATTGAGCCCAACAAAAAAGAAGGTGGAAGTTGTGAATGTATTTGGTATGATTATTCAATTACTTCTGTAAAAATTACAAAAGCAAAAATTGAATATATGGATGGAACAGAAGAGCTAATAGATGGTTCAGATATTCCAATAAATGAAGGTGACGGCTGCTATGTTGCCACGGCAGTCTATGGCTCATATGACTGCCCAGAAGTCTGGACGCTGCGCCGCTATCGCGATTATGAACTTGCCGAAACGTGGCATGGTCGCCTGTTTATCAAGGCTTATTATGCAATTAGTCCAACAATTGTCAAGTGGTTTGGAGACACTGCATGGTTCAAGAAAATGTGGAAAGGAAAACTTGACCGAATGGTATCCAATCTACAACAGAAAGGGTTTGAAAACACACCTTACGAAGATAGAAAATGGTAATATAAAAGGGGCTTGCCACTTAGCAAGTCCCTTCCTTTTATGCTTCTGGAATCGTCACTTCCGCCCGAAACCCGATTTCCACGGTGCAGTCTACATCGTAACGGTAGCAATAGATGTTATTCTGCTGGAAGAACAGCAGCAGCGTGTCCCTATCCACCATGAAAACGCCGTCGATTGTCGTGATGACGGCGGGGTGTTTGCTGCCGGGGGCGGGCAGGAACAGCGAGAGGCTGGGGGAATCCGCATAGGCGAGCGTCCCTGCGGCGGTGTCCAGCACGAGTTCTTTGCCGCTGACCTCGAAGCGCGCTGTGTGGTCATCCAGCCAATCCAGCGAAATTCCTAATCCTTCCAGCATCGGCACGACCGGAATCAGCGCGTACTGCCCGTCAGAATGGTAGGGGATGCAGTCAGAAATCAGCGTGCCGCAGACGATGAGCGAATAGGGGATTGTGTCCGCTTCGGATGATTCCAATGCGCACGCTTCCGCGGCGGCAGACAAAACGGCGGGCGCGGCGCACGGGAGCAGCAGCGCGGCGCAGGTGGCGGCGGCGAGAAAACGGGATGCCTTGCGAAACATAGGAAAACCTCCTTTCGGCTTTTCGGATAAGACGACGGGAAATGGGGGATTGTTTCCGGTGCGGGAGGAAAATTTTGCGGAATGAAAAAGGGGCTTGCCGAAATGACAAGTCCATTTCTGTGTACTCATTCGCAATCCAAATAATTCCCATACGCCACCAAATGCGGATCATCCGACCTTGGAATATGCCGGAAGAATCGCCATTGCTCATGCTCCGGCGGCTCGGCTGCCCAAATCTCGATGCGCAGACCGTTTTCTGTGCAGATGGTCAAGTCGTTCATCTCAGAGCATTCAATACTGACGACTTTCGCGGGCAGGAGAGGCGCAAGCTCGGCGACGTCGTAGTCGAACCAGCTGTTACCTTTTCCAAGCGGCTTGTTGTCGCGGGTGCAGTAAATCTCGTCACGGCTCAGCATGGCTTCACCGTCGTGCAGGACGCGAAAGGTGCATTGCGTGTGCAGCGAATATTCTGCGCCGTCAACATCGAAAATCCACCAGACCAAATCCGCTGCGCGCCCGATGGCAATCAGCGAATGCCCAAGCAGCGTGTCAAGAGAATAGTGCGTGAACATGGTGTTCCTCCATTATTTCAAGTGAACGCAGTCTGTAAAGGCGCTCAGACGCACATCATCCTGCGGTCCGAAGCGCCAGTTCTCACACAAGGGCAGCGAGTCGGCGAAAATTTCGATGCGCAGGTGATTTTCGGCGCAGAGGGTCAAGTCATTCGTGTCGGAACACTTGACGCTGACGATTTTCACGGGCAGCAGGGAAGTCAGGCGGACAATATCGCGGTCGAAGCGGCGGTTGGCATCCGTCAGCGGTTCAAGGTCGGTGGGGGAGAAAAGCATCCGCTGGGTCAGGATGGTTTCGCCCTCGTGCGTCACGCGGAATCCTCCGTACGTTTGCAGGATGTACGGCGAGGTACGCCCGCTGAACGTCCAGCGGACGACAAAATCCGGCGTGCGGGCGACGTCGGTCAGGCACTGACCAAGCAGTAAATCAGGACAATAGGCACTGAACACGTCATTCCTCCATTATGTCAAACGAGGGCAGGGGCGCAAGCTAATTCGCCGCGCTCCTGCCCCAAATGGTTATTCCCCGTACTCCACCATACCCTGCGATTCCAAAAACATCTGCTGGGCATCGAGGTAGTCGTCCACCAGCGCGGCGAGCTTGACCGCCTGCTCGGGGTCGAGCGCGTTCTTTGCCGCCAGCGATTCGACAATGTACTCAATCGCTTCGTCGTCCTCGTAGTAGGCGTCGCCCGCGTAGCCGTCGGCATCCAGAACGCCCGCTTCGTGCATGTACGCCATGTCCGCGTCAATCATCTGCGGCACGAGCGCGGGAATATCCTCCGCCAGCTCCGGGTGATCCGCCTTGCGGATGCAGCGGGTGATGAACGCGACCGCCGCATCCTTGTCGTAACCGTGCATCATGGAAAATGAACCTCCTGTTCATACGGATTTCAGTGAGCCTGAAAACCGTATTACGCCATAACCGCCTTGAACTGCGCCAGCGTGTCCTTGAAAACGCCCAGCGCACGGCGGATGGGTTCGGGGCTGCTCATGTCGATGCCCGCCAGCTTCAAAGCGTCAATCGGCGGCACGGCGCAGCCCGCGGACAGGAATTTGCGGTAGTCGCGGACGGCGCTTGCCCCCTCGGACAAAATCTTGTCGCTGAGCGAAACCGCCGCGCACAAGCCCGTCGCGTACACATAGACGTAGTAGGAGCGATAGAAGTGCGGAATGCGCATCCACTCGTTGGCGATGTTCTCATCCACCGTGCAGACAGCGCCGTAATACTTCTGGTTTAATTCGTAGTACGCCTTGGACAGGCTCTCGCGGGTCAGCGGCTGCCCCTGTTCCGCCATCGTGTGGGCAATCAGCTCAAACTCCGCGAACATCGTCTGACGGAACACGGTCGTGCGGAACTGCTCCAGAAAGTGGTTCAGCAGGTACGCCAGCGCCTTCTTGTCGTCCGCGAACGTCTTGAGCAGGTGGCGCATCATCGTCGCCTCGTTGCAGGTGGACGCAACCTCCGCCACGAACAGGCTGTAATCGCTCTTGGGCGCGGGCTGGTTGGTGTTGGAGTAGAAGGAGTGCATGGAGTGCCCCAGCTCGTGCGCGATGGTGAACGTATCCGACAAATTGTCGTTGTGATTCAGCAGCACATAGGGGTGCACGTCGCGCAGGTTGCCGGAGGAGAACGCGCCGGAGGACTTGCCCTTGGAGGGGTACACGTCAATCCAGCCGCCGACGCGGGCTTCGCGCAGCTTGGCCAGATAGTCCTCGCCCATCGGCTTCAGGCCTTCCAGCACAAGGTCAAACGCCTTGTCGTAGCTCAGCTCCATGTGGAAATCCTTGACCATCGGCGTGTAAAGGTCGTACATGTGCAATTCATCCAGCCCCATCAGCTCTTTGCGCAGCGCCAGATACTCATTCAGCACCGGAATCGCGGCGTGCACTTCGCTGATGAGGTTGTCGTAGACGCTCGTGGGGATTTCCAGCGGTTCCATGCGGGCATCGCGGGCGGTGGCGTAATGGCGGGCGCGCGCCTGGAACACGTCGTTCTGCACGCTGCCGTTGTACGTCGCGGCGATGGTGCTGCCGAAATTGCCGTAGGTGTTCATGATGCCGTCGAACGCCGATTTGCGGACTTCGCGGTCTTCCGAGCGGATGAACTGGGAATATGTGCCTTCGGTCAGCTCAGCGGTCGTGCCGTCGGGCATCTGCACGGGCGGGAAGGACATATCCACGTCGGTCAGCATCCCGAAGATGTGGTTCGGCGCCTGGGCGACCTGACCCATCATGGCGAGCAGCTTCTCCTGCTCGGCAGGCAGCGTGTGCGGCTTCTGGCGAATCAGGTTGCGCAGGAACGCGTCATAATCCGCCATTGCCGGATCAGCGGCGATTTCCGCCAGCAGGGCATCATCCAGCGAGAGCAGCTCCGGCTCAAAGAAGGACATCGCGGTGGACAGCTGCACGCCCATCTGGGTTGCGCGCGCGCGAAGTCCCTGCGCAACCGGGTCGCCGTTGTCCGTTTCGCCGCGCAGGAACGCATAGGAGAAAACGGGCTCAGCCTGCTGATTCAAGTCGAAATACTCGCGAATGGCCTGACGGGGATTTTCGGCGACTTTGCCCTCCCACGCGGCGAACTTCTTGCCGGACGCAAGCACATCCGCCAAAGCGGCCTCCCACGCGGCATCATCAGGGTAGATATGCGACAAGTCCCATTTGTACTGCGCGGGGATTTCCTCACGCTTGCGGAGCTTTGCAGCCATTGTAAGACCTCTTTCTGCCGGAAAAAAACCGGCGTTTCCATTCCTTTTCCTATTGTACACGCATTAGCGGAAAAAAGCAAGGCATATCAGCGGTGCTTTTTCTCGTACGTCAGCGGGCGGCAGGCGCTGGCGCGATCCGACCCGTTGGGGAAGAACGAAATCGCGCCGTCCAGCATCGTGATTGCGCCCGTTGAGCCGCGCACGACCTGCTTTTCCAGCAGCAGGCGCAGCAGCTTTTCTGTCAGCATCGGCCCGCCGCCGCGCGTCAGGCAGTCTTTCCAGAGGGTGAAGTGGCAGCCGTCCGCCGCGCGGGAGCAGAAAAACGTCTGCGGGCTTTCCAGCACGCCGCCCTTCCGGCAGACCGGGCAGACGCAGCCGTCAATTTTCGTGCCGCGCGTGACGAACGACTGCGCACGCTTCTTGCGATGCCCGTCGTCGGGGAAAACGACATCGGCGCGGTTATTCCGGGCGAAATTCACCAGAAACGTGGAGAATTTGCGGATGCTGTCCATGAACTTGTCTGCGTCCTGCTTGCCGTCGGTGATTTGGTCGAGCGCGAGTTCCCAGCGCCCGGTCATTTCGGGGGAGGACAGCTCCTGCGGCACAATTTGAATCAGCTGCACGCCCTTGTCGGTCGCCAGAATCGTCTTGCCCTTACGGATGGCGTACCCGACCTGAATCAGCCGCTCGATGATGGCGGCGCGGGTCGCGGGCGTGCCGATGCCGCTGCCCTTCATCTGCCGCGCGATTTCCTCGTCGGTGGATTCACGCCCGGCGGTCTCCATCGCGGAGAGCAGGGACGCGTCGTTGTGCTGCGCCGGGGGCTTGGTCTGGTCGCTCTTGACCTCGGCGGCGCGGACGGTGCGCGTGTCGCCGGGGGATAGCGGGGGCAGGGCGGTTTCCTCCTCGGCATCGGCGGATTTTTTCTTCGCGCGCCCGGCTTTCGGCGGATTCGCCAGCGGCGGCACATCCCGCCAGCCGTTTTGCAGCACGACGCGCCCGTTCGTGCGGAATCGGTGCTCGCCGACTCCGGTGATGACCTTCGTCGCGTCGTATTCGCACGCGGGATAGAACGCCGTCAGCATCCGCCGGACGACCATATCGTACAGCTGCCGCTCATCTTCGGGCAGGCTGTCCAGATTGATTCGCTTCGGCGTGGGCAAAATCGCGTGGTGGTCAGTGACCTTCGTTTCGTCAATCGTGCGCTTGCTGACGGGCAGCTTTCCATCCGGCAGCGCGCCCGGCACAAGCGCCTGATAGCTTTCCGGCAGCACCTTCATCGTCTGCACAACGCGCGGAATCATGTCCGGCGGCAGATAGCGGCTGTCCGTGCGCGGGTAGGTGAGGGCTTTGTGCGTTTCGTAGAGGGACTGGGCGAGCTTGAGCGTCTTGTCGGCGGTGAAGCCGAGCAGGCGGTTCGCGTCGCGCTGGAGGCTGGTCAGGTCGTAGAGCTGGGGCGGCAGGTCGCGGCGGCGGGCGGTTTCGGCGCTTATCACTGTGGCGGATTGATTCTTGATTTGCGCGGCAAGGGCTTTCGCGTCGTCGATTTTGGGGATGTGCGTGTCCGGCTCCAAGCCCTCGCGGAAGTACATGCCGCGATAGTCGCCGAAATCCGCCGTGACGGTCGCATATTCCTCCGGCTTGAAGTCCTCAATTTCCTTCCGCCGCTTGACCAGAATCGCCAGCGTCGGGGTCTGCACGCGCCCGACGGACAGCAGCGCGTCATAGCGCAGGGTAAAAGCGCGGCTGGCGTTCATGCCCACAAGCCAATCCGCCTGCGAACGGCACTGCGCGCTGCGGTACAAGCCGTCGTAGTCGCTGCCGCTGCGGATGGCGCGGAAGCCCTCCTGAATCGCCTCGTCCGTCATGGAGGAAATCCACAGGCGGTCGAAAGGCTTCTTGCAGCCCGCTTTTTCGTAGATGTAGCGGAAAATCAGCTCGCCCTCGCGCCCCGCGTCGGTTGCGCAGATGAGCCGATCGGTTTCCGGCGCGTTGATGAGGTCGCGGACGGTCTTGAACTGGTCGCGGCTGCTGTCAATCACCTTCAGGGGGATTTCGGCGGGCAGAATCGGCAGGGTATCAAACGACCAGCGCTTGTACTTCTCATCGAGCTCGTCCGGCTCAACCAGCGTCACCAGATGCCCGACCGCCCACGTCACGACCCAGTCGCCGCCCGTCAGGCAGCCGCGCCCGCTGCTCTGGCAGCCAAGAACGCGGGCAATATCGCGCCCCACGCTCGGCTTTTCCGCAATGACTACTGTACGCCCCATAGGTGAGAATCCTCCTGATGATGTATATCCGTACCTTTTTTATGCAGAAATCCGCATGAGCAAATTCCATTATACCACATTTGACGGCATGAAGCAAGCATGGTATAATAGGAGGGAAACCTGTCGGAAGATGGTACGGAGGTCGGCTTGCATGGCGATGTTTTCCTTTGACGAGCAGGCGGCGCTGTTTGACGTAACGCCGCTGCCCAACCAGTTTATCCTCAATTATCTGCCCGAAGCGTCGGGGGACGCGGTGCGCGTGTACCTCTTCGGCTTGGTGGCGTGCTATCATCACGAGGCCATCAGCGATTTGCAGCAAATGGCGCGGGAACTGAACATGACGGAGGATGATATTCGCGCGGCGTACCGCTATTGGGAGCGCAAGGGGCTGGTGCAGCGCGTGGCGGATAATCCGCCGCAGTACCGCTATCAGAACATCTATCAGGTGATGATGACGGGCGCACAGGCGCAGATTGACCCCGCATACGAGCAATTCGCGGAAGCCATCTACGGCGTGTTCGACAACGACCGCCGGCTGCATGGCAAGGACGTCAGCCAATGCTACGAGTGGGTGGAGCAGATGCGCCTGCCGCCGGACGTGGTGATTGCCATGATGCGCCACATGGTGCAGAAGCACGGCAAGAACGTGAGCATGAAAAAAGCCGAGCAGATGGCGATGCGGCTGGCGGACGAAAAGGTGCAGACGGTGGAGGAGGCGCAGGAGATTTTCCGGCGCGACCAGACCGTTTGGAGCGGCAGCAAGAAGGTGCTGGAGAAGCTGGGCCTGCGCCGCTACCCGACCGAGCCGGAACAAACGATGTACAGCAAGTGGCTGGTGGAATGGCAATTCACGCCGGATGCAATCCTGCGCGCGGTGGATGAGACCATCAAGAGCAGCAACCCGTCGTTTGCGTATCTGGACGGGATTTTGAAGCGGCTGCACGAGCAGGGAAATGTCAACACGGAACAAGATGTTGAAACGTCGTTCCAGCAAACGGCAGAAAAGGCTGCACCGGTGAAAGAATTGCTTCGCGTGCTGGGAAATCGTGCATTAACGGTCAATGATGCTACGATTGCGTCCTATCAAGAGTGTCGAAAATTTTATCCTGACCCGGTGATTCTGCTGGCAGCGCAGCAGTGCGCAAAATGGGGAACAAGAAGCGTAGATGAAGTACTGGGGACACTGATGGCGTGGAAAAATCGCGGATTAAAGACGCTACCAGAAATCAATGAATATATGAGGCAGATTGACGCGCAGAATGAGTTCCTCGTTATTCTTTATCAGGCGTTGCAGCTGGATGAGCAGACAAAACCGAACCGCGGCGATCGTGGGTTGGTGCTGCTGTGGACGAGAGAGTGGAAATTGTCGCAAACGTTCATATTGGGATGCACAAAGTGGGCAATTGGTATGCAAAATCCGATGGGCTATTTGAAGTGGCTGATGGACAATTTCCACGAAAAGGGCATCACGACGATAGAAGCGGCAAACGCGGAATATGAGCGCATCAAACGGAGTGCACCAGCCGGGGCAGCCGCGACACCCGCGCGCGCGCCGAAGGTCGTCGGGGAGCAGCAGTACACCCAGCGCACCTACACGCCGACGCAGGATGCCATGGACGCCATGATGCAGGAGTGGGAGGAAAGCCATGCGTAAGGAAATCATGCAGGCACTGCAGCAGGAGTACGAGCAGCAGCGCCTCAAAAATTCGCAGGAGGAGCTTCGGCGGCGGCAGGAGGTTATCACCCGCTGCCCGGAGATTGGGCAGTACCTCGCCGAGCGCCAGAACCTGATTTTCGGCGGCGTGCGCGGCATCCTGAACGGCAAAGCGGCGGCGGATGACCTGCCCGCCCGCATGGACGTGATGAACAAGCGCATCGCCGGTTTGCTCCGCCAAAGCGGCTTCCCGGCGGATTATCTTGACCCCGTCTACCGCTGCAAGCAGTGCCGCGATACGGGCTACGTCGGCGAGCCGATTCGCGAAATGTGCCCGTGTCTGCGCAGTGCCTTCTATGCGCGGCTGTACCGCGAGGTCGGCTTGGGCGAAAAGGCGGAGCAGTCGTTCGCCGCGTTTGACCCGAATGTGTTCTCCGATCAGCCGCTGCCGGGCAAAAAGTACAGCCAGCGGCAATTGATGGACATGCTGCGCCACCAGTGCGAGCAGTACGCCGAGAAGTACCCCAGCGCCGCGACGATGGATCTGCTGCTGATGGGGCAGAGCGGTCTGGGCAAAACGTACCTGATGCACGCCATCGCGAAGCGATTGCTGGAGCGCGGCTTCAACGTGATGATGATCAGCGCGTACCGCTTCCTGGATGTCGCCCGCCGCGCGTACTTCTCCGGCAAGCAGGAGGAAATGGACACGCTGATGGACACCGACGTGCTGATGATTGACGACATGGGCGTTGAACCGCTGATGGAGAACATCACCATCGTGCAGTGGTTCAACCTCATCAACGAGCGACAGCTGCGCGGCAAAGGCACGGTCATCAGCACGAACCTGAATGTGGAGGAGCTGCGCCGCCGCTACACCGAGCGCATCACATCCCGCCTGATGGATGGAAAGCAGTGTATGCTGCTGCAATTCCTGGGCGACGACGTAAGGAGGAACAAGGCGTGATTCAGCTTTATATCAGCAAGAAGAATTTCGACGCGCAGAAGGCGGAGCGCTTCTTCAAGGAGCGCCGCGTGCAGGTGCAGGTGATGGATTTGAAGAAGCACAAGCTGGGTGAGCGCGAATTGCAGACGATGGCGAAGGACGTGGGGATGCAGGGGCTTCTTGACCGCGAGGACAAGCGCGCGAAGGAGCATCCCGCGTGCTACTGCAATATCGACAGCGTGATTATGACCGCGATTCAGGAAAACCCGTGGCTGCTGAAATCCCCCATCGTCCGCAGCGGCACGAAATGCACCATCGGCTACCAGCCCGAAATCTGGGAAAGCTGGCTGAAGGCGGACAAATAACGGCTCAGGCGAAGCACCAAAAAGGATAAATACGCGGAAGGAGCATGAAAGCGCGACCAACTCAATCGCGCGAAGGGGTCAAGGGGGGATCCCCCTTGCGGAGTCCAGAGGCAGAGCCTCTGGTGGGGTTTGGGGCAACGCCCCAACTGTTACACCGTTAAATCTACTCCAAGAGAAAAGGGTAGTATGGCAACTTGGTCGCAGGCAGCGAAGCGTCCCTGCGCAGTAACTTTGCGCGTCCGTAGACGCGCCCCCAAGCTGCTTTTTCCGCCAAGATTTCGTGAAGCCTCCAAAATAATTCCGCATTCCGAATTAAAAAACCGCCTGCCCACGCAATCACCGCATGAGCAGGCTTTCCTTCATTCTAAATAGAGTGCTGATGCCGCCGCAACCCCCGCGTCGTGCGTAATCGTCAGCAGCAGATGCCCCGGATAGCGCAATGCCGCGCCGCCGGATAGCGCCGCCGTCGGCTGCCCCTGCGCCGTGTGCGAAATGGCAATCTCCGTCAGCGGAAAGGCAATGCCGCAGCCGAGCGCTTTGACAACGGCTTCCTTCGCCGCGTACAGCCCCGCCAGCGTGTCCGCCGCCGACGCGCCGCGGCTGCGCAGGTACGCGATTTCCTCATTCGTCAGGATGCGCTGGAGGAAATGCGTGTTGTCAAGCTGCTGTGCCATGCGGTCGATGCCGCAAATATCCAGCCCGATACCGCGCAGCTCAGACATAGCCCATGACCCCGCGCACGGATACGTCGCCGGACAGCACGCGCTGCAATACGCCGCTTTCGTCGCGCACCAGCAGCGCGCCCGTCTCGTCAATATCCTCCGCCGTGCCGATGAAGTCGATTTCCGTGCCGATGACGTGGACGCGGCTGCCCAGCGTGCAGCAGTGGCGGCGGTACGCTTCCTGTATGCCGGGGAAGCCGTGCTCCTCCAGCAGCGTCATGTTGTCCTCCAGCGCCTTCAGGTAGTGGACGACAATCTCCCGACGCACGGGCGGATTGGCGAATTCCTCCAAGGCGGCGGCGCGGTCAGACAGCTCCGGCGGATACGCCCCGCGCAGCACGTTCAGCCCCGTGCCGACGACAACGTACTCAATCTGGTCGAGGTCAGCGCTGATTTCCAGCAAAATGCCGCACAGCTTTTTGCCGGAGAACACGAGGTCGTTGGGCCACTTAATCTGCGCGTCAATGCCCGTCACTTCGCGGACGGCGTGCGCCATTGCCATCGCGGTCGCGAGGGTAATCAGCGGCGCGTTTTTCGGCGGGAGCTTCGGGCGCAGGAGGACGCTCATCAGGATCGCCTGCCCCGCGGGGGCTGACCATGTGCGCCCCAGCCGCCCTTTGCCCGCCGTCTGGCATTCGCACAGGCACAGGCTGCCGCTCGGCGCGCCCTGCACCGCCATCTGCTTCACCAGCGTGTTGGAGGACGTGATGGTGTGCTCGTAGTGGTTGATGGCACGTCCAAGCGTCTTGGTCGTCAGCTGATTCACCCAGAAAATGGGGTCAAGGCTGTCGCCGGGGATGAGGCGGTAGCCGCGGCGGCCGGCGGCTTCAATTGGCCAGCCGTCTTCGCGCAGCTGGGCAATGCGCTTCCACACGGCGGCGCGGCTGATGCCCAGTTCCTGACTGATTTTTTCGCCGGAGACATAATCGCCGCCGGAGAGGATTGCAAGAATGTCATTCATCGGTTTCATCTCCTGAAAAGAGGTGCTTTTGTTGGAATATATGGTTTTACCGGAGCAGGACGGAATGCGCCTGCGCGATGTGCTGCGCCGCGTGATGGGCGTGAGCTACACGGCGATGAAGTCCGCCAAGTGGAACGGCGGCATCACGGTGGACGGCGACGTGACCCCGGTGGATGCCTTCGTGCGCGCCGGGCAGGTGGTGGCAATCCGCTTCCGGGAGAACGCCCCGGTGTACGCGGTCAAGCCGTATGACCTGCCGCTGACCATTGCGCATGAGGATGACTGGCTGTTCGTGATTGACAAGCCCGCCCCGCTGGCAAGCCAGTCCAGCGCCCTGCACCCGGACGACACGCTGGAAAACGCGCTGTATGCCCATTTGCGCTGTCCGGCGGATTTCGTCTACCGTCCGGTGAATCGGCTGGACAAGGGCACGAGCGGGCTGATGATTGTCGCCAAGGACGCGCACGTTCAGCACCGCTTGCAGGCGCTGCTGCATACGCCGGCGTTCATCCGGACGTATCAGGCGGTGGTGGAGGGCTGCCCTGCTGACGACAGCGGCGTGATTGACGCGCCCATCGGCAAGGAGGATGCCGCCAGCATCCGCCGTATCGTGACCGCATCCGGCAAGCCATCGGTGACGCACTATCGCGTGCTGAAGCGCGGAAAAACGCGCACGCTGGTGGAATTGGTGCTTGAAACCGGGCGCACGCACCAAATCCGCGTGCATATGGCGTCCATCGGCTGCCCGGTTGTCGGGGATTTCCTCTATGGCACGGAAATTCCGCAATTGCCGGGGCGGTTCGCGCTGCACGCCAGCGCCTTGACGCTCCATCATCCGATGACGGGGGATTGGCTGTCGCTTACCTCGCCTTTGCCGGAATCGCTTGCGACACTGCTTGACTGATGGCGGATTGCAGGAAGTCCAACCCCCGCTGCCGCTGGATGGCAAGCTGCGCGTCCACCACGGCGAAATCCGGATGCGTCGGGTCGGCGACTTGCAGCGTGCGCAGCAGCTGGTCAACGCGGCTGTTGCGGCTTTCGGGGTCGTCCTCGCGGTAGCGGCGGAGAATCGTGCAGGGCGTGTGCAGCAGGAGGGAAAACGCGGCGGCGTGGAAGCTGTCCGTCAGCACCATGCTCGCGCCCGCAATCAGAGAAAGCCACTGCGCGGGGGTCACGCCCTTTGCCAGCGGATACGCGGACTGGAGGGCTGATTCCGTCCGCGGAATGACGCGCACGCCCAGACCTGTTTTCTGCCGAATCTGCTCCACCTGCGTCCAGTACGCGGGATTGTCCGCCAGGAAGAAGCACAGAATATCATTGCCCATCGGAATGTCGCCGCCGATGAGTTCCAGCCACTTTTCGCGCGGCAGGAGCATCACGGGATCGGGCATGACGGCGGGTTTTTTGCCGATGAGCGCTTTAAGGAGCGCCGCGCCCTCTTCCTCCCGGACGGAGATGGCGGCGAACCCCTTTGTCAATGCGGCGATTTTGCGCCCCTTCGCGCTGTCCGCTATCGTCGATACGCCCAGCGACGGCGCGTAGGCGACTTTCGGCTTCTTCGTGAAATTCAGGAAATACGCCGGATTGAGCCACGTCGGCGACCAAATCTGGTCTGACCCGCAAATCAGCGCGTCATACGACAGTGCCTGATGCGCCAGCGCGCTCTGGTCGCGGCAGACGGGCGACAAAACCATCTGCGTCTGCCGGAATTCATCGAAGCCCTCGTTCAGCCCGCGTGACGCGCTGCGCTTCTTCATGCCGTCCAAAATCAGGCGGGGCGAATTGCCGCTGCACAGCAGATTCTTCATCTTTTCCGTCTGCGAGGGAACATAGTCGATATGCTCCGCGTCATACCCCAGGGAACGGACGGCGTTTTGCAGCGCCCACGCCTGAAGAATCGACCCGTAATTGTCGTTGTGCAGGAAGGTTATGATGCCGATTCGTGCCATGCGCTCACCTCTATCGCGAAAGTTCGCTATCATTATAGCATACTTCTTCGCTGGAAGCAAACAAAACCGCGAAATCCGCTGGACAAGCGGCGCGAATCGGCGTACAATGGGGTGGGGATTTACGACTGCACGCTTTCCAGCCACTTCTCCAGCGTGACCTCGTCGTCAAACCCCAGGCCGGGACGAACCTCCTCCTGCACATCGTCCGGCAAGTCGCTCAGCGGTACGCCGAGTTCGCGCACCAGCGCCAGCGCGTCGCCGTAGCGGTTGCGGAAGATGCACAGCTGCCCGCTTTCGTCCGGCATCAGCACAACATGCTCCGGGCAGTAGAGGGCAAGCGCGCGTTCCATACTCACCTGCGCGGGCGAAAACGACGTGATGACCCACTGGTCATACTTCGCGGCGAGTTCGTCCTTCGTCATGCCGGCCAGTTCGGCTGGCAGGCGCTGGCGGCGCGTCATTTCGTGCCCGCAGGGGGAAAAGGTGACGCGCTGGAGCAGCTCGCACTCGGCGCTCAGGCGGGCGGAGGCATCGGAGGCAGTCAGCGCGCCGTCCTCGGCGTCGGGCGCGGCGGCGCGGCTGGGCTTCAAGCCGAAGCAGAGCAGCAGGGCGAGCGCCGTCAGCATCAGCACCCCGCGCAGCAGGGCGGCACGGTCGACGGTTGCGCGAATGACGGCATCCTTGCGTTTTTTGTCCATGTCTATCGCTCCTTTCTGCGTTAGGATGGCAAAGCGGCGCGAAATTCATTCATCACATAAAGGAGATTTTTTTGATGATTCAGGCGGTTTTGTTTGATTTGGACGGTACACTGACGAACACGATTGACGACATTGCCACGGCGATGAACCGCGCCTTGAAGATGCACGGTCTGTCCGGCTGGGAGACGAAGGAATACTGCTACCTCGTCGGCAACGGCGCGAAGATTCTGGCGCAGCGGGCGGTTCGCGACCGGCAGGATTTGGCGGACGCGGTGCAGGCGGAGTATCAGGCGTACTATGAGAAGCATACGCAGGTGAAAACGCAGCCCTACGACGGCATTCCGGAGCTGCTGCACGCCTTGGCGGAGCGCGGTTTGAAGCTGGCGGTGCTGTCCAACAAGCCCGACGCGGACACCAAGAACGTCATCAGCCACTTCTTCCCGGATGTGCCGTTCAGCGTCGTGCGCGGGCAGGTGGAGGGCGTGCCGGTGAAGCCGGACAAGGCGGGCGCGCTGCTGGTGGCGGAGCAGCTCGGCATTGCCCCGGCGGATTTCCTCTATCTGGGCGACACGAAGGTGGACATGACCTGTGCGCGCAGCGCGGGCATGAACCCGGTGGGCGTGCTGTGGGGCTTCCGCACGGCGCAGGAGCTGCTGGACAACGGCGCAAAGGTGCTGATTTCGCACCCGATGGAGCTGTTGGAGAAGTTCAACTTGTAACAAATGCGTAATAGTTCTTTACAATTGCGTGATTTTCTGATACAATAGCCACAGTACCTTGGATTATTTGGAGGGGAATGCTATGAAAAAGAGCATCGTGCGTGTGCTGGCGCTGGTGCTGATGCTGACGCTGGTCATCACAAGCAGCGCGGCAGCCTTGAAACTGCAGAAGAACGACAAGAGCGACAATGTGCGCCGCTTGCAGCAGGCCTTGACGCAATTGGGCTACTACTCCGGCACGGTGGATGGCAGCTTCGGCAGCGGCACGCAGGCGGCGGTGAGCGCGTTCCAGCAGGCGAACAGCCTGACGGTGGACGGCATCGCCGGTTCCGCGACGATTGCCCTGCTGGAAAAGCAGACGGGCATTGACATTGACGGCAATTCGTCGTCCTCCTCTTCGACCGCGACGGGGCTGTTCAAGGGCGATTACAGCAAATTGCAGTACACCTCCAGCGGCTCGCGCGTGCGGGTATTGCAGCAGGCGCTGAAGGACTTGGGCTTCACCATCTCCAAGGTGGACGGCGTGTTCGGGCAGTCCACGTTTGAGGCGGTCATGGCGTTCCAGAAGGCGACCGGGCTGACGGTGGATGGCAAGGCGGGCAAGAACACGCTCGTCAAGCTGGAAAGCTATTTTGATGCGAACGGCAACGTCACGCAGCCGATGATTACGCCCAAGCCCACCGCGGATTTGGACAACATCGCCTACGGCATCCCGACCCGCACGCTCCGCGAGGGCATGGGCGGGCAGGATGTGCTGTACACGCAGGACCGTCTGGCGGCGCTGGGCTACCTGACCGGCATCTCCGACGGGCAGTACGGCGCGGCGACGAAGGCGGCGGTTCTTGCCTTCCAGAAGAAGAACGGCTTGTCCGCTGACGGCGTGCTGGGCACAAACACCCGCAAGCGCCTGTTCTCCGAAGGCGCGATTGGCGCGAAGGAAACGTCGCAGCCCGACGGCGTGGGCGAGCGCAAGCTGACGCTGGGCATGAAGGGCGACGACGTGAAGAGCGTGCAGACGAAGCTGATTGCGCTGGGCTACCTGACGGGCAAGGCGGACGGCGTGTACGGCACGGCGACGGAAAGCGCGATTCGCCGCTTCCAGACGCGCAACGGGCTTACGTCCGACGGCATCTGCGGCGAGGACACGGTCAAGGCGCTGTACAGCAGCGCGGCGATTGACGCGGGCAGCTCCGTCACGCCCTCTCCCAAGCCGGTGGATGAAAGCGCACCCACGCGCATTCTGCGCCCCGGTATGTCCGGCGACGACGTGAAGAGCGTGCAGAGCCGCTTGGACAAGTTCGGCTACTACTCCGGCGCGCTGGACGGCATCTACGGCGCGGCGACGGTGGCGGCGGTTCAGGCGTTCCAAGCGCGCAACGGCTTGACGGCGGACGGCAAAGTCGGCGCGAACACGGTTAAAATCCTCTATTCGAGCAATGCGATTGCGGCTGATCCGTCCGCAGCCACGCCCACGCCGACCCCCGCGCAGTCCTTCGGCATCGTGCCCACACGCACCCTCCGCGAGGGTTCCTCCGGCGACGACGTGAAGAGCGTGCAGAGCCGCTTGAAGGCGCTGGGCTACTACACGGGCACGGTGGATGGCAACTACGGCACGGGCACGATGGCGGCGGTTGCGTCGTTCCAGCTGCGCAACAATTTGAGCGCGGACGGCGTGGCGGGCACGCGCACCTACAAGAAGCTGTATTCTTCGGATGCGCTTTCTGCCATCAGCACGCCGACGTCCACCCCGACCACGGGCGTGACGCGTCCGACCCGCCTGCTCTATTCCGGCTGCACGGGCGATGACGTGAAGAGCGTTCAGCAGCGCCTGAAGGATTTGGGCTACCTGACGGACAAGGTGGACGGCAAGTACGGCGCGAACACCGTCGCTGCCATGCGCGCGTTCCAGCTGCGCAACGGCCTGACCGGCAGCGGCAACGGCGATACGGCGACGTACACCATCCTCTACTCCGTCAACGCGATTACGGCGGAGGGCAAGCAGGTTGATTCCACCACGCCGACGGTGTACACCAAACTGAAAGTCGGCGCGACGGGCGACGCGGTGCTGCGCCTCCAGCAGGCGCTGAGCAACCTGCGCTACACCGTGACCATCAACGGCACTTATGACGAGACGACCCGCGCGGCGGTGCTGGCGTTCCAGAAGCGCAACGGGCTTGCCCCGGACGGCATTGCGGGCGTGAATACGCAGACAAAGCTGTACACAGGCGACTGCGTGACCGGCGATACCGCGCTGCCGGACGACAACAAGTCTGGCAGCACGGGCAACAGCGGCGCGTCCTTTGGCAATGGCCCGGCAAAGAGCCAAATTAAGCTGCAGATGTGGTACACGGAAATCAAGCCGACCATCAAGAGCGGGCAGACGGTGCTGGTCTATGAGCCGAGAAGCGGTTCTTCCTTCCGCCTGCGCTTCTATTCCTTGGGCCGCCACGCGGACTCCGAGCCGCTGACGGCGCAGGATACCGCGATTATGAAGGCGGCGTGGGGCGGCAAGTTCTCGTGGGACGAGAAGCCGGTGTATGTCCTGCTGCCCAGCGGCACTTGGGTGCTGGCCTCCATGCACTGTATGCCCCACCTGTCCGGCAGCATCAAGGATAACGACTTCGACGGGCATTTGTGCGTCCATTTCCCGCGCACGATGGAGGAAACCGCGAAGCTCGACCCGAAGAACGGCGTGCGCCATCAGAAGGATATCCGCAAGGCGTGGAAGGCGCTGACGGGCGAGGATATCACTTGGTAAGCGGATTCTCCGCAAAATAGGGCATCCTGCGGTCAGATGGCGAAAAAAGCTGTCTGACCGCGTTTTTGGGTCGTGCAAAAATCCCCCGAAAGGCTTGCCAATCGGGCGGGAATATGGTAGAATGTACATGTCAAAATCGGCAAGTATCACTCGTTTTCGGATGGGCGGAAAGGAGAAGCGCGGTGGCTGCAACGCTGTCGGTGGTCGTTCCGGTATATGGGACGAAGCGGGATTTGCCCGCGTGTCTGGAGTCGCTGCGCACGCAGTCGCTGCGGGACGCAGAGTTCCTGCTGGTGGATGATGCCTCGCCGGATGGCGCGGGCGCGGTGCTGGCGGAGTATGCCCGGCGTGACAGCCGCTTTCGGGTGCTGACGCATTCGCAGAACCGCGGGCTTTTCGCGGCGCGGATGACCGGCGCGGACGCGGCGACGGGCAAGTACCTCGCTTTTCTGGACAGCGACGATTTTGTGTCGGTGGATTTTTACCGTGCCGCCGTCGCATTGGCGGAAGAAAAGGATTTTGACCTCGTGATGGGCGACACGGTCTGGCAGCGTGAAAACGGCGACCGCTTCGTGCGCCCGGTTCATGCGGACTGCGTGCTGGAGGACGAGCTGCGCGGCGGCGCGGTGCGGGATGCGTTCTTTCAGCAGGCGATGACGTGCTACAGCTTCCACACCATCTGGAACAAGGTGATTCGGCGCGATTTGTGGCTGCGGTGCGCGCCATACTACGCGCCGCTGGCGAAAAAGCACATTGTGATGACGGAAGACATTGCGTTTTCCGTCGTGCTGTATTTCTTTGCGCAGGGTTTCGGGCGGCACCGCGGCGACGGCGTGTTTTACTGCGAACATTCGTCGTCCTCGACGGGGGCAGCGGGAAATCCGGCAAAATTCCGCAAAAATTACGCCGATATTGCGCAGGTGTTTGCCTTCGCGGATGAATTTCTGCATCAGCAGGGGGCGGATCAAGCGCGGCAGCAGCTGCAAAGGGCGCGAAAGTGGTATGCGCGGATGTGGGCGGAGCAGGCGCGGAAGGCGGCGAATCAGCCGGAAATCAGCCGCTTGACGGCGGCGCTCTGCCCGGATTTTTCGCCGGATGAGGACGCGAATCTGCCGGAAATCTTCTGGTTCGACCAGCCGATGACCCCGTGGCGGGACGGGACGGAGCGCATCAAGCGCGCGATTCTGGGGCTGGACGGCATCGACTGCCCGGTGATTTCGCTGGATGTGTTCGATACGCTGATTCTGCGCCCCTTCCGCACGCCGGCCGACCTCTTCCACACGCTGGAAGGCAAGTGGCAGCGGGCGGCGCGGAGGAACATGACCTCCTTCGCACAGGCGCGGACGGAGGCGGAAAGCTGCGCGCGCGCGTGGCTGCCCGAAACGCAGGCCGACGTGACGATGTGGAATATTTACAGCGCCATGATGCAGAATCTGGGCGTGTCGGACGACTGCGTGGGGCAGATGACCTACAACGAGCGGGAGGCGGAGGTTGGCTTTGCCCGCCCGCGCAAAACCGGCGTGCAGCTGTTCAATCTGGCGAAAGCGGCGGGAAAGCGCGTCGTGCTGACGTCGGACATGTACCTCGACGCGGACACGATTCGGCGGATGCTGGAAAAATGCGGCGTTCGCGGCTGGGACGGCTTCTTCCTCTCGAATGAGCAGAACGCGCTGAAATGGAACGGCGCGCTCTATCGCAAGATGACGGCACAACTGGGCGTGAAGCCGGAAGAGGTGCTGCACATCGGCGACAATGCGAAAATCGACGTGGAAGCCGCGAAAAAAGCGGGTTTGCGGGCGATGCTGCTGCCGCGCCCGGCGGATGTTTTCATGGATGCGGACTGCACACAGATGGCGAATCTGGGACACGGGTGTCTGGCAGGCTTCACGACGGCGGACGCGATGCAGCCGCTGGCGCTCAGGTGCGCGCAGGGAATGGCGGCAAACCGCTTCTTTGACGACGGCTATGCCCCCGCGACGGCGGATTCCGCGTTTGCGGCGTATCCGTCCCGGCTTGGGTACTACGCCGTCGGCACACACCTGCTGTCGCTGGCAAAGTGGCTGCTGTGCCGCTGTCGGGCGGATGGCGTAAAGCGGCTGGTGTTCCTCGCGCGGGACGGCGCGCTGCTGCGGCAGGCAGTCGAGCTGCTGCGCACGGACGCGGATGATGTCGAAACAGACTACATTCCCGCGTCGCGGCGGTGCTTGCTGCCCGCGCTGATGGCGAATCCGACCGACTGGGCGTCGCTGCCGGTGCGCTGGGCGGTCTACACGCCCGAAAAGGCGCTGAAGCTGCTGGCCTTCTGCACGCTTGACGCGCCGGAAAGCGAACTGCGGCATCAGGCGGAGGCGGCGGGTTTCCCGTGGCAATCGCCGTTTCAGGAGAAAACGCGCTGGCAGGCGTTTCTGCGCTTCTTCCGCGACAAGCTCTACGACGGCTGCCGTCATCAGGCGGCATACAGCGCGGCACGGGCGTATTATGAGGAAAAGCTGCCGGAAGGCGCGGCGTGCTTCGACATGGGGTACAGCGGGCGCTTGCAGGCGGCGCTCTGCCAGCTGACGCAGCGCGCGGTTCCGGTCTACTACGTCCATGCGGACGGGCGGAACAGCGAGCGCTTGTCCGCTGCGTATGATTTCCCCGTGCACTGCTTCTATCCGATGCCGCCCGCCATGTCCGGCGCGTTCCGCGAGTTCCTGCTGTCCTCCGACGAAGCGCCCTGCGTGGGCTTCGAGCGGCAGAATGCGCGTGTCGTCCCGGTGTACGCGCAGGAGGGGCGCAATGAAGCCGCGCACTTCCTGTCGACCTGCGTCCAGCATCACGCGCTGCAATTCGTGCGCGATTTCCGCGACACCTTCGCCGGAACGTGCGTGATGCAGTCGCTTGACAATCCCGGCGTGCAGCTGGCGATGTCGCTGCCCTTCGAGGGGGCGCTGCGGCAGCTGCCCGAAGCGGACGCGGAGCTGCTGCGGAACATCCCGTTCGAGGACATGGTGTTCGCGGGGGAGGATGCGCTGGATTTGCGGACGCTGGTACGCGACCAGTCGGCGGAAGCAGCGCTTGCGGCGCACGAGATGGGCGCGGCGGACGCGCCGAGCCGCATGATTGGCTTCATCCCGGAGCAGACCGGGCTGGTGAAGCGGACGATTGGCTTCCTGCTGTTCGACCGCGAAACGTTTCGGAAGAAGCTGCGCAAGAGGGTGCACCGTTCCCAAAAATAAACACGCGGGTAAAGTATGAAGTCGTCACCAACTCAATCGCGAAAAGGGGAGTCCAGAGGGTCGAAGACCCTTTGGCGGGTCAAGGGTAGCGCCCTTGCGTTCCCCTCATAAACACGCGGGTAAATTATGCAGTTGTCACCAACTCAATCGCGAGAAGGGGTCAAGGGGCAATTGCCCCTTGTGGAGTCCAGAGGCAAAGCCTCTGGTAGGGTCTGGGGCAACGCCCCAGCGTCTCCCCACGCCCGGAAAGGAGGAAGCGGATGGCGGTTGGATTGTTTTGGAATGATCGGGTGTCGTTTGAGAAGCATGAGTGGGCAAAACGCTTCTTTTTTCTGGGAAACAATACGGGGAATCTCGTGTTTATCCGGGCGCTGAAGGACATCTTTCACCCCGTGATGATTCCGCTGTGGGATGTTACGTCGGACACGTTCCGCGACCGGGCGGACATCACCCACTACATCACGACCGAGCTGATCTGGCTGACCCCGAATCAGACGTATCCGCACGTTTGGACGATGCTGAAGCGAATCGGCGATAAACCGCTGGTTCCAATCAGCGTGGGCGTGCAGAGCATGGCGCGAAACGTTGACATCACGCTCCACCCGGACACGGTCAAGCTCCTGCGGACGATGGCGGAGCGCGCTGTGCTGGGCGTCCGCGGCGAGTACACCGCGGCGGTGCTGGAGAAGAATGGCATCGTCAACTTCCGCATTATCGGCTGCCCCAGCCTGTATCAGGGGATGAACGAGAAGTTTCGTGTGGAGAAGAAACCGTTCGACCCGAAAATGCGCGCGTGCTGCAACTTCCGTACCTTCTACGGCACGCTGTCCGACCCGGAACGGCAGTTTTTGACCTTCTGCGCGAACCGCGACCTCGGTTTTGTGGAGCAGAACGCATTCCCGCTGACGCTGGAAAACTGCTGCGGCGACGAGTACCAGTTCCGCTATTTGCAGGATTGGCTGAAGCGGCAAATGCACGTTTTCTTCCACATTGAGGATTGGCTGGCATGGGTCAGGCAGTACGACTTTTCCCTCGGCAGCCGCTTCCACGGGAACGTGATTGCCATCACGAGTGGCATTCCGGCGCTGACGATGGTGGTGGACAGCCGCATGGACGAAATGACCCGCCTGTTCCGACTGCCGACGCTGCCGATGGAGGATTTCCGGCTGGAAAGGCCGCTGGAATACTACTACGACTTGGCGGACTACACCGATTTCAACAAGGCGTACCCGGAAAGAATGCGCGTTTTCCGCGATTTTCTTCAGCGGAACGGGCTGGCGGAGGCGGCAGGCGGATGATACACGCGGTTGGCACGGCGCTGGGCGAAATCATCCGAAATCTGCGGCGAACCGTGCGCCTGACGCTCTACGAGAACCGCTCGCGGCGGTCGGGGATGCTGCTGGGACGCTGGTGGGACTTGCTCAGCCCGCTGCTGCAAATCCTCATTTACTGGTTCGTCTTTTCCGTCGGGCTGGGGACGCAGGAAAAAAACGGCTTCCCGTATCACCTGTGGCTGATGTGCGGCATGATGCCGTGGCTGGCGCTCAACTCCGCCATTCTCGGCGCGTCCGCGTCCATCCAGCAGGCCGCGTCCATCATCCGCAACGTGCGCATTCCGCTCTCCATCATCCCGATGAAGGCGGTCGTGCGCGCGTACTACGAGCATTTGTGGACGATGGCGATTCTGCTGATCGCGCTGCTGCTTGGCGGCGTGCCGGTGACGTGGCATTATCTGGAACTGGCGTATTACCTCGCGACTTCGTGGGTGCTGCTGATTGGCGCGGCGCTGCTGACAAGCAGCCTGACGGCGGTCTTTCGCGACTTCGGCGAGCTGCTTCAGCCGCTGATGCGCCTGCTGTTCTACATTTCCAGCGTCGTGTGGGCGATTGACGGGCTGTCGCCGGGCTTGCAGCGCGTGATGCGGCTGAACCCGCTGGTTTACATCATCGAGGGCTATCGCAAGTGCCTGCTGTATGGCGAAGGCTTCTGGTTATCGCCGGGGCAGGGTGCGTACTTCTGGCTGGCGGCACTGGCGCTGCTGGCGGCGGGCTGCACGCTGCATATGCGGCTCAGGAACCGCTTCATCGACCAGCTGTAATCAGCGCCATTTAATAGGAAGAAATTCCGCAGAAAGGGGGCGATGCGCTTGGCGGATGTAATCGTCCGCTGCAGGGAACTGACGAAGGTCTACGACCTGTACGGCGAGGAAAAAGACCGCCTGAAGGCGCTGCTGGGTCTTCGGGCGAACGTGAAGAAATTTCCGGCGCTCTGCGGCGTGACGCAGGACTTCCACCGCGGCGAAATCGTCGGGCTGGCGGGGCTGAACGGTTCCGGCAAATCGACGCTGGCGCGTATCATCGCGGGCATCACCCAGCCGGATTTGGGGCTCTGCGAGGTCAGCGGCACGGTCAGTATGCTGGCGGCAAACATCGGCATGAATGACCAGCTGACCGGGCGCGAGAACATTGCCTATAAGTGTATGCTGATGGGCATGGAGAAGCGCGAAATCGCCCAAATCCAGCAGCAGATTATTGATTTTGCGGATGTTGGCGTGTACATCGACCAGCCCCTGCGGACGTATTCCAGCGGAATGCGCTCCCGGCTGGGATTCGCCATTTCCGCCCACATGAACCCCGAAATCCTGATTGTGGATGAAGCGCTGAGCGTGGGCGACGCGAGCTTCGCGGAGAAGTGCATGGCGCGGATGCGGCATTTCCGGGCGGAGGGCAAGACGATTTTCTTCGTCACCCACGCGCCGTGGCAGATGCTGAACTTCTGCGACCGGGTGATGTGGCTGCATCAAGGGCGCGTTGTGGGCTATGACACGGCGGAACGCATGATTCCGGCGTATGTCGCCTTCACGCGCGAGTGGACGCAGCTGGATCAGCTTCAGCGCACGCAGCTGGCGCCGGATTACGAGACGTATCGGGCGCAGGTGGAAAATCAGCAGCGCGCCGTGTGGCAGCAGCGCGCAAAGGAAACGGCGCAAAAATCGCCGTAAGCAGGAGAAACTTTCCTGCGATTCAACTTTTTAGGCTCATCCCGGCGAATAAGAGGAAAGTTGCCCAGATTGCTGGAAACAGAATCGGCAGCTCATTCGTCGTATTTGCTGGAAGGCATATACCATTTCCCCAACAGACAAAAGGAGTGACGCAGACCATGAAACGACTGGTTTCTGTATTCCTGGTGCTCTGCATGATGCTCTCCTGCGTGGCATTCGGCGAGACGCTGGACGGCGCACAGGGCGAAATCATGAACGAAGTGTCGGATGTGGCATCGGACGAGGTGCAGACGCCCGACGAACCGACGCAGGCTCCTGTGAACGAGGACGACATCGTTCTGCCGGATGCAGATGATGACATCAGCATCCTGCCGTCGGACGACGTGAACGGCCCCGATCCCTACCGCGAGCTGGTGCTGCTCCAGCCGACGGACCTCATCGGCACGACGCTGTCCGAAACGAGCGTGCGCATCGGCTGGGGTTCTGTCGCCTTTGCGACGCAGTACGACGTGTACCGCAAGTTAGCCGGCGAAACAAGCTACACGCTGCTCGGCTCTGTGCCGAACAACCGCCTGTACTATGAGGATACGAACGTGACCCCCGGTCATGCGGTGTACTACCGCGTGCGCGCGGTGAACGTGTCCTACGACGGCGAACAGGCGAAGTATGTGTACAGCCCTGATTCGCAGACGCTGTCCTACATGACGCTTGCCAAGCCGAAGCTGGAAGACCCGCGCGGCCTGGGCGCGGACACCATCCGCCTGAACTGGTCGAGCGTCTCCGGCGCACAGACCTACGAAGTGCAGATGTCCACCAATGCGACGAGCGGCTTCACCACCGTGCGCACTGACCTGACGGGCACGCTGTGCAACGCCACTGGCCTGAAGAAGGCGACGGGCTACTACTTCCGCGTCCGCGCGGTGCGTGTGTTCTCCTCCGGCGAAAAGTTCTACTCTGAATACTCCAACGTCGGCTGCGGCACGCCCATGGATCGCCCGGAGCTGACCGTGGTGCAGAGCGGCAACAACGCCCTGTTGTCCTGGCCGGCATCCTCCGGCGCGACGGGCTACATCATCTACCGCAAGGCTGGCGCGAGCGGCAGCTACACCCTGCTGGCAAAGACTGGCGCGGTGACTTCCTTCGTGGACGCGAGCATTAACCTGGGTGAAGTGTACTACTACTTCATCTACTCCATGCGCCCCGTGGGCAGCTACAACTGCTTCTCCCTCTCCAGCGAGCGCGTGTTCTTCACGGCGCTGGGCTCTGTGAACCTGTGCGCGGTGCGCAACACCGGCAAGCAGGAGCAGACCATTGACTGGGATACGACCGTGCTGGGTGCGAACAAGTACTATGTGTACAGTTCCACCACCATGGACGGCCTGTACACCAAGATTGGCGAAACCGAAGGCACGACCTATGTCGCCAAGAACCTCGTCGCCGGCACGACCTACTACTACAAGGTTCGCCCGGTGCGCGTGTTCTCCAACGGCACCATTTGCTACGGCCCGTGGTCGAACGTCATGTCCCAGCCTGAATCCGGCTCGTTGACGCTGGAAGGCCTGAGCGCGGTGAACCTCTCCGCTGGTCAGGATGTTTCCGGCGGCTATGTGGGCGATGTGTTCTCGTGGAGCGCGACCGTCTCCGGCGGCAGCGGCTCGTACACCTTCAAGTACAGCCTCGTCAGCCTGAGCGGCGGCAGCCCCATCGTCCTGAAGGACTTCTCCGACGGCTACACCTCGCTGCCCGCCGGTCAGACCAGCATGACGACCACCTTCACCCTCACCCTGACGGAAAACTACATCAACCTGATTAACTCCCAGAAGTACGCCATGCAGATGGAAGTTCGCGACTCCCTCGGCGCGACGACGGCGATGTACGCTGCCCCCGCGACGCTGGACGAGATGAACTTCGTTGCTCCCGCGCCGGTGAGCAAGGTCGTCAACAAGACCATCCGCGTGGGCGAAAACTTCACGCTTGACCACGGCATCTGCACCGAAGCGGGCGATGTGGCGAACATCGAAATTGCCAACACCAACAGCGCGATTTCCCTGCGCGACAACGTGATCACCGGCGTCAACAACGGCTACGCGACGCTGCTGATTACCTCCAAGCGCTATCCCGATGTCCTGATCGTCTACAACATCACCGTCGGCTACGCGCCGCTGACGATTGCCAGCGTGCAGCCCAGCGCCTCGAAGCTGAACAACTACGAGACGCTTGCGTGGGATATCACCTTCGCGGGCGGCCGGCCGAACTACAACGTGAACTTCAAGGTCTACCGCGGCACGACGGTGGTTGTCAACAGCAACCGCACGGAAACCGCAACGGGCCGCATCTCCGTCAACTATCAGCCGACGGTGGCGGGCACTTACCTGCTGGAAGTCACCATTACCTCCGCTGATGGGCAGTCCATCACCCAGCGCTCCAGCGCGACGGTGGTGTCGAACTACACGCCTGTGACGGTTGTGCCCAGCACGACGGCGAGCGCGACAAACCGCAACCTGACGTGGACGACCGCCTACAAGGGCACGAGCAGCGTCATCCGCCGCGACTACACCCTGTTCCGCGACGGCTCCGTGGTGGCGACGGAAGTTGGCCTGAATAACCTGACGTTCAACTACACGCCCACTGTCGCGGGTTCCTACATCCTGCGCGTCGTCGTGTATGAAGCGAACGGCAACAAGATTGAGGTCACTGCGCCGACCATCACGGTTACGCAGGGAGGTTCCGGCACGTCCGGTACGGGCACGGTGACGGGCGTCCGCGTGGCGCTGCGCCGCGGTGCAAGCACCAAGTACGGCATCATCCTCCGTGTGGACAAGGGCGAAACCGTCACCATTCTGGAGCGGTCCGGCAGCTGGTACTACGTCAGCTACAAGGGCTCGACGGGCTGGATGATGGCGCAGTACGTCAAGGCGAACTAAACTAAGGGGTAACATAAAAGAGGGGCGCTCCGGGGTGGAGCGTCCCTTTTTGGGTGCAAAAAAGCGCAATGACGAATGCCACTGCGCCGGAAACGAGGTCAATCATTTTGATTATGAGGGTCGTCGAGAGATAAACTGTCCAATTCGCGCATGATTTCGTCAAAAACTTCCTCTATTGGCTGCACACGTCCCGCCTTGACATCCGCCTCGCCCTGCGCTAAATGGGCGTAGAGGCGGCGTCTTGCCTCCTCCAGCTCTTCCTCGGTAGGCTCTTCCTCGGTCAGCTCTTCTTCAGTCAATTCTTCCGGAGTCAACTTTTCCGAATCCATGTCCTGCTCACCCCCTGATTGATTCTATGATAGCACAATTTTCCTGCCGCGTCAACGGGAAAACACCCGCATCCCGCACGTCAAAATCCACCGAAGGCATACCATTTTTCCGCTGCAATTCCCTCTTCCTTCCAGATTAGCGCATCGCCCCCACGCGACGAACTGCATCCGAAATGGTATAAACGCACGAAATTAGGACGAATATGACAGCTTGTGCGAGAATTTCGACAGTTTGTGCGAGACTGCTTGCGCCACCCGAAAAAGTTGCTATAATAAAGTAGGAAAAAAGCACAGTGGGTGGTCTGTGCAAACGCGTAAGGATGGAATGACCATGAAACACGGTAATTTGGTTTCCCGAATGACTTTGGAGGAAAAGTGCGCCCTGCTTGCCGGCAAAGATGTCTGGCACACGCGCGATATTCCGCGGCTGAATATTCCCGCCATCACGCTCTCCGACGGGCCGAGCGGCTTGCGCAAGCAGGCGGGCGAAGGCGACCATCTGGGCCTCAACGCATCGACGAAGGCGACGTGCATTCCCTCCGCCGCGACGCTGGCGTGCAGCTGGGACGACACGGTGTCCGAGGCGATGGGCGCGGTCGTCGGGCGCGACGCTGTCAATCAGAAGGTGGATGTGCTGCTTGCACCGGGGCTGAACACGAAGCGCTCCAGCCTGTGCGGCCGCAGCTTCGAGTATTACTCCGAAGATCCATACCTCTCCGGCAAGCTGGCGGCGGGCTTCATCCGCGGCGCGCAGAAGCAGGGCGTATCCGCCTGCGCAAAGCACTACGCGGCGAACGCGCAGGAGCTGCTGCGGATGCACTCCGACAGCGTGATGGACGAGCGGACGCTGCGCGAAATGTACCTGACGAACTTCGAGATTGCCATCAAAGAGGGCAAGCCGGGCTTCGTGATGACGGCATACAACCGCGTCAACGGCGTGTACGCCAACGAAAGCCGCCATCTGCTGGGCGATATTCTGCGCGGCGAGTGGGGCTTTGACGGCGCGGTCGTGACCGACTGGGGCGGCAGCAACAGCATTGTCGAGGGCGTGCGCGAGGGCATGAATCTGGAGATGCCCGCGGCGGGCGACGACAGCCCCTGCCAGCTGGTGAAGGCGGTCAAGGACGGCACTATCGACGAGAAAATCGTCGATGAGCGCGTGGATCAGCTGCTGGACTTCGTGCTGGCAGCGCGCAAGTCCGGCGAAACGTCGTTTGATGCCGCAAAACAGCATCAGGCGGCGGAAGCAGCGGCGGAAAAGTGCCTTGTGCTGCTGAAGAACGACGAGCACCTGCTGCCGCTGAAGAAGGACGCGCGCGTGGCGGTTATCGGCGAGTTTGCGGCGCGCTCCCGCTATCAGGGCGCGGGCAGCAGCATGGTCAACGCCGCGCAGGTGGATGACACGCTGCCCATGCTGGATGAATTTTTCCCGGCGCGGGTCGGCTTCGCGCAGGGCTTTGAGCGCCTCGACGCCGCGAACGACGCGCTGGCGGATGAAGCGGTGCAGCTTGCCAAGACGGCGGATTGCGCGGTGGTGTACCTCGGTCTGCCGGAGTGCTTTGAGACAGAAGGGCTTGACCGCACGCACATGCGCCTGCCGGAGAACCAAATCGCACTGATGAAAAAGCTGCGCGCCGTGTGCAAGAAGATTGTGGTGGTGCTCTCCTGCGGCAGCGCGGTCGAGACGGACTGGGCGCAGGACTGCGACGCGCTGCTCTACGCGGGTCTGGGCGGCGAGGCGGTGGCGCGCTCCGTGCTGCGGGCGCTCGTGGGCGAAATTACCCCCGGCGGCAAGCTGGCGGAAACGTGGTATCGCCACTATGCGGACGCGCCGGTCAGCCACTATTACCCCGGCACGGAGGCGACGAGCGAATACCGCGAAGGGCTGTACGTCGGCTATCGCTACACCGAGTCGGCGGACGTTGCCCCGGCGTTCGCTTTCGGGCACGGGCTGTCCTACACGACATTCCGCTACGACAACGTGCAGGCGGATAATGCGGGCGTGTCCTTTGACGTGACGAACACGGGCGACCGCGCGGGCGACGAGGTGGCGCAGCTGTACATCCACAAGCCGAACGCGGAGATTTTCCGCCCGGCGAAGGAACTGAAGGGCTTTCAGCGCGTGCATCTGGAGAAGGGCGAGACGAAGCGCGTCACGATTCCCTTTGACGGCTACACGTTCCGCTACTTCAACGTCCGCACGAACCGCTTCGAGGTGGAGGGCGGCGAATATGAGCTGCTGATTGGCGCATCCTGCCGCGACATCCGCCTGACGGCAAAGCACACCGAACAGGGGACGAACGCGCCCAATCCGTATGCTCAGCTGGCGGTGCAGAGCTACCGCACGGCGTGCGTGACGGACGTGAGCGACGCGGAGTTCACGGCGCTGCTGGGTCACGCGATTCCGCCGCATCTCTGGGACAAGACGCAGCCGCTGACGCTCAACGACACGGTGACGCAGCTCAGCTACGCCAAGAACCCGCTGGCACGGCTGATCTACCGGATTCTCACGAGCATGAAGAACAAGGCGACTGCCGCCGGCAAGCCGGATTTGAACCTGCTGTTTATCTACAACATCCCGTTCCGCGGCATGGCGAAAATGATGAACGGCATGGTGTCGATGGCAATGGCAGAGGATCTGCTGCTGATGGTCAATGGACATTTCTTCCGCGGGTGCGGACGGCTGATTCACCACTTCTGCCACCGTCCGAAACTGAATTTGAACCCGGATAAAAAGAAGAAGTAATTGCGGAAAAGCAATTATATATAGGTAGCAACTCACAACAAGGAAAGGAAGCATGTCCCCCATGAAACAATCCTTCTGGCAGTCCCCCCTGACGCGCTCCAGTGTCCCGAAAGATAAGGTGACAACGCCTGAAACCCTGCTGGGCTACCTGATTGGCCCGTTCGGCGCGCTGCTGTCCTCCGGCATCTTCACAAGTTACCTTCAGGTTTATCTCGGCAAGGCGCTGGAATTGAGCAGCACCTACCTGTCCATCCTCCAGCTGGTTTCCACCTTCCTGATTGTGGCGGCGAACCTCATCGTCGGTCAGCTGATTGAACGCACGCGCACCATGGCGGGCAAGGCGCGCCCGTGGCTGCTGCTCTCCGCGCTGACGCTTTCCGTCGCCAGCGTGCTGATGTTCATCATGCCCTTTGAAGGTACGGCGCGCTATGTGTGGATTGCCATTGCCTACAACCTCTACTACGCCGTCGCGTACCCGATTTACAACACCGCGAACGCGACGATGGTTCCCGTGTCCACCCGTGACAGCGAGAAGCGCAGCGTCTTGGCGTCGATGAGCAACTTTGCGGGTCTGGGCGTGATGGGCGCAGGCTCGATGGTCTTCCCGGTGCTGATGACGATGTTCCTCTCCACCACGAATGAGGCGGGCGAAACGGTTTACACCGGCTTCGGCACGCAGTGGTTCGTCATCATGCTGGCGGTCGCCATCTTCACGGCGCTGACCGTCATCCTCCAGTTCAAGTTCACCCGTGAGCGCGTGACCGAAGAGCTGATGGAAAGCAACGCGAAGGAAGAAAAGAAGCAGAGCGTCTCCATGGGTCAGCAGCTGAAGGCTGTCACCAGCGAAAAGTGGTGGTGGGTCATCGTCGTGTTCTACCTGCTGTTCCAGTGGGCGGGCGCGGTGAAAAACGGCTCGATGGCGTACTTCTGCTCTGATGTGCTCGGCGCGGACTGGTACATGTCCATCCTGTCCATCCTTGGCGCGGTGCCGATGGCGATTGCGGCGGCGTTCGTGGTGCCGCTGGCGAACAAGTTCTCCAAGCAGAAGCTGACGCTGGCGGGTCTGGCGCTGGGCGTTGTCGGCGGCGTGATTGCGGGGCTGGGCGGCAATAACCTCGTGGTGGTCGGCATCGGCATCGCGCTCAAGTGCCTCGGTTCGTCTCCGGCGTGCTACCTGATTCTGGCGATGCTGGCGGACGTTATCGACCATGTGGAGTACAAGCATGGCATCCGCACCGACGGTCTGACGATGAGCATCTATTCCTCCCTGATGGTCGCGGCGACCCCCATCGGCGGCGCGATTATTCAGGCGCTCAATGGCGCGCTGGATGCGGGTACGGCGGCGTCGGTCAACTACATCTGGATTGAAACGATTGCTTACGCGGTTTGCGCGGTGCTGATGATTTTCTTCGGCGTAGAGCGCAATCTGAAGGCGGAGCAGCAGGAAATTGCCAATCGCGTGTCGAAATAAGACAGTAGATTGGTGAAAAGGGCAGCGCCTGCAAGGGACGGCGGCATCCTCACCGATGCACGACCCTGCAAGCGCTGCTCTTTCTGTATAGAAAGGATGAATACAATGAAACTCTTGTCGATTGCTATTCCTTGCTATAATTCGCAGGATTATATGCGCCATGCCATCGAAACGCTGCTTGCCGGCGGCGAGGATGTGGAAATCCTCGTCGTCAATGACGGCTCAAAGGACAAAACCGCGGATATCGCGGCGGAATATCAGCAGAAGTACCCGACCATCGTCCACGCCATCAACAAGGAGAACGGCGGCCACGGCGACGCGGTGATGACCGGCCTCAAAAACGCGACCGGGCTGTACTTCAAGGTCGTCGATTCGGACGACTGGGTGGACGAAGCGTGCCTGAAGCGCGTGCTGGCGCAATTGCGCGCGTTCACGGAGCAAAAGGAAGAAATTGACATGCTGATTTGCAACTACGTCTACGACAAAGTGGGTGTGAAGCACAAGCACGTCATGCAGTACCGCCACGCCGTGCCGCAGAACCGCGTGTTCGACTGGAATGAAACGCGCTTCAAAATCGGCGAATATCTGCTGATGCACTCGGTCATCTACCGCACGGCGCTGCTGAACAAGTGTGGGCTGAACCTGCCGAAGCACACGTTCTATGTGGATGAACTCTACGTTTATCAGCCGCTGCCGATGGTAAAGAAAATGTATTATATGGATGAAAACCTGTACCACTACTTCATCGGGCGCGAAGACCAGTCCGTGCAGGAGAACGTGATGATCCGCCGCATTGATCAGGCGCTGCTGGTCAACCGGATGCTGGTGACGGAGGTGGATTTGAGCAAGGTGACGAACAAGCGCAAGCAGGCGTACATGCGGCGTTATTTGGAAATTGTGACGACGGTTTCGTCGATTCTGCTGCTCAAGAGCGGTACGGCGGAGAACAAGCAGAAGAAGGACGAGCTGTGGAAGTTCATTCGCGAAGAAAACCCGTATGTTTACAAGAAGCTGCGCCATGGCCTGATGGGGCATGTGCTGCACCTGCCCGGAAAAGGCGGACGGCGGATTGCGCTGGCGGGGTATAAGGTGACGCAGAAGATTTATGGGTTTAACTGATTGTTAATGAGCAATGGCGGAGGGGGGGGGAAAACGACCTCATCCGCTGCTGCGTGCAGACTGCAATCCACCAACGCCAAAATCAGGAAAGGAAGCAAAACTGGTCTATCAGCGAATTGCAAATTACCTGAAAGTATCATCCACAAGGAGACTGAAAATATGAAGTATGATTATCTCGTCGTCGGCGCGGGGCTGTTCGGCGCGGCGTTCGCACAGATGGCGAAGGAAAAGGGCAAACGCGTGCTTGTGATCGACAAGCGGAACCACATCGCGGGCAACATCTACACCGAGGACGTCGGCGGCATTGCCGTCCACCGCTACGGCGCGCACATCTTCCACACCGACGACGAAGAGGTTTGGCAGTACGCCAACCGTTTCGCCACGTTCAACCGCTTCACGAACGCGCCGCTGGCAAAATACCAAGATCGCTTGTACCACATGCCCTTCAACATGAACACGTTTTACGCCATGTGGGGCGTGACAAAGCCGAATGAGGCGCGCGAAATCATTGAGCGGCAGCGCAGGGAAATCACGGGCGAGCCGCAGAATCTGGAAGAACAGGCGATTTCGCTCGTCGGGCGCGACATCTACGAAGCCCTCGTGCGCGGATACAGCGAGAAGCAGTGGGGGCGCCCCTGCCGCGAGCTGCCCGCCTTCATCATCCGCCGTCTGCCCGTGCGCTTCACCTATGACAACAACTACTTCAACGACCGCTATCAGGGCATCCCGGACGCGGGCTACACGGCGATGGTGGAGAAAATGCTGGACGGCATCGAAGTGCGCCTGAACGTCGATTTCCTCCAGCATCGGGCGGAACTGACGGAAATTGCGGACAAAATTGTCTACACCGGGCCGATTGACCAGTACTACGGCCAGTGCTTCGGCGCGCTGAATTACCGTTCCCTGCGGTTTGAGACGCAAGATTTGCCTGTGCAGGACTATCAGGGCAACGCCGTCATCAACGACACGAACGCCGACGTGCCTTACACGCGCGTGATTGAGCACAAGCACTTCGCCTATGGTCAGGCGGATGTGCTGAATCTGCCCCACACGGTGGTGACATACGAATATCCGGCGGACTGGAAGCAGGGCGACGAGCCGTACTATCCGGTGAACGACGCGAAGAACGGCGCGCTGTACGAGCAGTATCGGCAGAAGGCGGCGGGGGAGCGGAACGTCATTTTCGGCGGCCGGCTGGGGCAGTACCGCTATCTGGACATGGACGACACGCTGCGCGCCGCCATCGACTGCGCCCGGAAGGAACTGGAATAAGGGGGAGGGGGGAGTAACGGTGCGGCTTGCCATCGTGGAGGACGACGACAAGGTGCGGCAGCAGCTGCAAAACTATGTGCGGCAGTATTTTCAGGGACGCGAGAATGACGTGGAGATCCGCCTGTTTGCCGACGGCGACGAGATTCTGGAGGACTACGCGGCGGACTATGACCTGATTTTCCTCGACATCCAAATGAAGCGCCTTGACGGCTTGGCGACGGCAGAACGTATCCGTGAGCGTGACGAGGACGTGTATCTGGTGTTCATCACGAATTTGGCGAATTATGCCATCCGCGGTTATGCCGTCCACGCGCTGGACTTCATCCTCAAACCGGTGAATTTCCTCATGCTGCGGCAGGTGCTGATGAGCGTGGAGCGGCTGCTTGAACAGAAGCCGAAACGCTACATCACCCTGCCGACGGACACGGGGCTGACCCGCCTTGATGTGAGCCAAATTACCTACGTCGAGACGGACGGCCACGCCGTGAGCATCTACACGGAAAAGGGGGTGTATCGCCTGCGGCAGAGTATGCGCGGGATGGAGGAATTGCTTGGTAAATACGGATTTTTCCGCTGCAACAGCTGCTATTTGGTGAATCTGCGGCATGTGGAGCGCGTGGAGAATGGCGGCGCCATCGTCGGCGGGCGGGCGCTGACCATCTCACGCCCGCGCCATAAGGCGTTTATGGAGGCGTTGACGAAATATCTGGGAGGAGCGAAAGTCTAAATGGTAGCGTTCCTCGAAGTTGGATTCTTCCCGCGTATCCATACGGCGATTGCCGAATGGCTGGCGTGTATGCTCTTCATCCTGCCGCAGAAAAAGCGCTTCGGCGAAAGCAGCTGGCAGCAAATTGGCTGCTGCATCGGCTTTCTGGCGCTGCTGCTGGGGCTGAACCTGCTGAATCAGGAGCAGAGCGGGCTGACATGGATGCTGCTGATGGCGGCGTGCATGGGCACCATGCTGGCAATGATTGTCTGCTGCTGCAAACTGAAGCTGATGAAAGCAGGCTACATTTGGGCGCACGCCTTCATCACGGCGGAGTTTGCCGCGTCGCTGGAGTGGCAGATCAACTACTATCTGCTGATGGCAGATTCGGTGGATTTGCGGAGCACTTGGCTGGTGATGGCGGGGACGTACATCATCGTGTTTTCCGCGATTTATCTGCTGAACCAGAAGCACCATATCCTGCGCAGCGGCACAAGCGTCACGCGGCAGGAGCTTATCAGCGGCAGCGCGATTGCCCTTGCGTCATTCTGCCTGAGTAATTTCAACTTTGCGTTTACGAACAACGTGTTTACCGAAACGCTGGGGACAGGCATCATCTATTCCCGCACGCTGGTGGATTTCGGCGGCGTCATCATGCTGTTCGCGTATGACATGGCGCGGTCGGAATTGTACCTCAGCCACGAGCTGGAAGCAATGGAGAACCTGCTGAATCGGCAGTATGAGCAGTACCGGCAGTTCGAGGCGAACAACAAGGCGATGCACCAGATTTACCACGACCTGAAGCACCAAATCGACTTCATCCGCAACGAAAAAAGCGCCAGCAAGCGCGAATCGTATCTGGCGGAGATGGAAAAAGCGGTCACGATGCGCGACGCGGAGATGAACACGGGCAACGCGATTCTGGACACGGTTTTAACGAGCAAGAGCCTGCGCTGCGCCGAAGAAGGCATCGTGATGACGTGCTTTGCCGACGCGCACGACATGGGCTTCATCGAAATGATGGATATTTGCTCCATTTTCGGCAACGCGATTGATAACGCCATCGAGTGCGTGGAGAAAATCGCCGACCAGAACATGCGGCTGATTAAGCTGACCGTGCGCACGCAGAACCGCTTTCTGCTGATTCGCGTGGAGAACTGCACGGATAAGGCGATTGACCTGAACGGCGGTCAGCCCGCGACGACGAAAGAAAACAAGGAGAGTCATGGCTACGGCATCAAGAGCATCCGCAAAGCCGCGGAGAAATACGGCGGCTGCATGACGCTGGAGCAGCAGGACGGCTGGTTTATCATGACGGTGCTGATTCCGTTGGCGGAGGAAAAAAAGTGAATCAAAAAACCCGACTGGTCAAGCGGCGCAATTCCGCTTCCAGCCGGGGATTTTTATGCACTTAGTCGAGGTCGACCCGCTCATATTCGCGCGAACCGAAGCCAAGCTCCGCCGCGCATTCGATGGTGTAGATGCCGTGGCGGCTCTCGATGCGCTCCAGCATGTGCTTCTGCCCCGGGTCGTCCGTCGCGGCGTACACCATGTCCACGCAGGCTTGGTCGATGGCAATCGGGTCGAGCGACGCCATGATGCCAATGTCCGCCATGCAGGGGTTTTCCGCCACTTCGCAGCAGTCGCAGTCCACAGACAGGTTCTTCATTACGTTGATGTAAACAGCCTTGCCCGCGAAGCGCTTGGCGACGGAGGAAGCCGCATCCGCCATTGACGCAAGGAAGCTGTCATGATCCGCGCCGAAGCCGACTTTCGCGTCGCCCGCGCCGTGGATGTACGCTTTGCCGTAGGAGGACGCCACGCCGATGGACAGCTGCTTGAGCGCGCCGCCGAAGCCGCCCATCGGGTGTCCCTTGAAGTGGCTCAGCACGAGCAGGGAGTCATAGCGCGTCAGGTGCTTGCCGACGTAGTTCTTCTGGATGACCTTGCCATTCGGAATGAGCAGCTGCAAATCAGGCGCTTCCTCGTCCATAATGTCGACGGTGAAGGCGTCCGACCAGCCGTGGTCGCGCATGGTCTGCCAGTGGGCGGCGGTGGTGTTGCGGCTGCCCGGATAGGCCGTGTTGCACTCGACGACCGTGCCGTGCACATGCGCAATCATCGGCCGCCAAAATTCGGGGCGCAGGAAGTTCTGGTTGCCCTTTTCGCCGGAATGCAGCTTCACGGCGACGTTCCCCTGCAGCTCCAGACCGCAGGCTTCGTAGAGCTTCAGCACGTTTTCAGGGGTGATATTGCGCGTAAAATAAACCTTCGATGCCATAAAACATTCCTCCTATTACCTATTTATGTGGATGTTACGCCTCGTAGGCGCGCTTGCTGAGTTCATCGGAGACGTACCCGGCGAGAATATCCACGATGCGGGCATTTTTGCCGCCGCCCGCGACGATGATATCCGCAAATTCCACATAATTGGCGATATACTGGCTGAACATGGGGCGAACCGTCGCGCGATACTGGCTGGAGATGCTGTCAATGCTGCGTCCGCGTTCCAGAATGTCGCGCTCGATGCGGCGGAGCAGGCAGATATCCGCATCCACCTTCATGTACAGCTTCAGGAACATCAGCTTCATCAGCCGCGGGTCAAAGAAACAGTGGATGCCCTCCAGAATCACCACATCGTGCGGGTAAATCAGCTCATCGGTGTCCGCGCGGCGGTGCTGCGCGTAGTCGTACGCCTTGCGGGTGATGGGCTGACCGCTGATGAGCGTGTTCATGTCATGCAGCAGCAAATCGTGGTCGAAAATGCCGGGCTCGTCGTAATTGAGCTTTGCGCGCTCGGCAAATGACAAATCCGGGTGGTCGCGGTAGTAGCAATCCTGCTGGATGACCAGGCAGCGGTCGCCCAGCCGATTCGCCAGCGCGTCCGCCAAGGTGGATTTTCCGCTGCCGCTTGCGCCGCAGATGCCAATCAGAATCATCGTTCTGCCTCCCCATGTATTTCCCTCCAAAAGAGTACACCGAAAACGCCGCGCTGTCAAGGGGAACAGCGAAAAAAGGCGGAAAGTTTCGGCAATTCGGCGGAATGTGGCGAATTCTGACAGTGACAAAACCGCGCGCGTCATGCTATCATGGCGGAGCGAAAGGAAGTGAACCGCGGTGAGCAAGCAGATGCCGCGCACGAAAGAGACGAAGGGGAGGCGGTTCAGCCGGGTGATACTGACGGTGCTGTCCGCCGCCATCATTGCGGCAAGCGTATTTATCCCGGCGGCGCGGGCGGAAAACGCCCGGATGACCGTCGTTTATGCGCTCGACAGCGCGAATTTGACCTTCCGCGACGCGGACGCGGCGAACATCGACCAAATCAACTACGCCTTCGCCCTTATTCGGGACGGCGAGGCGGATACCAGCCATTGGGCGGCGATTGACCGCGTTCGCGCGTATCTGCGCAAGCACCCGCACATCCGCGGGGTGATGGCGGTCGGCGGCTGGGGCGCGGAGGGCTTCTCCGATGCCTGCGCGACGGCGGATGGACGCGCGCGGCTGGCGGACAGCATCCTCCGCCTGATGGACGAAAACGGCTTCCGCGGCGTGGATATTGACTGGGAGTACCCCGGCACGTCGGCGGGGGGCATCAAGAGCCGCGCGGAGGATGTCGAAAACTGGTACGCGCTGCTGTCCCTCCTGCGCGACGGGCTTGACAAGCGAACCGCCGAGAGCGGGCAGAAATACACGCTGTCCGTCGCCGTCGGAGCGGGGGACAGCCTGCTGAAGCCGATTGACCCGGCGCGGCTGAACGCGCTGGCGGATCAAGTGGTGGTGATGGCGTACGACCTGTGCGGCTTTGACCGCGAGACGGGGCATCACGCGGCGCTGTATCCGGATGACTATACCCGGCAGTCCGGCGCGCGGGCGGTGCGCACGCTGACGCAGGGCGGCTTGTCGGCGGATAAAATCCTGCTGGGGATTCCGGCGTACGGGCGGATGTGGCGGCAGGTGAGCGGGAGTGCGGTGACGCAGACGGCGGGCATCAGCGGCACGAAGGTGCTGAATTTCCCGGATTTGCTGGCGCTGGAATCGCAAGGGTACACGCGGTATTATGACGGCGCGGCGAAGGCGGCGTACTGGGTCAGCAGCGAGAATTTCGTCAGCGGCGAAGATGAACAGTCGATTCGCGATAAGGCGCAATGGGCGGTGCAGCAGGGCTTGCAGGGCGCGGCAGTGTGGTCGTATGGGCAGGATGCTTCGGGCAAGCTGCTGGCGTGGCTGAAGGAGGCTTTGTCACAATAATTGTGATGCTTGTATGGAAATTTGTGTTTTCGCAGAGGGCTTCGCGTCTGCGGACGCGACGAGGGGGCACGAAAACAGGCGAAGTCTGCGATCGCCCCCTCGACCCCTTCGGTGCACACTCCCATACTTGAATTGTATCGAAAGTTTTTTATTTGGCTGCTCTTTTAACCGAAAATGATGCAGAGGCGACGGGAGCAGCAGACAAAATCAAGATTGAAATAAGCAAAAAGCGGCGAGTTCCTCCCCAAAATCAGGAGAGAACCCGCCGCTTTCCTATCTTACTGCGGCAGCGTAATGCTGTACACCTCTGTTCCGCTGGTTACGATGGCGTATCCGCCGGACGTGATGCCAATCAGCGAGCTGACGCTGCGCCCGTCCGGGAGCGACGCGGCGTATGCCACAAACCGCTGACTCTCCAGCGTGCTTGTGAACAGGTAGGTGGGGGAGAAGGCATAGATGCGGCGGCTGTCAATCGCCGCGCCGACGCAGGTGGTCGGCAGGGTGATGTGATTGTCAACGCTGCCCGCCAGCACGCGAAGCTCCGTAATCGCCATTTCGCTGCTGGTCTGGTTCGTGGGGGCGAACAGCATCTGCGGCGTGCCGCGCGTGGATTGGCTGTGGTTCATCAGCCGCCAGCCGTAAATCAGCTGATTGCCGCTGGTGTCCTGCACGCCGCGGTAGTCGTACGTTGTCAGCTGCTGCGTGTCAAAAACATACAGCTTGCTGTTCGCATAAAACACCTTATAGACGAGGTGGTCGCCCAAATTGACGTTGCCCGTGTTCATTTTGTTCACCTGGAAGGTGTGCAGGTACGTCGCCAGCGCGGGGCTGTACACATCCGCGCTCAACGTCCAGCAGTACTCTTCGCCAGTGCCGAAGAAGCCGCAGTCCAGCAGCATCTTGCCCTCGAACACGCCTTTTTCGCTGTCCAGCAGCTGACCGTTCAAATCCACCATCATCACTTCGGGGTTGATTTCGTCCCCCAAAACAATCACCGCGCGGGTGTTGCCAATCCGCGCAAACTGAATTTCGCTGGCCATCGGCTCGTTGTACGTCGGGCGGCCGTTTTCGTTGACGATGAACAGCTGCGTGCCCGACCACGCAATCAGGTACTTGTCCGACACGCTGAACGACGCGCCCGACCCGACCGGATACGACCAGAGCACCGTGCCCGTTGCGCCGACGCAGTGGATGGATTCGCCGTCGTAGTACACCACGCCGTCGCGGAAAACGGTCACATCCTGATGCGCAAAGCAGGGGAGCGAATATACGCCGATGGAGCGGCTGCGCGTGAAGTAGCGCACGAGGTTGACGGCGAGGACAATCAGCACGACGACCAGCACGACGATGGTGCAGTTGCGGAGCATCCGCAGGCGCTGTTTGCGCTTCTGGTCGGGGTCAGGAATGGCGGTGGATGGATTTCTGCCTTGCATGAGTTATCTCCTTCAGCCGATGCGGCTGCCAAATTCGCAGAGGGAAAACCGATTCTATTATAGCAGGATTTTCCCCGCGTTGCAACCGTTTGCATAAAAAACGCCCGCCAATCATCCGATGGCGTCCGCCCATTCCGCTTCGCGCGGCTCACGATGTTGCGGTTCATTCTCGTTAGCCGAAATGAAAATAGAATAAAAACGGCTGATTTTTCGCCAGATTTGGAGAAGATATACCGTGAACATCTTGACAAAATAGATACTTCTATTATAATAAGCATATAGGGATTTCCGAATTTCATCAGGAAGGAGAACAGGCACAATGGCGCATGAAGACAACAAAATCTGCCGCGTTTTCAAGGCACTGGCTGAACCGAAGCGCTACCGTATTGTGACGATGCTGGCGAATGGCAAAATGTCCGCGAGCGAGATTCTCAAGCACTTCAACGTCACGCAGCCGACGCTGTCGCATGATATGCGCTTGCTGATTGATGCGGAGCTGGTCAACAATCAGCGCATCGGCAAGTCCGTCATGTACGAGCTGAACCCAGAGATGCTGCAAAACATGATCGACGTTTTGACGGCTATCCAGCATCCCGAAACGGCTGATTCTGCGGACGAGGCAGAATGAAAACCAGCCCAAACGACCCTCCAGCGCCACGAAAGCGCGGGAAGGTCGTTTTTTTAATTCAGATAAAAAACGCGCCGCCGGAGCGACGCGCTTTTTGTTAGGGCTTGATGATGTTCTCGTAAGTGCCCGCGGGCATGGTGTTCAGCGCGGATTGGCTGCCGGCGGTGCTCATGCAGCCGTTATCCAGCAGCGCCTGATACATCGGCGCGAACGCCATGATATCTTCCACCTTGAACTGCTTCAGCTCGTGCATCCACTGCAGGCGGCGGAACGGGTCATCCCCGTTGACGACGTCGGTAATCACCGACAGCGCGCCAGTCAGCTCGCCCGAAGAGAGCGCGTAGTAGCTGTAAGAGGAGAGGATGTAGCCATCCAGCGTCTCCTGCTCCAGCGACATTTGCAGCTGCTGGAGCAGCATCGGCACATAGTTGTAAACCGTAAAGGTCTGCGCCACGTTCGGGTCACGGTAGCTGATGATGTACATGCCGTCTTCATCCGCGCCGTGGAACACGCCGTACGCGCCGTACTGGTCGCGCAGGAGCGGATAAAGCAGACCATCGCTGACGAGGCTGCACATGGCGTCCATCGCGCCGGAGTAGCCGCCTTCAACGCCCATCTGCTCAAAGGTGGCGTACACCAGGTTGAAGTTCACCGTGCTGTTGATGACGATGCCCTCGGCGCTTGCCGGAACGGGCAGGTCGTACGTCTGCGGCACGACTTCCGCCATCGGCAGGGATGCGAGGAAGCTGTCTGCCGCCGCGCGGTTGTTCTCGATGGAGGCGGCGTTGCCCGCAAAGCCAATCACCGCGTTCGCGCCGTTGTGCAGCAGCGCCTGAATGCTCTTCATCTTGGCGGCGAACGCCTCCGGGTCGCTCTCCAGCAGCGCCTGCGCGTCGGACAGGAAGTGGTAGTAATCAACGCCCGTGGCGTAGGTGTAGAAGTTGAAACTAACGTCCGACTGGGACATGGCGCGGTACAGCTGCGTCATGTAGATTTCCTGCTCATAGGACTGCTTCATCGTCTGGCGGAACAGCGCGATGTTGGAGGCAATCAGCGCCGTCTCGGTGAACTCACTCTCGAAAAGCAGCTCGTTGAGCAGCGCGTAGCTGGCAGACATATCGGCATCCGTCACCTTCCAGCTGGCGCGGACGTAGGGGCGGAAGCCCTGCGCGTCGTCCGTGTTCAGCACCGCCAGCTTCACCACGCCGTCGTAGAGGTAGCGGCTCTGAAGCGCGTAAACATCCGTCGAGGAATGCTCCGTGGTGCCCAGCGAGCCAATCAGGTTGAGGTAGAGGTTCAGCCAGTGGATGTCCTCCTGCGGAACCGAAGCGGCGTCCAGCAGGATGTACGTCTGACCGATGCCGTCCACGTCCGCCGTCACGTCAATGCGGCGGATTCCGCTTGCGTCGGTCACGTCGGTGTAGTCGTAGGTGCGGATTTCTTCGGGCAGGTTATCCACCGTGACCGCCTGAAGCTGCGCCACAAGCTCGGACGCATCATCCATGCTGCCGCTGGCCAGCGCGGCGGCATA
>OIYO01000139.1_pt1 | contig 72284 bp, 67 predicted proteins | sample 1588191 | NCBI WGS metagenome assembly OIYO01 (sample SAMN03283275) | human gut metagenome | biome: human-associated habitat; material: feces | host: Homo sapiens | place: Peru | collected 2012 | reverse complement strand
CACCTCTCGGCTACTATGACCTCTGCTGACTTCTGTGCGTTCAGCATTGCTTTATTCAATGGTTACCTCTTTCAAGGCGTACCGCACAGACCTCCCCGGGTACCACACATTTCTTTCTCTCCATCCATCTGCCACATTTACCATACATGATTCCGTGTAGCTATTGGGCTTCAACTTGTACAGCAGTTTTACCCTCATGCATAGCCTTATATGTGATTTCTGTTCGTCAGACCAGAAATTTGCCCGTGAGTTAGTAGGTTCCCCACATCCAGCTTCCTTCAGATTTCACCTCGCGATGAACACCCTTGCCTTCGGCTATATCCTTCCCACTACCGGGTGGATTCCGGACTTTCACCGGTTAGAAACGTGCACCGCCGGGCGCACTGTCAAAAAAGACACCTTACTAAATTGTAAGATGTCTTTTCGCACATTCCTCTATTTGATTTTGTCGTCTATAAAAATCCATTCACCAAGATGCTTATCTACTCTTCTCTGCTTTTTTAACCTGATTGTCTATTCCTTTAACATCTTGCATCTTATCTCCCTGCATTTTCTGATACGCTTCAAATACTTCTGCCCCATACTGAAATTCCGGCTCTGCCACAGCTCCAATCATAGTATGCTCTGCCATTACCACATCTTTCATTCGCTCCGGCTCTTTAGCAAGGCTGTTTACCTTATCAAGTGCCTCATCCAGATGTTGCTCCATTCTCTGATACAGCTTTTTCTTTGCTTCAAAAGGCTTTTTCACAAGCTCCGTTTTAGAGAACTTCTTTTCCTTTTGGTCATAATCAACCGTTTCCTTATCCGCAAAGGTACGGAAGGTATTGGCAATCTTCTGTCCTGCTTCCCTCATACCGCTACCAAAGGCATCCATTTTATTTATGGTATGCTCTGTCTCTGCAATACTCTTGCGGACATTCTCACGGACAGACTCCAGCTTATTCTTAATCCCCAAGAACTCCGACACCTTATGAAGTGCCGCTTTGCCCTTTGCTTTTGCCTCTGCCACAATTTCAGAAGCCTTTGCTTTTACCTCTGTTTTAATCTCAAACAACTGCTGCTTCATCTTCTGGCATTGCTGTTCTAAGGATTCCACAGCCTTACGGACGGTAGCCTTTAAAGTCTTGTCTGCCCTTTCCTGCTCCATCTTCTCAAGCTGTTTACGGACACTTGATAATTCCTCTGTTACCTGTTCAAGTCGCTTGCCCATACCATCAATTAATGCTGCCATTTCAAACACATTATTGGCAGCTTCTTTCTGCTGATTCTGATTTAAAAGGGCAATCAGTTCCTGAATGATTTGGTCTTTTGACAATTCCCTATTCTGTACTTGATCCATCGTATTCTCCTTTCCCATAGGGCATAGCAGATGATTATGCTATGCCCCATGAATAGTTATTCCTCATTCTTAACGAAAGGGAAGATTTCTGTCCGTCTGTCTGCTCTCTGCCCTTTCCATACTCTGTGAGGTTGCCTGCTCCATTCCCTGATTCAAGGCTTTGTCCCTCTCCTGCTGATAACAGTCCATAAGGGCATCATACAGCTTCTCACGAAACTCCTTTGTCACAGGGAAGCATACATCCTGGTACTGTGACTTACCGCCATTCTGCTTTACCATGTAGGAAGGCATCGCCACAAATTCCTTTTCCTTGCCCTGAATAATGCTGACATTACTTACCACAAAGCAGTCCTCAAAATAGATACGGGCAAGACCACGAATGTTGCTATTCTCTCTCTCAAAAGGTGTTACTGCCACACGAAACTTCGGCTCCTGTGCATTTTCCGCATCCCTGCTTACCTCAGTCTTGCCGGACTGCTCCATTTCTGCATACAAGGAAAGAATATCGTCATAGAGTTCTTTTCTGAACTCGCTTGTAATAGGATTGCATACATCCTTATACACAGGCTGGTTATGCTCGGTTCTCTCCTTGCTCTTAAAGGAAGGCATGGACACGAAAGGCTCTGCCTCCTGCGACTTCACTACCGCAATGTTGGTAATCTTAAAACAGTCACCAAAAGTTACAGTTGCAAATGCCTTCACATTCTTGTCAGGGTTGTTTACTGCGTTCAGTTTGATTGAATACTTCATAAGTTCCTCTCTTTCTGCCTGTCACACAGGCTTAAAAAATGTTAATAGTTATTTATCTGAAATGGCCGTGTCTTACGACACAGCATATTTCATTCTGTTTCCGGTTCATCATCCGGGATACAAATAAAGCAGGACAGTTCCGAAATAGCCTCCATAGCCATTTTCCCATTCTGGTAGTTGGCTAAAGTTATCTCAAATCCGTCCTGCTCATAGTAGAGCCATTCGCCCTCTTTCTTTTCTGAATCCGCCTCCATAATAACCGTCAGCGAAAAATCAGGAAGATACTCTTTTTCTTCCTCGTCATAGTTGCAAAACACACCTTCATGCAGGTTAATGTTAAACTCCGGGATATGCACCCACCAGCCGCTTATGACAATCCGGTAATCTTCCTCACTCTCCATAATGTCATCTGCCACATGGTATAAATCCATTTCACTAATGATTTCCTCTGCCTCGTGCAGTCTGCATGGTATTTTCATGCTCTCTCACCTCAATCCCTTCCACAACACACTTCTGTGCTTCTATCTGGGCAAGCGTAAACTTTTCCTCCTGCCAATGAAACACACACTCTGCAAAATCACACTCCTCATCATAAAGAAGTGTCCCGGTATTCCTGTCCACGATTGCAGTTACGAAATACTCCGGTTGCAGCTTACCATCTACACGCTCACAAAATATCCCTTCATGTACGGTTACGGATAACTCCGGGAGATATACACGAAGTCCACTAAGAACCATTACCTTACCATCTACCTCAATCTCCTTATCCGGCTCCGAAGGGTATTCTTTTTCCCTTAACAGCTTTTCAGCAATTCCAAAAGGACAGGAAAACTCCATTACTCCACCACCTCCTGCATACTGCATTTTACAATCAGACGCATGGTGCCTTTATTTTCACAAGTGATAAGGGTAAGCTCTGCTTCCTCTCCCTGATCCTTGACAGAATTATCATAAGGACCGACCACCTCCATGCTCTCTACTTCATAGAAATACACATTGCCTTCCTTATCCGTCAGTTTCACCACCTCGCCTGTCTGAATGGTCTTTAGGTTTGTAAAAAATGTGCCATGTCTGCTACCATTGTGACCTGCAAGGACACAGTTCCCTTTTTCTCCAATTCCTGCTGTATCCGTGATGTGACCGATACCACAGGAAAGCTCATGGTTTCCGGTTCCTTCCATTACTGCATACTTTATATCCAAAGTCTCAATCTCAATCAGTCCGATTACTTCCTCTTTGGCAAGTGTGGCAGCATCTTCTTCACTAACGGTGGCTTCGGTTTCCTCCTGTCCACAATCTTCTTTTTCTTCTTCATGCTCTGTTACCGTCTCCTGTTCTACCATGTGTTCAAAACGCTCTATCATTTCGTCGCTTTTCTGACTGCCCGTAATCTTAAAGTAAAGAGGGACTGACATTACTGCCAGCCCAAGGGCAATCAATATTCCTGCAATCACTTTTCGTTTCATCTTCCCTCTTTTCCGGGTGGTCTGGTATGATAAGGACTATCCTCAGCCACCCTGCTTTGTTCTTCTTTTTCCTGTCCGGCTAAGTCCACATCCTCTGTCCTGCCATTTTCAAGGTCAAGCTGGACATTGAGTTCATTCAGCCTTGCAATCTTCTCGGAAAGCTCCGTTTCCTGTGCAAAAGGCTTCTCATATTCCAACTTCGATTGCTCCAAGTCCCTTTCATACTGCTCAATCTTCTTTGTTAAGAAGTCAAGCTCCTCTGACATACCACCAAGCAGATTTTCAAGCTTCACCATATTACCTACGGGACTTGAGGAAAGCTCTGCCTTATGGTCTGTCTTACCACGAAGCACCAGATAATTGACACCGATGAAGTTCTTTTCCACCAAAAGCTCAAAGCCTTTGAACTCTCCAAGATGCGTAGTCTCGCCATTCTTACATTTACTGATTGCTTCCAGCATGGATGTACCGCCATCTACACGCTCTTTAAACTTCAACCCTCTTACTGTGATAGCAAATTCCGGCTCCGTTAAGAGTCCCTTATCCACCGTTTTCATATCCTCACGGACACATTCAGCTTTTTCCGTTGCTGCCTTAATCAGCTTCGGGAAACGGACAACGATATTATCCTCCAAACTGTAACGCTGGCTGTCATAGGTACTCTTTAAGAGCTTTAATCTCTGCACATCGTTCTCAAGCTGCATCTTTTCCTTAATCAGCGGATTTCCGGTTGCCATAGCTTTAATCTCTGCATAGGAAAGGGTTGCTTCATCAATATCCTCACAGGTACGGGATACTGCCTTGCTTGTCATTACCTGACTGATAAATCGCTGCTTATTCTCCACCAAGCTCCAAGAGTAGGCATCAAATGTACCTTTCGTTACATAACGGTAAACCGCAATCTCATCATTCTCATTACCCTGTCTGATACCTCGTCCCTCTCTCTGCTCGATACAGGAAGGCTTCCACGGACAGTCGATATGGTGCATGGCTACCAAGTGTCTCTGCACATTTACGCCGGTTCCGCATTGGTCAGTAGAGCCAATCATAATCTTTTTCTTACCTGTACGCATTTCCTTAAAAAGAGTTTCCCTCTGTGCATCGGTTTTGGCATCATGGACAAAGGCAATCTCCTCTGCCGGAATCCCCTTTTTCACAAGCTCGGTCTTGATATAGTTATACACATCAAAGGTACGCTCACCCTTCTTAAAGAGTTCTTCCCAATCCTCGCTCCATGTGGCTTTCGGTGTACCAATGTCCGAAAAAACAAGCTGGCAGCCAATTTTTCCATCTACATTGTTCTGGAAATATTCGGCTGCCACATTTTCTACCACTTTATTAAGTTTGCTGTCGGGATTGTTTGGTGCGTCCGGTTCCAGTAACCTTGCATCCGTTCCAAGTAATCTCGCCTCATTTGTGATTTTAAGGAAGTTATCTACGGACGGATCAACACCACCGCCACGAATACGCTCTGCCCTGACTACGAAATCCTCCATAACCTGCTTGATATACCAATCCGGCTCACTGTCCACAATGATATAGTTTCCGGTTCTAAGTCCCGGCACAGGAAGGTTTAACATATCCGCTGTCTGCACATCGGCTACCTCTCTGAAGGTAGTCATAAGCTCCGGTAAATTGGTAAACTTATTAAATCGGCTCTTGAAACGGAAACCGCTGCCCTCAACCGTAAGCTCCAAAGCTGTTGTCACTTCTCCGAAGTTGGTTGCCCACGCATCGAAATGGTGGATACCCATACGCTCTAAGGCTTCCTTCTGAAGATATAACTGCATAACATACAGTTCGCACATGGTATTTGAGACGGGAGTACCTGTTGCAAACACAATACCCCTTCCACCATTTAACTCCGTAAGGTACTGACATTTTAACTGCATATCCGTAGCCTTCTGTGAACCGGAGCTTGAAATACCGGACACATTATTCATTTTGGAGAAAACGGCGAGGTTCTTAAAATGATGTGCCTCGTCTACCATGATTGAGTCGATACCAAGCTCCTCAAAGTAGATAAGGTCATCCTTTCTTGATTCATCAGATAACGCCTTTAACTGCTCCTGCAACTTCTTTTTCTGTGCCTCAATCTGCTTGATTGTCCATTGCTCTCCCTTTTCTGCCTTAATTTCCTCAATGGCATAGGAAAGCTCCTGTATCTGGTCATTTAACATTCGCTCCTTACGCTCTTTGGAGATAGGGATTTTCTCAAACTGCGAGTGGGACATGATGATACAGTCATAGTCACCCGTAGCAATCCTACTTACGAACTGTTTTCGTCTGCTCTTTTCAAAATCCCTCTCCGTTGCCACAAGGATATTTGCGGACGGATACAGTCTCATAAATTCTCCTGCGGTCTGTCCGATAAGGGACTTTGGTACAACAATGACATTTTTATTGGCAAGTCCCAGACGCTTCTGCTCCATACAGGCTGCCATCATGGTATAGGTCTTTCCTGCACCTACCACATGGGCAAGTAAGGTATTCCCTCCTAGCAGAATACGGGCAACTGCGTTTTTCTGGTGGTCACGGAGCTTAATCTCCGGATTCATGCCGGGGAACTGTAAAAAGGAACCGTCATAGCTTCTAAGGCGGATACAGTTGAAAGTATTGTTGTAATAATCAACATACTTCTGTCTGCGTTCCTGATCCTTAAATATCCAAGCCTTAAACGCTTCCTTCATCTGGTTCTGCTTTTCTCTTGCAAGCATGGTTTCCTTTTTATTCACTTCATAATGGTACTTCCCGTCCCCGTCCTCAATTCGGTCACGGATTGTCACGGTACGAAGGTTTAAAGTTTCCTCCATAATGGTGTAGGCATCAATCCTGCTTGTACCATAAGTCTTTGTTGCCGCAATGGACCTTTTATCAAGATTTTTGTTCTCAATATACCAGTTCTGCCCATAGGAATTGTACTTAATCTGAATACCGGAACTGTAATAAGAACTTCTTACCGCCTTTGCACGGTTCGGAGTTCCAAGCAGCTCATAAATAAACTTCTCATAGTCCTCCGGCTCAATCCAAGTCGTACCGATTCTGACCTCAATCTCCGAAGCGTCCAAGTCCTTCGGCTGTACCTGTTCTAACGCCTGCACATTAACTGCAAACATCTCCCCGTTTTCCTCTGCGTAGGCTTTGGCAATACGGAGCTTATCACGGACATTGCCGGATAAGTATTCATCTGCTGTTTTCCACCCTGCATTTAGGTTATTCTCGTTATACTCCGTAGGATCAAGATAAATCAGTCCCGTAAGTTCCTCAAGCAATACTGCCCTTTTTACCTCTGCTTCTGTCTGCTCAGAAAGTGTACTGCCCTCCGGCAGCTCTGCCATTGCCTTAGATATATCCGGTTCATAGATACTTAGCATAAACGGAAGGTTTACTGCACCAAACTCGCTGACCGACACATTCAGGGCTTCTGTTGCAGTTTCCACACGGTCTACCTGATTCTTTGCACGGATTGTCTGCTTATAGAACATATCCGCCTTTTTTACATTTCCATCCTCGTCAACAACCTCTAAGGAACATAACAGAGGATAGTCCGCATCATCCTGAAATGCCTGCTTACTTCCCCTGCCTGTAATCGGTCCGTACTTTCTGACATAGGCATCGTACTTCTCATTTAAGAGCTTCTGTTGAAACCTTAGTTCCTCATCACTGCACCCTTCTGTCTGAATGAAAATAAGCTGCCTTGTCACAGCACGGATTTCATCCATGAAACGGATACGCTCCTCCATTGTAGCTGACACCTCCTTCCGATACATTTTGGAGTTCTCACGGTAATAGAGTTTGTCATCCACAAAGGTAAAGGTATAGTTTTTCACATCCGGATCAGCATCAATCATATCCTTCATAGGTTCTGATTCGTCCGTAAGCTCCATCACATCGGTTATCTGACCTTTCAGGTTTGATACTGCCTGCGAAAGAGCAGATTTCAAATCAAAGTTTTCATCATGGTTGATACAGCTTGTATATTTGCTTTCGTTACCGAACATTCTGGAGTCATATTCCATCTTTCCAAGCATCATTTCCGGGTGTTCCACAAAGTAGGAATTGACTGCGATACCATCCTCTGTCTGACCAAGATGTACCCAATCCGGCTCTGTAACAATTTTATTCTCCCTCTTTTGCAAAAAGATAATATCACTTGTTACATCGGTTCCTGCACTCTCCTTAAAAGCTGTGTTCGGAAGTCTGACTGCACCGATTAACTCTGCCCTCTCCGCAAGATATTTACGGACTGTCGGGTTGGCTTTATCAAGTGTACCCTTACTTGTAACAAATGCCACAATACCGCCCGGTCTGACCTTATCTAAAGCCTTTGCAAAAAAGTAATCGTGAATACGGAAGTTATGCTTTGCATACTTTGGATCGTACAGCTTATAATCTCCAAAAGGAATATTACCTACAGCCACATCAAAGAAGTTATCCGGGAACTGTGTTTCTTCAAATCCGTCAATCCTGATTTTTGCCTTTGGATATAAAAGCTTTGCAATTCTGCCTGATATATCATCCTTTTCCACACCATAGAGCTTACTGCCACGCATTTCCTCCGGCATGGCACCGAAGAAGTGACCGACACCAACGGAAGGCTCAAGGATTGTTCCCTGCTTAAATCCAAGCTGTGAAAGTCCATGATATACCGCTTCGATAATTTCAGGTGAAGTATAAAAGGCTGTATTGACAGACTCCCTTGCATCCATATATTCAAACTCGGATAACAGGCTCTTTAATTCCTCATACTCTTTCTTCCAGCTCTCATTTCTTTCATCAAATGCCTGCGGAATACCACCCCAGCCAACATACCTTGCAAGTATTTTCTGCTCGTCCGGTGTGGCTGCACGGTTTTCAAATTCAATCTGCTTCATCAGACGGATTGCTTCCACATTCCACTGATACCTTGTTTTCTGCCCGCCTTTTGGAAGTTCCGAAACCTCAAAGCGGAAGTTCTCATTCTGCTTCTTAGCCTTAATAATCTGCATCTTATCAGCAAACTGCTTTTCAAGAGAGTCCAGTTTTTCATAAGGCTTCTCTGCAAAGTCTTTTTCATACTTTTCCATGCGAGCCTTGTCCGTAAACTGCCCTGCCCGGATAAGATACTCCATAACGCTGTAAATCTGTTCAAAGGTAACTGACGCTCGCTTACGTTCTCCTTTACGGTCCTTATAATCTACCATAAAAGTATCCGAGTTACCGATATACTCAATCAGACCATAAGCATTGTTATGATAAGCACTATGGGTATCTCCGTTTCCGTAATGATTGGTAATACGGTTTAGAAAATGAAGCTTATCTGTCTTTGACAGTTCACTTTTAGCTACCATCTGTAAAAATGGCTGAAACGGTCTGATAACGGAACATCCCTGCATATAAATCTCCAATGCCTCACGCAAGTCCTCCTCCATTTCCTCCACCTGCTCTAATGCAGCAGGAAAGGCTGCTGTGGAAGTGGGTTTCATCACAGTCCCACTCTGGTCAATGATTTCTCCTTCCACTTTTTCAATGGTTTCTGTCTGCTCTGCCTGCACTTCCTCCGGTTCGGTCTGCTCTGCTTCTTCCACTTCAAGAGCTTCAAAGTTCGGCTCCATCCGCATACGCTCTTTGTATTCATGGTAAATCTCCATAAATGCCGGACTTGCCTGAAAGGACTGCGGACTGATTCTGAACTGTTCAAAAATCTCCTCTGACAGATAATCATTCTCCTCAATCATGTGAAGAATCAAGGAAGCACAATACTTATAATCGACCTTTGTCTCTCCCCTTGTTCCATCCGGCTTTTTATAGGATACCGTTACACCTTCCATATCCCTTGTGATAAAGCTCTCACCATATGGACCATCCACCTTGTCAGTCATCACAATGTCTGCCCGTTCCTCACCATACACGGATGTAAGGAACTCTGCTTTGCTGTTCATATCAAGGTTTGTGGTAAAGATGTCATAAATCAAAGTCTTTACGGAGATATACTGAATCTCCTCATTGAAGTATTCCTTTAGAGCATTCTGCCAGAGCTTTTCTTCATCTTTTCGCATTTCTTCTTCCGACTTATCCACCGTCACAAAGGTTTTTCTGCGGATAAACTTCTCTTTGGTTAAATCAATACTAGCCGCCGCATCATGCTTAAACTGTGCCATATCTTCAAAATGGATACGGTTATCACGCCCAAATGAATCACATTCCAGACAGTTTTCCTTGATATAATCATAGGCAGCTTTACCATGCCACAAATGCTCTCCGTCCCCGGCGAGAAGCACATCGTAAGTGTCATCCCAAGTAACCTCAATGTCCTCTCTGCCTACAGTCTTTAAGATACGCTCCACTACCTCGACACGGTGCGTCTGGTGTTCCTCTGCTGTATCTGTCAGGAAATTAAGCGTATCGTCCTTAAAGCTCGTTACTCCGCTTACCCTGCTTTCACTTGCTGCCACTTCAAGGAACTTATCAAATTCCTCTGCTGTCTGATATACCCCATCGGCAATCATACTTTCCAAATAGGCAGTACACTCACGCCAGTCAAGCTCCGTTCTCCACTTTGTTCCGTTCTCGTCATAGAACTCCACAGAGATACCCCATTCATGTCGCTCAACCTCGCACTCATCATACTCATTTTTAAAATGACTGCTGGAACTAAAGGAAAACATACCCGTTTGGAATACTCTCTCCACAAACTGTATCTTACTGCTTTCCGGATAGTCCTTACTAAGCACTTCCTTTAAGGCAATGTTAGGTATCTTCTGCCAGAATCCTTTATTGAAAAACTTATCCAAAGGCTCCTGCCACAAAATCGCTGACACCACATCTGCATCAAATGCTTTCGGTGGCTGGTAGTATTCCCCGGTCATAATCAGGACACTCAACTCACTCTCCACAGCGTTCCAATTCAGATACCCTTCCTTTTCGCCCTCCTCGTCACGCCACTGAAAACGGAGTCCTTTCCCGTGATAAGTGTCATAGCCGTGCAGTCCGTACCCATCTATGGGCCAGCCTGCACCACCCTGTCCGTATTCCTTCTTTATCCGTTTGACACGCTCGCCCGGATCAGAAACGCTGTCAAATATTCCATATATTCTGCGTTTGCCATGTGAAAAGCCGCTGCCCCGTAAAAGCACTTCACGGATATAATCATGGGGGATTACAAGCTCCGTCTTAGGCTTCACATAGGTGTACTTCTCCGGTATCTTTACATCCCCATTTTGGGTAAAAGAAAAGGAAGCCTGTTCATAGCTTCCTGTTTCCGTTCTGCCAAGAGACTCAAGTTCCTCAAGCTCTCTGCTGATTTCATTATTTATCTGATTTTGTCGCTCCGCTTCCTCTAGTGAAACTTCAGTACGACTTCCGTCATCACGATTTCCTCTGCCTGCATCCTCGCCTGCTGTCTTATCTGCCACATCTCCATTGTGGACTGTGGGTTCTTCGGCGGGTTCTTCTTCAGATAGTCGTTCTCTAAAACTTCCATCATCTGATTGGCTTCTGTTTCCACTTCCTGCATCTTCTCTGCCAGCTTCCCGAATCTCACTAAGGTCTGATACCTCGCCTTGTGGTTCTCCTTCAGGTATTCCATTGCCCTCACTGCGAATCTGCCCAGGTTCGTCATGGAAATGCTCTCCTGTGGTAATGTCAGGTTCGGGTACAACATCCCGTCCGCTGCCTCTTGATAAATCATCGTTTGCATAAGCAATACTCCTTTCCATTTGCGTTAATTCTCTTGAAATGCTCTTTAAAACTTCACAGGATATATCGCTTACAAGTGATCCTAAACGGTAGACCTCTTCTTCCGAACTAAATGCGGTAATGAAAGAAAAGTCTTGTTTTTCAGAAGGAATGTCAAAGCCGCATCTTGTAAATACCGCATACATGACACTTCTTTTTAACGCTTCCTCTGCCGTAATCTCTTGCGTTTCATCATCTACCATTATTCTTTTCGTTCCTGCTAAATGCACAAGCTCGGTAATTCGTTCCCCGAACTCTGAGTCCATTATGACTCCGATTCGATTTTTTGTAAAGTCCCTTAAGAAACTTTCCGCAGATTCTTTTTCGTCCTCATTTTTTCTGCCTAAATATGTGGCATAGGCTTCTTTATTTTTCTCATCAAGCTCCCAAGTAAGACGGGTATTCCTGCCCCCGGTATCGCTGATGTCAAACACATACCTCATATAAGGCTTTAAGGCTCTGGACGGAAAAATCGCAATTCCCTTACTGCCACGCTTTACATATCTTCCCACACGGGGATCTTTCCATGTATCATAGTCTGCAACAAGGGTTGCGTTTGGTCTTTGCATATATACCATGAGAATGTTGTCAAACTCATATCGGTAGAGCCTGCCCGTCATGCGGCATACTGCTTTCCAGTTATCAGCACTTGAAACAATCTGCTTCATACCTTCTTCATATAGCAATCCGACCTGATAATCTACTCCCATGTCCTACACCTCCAATATCGCCTCTCTTATATCCTTTCCGTCAATGGCATCACCAAGACAGTCCCAGCCTTCAAACTTTTCCCTTGCGAAAAGCTCTATGCGTGGCACATCTCCGCAAAGCTCCACAATCCTGTCACGGATTTCATCCGGCTTTTTACTATGCTCCATAATTCTTGCATCACACACCTGTGCAACTGCCTTTGATACCCTTTTCGGTCTGCCCTTTGTACCCAGCAGACAGATTTCCGAATTGGAGCGAGTCCAGAAACCAAGTCCCATAAAAAAGCTGTCGGATTTCTTATTTCTCTTTACCCAATTAAAACCACAGGTCTTATAAGTAAATCCCCAGCTTTCCATAACAGAGATTCCCTCTAACAGACAAGGAAATGTTACCCACAAAAAAAGAATACAGTCTTCATCGGCGATTTCTCCTACCGGTAATGACCGTATATCGTGGGTGCTCATGGTATGGTAATGGTTTTCTGCACTTCTGCCTTCTCCCTTTTTGGAGTAGACCTTATACTGCCAAGGCGGATCAGCATAAATCACTTTATACTTTTTCCCCAAATCTAACCCTCCTGTATTCCTACAATGTCCACAAAGAGCTTGTATTCTTCCTTATCAAGCTCTACCGAAAACTCTGTATCAAGACCTTTTTTCATAGTCTTTTCCTCTGCCTTTTTCACCTTCTTAACCAGACGGAGCAGAACAAAGTTGTTTTTGGAAAGCTCCATGCTCTGCTTAAAGGTAAGCTCCTCATTCTCAAGGTGCTTCTGCTTATCCGCAATCACACCTGCCATACGCTTCTCAATCTCCGGCACATCCACAAGACGCACCGTAACCGCAGCCTTTGTCTTACCGCTACGCTCCCATTCCTTGTGAAGCAGTTTCACAAGATATTCCATATCCTTGCGGACTTCTTTTGCTGTAATCTGCTTTTCCATCTCTATCATCCTCCACTATCTAAATTTTTCTTTCTGCTTTTCCTGCATTTGGGCAAAGCCTTCGTCATAAAGCCCTTCCTGCAATCCTTTTCTGAACTGTTCTAAATCGCTTGTCCCAAACTCTTTAAAGTTTGCAAGCATAATGGCTTCCCTTGCTTCATCACTCAAAAGCTCATCCTTTTCCAATCTGCTATACAAACGGAATCTTTCCACCAGCATCTCACGGTACTGATCAATATCTTCTATGATTCTCGGTGTCCCATACTCCTGTCTGATATGATGAAAGTCAATAGTGGACGGTGTGCTGCTCAAATATAAGCCCTGTCCCCATTCAATTCCTATCAGACTGTTTGCATCTGTCGCATCAACACCACGAGGGTGTCGTGCAAATGCGTCTACGCCCTGTGCCACAATAAAAGTACCTGTCACAACATCCTGCAATAACAGATTTCTTTCCGACAATTTTTCCATCACACGGTAGCTACGCCCGTTAAAATTACGAAGTACCTCCCCCTGCTCAAATTCTCTGTAAAGTTTGGTATAGGAAAGATTTGCAATATTGACCTTACCCTTTGTGTCCATACCAAGCTCAGAAAGCTTATCCAGACATTCCCCGGAACACATACTTTTATCAAACAAAACCTGCTGATCCGTACTGTTATAAAAGCCTCCGAGAAACCTTGCAAGCTGCCCATCATCCGTACAGAATTTTGCAAAGACGGTTACATTTGCAACAAAATAGTGTTCGCTCCATTCTTTTTCATCACCCAATGTCTTTCCAAGCTCCAGCATTGCTTCTGCAACATCTTTTCTGCTGTCAAACTTATCGAGGTCTAAATACTTTAAATAGTCCTCAACTGTCATCAGACTGTTTTTTTCTGTACCTTTCCAATTCTCCGTTACCAAAACAATCTCTGTTATCTTCATTTTCCACCTCCAAAAAGGGCAGCACCTTATCGGCACTGCCCTATATCAAGTCCTATCTGGAACAAAGTCATTTGTCCGTTTTCTATGGTTTCCGGTTGCTCCGTTCTTTTTTTCAACAATATCTGCTTTACCTTTTCGGCACAGTTTGCAAAGGATTCCTGATAGCCTTCTGGTCTGAAAGCGTGTCTACGCATGGTAATTAAATCATCACTTTTCAACGCACCTGCAAGACCGGACACATACCCTAAAACATAGTTAATACAGGTATTATCCGCTTCTTTTTTGTTAAGCAGTTCTCTGTTACAAAGCAGATATTGAAAATTTGCATCTGCTAAGTAAATCTCAAGAGCTTCTACTGCTTTATCCCGAATTTCATCTGCCCTTGCAATATATTGTCCTTCTACCTCCGGTGGCAGTTCACGAAAATACACTTCCGGATATTTACTCATATCCTCCCCATACAAATCTTCCAACTCATTTTTATAATAAATGATATGGTTGCGAGTCAGGTTCATATTGACACCGTCATCATAATTCGGATCGCTGCCACCATGCTCTTTGAGATATTCCCAATGCTCATACTCCCTGATAAGCTGTGCTTCATAATCAACCTTTTCTTTTTTAGCCATTACTACACCACCTATCTCGGTCTGCCGATCATCACAATACTGTCCTGTGAATGTACCTGTCGATACACAACACCGATTCGTGAGTTGGCAGCCTCCACAAGCATACCGTCACCGACATAGATTGCTACATGGCTGATATTCATAAATGCTCCATTCTGCTCGTAGCTGAAGAATATCAAATCTCCCGGTTGCATTTCATCGTAATGCACAAGCCAGTTATTGTCATAGCAATACTGCCCTTCATAGGCTGCTGTTGTAGAACCAAGATATTCAATATCCACACCTGCGTGTTTCCAAGCATAATAAGCTAAGGAACTGCAATCAAAGTGTGTACCGCTGTGTCTTAACTCCTGACTGTACGGATAACCTACCTTTGACAAGGCAAACTCCACAACCTTCTTTCCATTGGCATCTGATATGGCATCCACGATTGCCTGATACTGTTCGGGGCTTATGGTCTGTCCTCCGCTGTTGCCGGAATACCCCAACATCATAAGATTCTCCGGTTTCATAAGCTCTGCAAGCATTTCCTGTTCTTCCGTATTAAACCCATACTCCAAAATCATATCCTGATAGGTTTTCAGCGTAACATTTACATACTTTACGGACACCTCTGTTTCATTGCCTTCTGCATCCGTATCTGTCTCTGTTCCTGTGGAAGTGGTATAACTGCACATATCATCAAAGACCGATTTCAGATTCTCTTTTGCCTTATCCGTCATATCCGTTGCAGTATCTCCATCGCCATACTTAACCATATATACAACCAGAATATCGCAGTAGTTATCCGGTATGCCTTCCCCACCGAAATTTACATATATCTTTTCCGACCTGTCACAGCCTTCCAAATCATTCAGCTCCGTTGTTATATCTCCGTTAAACTCCGACACATAGGCTGATAGTACATTCTGCGTAGTATCTCCTGTTGATATGGACGGTAGGAATATGGCAAACGGAGAATTATAAAGAACCGCTATAACTGCTATTACAGGAATTGCCACTACTGCCACAAGAAGTACAAGCAGTAACAACACAAGACCGATAATCGGAGCCGCCGCCTTAATCATCATGGATACCTTACCCACAACCAAGTCTTTTATCAGCTTCGCAAAACTGTCTTTCTGCTGTTCTTCGGCATTCATCTTATCCAGAAAGAATTTCAGTTTTCTTGCCCTGCCCGTTGCCTGCATATCCTTATAGTCCATTTTTACTCCCGTTGCATACCCTGCAACACTACCAGCCGCAAGACCAATGGCTGTACCCACTCCGGGAGAAATGGCTGTACCTGCTGTTGTTGTGGCTGTGGTAGTCACTACCTTAGCAGTAGCTTTGGCTGTTTCCTTCGCTGCAATTTTTGCTGTCTCTTTGGCTGTTTCTTTCGCAGTCTCCTTTGCCACTTTCTTAGCGGTATATTTCGCAGTTTTCGTGGCACTATCCTTGACAGCCTTTTTACCGATTTTCTTACCTGACTGTACCTTCTTAATCTTCTTTGCCTGTGCTTTAGCTACCTGTGAACGGTATAACCTTCTGCCTGCATCTGCCGCACTCTCCGCCGGAGCTGAAAGTGTTCTTGCCACCTGATAAGATTCATAGACTTCATTTCCGCCATCCATCTGGTCTAAGGCAGTCATCGCACCCGCAGAAGCTACCGCTTTGGCTGTACTATTCTTCTTGCCGATAGCCTTTTCCCTATCCTGCTTTGGCTTTTGCACCTGTGCATACATACCCTTTTCCTTTTGCATGGAATTTTTCACAGCTTCCTTTGCAGAAGATTTTTTAATAACCGTCTTATCTTTCTTATCCATTCCTGCAATTTTAGGACCTTTATCAACCACCAAAACATTTCTGCCCTTGATTTTCGCCTCCGGTTCCTGCTTAATATGCAGCTTCGCCTTTTCTTTGGTATGAATGACCATAGGCTTGTCATCCACCTTTTTAATGTTCAACTTCTCTCACCTGCCTCCATTATGAAAATTGCACCCAAGCCAAACGGCCTGAGTGCAATTCATTTACTTTAAGATTCCTGTTCCATAGCCTTCTGCTGTGCAATCTTCTCGTGGATATTGGTGTTATAGAGGTTGTAAAGGTCAGTACCCTTCTCAATGGTATTGTCAAAAGGAATTACCACATTTCCGCACTTCATAAGTCCCATACCACTCTGGGTATTGGTTACGAAGCGTAACTGTGCCTCTGATACACCGATAACCTCTGCCATTTTGGAGCTGTCCGTGTTTGCCTGCTTTAAGAGAGCCACAAACTCAGAGTTTGCAAGCATTGTGGTTGCTGTATAGTTCTGCAAAAGATCGACCACATTCTGCGTGATACCTGTACATAATCCCCCTTGCTTACGCACTTTTTTCCAGAGCTGCTGCAAATACTTTGCAGAATATTCGGAATTAAGAAGTACATGGAACTCGTCAATATAGAGCCATGTTGCGATACCTCTCTTACCATTCTCAATGATACGGTTCTGAATACTCTCCATCATTACAAGCATTGTGATAGGGCTAAGCTCCGTACCCAAGTCACGGATTCCGTAGACTGTAAAACGGTTATCTACATCCACATTGGTCTGATGATTGAAGATATTTAAAGAACCATTTACAAAAAGCTCTAAAGAAAGTGCAATGTCCTTTGCTTCCTCCTCCGGCTGGTTCATCAAAATATCATAGAAGTCTGACATAACAGGTACATATTTCTCCCTGCTTCTTGCAATCTCGATATAGAGCTTTCTCACGCACCTGTCAATGATTGACTTCTGACGGGAGTTAAGGCTCTCACCCATACATTGCTCACACAGACCGAGCATAAACTCACCCTTTTCACGAATCATGCCTTTACTGTCGTTTAAGTCAAGACTCCAGACATCCATATCAAGAGGGTTCACATAGTTGTCCGTATAGGTGGACATATTTACTACCGTTCCCCCATAGGTGTGTGCAATGTCAAAATACTCATTCATCGGATCGATAATGATAATCTCATCTTCCCCACCTAAGAATACCTGTCCCAATTCCATTTTACAGAAATGTGACTTACCACTACCCGGAACACCAAACACAAACCCGTTACCGTTAATCAGCTTCTTACGGTTTCCGATATTGATATTCTTCGATACCTGATTGATACCGTAATAACAGCCGCAACCGTCGTTTATTTCCTGCACATTAAAAGGCATTAAAACAGCAAGGCTCTGTGTCAGCATAGTACGCATGGTTTCCACCTGTCTTACGCCGATAGGGAGTGCTGTATTTAATGCCTCTCTCTGCTTGAGGTAATGCTCCTCAATGGTTACGGAATTTCTCTTACCGATTGTTTCCACAGTCTCGGTCATACTGTCTAATTCTTCTTTGGAGTCTGCCATAAGAATAATGGTTACTGCCACATAATATAAGCACTGGTCATTCTCACGCACATCGTCCATAATCTCCTCAATTTCCTTTTTCTCAATTCTCTTGTTATAGGAAATTTCCGAAGAAAAATCATTGTTCTTGTTTCTTACCCTCTGCTGCTTGATAATGTCAGATTCAATACCAAGATATTTCTTCTGAAGAACTTTGGTTGTCATATCCTTTGGAATCGGTACAACATCAATGCTTGTAATGGAATGTACCGGAAGGGAAGTAATCTCATTAAGAAATCTGTCAGATAAGCTGGACGGATATTTCTTGATGAACAATGCCCTGCAAAACTTCTTTTCGTCCTTGAAGTAATCAGGGTAAAACTGCATCATTTTGTTGCACAAATCATTACGGAAGTCCGCACCGACCTTTCTTGCAGTCTTAATGTCAAAATCAAAACTGTTTTCCTCTCCCAAGTGGTAGAAGTCGTGCAATACCTTGATACGCTCATTGCCCGTAAGAGGTACAATCTCAGCACCAAGCTCATTAAATGCTTTGTGAATGGACGCTTCAATGGTTGCAAACTGTGCCTTTGCCTCCTCAAAATTCTTACGCTCAATGGTAATGGTTAAATATCTCTCCTGTTCAATGCCCTGTCTGCCCTCATGGATTTTTCTCTCCATAATGTCATTGTAGGCTTTACGGAAATGGTTAAAACCATCGTCCATATCCTGTAAGAATACAAAGTCCCTTACCTGCTCCATATCCTTATTCTTATTGTTAATGGTAATCTTAAAACTCACATCAAGAGAGTTTAAGAACTTGCAGTATCGCTCAAAAATATCAATCTGCTCAATTTCATTGGTGGTTGTATAATTGATGTCCTGAAAACGGTAGCACTTTGAGAAACGGTTTCTTGCCACCTCAAAAATACCGTTTTCTGCTACTTTCATAATCTCAATCGTTTCCTGTATGGATTTAGGTGCTTTATACAAAGGTTCACTTGCTTTTTTCAGCTCCTTAAATCCGTCTGTAAATAAACCCAAATTTGACCTCACTTTCCGCAGCCGGACAATCCCGGCCGCTAAACCAGAATTGCCCAACCGTGAAAGATTGGTATATTCTTATCTCTTGCTACTTCGTTACCTACTGTCTTGCCTTGTAAATAACCACACCGATAACAGCAAGTACCATTGTTGCTACCACACCGATTAACATATTCTTTGTTTTCTTCTTCATAGCCTCAAACTCCTCCTGATTTCCTTTTGTTTTCGGGGCTTCCTTCCCCTTTTTCTTTTTATTCGTGACATTCTTTGCCACATCTGCCTGCTGGCACTCCCTTAACATGGCTTCCCCTTCTGTGGAAACATAAGTCAGAGGGTGGTTTGCAAACATCATACGAATCTTTCTTCCCATAACCTCATAAAACCCCATACCGTTATAGGAATAAAAGCCTCCGAGGGCAATCGGTGCTACCACCGGAACTGCCACATACACACTCGGAGTTAGTCCAATATACGGATACAAAAGAAGGACAATGCCACCACCTGCAACTACCGAAGCCACAGAATAAATAAGCTGCTTTGCAGTAAGTCCCATGACAACGGATTCCTTGTAACGGTCAATGTCCTTATTGATTTCAATTACCAACTTAATCACTCCTATCTGCTTTTTCTTTTTCCTGCTCTTTGCCTGTGACACCGATACTATACTCATAGGCTGCCATCTGTTCAGGACAAAGCTCACGAAGCTTATCCACATTGAACAGATACAGCGGATATTCACAAAAACCACTTCTGCCCGTAAGTCCTGTAAACTCACCCAAATCATTCTCACGAATGAAATTCTCTACATTGGAAAGGTTGTTTATATCCAAATATCCACAATAGTCCGGTGCCGGTGCATCTATATTGACAGTTACATCCCCAAAGGGTTCCGGATACCCGTCCTCATTGGTAATCAAACCAATAAAGATACGACCATTGTTGTGATATGTCTGAATATCCAGCTCGACCTCATTGTCCCCGGTGTATTCGGATTTATAAATCAATTTCTCTTTTTCCATCGCTACCTCCTACAATCCAAGTGCCTTACTTGTTAATGACTGAGCCCCTTTGACACTTCCCACAGTCAACGCAATCGTAAATGTCATTTCACACAGATAAATGAGCGTCTGTGCCCAATCCGCATAGTTGCCCGTAAAGGATGGTAATCCCGCATTGATAAAGGCATTACATACCACAATCGCCAGAGCCATTGTGACTGCTTCAAAGCATACGGATAAGAAATATTTACAATAGGTTACTGCTGTATGGCTCACGGTTCTGTTACCTCCCATCGTTGAGAACGCAATGGAACCCATCGGAACAATGACAAGCAGTTTTAAGAAACGGAAGTACACATTGTAAATCATAAAGAAACCACAGATAATGATGATTACGGATAAGAGAGCTGCCAAAATCAGCATAATCAGACTCTCTCCAAATCCGAGGTCTTTGATAATGTCTGCCTGTGTACTGTTAATAGTCAGAGTGGTACTTGTTCCGGCTGTCAGGGCATTCACAAGATTTCCTATGGTTGTGAAAAATGCCTTCATAATCGTGACATTGTTTGCTACGAACCACTCTGCAAGTGCCAGCTTAATCAACATTCTTAGGATTACTTCAAACCGCATCTCCTCTTTGATGTCCACACTCTCCGAGCAAAAGCCTATGACAAAGAACAACACCACAAGCGAGGAGCCTACTGCAACGAAAATCGGATTGATTGCCTCAATCGCTGCCCAGGGACCTCCACCCTTAAAGTCAACAGGTGATTGTCCAAGCATGGCAAACACCAATGAAATCTGATTATTCCAAAAGCCGAACACCATTTCCAAAAGAGCGAGGATTTTATCACCTAATTTAAAAATATCCACTTAATTCTCACCCCTTTCCTACGGTTAAGAGGACAACTGATATTCGTTGCCCTCTTGTCTTTCTAACTGCCACACTCTTAGAAACCGAGGAAAGTAAGAACTGTGGAAATACCTGCCATCATAATTCCGGCTACAATACCCTTTAACGCAGAGTTCATAGTAGAGGAATCCTGCTGCTGATACGCCTGTGCAAACTCCATAACATTCTTTGCAAGAATGATGACACCGACTGCACCGATAATGGCAATGACGAGAGTCTTCAAGTTATCAAGGGGCTGTGTGATTGCCTGTGTACCACCAGCCTGTGCCGCAAATACGGTTAAAGGCATGGCATTCATTGCCATATAGCCTGCACCGCAAGCCGCCGCTACCGCCTTCTTTACTTTGGATAAACCTTTGTTTTCCTTCTTTTCTACTACTGCAACTTCATTTTTACGCATAATCTCTAATCTCCTTTTCTGTTTTGGACAGAAATAACGGAGACTAAGGCGGAAAGGAATCTGTATCATTCCAATCCGGCTCATTCTCCGAATGGAATGGTACACATCCCTTTCTGTCTTGTTATCTGTTATCTATGAAAACGGGATATTCCCGCAATGAAAGTAAACCGGGCTTTCTCCGGTGCGTTATGATCTGAATCACCTCCTTTTAAGCACAAAAAAGCAGCCCAACTTGGCTGCTTTATCATTTATCAAAAATTCAATTAATACATTTACTTCACTCGTAAGTGTTCGTCTTTCCCTACACGTTAGGAAAATGTCAAACAAATTATGGTTTCATATATCTTTTAGCGATATCTAACAGGTTCTGTCGCGTACGCCAGCTTTGATAATTAATCAGATTACCAAAATGATATGAATCTACACTAACGGAAAATCGTTCTACTGGAACATATAAAAGAGTATCTGTCACAGTGGCATCTGGTCGTATAATCGAAAAATCCAACCACTCGTTAAGGTTATCGTTTTCATCTACCACATATCTATAATTCGTGGCTGTAAGCAAATAGCCTTCGTTATTTTCTACATAAACATGCCCTTTGATTTTACTATCTTTTAGAACAAATCCAAGCTGAGTAAGATGTCTATATAATGTGGTGTTTTTCTTTATTATCATGTGATACAACGGGAAACCAGTGAAACTGTAGATTAAATACCACGGGATATTATAAATCGTTGCATCAATATAATTATACGCTCGCATTTTTACATAGTTTTCTGCGAGAGTTTCAGCCATTTTAAGCGTTATATAAATACCTGTTTCTTCTTGCAACAAATAAATAGCTTTATCATAATGCTCTTTGGCAATCCTAAATAATTCCTGTCTTTCCGGTTCTTCTGTCTCAGGAACATATTCTTTTATATAATTAGCTCTTTTTTTGTGATAAGGGCAATTCTGAAACTTGTATTCATCATACTGAACTACATTAGGAATATTAATTCCTTTAGCATGTCTAGCATGGGGAGCAACATCAATTTGCTTGTAAATACCAAGAATAGCGACTGGATTATTACATCGGGGGCATAACGCTAAGTGTTTTGTCTCTCCACTAACTACCTGTATATAGCCTGGATTATTCCCAACCCGTTCTTCATATTTTGTTTTAAAATCCTTATCAACAAAGGACAAAACCGGTTCATAGTTAGTAGTAAATTTAATCTCTTTCATGATATTGCCTCCTGTGATCGACTTTATTCTTCTTCCTTAAATTCTACCATAAGGATATCATTTCCGTAAAGTGTAGCCATCCGCAACCACCATTTATCGCCGATTTCAGGAATTTCCCCCAGCTTTTCAAGCAGTCTCAAACATGTCAGCAAATCTTTAAAACCAACTAAAAAGACATTACCACCTTGTTGCATCTGAAAATAATATTGGTCTCTCTCGGGAATAAATCCACCTTCTGACTTAAATGTTTCATCATCTTGTATTGCTGCCCCTGTAAGCATAGCTACTTTATTACTATCTAACCATTTCTTCATGTTATAAGCTCCTTTTCATTTAATATTATTTTTTGCTTCGGGTTTGGAAATACTCTAAGCGGCTAGATATTTGTTTTAACTGCCCGATAGGTGCGTCTGATTTCCCTCATTTTTGCAACATCGGTTTCCGGATAAAATACTGCAAGTATCTCCGCCTTTGTCATGCCAAGAGCCATCATCTTATGAAGCTCCTCTTTCTGCTCTTTGGAATACTGCCATTGTGCCATACGGTTCATAATGGTATCTTCCCCGACTAACTTACGCTTCTCCTGCTTTGGTTCAGATTGCTTTTCCGTAACGGTAGTCTGCTCAGGTTCCGGTGCATACTGCAACTCATTCTCCTGCTCACGGTTCAGTCGCTCCCTCTGTTCCTTCTCATCAAGGCTTAAAAACCGCTTTTTCATATCAAGCTCTGTCAGCACACCAAACTCCTCATAGGTTAGGGTATCAATATACACATTTTCTCCCTTTTCCTTTAAGCTCTCATAATAAGCTACTGCTTTGGGTGACAGTATCCTGTATGGCTGTTCTGCTACGGTTTTCTGTCCTGTCTGTATATGCACATAGGGCTTTCCTCTTCCGTCTGCTGTCTGGGCAAATGCAGGATGTCCGAATGGAATATACTTGTTGTCCATAATCGGATCGAATCCACGAATAAAAATAAGACACTTCTTATTGTCCAGCTTTCTGACTTCATCGGGTGTAAATAACTCCCTTCCAAGCACATCATAATTCCTGCTGGAGCTTCCCTGCCTTCCTTTGGTTTCTCCGCTTGATTTCTTATCAATCGTACCTTTTCCAAGCAATTCTGACACATACTTATGGGTACTCTGCTCATTTCCACCCAAGTAAATGAACGTATCGCAGTTGCCGGGGATTGTCTCCCACGTATCCTTAAATAGTGCCTTTAGCTGTGCAAAGTTCTGAATGATGATGATACTTGAAATCTCCCTGCTTCGCATGGTGGAAAGCAAAGAGCAGTAATCATCCGGCAAAGCAACATTTGCGAACTCATCTAACATAAATGTTACATGAATCGGCAGTCTGCCTCCACAGTTAAAGTCTGCCTGATAGTAAAGCTCCTGAAAAATCTGTGTATAGAGCATACCAATGATAAAGTTATAGGACTTGTCACTATCCGGTATAACACAGAATAATGCAGTCTTTGTTTCTCCATCACCATTTACACCGATACCAAGCTCTGCAAGGTTCAAATCGTCCTTTGAAAGCATACGAAGCACCTGCTTGTTTTCCAAAAAGGCAAGTCGTGAGTTTGCGGATATGATAATGGAACGAACCGTATCGCCTGCACCACGCATACACTTGTTATACTGCTTAACTGCCGGATGAGCCGAGCCAAGGGACGAAGTCTCCTCCAAAAACTTCATACGAATATCCAGTTTGGAAGGCTTATTCTGCTCTGTAACCTCTGCTTCTCCAAGCAGCTTTAAGACTGTCTCAAAGTTTCTCCGTGCCGGTGGTTCTTCCAGCCACACATAATAAAAGATAGCCTGTAAAAACAGTCCTTCCGCCTTCTCCCAGAACGGATCGGACGGGGTTGCACCCTTTGGTGTGGTATTGGAAATCAGGTTGGTAATCAGCTTCACAATGTCAGTTTCCTCTCTCAGATAGGAAAAGGGATTGTAACAATCTGACTTCTCCATTTCCAAGAGATTGATAACCTTCACATTGTACCCGTTATCCTTTAACATCTGCCCACAGCTTCTAAGGATTTCCCCTTTAGGATCAGTACAGATAAAGGAACAGTTACGGGGCATCTGCATTAAATTCGGCTTGACCTCGTAGAAGGTTTTTCCGGCTCCCGAACCACCACAGATTAGAATATTGCCATTTAGTTTCAGTCGCCTGAAATCAAGGGACATCTTCACATTCTGACTTAAGATACGATTAAAAGAAGCATCCTTATCCATCAGAATCCTATTGGCAAACTGTGGCGATTCAAACCTTGCCGTACCAAATTCCTTACCCGGCATAAAGCTTCGCTGACTTGTAACATACATGAGTAAAGCGACAGCATATACCATTAAGGCAATGACTATCGCTTTTATCGTCCTCTCATTATAATAATTTGCAAACGGGGCAGCACACACATTGTTGAAGGACTCCAGAAAGGAATTTATATCCCCTCCCGGCTCCCACGCCCCATTTAGCAGATAACCCGCATATCCCGATAAAATGGCACCAAGAATAATAAACCATAGTGATACTTTTTTCTTCTTAGGAACCATAGGCAGCTACCTCTTTTTCGGTGCAGGAGCTTTCTGCTTTGTTTTCATGGCAGCCGCTTTTCTTTCCGCTTCCTTGTAACGCTTTCTGACCTCTGCCGCCACGCTATCATAGTGACCCTCGTATAAGTCCTTTCCCTTCATCGTGCCGACAACACGGTTGTCCTCCGAATAGAGCTTATAGGTCTTATCGCTGTCAAGGAAGGTAAGAATGGTCTTTCCATCGTGAATGTCCATTGCGTTTTCTTTGTTAATCCAGATATATCTTGCATTATCCCCATACATACCGGGAACTCTGGTCTTAACCGCACGGTCATTTTCCTCCACAATCAGCTTTTTGGTAATGGTAATGTCCACAAGGTTCTTACTCTGTGCTGCAGAAATATTCTGCATACGCTGTGCAAGCTCCTTATAGCCTCTGATACGGTTAAGAAAGGCTTCCTTATCCATAATTACCTTATGCTGACCGTTATCAGCCTTATCAAGTACACCAATCTTTTCAAGCTGGTCCACAACCTTTTCTGCCTGTTCCGTCGTGGTATTGAAGTTCTCCTTAATCTCCTCCACACTGACACTCTGCTTTTCCATTGCATACATGCCGACCTTTTCCATAAGCCCCTCTAAGGCTTCTCCGGCTCTGGTGGCTTCTGCCGTGTGGATGTTATCGTTTCCCTTTTTCTGCCCCTTTAGAAAAGACATTACTTTCTCAAGGTCTTTTTCATTTCCGTTTTTCAAGTAATCGTCAAAAGTTGCAATCCTTGCAGATTTAAGCTTCTGTATCATCATGTTTACCCTGGGCACAGCCTCCGTATGAAAGATAATCTCACTCATACCGTCCTTTTTATTGATGTCCGGTAACACCGAGTAAAGGATTCCATACTTCTTTGCCATCTTCTCCACCTGCTTCATATCCTCTGTTGCAAACTGTAAAACCTGCAAATCGCCGCCCTTCATCAAGAGCTTTCGCATATCGGTCTTACCCATTGTTTTCTCATGGTCAAGAATGGCAATGAGAAAATCAACTGCCTTTTTCATCTGTTCAAGCGAACCGCTTCCGATTTTCATTGCAATCTCAATCCCGTCATAAGCAACACGGATAATCTGCACCGCCTGTTGTATTTCTTCTGACATCTGCCTCCTCCTTCCTATCTCATCATTGTTTCTTTCTTTTCAAAATGCTCCCTGACCTTATCGGTTGGCATTTCCTTAATTTCTTCCACCGTCAAATCAGCTCCGTAGGCAGTAAGAAACTCCGACAATGTCTGTATTGCCTTTTCTTCCTGAATACGGTACATCTCCAACGCTACCAGCAGATTTTCTATTCTTCTGATCCAATCCGGTTGAAAACCTGTCATGGTACTGTATTTTAGAAGCACAGCACCCTTATCAGCACCCTCACAGGCAAGCTCATCTATCAGCTTGTTTGTCAGTTCCTTATCACCTGTCGCAAAAGCAAACTGAACCACAAATTCCTTGTCTGTCTCCGATAATGTTACCTGCTTTGCACTGATTAGCTCTGCTGTTTCCGCTACTGCAACCAAACCCATGCACTAAACCTCCTGCTTCTGTTCGTTCTCATAGACTGCGATATTGATAATCTCCTCCATCTGCTCTGCCGGAATCTGATTATTGATAAGCACCAAGAGCTGGTCCTCACTTAAACCCTTTTCAATGGCACTTCGTATCTGCACAAGCTGTTTGGGTTCAAGGTCTTTTTCTGCAACCAGCTTCACAATGTCGATTTTCTTCCTGAAAGTAAGTCTGGAAAATATTGCTGACATGGTGCTTTTCTCCCTTTTTCGCTCCATGCGTTCTACGGGCATAAAGGACACAACCTTACCGTTCCCATCCACAACTGCCACATTATAGTAGGCTCCCGGAAAAGTTGGAAAAACAATGGCTTCCTGTTTTACCTCTGCCTGCACCGCATGCGTTGTTTCTTCCTTTTTATCCGTCATAGTAATCTCCGGATGCTTCGCTTCATTGCTATTTACGACAGTTTCCTTTTCCATTTCCTCAGTTCGCTTCTCCAATCTGTCTCTCTCCTTCCTGATAACATCCATTTCATTTCTAAGCCTTGCAATCGTACCTCTTGCCTCATTTAACTCATTCTGCTGTTTTTCAAGCATACTGTCCTTTTCCGCAAGCTGACTCAAAAGATTATTCTGTATCTTTGCATCCTGCCCGACTGTCTGCAATTCCTTCAGCTTCTCATTTAAGGCATCATAGCGTTTCTCCTGAAACTCTATTTTTTCCACCACCGACTTAATCTGCTCTAACAGGTCTTTTGCATAGTCATCCTGTGCCTGTACTGCCTCTCCTGCCGCCTGCACCTTACTTACAATACTCTGAAAGAGCTTTTTCATCATAAAAGCTGTATGAGAGCTGTTTTCCGTAACCTCTGCTACGGTTTTTAACGGTACGCCCTTTTCATAAAACTCAAGAGCAACTGCCATCTGCTCTCCTGTAAGCCCATCTCTTGTGATACATTCCCTTACATCTTCCGGGTATCCATTTCTTAAACAAGCCGAATATACCTTCATCTGTGCATAATCAAACCGCTTTGAGGTATACATTTCCGTTTCCTCAATGGTAAGACCATACTGCAAGTCCGATTCCACAAGTTTTAATATCTCCTCGGTAAACTTAGGATTCTTACGCAGGTTATTCATGTGTGCCTTTAAATCCATACTGCTCACTCTGGCTCTCTCCTGCATCTGCTCCCTCCTTCCATTGGCATAAAAAATACAGCCTTATAAAATTGGCTGTCTGCTTTTCTCCACTTTTTTGTTTTCTTCTTTTTCTTTTGACTGCTCCTTTCCGGTATCCGTACTTAAAAGGTCTGCTAAAATACGCTTTGCAATGCGTTCTTCTTTGGAAACTGCTTTTTCCTTATCCCGAACCATCGCAATCTCATTTTTGTAATGCAGCTTTAGTGCTTCCACCTGTTCCACAGTATATCCTTCCTTTAAAAGTCTCTGTGATAACTCCTCATACCGCTTATGTTCTTTTTCAAACAGCTCCTCACCATTCCGGTAACAATTCTCCAATTCCTGAAGCTCCGATAATTCCGACACCATATCAAAGAGTGGCTTCATTCTTGCCCTCTCCTTAAATATCCGGCTTTTTTCTCTGGAAGTGTCCTTTTTCTTATCTGTCATACTCTCTGCAACAACTGCAACACCTGCCGCCGTCTGCACATCATGCCTGACAAGAAACAGATAATCCTCCTGTAACTTCTGCATTTTGCGAATATCGTCACGGTACTTCCACGCCTGACTGTATGGACGCTTCTTTAACAGTCCCAATCGGTACAGCCTTGCAAAGTATTTTTTCTGCACACCGGACAGCTTCGCCCTCTTGTACCGTTTTACTCTGCAACGGACAATCTTAGGTTCCTGCTCTTTACTAAGTTTCCGATAGGTAGACAGATTTTCTGTCTCAATCCTCTCACGGATACGCTCCTCCGTATAATCTTCTCCAAGACTTTTACACCGCCTGAACCTCGTCAGTCCCATCGGCTTAATGGCAAGATATTTTCCCTCGCTCCGGTAGGCATTTTTAATCTCATATCCCATTTCCGAAAGCATGGCTAAAAATGACTCATAGGTTGCTGCCTGCATGATACAGGCATCAATATCCCTCTTTATCATATCTGCCCATACAAATTTACCATCCCGAAAATCATTCCATTCCTTACAATTCTCTGACGGTCTTGCACGGTCATCGGATATTTCAATGGTGGACAACCCATACTCCTCACAAAGCCGGTTCGTTATGGGCTGTATTTTCCTTGCCCAATCACCTTTTTCATATCGGTATTTCTTCCCTGTACGAAAGCTCACGCTGTTGAAAATAATATGTCCGTGAACATGATCCGTATTGTCATGGACGGAATAGATGGCTTCGTACTCCTGTCCCAGATACTCTTTCACAAACTTACCTATGACTTCAAATGCAGTCTCGGCATCAACCTCTCCTTCCGTAAAGGATATAATCATGTGATACCCCTGCCTCTGGTCCGTCTTGCCAAACTGCACCTTTGTCTGCCGCATCTGCTCATAGGCACTGTCCACCTGACAGTTTAGGGAAGATACCCATTTACCCTCGCCCGTCTTGTGTTCCTCCACAATATAGTCAAGAGCCTGTTTTAAATGCTTACCCACATAACCCGAACCACAGTCACCGATATAGAGTATCTTACTGATTGCCAATCGTTTCTACTGCCTCCTTTACCAACAGATTCAGCTTTTTCATGTAGGCTGACAGAAGTTCCCTGTCCTCCTCACGGTACAGCTTTGAATTATGATTTCTAGTAATCTGATTGATATTGTTGCCAATGGCATTGACTTCATTTATCAGCTCACGGAGCATAATGCGTATCTCAGGGTAATCATTGGGCTTCTGTGACAATAGCAGTCGGATATATTCTGATTCCTTTATCCCTCTCTGCTCGGCATCCAGACGGAGCTTTTCGGCTTCCTTTTCTGTCATACGGAAAGGCTTTACCACCGTTTTCTTATCTCCTGCCATTTACCTCACCTTCCCTGACCTTTGCTTTAACTCAGGCGATACCTCCGGCAACAGATCCTGCCCCTCTGCGATGGCTTCCGTCATCTTTTGGATTGCACCGTCTATGCCACCTTTGGATTGCAGGTGTTGAATAAACTCATCTGCCAGCGTTACAGCAAGTGCTTCTATCTCTACTCCATACTTTGTACGGTCAAACAGCTTATCCAATATCTCATAGTCCTCTGCAAGCGTATCTGCATTAGCTTTCTTGTTTGCAAAGTCAATAAAATCTTTCGGATTTTCCATCTCAGCCTGTGCCTGCTTCAACATTTCATAATTCCATTCCGTCACTTCATTGATAACATCGTCAATGGAATCCTCACTCCATCTGATTTTATCTGTCTGATAACTCAAATCTCCACGAAACAGCTTGCCTTCCTTTTCCCCAAGCAGAAAATCATGCCCACTCATATATCCTAACAGTTTATCTGCTTCGGTTTCTGTCAGTTCAAATGGTGTGTCACACGCACCCATGAACTGAACCAACTCTTTGGCATCGGAAAAGCATTCCGGTTCCTCCAAGTAATTTGCCCGGTACTCAAGCATGGTTAAATCATCTCCGGTAAATCCGAAATCATCAAAGGTAAGCTCCACATAGCCATCCTCTCCTAATTCCATCTTATCTGTCATAAGGACTGCACCAAAGTAGTTTACCCTTACATTCTGCTCCATCGCTGCCGGGTAACTGTCATCCTCACCGTGCCTAAGCTCATAGCAGTTCACGCCTTCGGGAAGGGTACTTTTATCCACACGCAGCTCTGTAAAAACTCCGTAATGTCCCATAATTTCCACTTCCTGCAACTGCCTGCTGTTCACATCAATTACATCCAACTCTACCACCTTCCTCTTAACTGTTCTTAGTTTCATTCCAAATCTTTCCTCCCGCCCAAATTCCCTATGGGAATTTGCCAGATACGCACTTTGTAATACAAGTGCCTCTGGTTAGGGGGCTGCCCCTAAAACCCCGCTTATTTTATATGGGTAATTGAATATTTCAATTATAAATAGGATAGTTAATTGACTTTTTCAGTTACTTTTTGCATTGTTAATTGACTTTTTCAATTACGAGGGCTCCACCATTTTCTGGTCAAAAAATTTCTTTCAAAACACTAATTGAATTTTTCAATTAACTTTTGGAAGTGTAACTGACAATTTCAATTACTATCCGCATCGCTAATTGAAGTTTTCAATTATTCCTATCTTGCCATTTCCACACACCTCCCGATTTGCAGATTTTCTCTCCTTGCCTCCTTCAACCATTGATTGTAATCTTTATAGTTCTTTGGTGGCGGACAATCCTCAACCTCATATCCAAGTTCATAATACTTCTGCATGAGCTGTTCTGTTGCCGTTCTGCCCGGCTTATCATTATCAAGGCAGAATTTAATGGTTGTAATCTGTGGGTGTTCCTTCAAAAAAGTAACAAGCGGTGCATCAGATAACATTCCTAACGCCAGCTTGTTACTATGAAAATCACTATAAATGTCTGCATAACTCATAAGGTCTATCGCACCCTCAAAGACTTCTATCTCCGTGCTTTCCTCATTCCACACATTAAAACCGTAATTCTTATCATTACCTGCCACATCACACTTAAAACACTTCCCATTCCGGTCAAACACACCTCTCATGCTTGCAAAAAGGGTATTTCCATTTCTGTCATTACCCTTAAAGACAATGTTGTGGTATCTGCCCTCTTCATAGATAAGTCCTGTTTTCACAAACGCCTCAATAACCTCTTTAGATAACCTTCTGTCATACATAAGATACTGATACAGGTAACGATTATCCGGTGCAGCCAATGGAAGTACAAACGGTACTTTCTCCTCCACTACCTTTGCTTCCACAATGGCAGCTTTCGGTTTCCATTCCTCATCTCTTCTATATCCGGCAAAATCAAGCAACCAGAATACAGCTTCCTTCACTTCCATTCCTGCAAACACACGAAGGAAGTCTATCTGCGAGCCACCATTCTCTCCCTTGTCATATTCTTTTGACCAACGGAACCAACTCCGACGGTTATAGATTCGAAGGGAATCAATCTCTTTTAAAGTGAAATAGCTTCCCACCTTTTTTACGGTATAACCAAGATTTCTCGCAACATCCGTTAAATCCACACTCTTTGCTATGACAAGTTCTTCTTTGGTAAAACTGTTTCTTTCTTCCACATCATCACCTGCTCTTTCCTCGTTCCGCTACCATTGCAGACTGTCCAAAATTAAGATAATGATAGTTTTGGGTTAAGGATACTTTCGGCATTTTAAGAAGTTCCTTTTCCTTAAAGCTGAAATAACCACTATTGTCTCCTCCTACAATCACATGGTCTTTAAGAGGTATTCCCATATAGGCTGACAGCGTCAGTATTCTGTCCGTTATCATGGTATCTTCTTTGGACGGTTCCAGATTTCCGCTGGGATGGTTATGCACCATAATCATGGCTGCTGCATTGGAAAGAATTGCACTCTCGAAAATCTCTCTCGGCTCAACAATCGCCTGATTGATAGCTCCCATGCTTGCAAAGTTACAGTTAATCGGTGTTCCGTCTGATTTCAGATTGATAATACACACCACTTCCCTGTCCATTTCACATAGAAGCTCTCCCACAACTGCTATGGCACTCTCCGGATTTACTATCTTCTGCTCAGAAAAAATGGGAGCATCCCTTACGAGTCTTACAGAAACCACATCAAGCTGAAACGGATTCTGTTTTCCCATCGGCATCCCCCTCTCCCGGTTCCACACGGATTATAAACTCTCCTTCCTGTGACTGTATCAGTTTTTTGAGTTCTTCCACCGTAACCTCTTTTACTTCTTTTTCCATAAGCCTCCTATCTGGACTGCTTTGTTTCATAAACCATAGGCGGCTCTGCCACAATTCCGTCCAATCTCTTGTTCGGAGTATCTGTGGCAAGGCTTAATTTACGCAAGTCCTTGTCATAATGATAAACCTGATTGGATAATCGTTCCTCCAAAGCAACCTGGTCCATATTGATTTCAGAAACCATTTCTGCCAATTCATACGGATCACCCATTTCAGCAGAGACCGCGATTACCTCATGCACAGATGATGGAAGAATATATAAATCACTTTCCAGTTCCATTGCAAGCGTATGAAGTTTATCCTCATACAACATAGAAATTGCTCCATTGATTCCCTTATCATTGGAAATCACATACATCATCTTGTCAGCGGGCATCTCTCCAATCATCATTTCTGCAACTTCTCTCGGCATACCGTCCTTAACAAACATCTCACAAATGACTTCATTCATGGACTTTACACAAGGCGGAAATTTTCTTCTTGTATTTTCTACTGCCAACTTAAATAACTGCTCCTCATTTAATCCAAGCTGCTCTGCTAACGAATTTCTTACCATTGTGCTTTGAATACCATCTGCTTCCACTTTTACCACCCAACGGTAAATAACCGCTAAATCCTGAAACTCTCGATGTGGTATTCCTGCTAACATTTCTCTATTCTGCTCTGTGTTTACAAGCTGAAATACAATGTTATCCTTTGCTTCTGACAATTCGATTTTAGGCATTTCAGGACAAATACTAAATGCCTTTACCATTCTGTCTGCTCCGGATCTGATTGCTTCCTTCAAATCATTACAGAGCTTATAGTGATCGTACATATCATTGATATAAACAGTAGGTGAAATATTTTTATCTGCCCCTGCACTAACCAGAGTGATACCATCCAACATACGATTCACTTTATTTACGGATTCAACTCTTAAATCCATACTCCTATACTGTTCTGGCAGGTAGTCTTTGAATGTATCAGCTACTACCTCCTTGAAAATTTCATATTTCATCATATAATAAAAAGTTCCTCCTTCTTGCATGAAAAAAGCCGGGGATTTTACTCCTCGGCTCAATCAATTTACTATATTCTCTTTCAAATAAAATCCCACCTGTACACTAAGGTGGAATCCCTCGCTTAATAATCAACATATTTTCAACTCCTTCCGAATTTAGGGTAAAAGAAAAGCCGGGGACTCCTTCCTCGGCTTAACAACCCTACTGCTTTCTTCTCTTGTCTTTTCTCACTTTATACTTTATTCCATACTTTTGGAAATACAGTTCTTGTAATACCTTATCTTTCATAACATCCTTTGCAACACTCCAAGTCAATTCCGACTGTATCTGTTTATTATTCTTATCAATCTGAGGAAAACATGCCTTTATTGTTTCTACATCTCCTGCCCAAATTGCGGTATTTATTTTTCTGTGCAACTGTTCTTCTTCACTTTCCTCTACTTCTTCTAACAGTTCCGGATGTTCCGCATAATATTCTGCTTCTGCCTCTGCTCTTTCTGCCCATTGCTCAACATATTCATCAGAAAAAATATATATTTCATTGTAATATATATCATCTAAATGTTTCTTAATACCATCATTCTCTATTTCAATTTTCAAGGCAATAAAGTCAAATATTCTCATCAATCTGTTAATAAACAGCATCATACAATGAAGTAATTGAACGCTTGTATTATACCTGTCTTTTTCAGATAATGTTTTATCACCTAATATACCAAGACATTTCTTACACTCATTTACTAAGGTAAAACGCTTTAGTTGGTCAAATTCTTCTTGTGTTATTATATTATCTAATATCAAACTCTCAAAAGGTAATCCTTCGTATTGGCTAATCACTTCTTTTAAATACACTGATGAAACCGAAATGAAGTCCACAAGTCTATTTTTCTTTTTTTCATCACCAACACTTTCTATATCAATGTCTTTCATTTCATTGAAAAAATGTGAAAGTTCTTTTGTATCTTCCAACGGAAGTAAAAAGTAATGCCCCTTTTCTTCCCTTACCCGATACTCATTGACACTCAACGCAATTTGCACATACAACGTTTTTATTGCATTACATAACGGGTTTAATAACATTCTCTTATATTTTGCTAATTTCCTTTGTTCTATCCTAGCATTCATAAGATCAATGCAAAGAGTAACCAACGCTGAGGTAACAATTCCTGTTCCTAACCCTACTGCAATATTTTTCAATTCCGGATCAGATATCCAATATGAACCAACTAAGACACCAATCCCCACTAAAATAATCACAGTAATTACAATATAATGCCAATTCAATTTATCAATAAAGTTCCTTATTCCGTCCTTTATTAAAGAAATAAACCTCTTAATTTTCCTATTCTTCTTCATTCTATATCAACCTTTCATCATGTCATATAACTCATAGATTTTATTTTATCATGCTTTTATCGTTTTTTCTATGTAAACTTAGCTCTATTAGCATATACATTATGCTAATAGAGCCAAGAAAAAACTACTTACTTTTCTTCTTACGGAAAGTAAAGACACCTGTAATAATAGCAGCAAGTCCAATTCCAACATAAAGCCAAGGATTCATGTTATCTCCAGTCTGAGGAAGTTTCGGTTCCGTAGGTTTGTTTGTTAAGCTGAGTGTATAAGTTACAACCTCCGGTGCTTCATCATCGTACTGCAACACTACCTCGTGAGGTGTGCTGTCAAGGATATAACCCTCTGCCGCTTTTGTTTCTACAACAAAGTATTTAATATCCTCTACGAAATTGCCATCCTTAAATACAGCAATCGGAAGTTCCTTAGATTCAGCATGACCATTCTTGTCAGTTACAAGTGTTTCAATTACCTTACCGTCCTTGTCACGGATTTCAAATTCTACACCTGCAATGCCCTTGCCTGTCACTTCATCAGTTTTCTCAATGATGATTTTACCGCTTACAAGCTCGTCCTTCATGGATACCTTCTGGATTACCTTTGTGTTCTCTACAGTAAACTTCACTTCATTGGCAATCTTATAACCATAAGGAGCTGCTTCTTCACGAAGGATGTACTCTCCAACAGGAATACGCTCAATATAGTGAGTTTCCCCGTCAGACTTCCATGTTTCCACTACATTACCGTCTTTGTCGATAATAGAAAGAGTTGCACCCTTTAACTCATATTCTCCGGTAATATCTGTTTTGGAAATTTCAAGCTTTGTAGGATAGTTTGCAAAAGTAGCTTCCAACTCAATGACCTTCACATCATCACCCTGATAAGAAGCGTCTAATGCGAAGATTTCCTCATTCAATACATATCCCTTCGGTTCTTCAATCTCTTTCACATAATACTGTCCAAGAGGAAGGTCACTCACAAATACACACTTACCGTCTGTACCTGTCACAGCCTTTTCCACAAGGGTATCTTTAGCAACGATAATTTTACCGTCTGCATTTACAATATCCTCTGCCGCATAAAGACCAAAAATTGCTCCTTCAAGTTCTTTCTTAGTCTCTGCATCTGTCTTGATTACAGTTACCTGTACCTTCTGTCTTTCATTGGTTACTTCCATACCTGCATAAACCACTTCGGTATGCTGATCCACATAAGATAAGTCAGCCATGATAGGCTCGCTGTCTAATACAAAGCCTTCCAAAGTCTTTGTTTCAACAAGATAATACTTACCTAATGGAAGATTCTCAATGCTTGCAATACCCTTATCATTTGTTACGATTTCTGCAACAAGGGTATCCTTTGCATAGTAAACCGTATTAAGTCCATCAGGGCTTACAATATCCTCTGCTGCATAAACTTCAAAGGTTACACCTGCAAGGGACTTCTTGAAGTAATCAAATACAAAATCATACCAATGTCCCTTGATGAGATTGATGTCAGTTAAGAACTCTCCGTCCTTATTGATAACAATAGTTCCGGTTGGTACTTCATCCTGCATTTCCACATACTGCACATCTTCTGTATCAGAAATGGTAAACTGGATTTCCTCTGCCTGCAAATATCCATAAGGAGCAAATTCCTCACGAAGTGTATAAACCTCTCCTACATGGAGTCTCTTGATTACATGTGCTTCTCCTGCTACGGAAGTCCATGTATCAATCACATTTCCTTTGCTGTCAGTTACAGTAAGAGTTGCACCGGATAATTCGGCATTGCTTGTAATGTCTGTTTTTGTGATTTCCACCGTAGTAGGTGTATTTACAAATTCAGACTCCAGCTTAACGACTTTTACATCCTGTCCCTGATAAACTGCATTGTAATCCACTATTTCCTCAGAAGATACATAGCCAAGAGGGGCTTTGATTTCCTTTGCGTAGTAAATGCCAAGAGGATAATCCTTAACAAACTCTACCTTACCGTCTGTACCGGATACTGCCATTTCAAGTAAAGTGTCCTTTTCAATGATGATTTCTCCGTCCACATTGAAAATATCCTCCTTTGCGTACAAGCCAAACTCAGCACCCGCAATAGGAAGTTCTGTTTCTTTATCCATCTTCACAACGGATAAATCAACCTTCTGTCTGTCATTTGCAAAAGTTACACTCTCATAAATCACAGGAGTCTTGTCATCCACATAAGCAAATGTCACTACCTGTTCTTCTTTGTTTAATACATATCCATAAGGAGCTTCCACTTCCACAACCTTATAGCTTCCTAATGGTAAGTCAGAAAGAGTTGCCTTTCCATCTTCCCCGGTAACAATGGTTGCCACCAAATCACCTGCGGAATAATACTTTGTTCTGTTTCCGTTTTCATCTACCTGCATATCGGCTGTGTAAATATCCTCTGCCGCATATACTTCAAACTTTGCACCTGCAAGGGAGCCTTCCTTGTAAACAAATTCCTTTTCTTCAGAATCTGCAAACAGACCACCCTTGTATGCGTCTAATACTTCGCCCTTCTTTTCCACAGTAAGCTCACCAACAGCAGGCTCATCCACATAGTCTACTGTAATGATTGCTTCGTAAGTGTCAGGATCAATTTCATAGAAAGTATCTGTATCTACCATTACAGTTACATACTCGTCATTGATTACATAACCATAAGGGGCTGCCACTTCCTCAATACGGTAATTGCCAAGAGGTAATACATCCGGTAAAATCAAATCTCCATCACCATCGGTAAAGAATGAAGTGTGTGTTTCCTTTGAAGGATAGGTTGTAATCATTTCCACATACTCATTGGTATCCATATTGAAAATCTTAAACTCTGTATTCGGAATAAGAACTGTCATTCCGGTATCTGCATCCTTCTTAATAACACGGAGCTTTGCAGTAAACTCACGGTCAAGGAACACTCTCCAAATCTGAGGTGTTGTAGGATTATTCTCTGTAATCTTTACCTCAAAAGGCTTGATTGTTTCCATGTTATGAGGTGTTGTAGATTCAATCACCACATAAGTTCCATAAGGAATTGCAATGGATACAACATGACCTTTTTCATCAGAGAAAATCTCTGTTTTTCTGTCTGCACCGATGATAACAGGTGTTGCAGACTCAAAATCATAGCTTCCATCTTCCTTTACGGATAATGAAGATTTGAGGTAGGCTGTAAATCCTGCCCCTGAAAGCAAAGGTGCTTCGGTATCCTCTCCATTGTCAGAAACCTTGATTAACTGGAAAGGCTGCTTGATTACCTGCTCCATAGAAGTTGTACTTCTGGAAACCTCTGCAACCATGTCGCCCTCATAATCACATACTAAGTCATGCTCCTCCTCATCCAAGAGATAACCCTCTGAAGGAGTAATTTCTTTCACATAATAATTTCCGAGATAAAGGTTATCTACCTCTGCTTCACCATACTTGTCTGTGGTAAGTGTGGCAATCAAATCCCCTGCCTTAAATACCACACCTGTTGCTCCGTCAGGATGAACAATGTCATTGCGGGCATACAAGCCATATACAGCACCCTCTAAAGACGCATCGCCCTGTGGAATGGCTACACAGGTTTCTTTATCCATCTTGAAAATATAGATTTTTGCTGTGGTACGGTCATTCTCAAAAGTATGGGCAAAGGTTGCCTTTGGTGTTGTTTCAGAAAGGTAATTGAAGTTGAAACTGTAAACATCACTACTGTTTCTGATATATCCGTAAGGAGCCTGTGTTTCGGAAATATAGTAGCTGTTTGAAATCGGTAAATCCAATGTGTAAGCTGCTTTTCCATCTTCTCCTGTTGTTACGGTCTGTAATGCAGTACCCTTTGTCACGATGACCTGTCCGGCATAATTCTTAATATCATTTCCGGCATAAAGAGTGTATTTACCTCCATCAAGAGGATTTTCTGTCTCAGAATCCTTCTTCACAACGGATACTTCCGCTTTCTGTCTTGCATTCTGAATGGTAGTTGCTTCGTACTGCACATTTACAGTCTGATCCTTGTACTCAATCTTTACGGTCTGAGGCGTGGTGTTGATAGTATAACCGTCAATACTCTTTGTCTCTGTAACCACATAAGTTCCTAAGTGAAGGTCCGTAAGCACCACCTGTCCGTCAGTTCCTGTCACAAGGTTTTCTGCAATCACATCGCCCTTGTTATACACTTTAGTACCATCTGCCTTATAAATATCTGCACCTGCTGTTACCATAAAAATTGCTCCCGGCAGCTTTCTCATTTCATAAGTGAAGTTCGTACCATTCCAACCAGAAAGCACTTCTCCCTCTTTGTAAATGGTAATGGCTCCAAGCTGCTCCTTGTCCGTAGCAGTAAAGGAAGTAGTCTGCCCAGCCTTTACAGTTAAGGTATGAACCTTGTCACTAAGCACATAACCTTTCGGAGCAGTAATCTCCTTCACATAGTAAGTGCCTGCTACAAGAGCCTTTGATTTCGCCTTACCATCTGAGCCTGTTGTCAACTTATCTACAAGATTTGTGCAGCTACTGTCGGAATAGATACCGTAAACTGCACCGGATAACTTCACACCGCTTTCCTCATCCTGCTTTGTAATCTGTCCGTAACCGATATTCTCGGTTTTAACCTTGAAATACGCATGAACCGGGTCAGCCTGTGGTCTTTCAGAAACAAATTCCTGATAACCGGACTTGTCAGTAAGCCAGAACACACAGCTTGTTGTAGTCTCAACTGCCCCGATTGTGGAATCCATTGTTGCTGTGGTTGCATTTGTATTTACTGATGTGCTGGAAATAGTCACGCTGTTACCACTCTTTTCAACAGAATATCCGCTAAGGGAAATCGAGAAGTTTCCAAGCACTCCGTTACTGTCTGTTAAGGTTGTTTCAAATCTCTGATTTGCTTCATTCCATTTCAGCTCATAAGTCGGAGCCTTACTCTGTCTTGTAGCTGAAAAGCTCGGTACTGTCACATAATAAGACGCATTGATGCTGTTCTTTAATGATGTGTAGTAATTATATGAGCTTGTAGGGTTCGGTGCTGTATTACAGAGCTTCTGAGCCGCAGAATCCGCACTCGAAGTACCATAAATATTTGCAACGATTACCCATACCATTGCCTGTGTTGCAATGAACTGGTCACACTGATCATTGGACGGAGCTGTTGCACTATTTGTGCCATAGCCATAATACAGGCAGTAGCTTAACAACTTCTCCTGCTCTGCACTCATGCTTGTGCTTGAGTTCTCATAACTGTTCATAAGCTGTCCACCGTCAGCCGCAAGACCGAAATTCATACAATAGGCTGCATTTCCGTCAATGACTGCATAAAGGATTTTTCCATGATTGTATCCCGGCTTTAACTCACTTACCTCTCCAGAATCCTTTGTAGAAGCGTGCCAGAATGAAATATTTGCACTCGGACTTGCTGCAAAGGCTGTTGTTCCGTTGGTAAACAAAGTTGTAAATACCGTCAACATGGCTAAAAATCCTGCCATAAATCGCTTCAATCTCTGTTTCACTTTTTATTCCTCCTCAAAATCGGGCAAAAAAATAACAGGCTACATATCAGCCTGCTATTTGTACCTCATATTTGGTTTTGTTTATGCACGATAACATCTGAACTCATAGAAGTCTGTACCGTTAATGGAGTGAACACCTGCATACTCTATGTAGAAATAAGGACCTGTCTCAAGGGAAAGCATTTCTGCAATATAGCTTGCTATTCCATCTACCGAACCAAGCTTCCTGCCTGATGTGGTAGCTGCCTGATTCAAATCTGTTTCTACAAATACGCTGTAATATCCTGCTCCATCGTAAGGATAGTATTCATCATACTCCTCTTTGGTTATCTCACCGTTTGCGAGCATATTATCTAAATCCTCCGGTATGGAAATCTTACCATAAGCCTTCGTCTTAGCTGTTGCAAGGGAAACCACTTCATAAGGATCATATGCTACTGTTTCCACTTCTGCCGGAGCTTCGGTAGGTTGTTCCTTTGGTTGTTCCGGTTCTGTCGGAGCTGGTGTAGGAGCTTCTGTGCTTATAGGTGGTTCCGGTTCCGGCTTTTCCTCCTGTGACGGAGTAGTTTCTTCCGGCTTACTCTGTTCTGCCTCCTGCTGTGGTTTTTCCGGCTCCGTTGTAGGCTCCGGTTCTACCTTGCTCCCCTCTGCATCTGCCTGTACACTTTCCTCTGTACTTTCCACTTCCGCAATATCTACATCTTCGTTTTCCACAATCTCCGCAGTCTCGGTTTCTTCCACCTGTGAAGTCGTCTCCATGCTCTGACTTTCTGTTATCGGCTTTTCTATCTGACCGCCGCATCCTACCAAAATCAGGGTACAAACGGTTAAAAGGATAAATAATCTTCTCATAATATCACCTGTCCTCTCTCCCTTGAGGGACAGGCTTATTGCTCCATAAACTGCCTACCCTCAATGGGTACTGTATTTATTTGACTGTTTACGGAACTCTCCCTATTAGGGCTGATCCCGTATTCTGTTCATATCTTCCTCCTGATATTTTGCTACATTCTGTTCATGTACGCCATAAGTCTCTTAGCTCTGGCATTGTTCTTGTGTGCCATAAAAAACTTATATCTCCACATGACTGACACCTCCCTTAATCATGTGCAGCTATCCCAACCAAAGACAACAGCACCCTTACAACCAAAGCAAGCAACAGCAAGAACAACTTCAAGCCACCAAATAACAGTTTCAAAATCATCAACGCTGCATAAAGCAGTCCCTTCAATATGGTAAGTAATACCACGCCTGTCTTTCTTAAAATCATTCCTGCCATAACAGTTCCTCCTTTCCGTTATCCCCATGATGAAACAAGTCCCATTGTGGTTTCATTTACACTCATATCTTCTTCATTTTCCTTTTGATTTGTATTTTCTCTTACCGTTCTGACTTCCGGCATCTGAATTACTTTCCCGGTAATAAGAGCTGAACCTAATATGCTTATCATCTCCTTTTGCAGTTCGTCCTTAATCTCCCTGCGTAATTCTTCTAAGTCATCCCTTGTAATGTAGCGGACTTCTTCTTTCTTTGGTACATCTTCATAAGTCAGGTCACTACCTTCTAACCTACTGATATAAGCATCTGCCGCCTCCACCAAGAATTGGTTGATTGATTTATGCACATCCAGATTCAAACCTGCTAAAACCTTTTCCACTCGCCTATGCTGTTCATTATCGAGATTAAGCCTCAAACTGTGATTTGCAACATTTGACCTAGCCATTTACATCACCCCAATCCAAACTCTTTCTTATGTGTTGCTAAATAGAGTTTTCCAAGATACTCGTATCCCTTTGCATTTGCCTTGACATCTTCAATATACTGAATATTGTTTCCGTCATAGTTGCCGAAACGCTTTACCACATTTGCTCCACCGCCGACAAATACTATTTCTGTCACTTCAAGGTTATATCCATGCTCTAAAAGAATATTGTAAACCTTATCTACATAAGCTCTGAGGCATTCTTCCACGATGGTCAAATACTTCTGAGGAAGTTTCTCATGCTTTCCGGTTCTCATAATTTCCTGTATATCTTCCTCTGAAAGATCCTTACCATACTGTCTCATACATTCCTCGTTGATTGTCCTCATACACTTAATCAAGCCTTCCCTGATTGTGATGCACTCAGCTTCATTCGGTGCGGAATCTTCAATCGGCATAATGTCGATAGTCCAGCTTCCAATATCCACCACCACAACCCTTTTCGGGAGAGTCTTCATTCTGTCTGCAACTGCCGCATAGCATTGAGGGAACACCGACACCCTTGCAAGTTTGATACGATACTGCTCATTATCAAATCTGAAGGTCACTTCCTTTTCCTTTGATAAGTAGTCGATGAAGTCCTGCTTCTCTGCTCCAAATCTTGTAAGAGGCAACCCTACGGATAAGAGAATATTTGCATTTCTCATTCCTCGTCTGTTTAACTCTTTTGCAACCGCCGCCAATGTGAGAATGTAGAAGTTATCATTTTCTACCTTCAAATCCCTTACCTCAAGTCGCTTACCGCCTACCTTGTAATAGGAACCGTTAAACTCTACTACATTATTGTAAAATGCAGGTTCCGTTGTAATTTCCTTTACTCCGGTTGTAAATACCTGACTAACTGTTTTCATTCCAGACCAGCCATGATCCACACCTACTACCTCAATATGTTTATCCATCTTTCTTTTCCTCCTGTTCGATAACTATTGGTTTCTTAATAAGTCCTAAAATCTCCTTCATGCAAGGGAAACAATACCCTTCTGTATGCAGATATGGACATCCAAAGCATTTACTCTGCTTTTCTTCAACCGTTATTTCCGTCTGTTTCTTTTCTTCCTTAACACATTTCTTTGCTATACATTGGCGATTGTTACCGTGAAAAAATCTACACCGCATACAGCTTTTCAAATCTCTCTCTAATTTTGCCTCTGCTGTTACAATATCTCTCGGCTTCGGAGATTTCTGTACCTTTACATTAATTCCCACACACTCCACCCGCCTCTCTCTCGGCGGAAAGCCTCTGTATTTCTTCTAATCTTCTGTCTGCCATACCTGCTGTTTTAACAAGTGCAAAGAATGTAATCCACACCAAAGCAACTCCTATACCAATAATTGCTTTTATCATCTGCCATTCCCCCGTTTCTGCTCTGCTTTCTTTCGCTGTTCCTCTTCCATGCGTCTGACATACTCCTTAATATCAATCAAATCATCTAAGTCATAGATTTTGGAACTCATTGCTCTTTCCACATTTTCCGGGGTACACTCACCACACTCTGTCAATACAACTATTACCTTTACCTTGATTTCTTCCTGTATCAAATCCGGCATTGCCGCTATATAGTATGGTGGCAGTTCTGTAATCTCTGTCTGAACCTCCTTTTCGTACTCATAGCTTTTTTCAAAGTCATTGATAAACTTTTCTTTTACCAAGATTGCTCTTGCCTTGTTTTCCTCGCTGGCTAACTCTACCAACTCGTCCATGAACTGAATTAACTCTCGCTTTGTCATCGCCAAACCTTATCCTCCTTTTCCGGGCAAAAAAAGTAGGACTAAGTCAGCAATACAAATATGGAACTTGTCCACGCAAGAGCTAATTTAGTCCTATCTAAATTCACATTATTAAGTTGTTTGGGGCATACTACCCCTAGTGCCAAATGGTCAAATACACCTCGTGTTATATTAGTGCAAGTTATATTTTTTGAAGATAAAAATGAGCTCATCCTTACTCAAAATAACCATTACTTTGGCATTTTTTCGTAGGACTAAATCAGCGGGAACCCTTGATTTTGTTGGGTTCTTACTAACTTGACATTATTATAACTCGCTCCCCTGTATCAATAAATCCAACCAGTACCCCATTGCCTTTGAGCGAGAGCACTGGCTGATTCTGAAGCCTCAAAATACCGGATGCCTCCAGTGCCGTCACATCCAAAAGCCCATAGCATTTGGGGATACCGGTATAGGTGTAAGTGGAGATATCGAGCGGCGGCAGCCCTTCCCTCGGATAATAAAAGATATCAAAATCTTCTGTGATCCGCTGCACACATCCTGTCGTAGCCGGTATTTCCGCTTCCACCCCGTAAGGTATGATAAAATCAAAATATTCATTCGAGTAGACCTGTTCCCTGCAATCTGCCATAACAAAAAAACTCCGTCATCTGCTTTATACAGTAGATGACGAAGTTTCCATTTATATGCCAGACGATTGCTGTTTTTCTTCTATGACCGGACAGCCGCGCATCGTAATGAGCGGTGCTCCTTTGTTTTCCAGATAATCTTTTGTAATGGTCACCGTACCGATGTTGTCATCTTTCGGGATCTCATACATGATATCCAACATGTATTCCTCTAAAATGGCTCTTAATGCACGCGCACCGACTTTCTTTTCCTTTGCCTTTGCTGCAATGGCTGCAAGTGCATCATCCTCAAATTTCAGATCCACTTCATCCATGGCAAGTAATTTCTGGTATTGTCTGATGATCGCGTTTTTCGGCTCTTTTAAGATACGCACCAGCATATCCTCGGTCAGCGCATCCAGTGTGAACATGATTGGGAGTCGTCCCAGAAACTCCGGGATCATACCGAATTTGCGCACATCCTCCATCGTAACTTTCTGGAGCAGGTTCTCATCCTTATCATACTGGTCTTTTAGTTCTGCCTTAAATCCGATCGAAGCCTGTTTATTCAGGCGCTCTTTGATGATCTCTTCCAGATCCGGGAATGCACCACCGCAGATAAATAAAATGTCTTTGGTGTTTACCATTGTCATCGGAACCATGGCATTTTTGCTGCTGGCTCCAACCGGTACCTCTACCTCTGCACCCTCTAATAATTTTAACATTCCCTGCTGTACAGACTCTCCGCTGACATCACGCTGATTTGTGTTTCGCTTTTTGGCGATCTTGTCGATCTCATCAATAAAGATGATACCATGCTCTGCACGCTCTACATCGTTGTCTGCAGCAGCAAGCAGTTTGCTGACTACACTCTCGATATCATCACCGATATAACCTGCCTCAGTAAGGGAAGTCGCATCGGTGATCGCAAGCGGCACATCAAGCAGTTTTGCCAGTGTCTTAACCAGATAGGTCTTACCACAGCCGGTCGGTCCGATCATCAGCATGTTTGATTTTTCGATCTCGACATCATCCTTGTGGTCTGATGCGATCCTCTTGTAATGGTTATAGACCGCCACTGACATTACCTTTTTCGCATGCTCCTGACCTACGACATACTCATCAAGCGATGCCTTGATCTTATGTGGAGCCGGGATTTTATGTATATCGAGGACTGCTTCTGACTTCTCTTTTGGCTTTTTGTTTTTGATCTTCTGGTTGTTCGGTACAAATCCCTGCAGATCCGACAGATTGATCATGCTGATGTTTGGCATCTTGCCCATATTCATCTGGAACATATCGTCCATCGAAAAACCGGAGCCGTTCATGCTGTCAAACGTCTTTTGCATACAATCCCTGCAGATGCTGATATTGTTCGGGATCTTGATCATCTTGCCTGCAATGTGTTCCGGTCTGCGGCAGATGTAGCAGATATCTTCATACTCATTTTCTTCTTTATCCGAAGCAGGCGTTTCTTCCACGCTCACGTTGGTCTCTTCCGGTGTGCCAAAGTCCTGCCCTGCTGCCTCGTTTTCTTCCTGGTCGATTACTTCTCTATAGTCATTATTATTCATTGTTGTCTCCATTCCATTGCTTGTAAGATAACAGTATTATAATTCAAAACCAATAGTACCACAAGGAATTTGCGCATGATTTCATTTTTATTTAATAACTATAGATACATACTATAACGCGTCAAAGTTTCATTTTTTCAAGACAAAATATTTTTCACTATACATATCCACATAATCCTCTCACCGACACTTCATAGTTTCTTATCACTTTTCTTTTCCCTTCTATGCCGACTACCAGTCCCCCCTGATCATCTATTCCTTCTGCGATTGCATCATAACTGCCTTTTGGGCCTTGTATTCTTACATACCTCCCTCTGTTTATCATATGTGTCTCATATTGTTCTCTGATTGACCTAAGATCCCCGGCTTCCAGAAAATTCATATAATACTTCATAAAATTTTTCCATATTTCCTGCAAAAGATCTTTTCTGCTTGTTTCTATAGATTCTTTTCCGCTTTCTCTAAGCTGCAGATCAACTGATGTTGCTTTATCTGCAATTTCCGGTGCAAATTTTTTATTATGAACATTTACACCGATTCCTACTATTACATAATCCGAAAACATATCTTTGACCGACATTTCAACAAGAATTCCACAAACTTTCTTACCATTCATTATGATATCATTCGGCCATTTGATCTTACCAGCAAGTCCATATTTTGCTTCTATTGCATCCCGCACTGCCATACCTGCTAAAATTGTGATCATTGGTACTGCTGCAGCCATGATTTTTTTCGGACGAAGTAACAGACTCGTTGCTATATTATCATGTTGTGGGCTGACCCATACACGCCCATCTCTTCCTCTCCCTCTTGTCTGTATGTCTGCACTTATTATAAGTCCTTCCTGCTCCCCTTCCTCAGCTCTTTTTTTTACACTTTCATTTGTTGAATCTACTTCATCGTAATATTCATATCTGTATGCAATCTGCATCCTGCCACCTTCTTTTTAGTAAAGACATTTCCTGTATATTTCAGCCAGACACTCTTTTGTCATTGGAACATAACTGTTTTTTAAAAGCCTTTGCTGATTTACCATGGTACTTTCCGCAAATTCTAAAACATCTTCTTCCACCGCACCATATTCTTTCATTGCTCTACGCGGTAAAATATCGTTTAATAGTCTGTCCAGACGCTCCAATGCATCCTCTGTATGCTTCAATCCAAGGCATTTTGAGAAAAGCTCCATTAAAGAAGACATACCGCCAGATACTCCCTTGTTTTTATAATACTTAAGAATTTCCATAAAGAACTGGTAATTTGCCTCCCCATGTGACACATGATATTTTCCTCCAAATGCATAACTCATTGCATGCACTGTACCACATCCCGCATTTCCAAAAGCCACACCGGCATAACTGGATGCTCTTAAGAACTGTTTACCCAGCCCTGCAATACTTTTTCTTTCCTCAACAATTATTTTATATCCACTTAATATCAGCTTTATTGCTTCTGATGAATACATTCTTGAAAAATCCGTTGCATTTGGGCTTAAGTAGCTCTCAACAGCATGAACAAACGCATCCAGAGAACTTGTAGCAAATACAGCATATGGCAGTGTGTCAATAAACTGTGGTACAAGCACCGCTCCATCTGCATACATGCTTCGTGACACAAGTCCCTGTTTTGTTTTACATTCAGTCCGGTTCACAACCGCTATATTCGTCATCTCCGAACCAGTTCCACAGGTAGTAGGCAGTAAGAACAACTTATGTATCTTCTGTAGCTTGTCTGCATTTTCATACAATTTATTTACATCTGCATGTTTTTCTGCCACGGCTATAATTTTGGCAATATCAAGCACAGTTCCACCGCCAATGGCAAAAATTCTATTGTATTCTATGCAGGAAAGATCATTCAGGATCCTATTGATCATTATGTCGGTTGGTTCTCCTGTTCCATATTGTTCCTGAAAGATCATCTGACAGCCTCCGCAGTCCCTGCTATCGTTTAAAATATACCTGTTCGTGATGATCAGATCATTGCTGTCCAGACAAAATTCCTCTGCAAAAGCTTTAAAATCCTTATATTCATATATTGTCGGAACTATCATAAATTTTTGCATGCTATTCTCCCGCATATCAGATAAATTTCTCATCTTTAAGGAACGATGTGGTAAAATTGCCCGAAATAAAACTTGAATTGTTCATAATTTTCAAGTCAGTTTCAATTGTAGTGTCAACACCATCGACCTTAAATTCTCCAAGTGCCTTTTTCATATTTTCAATACAATTTTTACGATTTTCCCCCCATGTAATGAGTTTAAAAATCATAGAATCATAATAGGGCGTAATTCTGTATCCATCGTAGATGGCATGTTCAATCCGCACATTTCCATTCGACAAATCCGGAAATTTTATTTTTGTAATTGTTCCTGGCATGGGCAGAAACGTTACTGGATTTTCTGCATTTACCCGGCATTCCATTGCATGGCCGTTTACCTTAATATCCTTCTGCGCAAACTCCAGTTTTTCTCCATTTGCCACTCGGATCTGCTGTTCGACAATGTCTACCCCTGTTACAAATTCGGATACCGGATGCTCCACCTGCAGTCTTGCATTAATTTCCATAAAATAATACTCTCCGTTACCAGCTCGAAGCATCTCTATCGTACCAGCTCCTGTGTAATCCATTGCTCTTACTAAACGTCTGGTATACTCATAAAGTTTTTCCCGATCCTCCTCTGTCACAACAGCAGAAGGAGATTCTTCTACCATTTTCTGATAACGTCTCTGTATAGAGCACTCTCTCTCCCCGAGGCAGACTACATTTCCTGTTCGATCCGAAATAAACTGGACTTCAATATGTCTCGGATTTAATACGGCTTTTTCTACATATACGTCACCACAGGCAAATGCCATCTCACCAATTTTTTTCATATTCAAAAAAATCGTTTCTGTCTGCTCTTCACTCTCAAAAGTAGATATCTTCTCGATACCTTTTCCTCCACCTCCTTTGTCTAACTTTAAAAGAACGGGAAGTCCTACTTCTATCGCTGTTTCATAAATTTCCCTGACATTTGAAACAGGTCTGACTGTTCCTGGCGTGATCGGAACATCTGCTGCTCTGGCAATCTGTCGGCAGTAACATTTTGATTCGATTTTCTCTAGAAATTTGGGTTCTGGTCCAATCCATACTGCCCCTGCTTTCTCTACTGCTTTGGCAAATGCAGCTGATTCCGATAAAAAACCATATCCCGGATGAACCGCATCTGCACCCGACTTTTGAATAACATTAATCATATGGTCTATATTCAGGTAACTTTTGGTTGGAGCAGATTCTCCTATGTAGTATGCCTCATCTGCTTCTTTGACATAGGAAGCTTCTTTATCTGCCGCAGAATATACTGCAACCGTTTTTATCCCCATTTTTTTACATGTTCTGATTATCCTGTTTACAATTTCTCCACGATTTGCTATTAAAATCTTACAAATCATATCAACACCTCATTTCCTTGAACTATCGGATAGCGTTCCTATACCTTTCTCCTATCATTAAGCCCTAATCCACTTCTTCCAGCTCAATCATCGGAACATCCACATCCATCTCATCCCATTCTGCAACCAAAATTTTTGAGACTCTTCCTTTTTTGGGCGAAGTACATGAAATTTCCGTTTTCATACAGTTGAGAACTACCAGTTCCTGTCCCTCCTCGACAATTTCTCCCACTTTACATGTCACTCTTGCCACTAGCCCCGGCATATTTGCATTCAATAAAAACATACTCGTTTCCTCCAATCATTGTTATACCTTTAAAGTATCAATTCTTGCACTATTTCATTTCTCGTATCCGGTAATTACCAGATCTTTCTGTTTCAACATTTGGGACTGCTTAATTCTCGCCTGCTTTGCCTCTTCCGGTGTTGTGTATACAAATTTGATTTTGTCTCTTCCTGGAATCACCTGTCCAACAATCCACAAATCTGCATAAATAATATTGGCAGAGCACATAAGTCCACCAAATGTCGGTCCATCTCCTACAAGCAATGTAGGAAAATTTCCATTAATATTTACTGCCCCTAACATATTGTAACCAGACTCTATCCAGTTGGAAGGATGATCTCCACCTTCTCCTCCGTTCTCTCTTGCAAAGAAAAAAGATGGTAACTCTTCCAATCTGTATCCTGACCGGTTGCAATCATGGCGTACTTTGTGTTCATGCGTAAATAAATATTCCATTCCTTCCTCTGTTACATAATCAGGAACCGACGCAGGTCCTACAATAAGTCTGATTTCCCATACATTTTTATATTCCGGAATATACTTTGGATTGATTTTTCTGCCAACACACTGTTCCTGCTCTAAAACCTTGTTTCCCTTCAGTACATCTCCTTGCTTCAGCTTTCTTCCTTCAAAGCCTCCATAAGAACCAAATAAACAGGTAGATTTGCTTCCAAGATACTCAGGTACATCAATTCCTCCTGCGATCACAAGATATGTGCGAAATCCCTGATCTCCAAAATGACCAAATTTCAACTGTTCCCCGGCATGTACCATAAACGTCTCCCACATTGGAACTTTTTCTCCTTGGAGCGTAGCTCCCATATCCGTACCAGTAAGCGCAATCACTTTATCTTCTGTAAATTCCACACTACAATAACCAGCCGTTATTTCTATTCCAGCTTCCCCTGGTTTATTGCCTACAAGAATATTTCCAAGCTGTAGTGCAAGATTATCCAAAGCACCAGATGGTGACATTCCAAGTCCCATGTATCCAACTCTTCCCGGCCAGTCTTCCACGACCATTTCTATTCCACCATTCAGAATCTTTATCATATACCCTCACCCCTTTCTATACTCTCGGAATAATCTTAGATGCTTCCCTTTGACGTCTTACAAGATCCGCAGCCGCAGCTTTCACATCTTCCCGATTTACAAATTCAATATACTCTTTTACCACAATTTTTCCCTCTTCAATCTCATACTCATAACCGGTTCCGTTATGAACCATCTCACATATCTCATTTAATTCTGATTCTGGAACTTCACGAAACTTGATCCTATCGCCATACCGCTTGTAGAGAAATGGAGAATCCTTAAACTGCGGATGTTTCATTTTCATCTGCACAACAGGAATCGTTCTGCCAAAAAGCTGGTTTCCCCCTCCTGAATCACTCGGATATGTACACAACGAAACTCCTCCGATCCCCACTGCTCCTTCTGGTGTATAACTTCTTGGAGGATTTGCTTTTGGAACACAGATTTTGCAGCTTGGATCCATAGGCCACCAAAATGCATTACCCGGATAAAATCCACATCCACTGTTATACCAGTACGTTCCTAAAACCATACGTTTTACATCCTCAACCGTGCACCCATTGCAAAGTGCCGTATATTCCAGATTATAACCACCCATGTCATTCGGGGCATCTTTTCTTACTGTTTTCTCATAAAGTTCCACTGCTTCCTTTGTTTTACTGTCCTCGAACGTTATAGGAAGCGTAATTACCCTGGAGTCGATAACCATATCATCGACCCCTTTTATACAGTTTTCAGCTTTCGTTATGTATTCGATCAGATCTCCATAATTTATAATTTCCGGATTAAAATGTATTAGATTTGTTCTAACCCCGGGAAGTGTCTCGATCAGTCCCGGAATATTCATTTTTTGGATCTCTGCATCCACTGCCAGCATCCGAAACGAATCTGTTATTTCTACTGTCTTTTTTCTTCCATATTCTACCTGAAGAAAGCCATCTCCTGCCTGTCTGAACAATATTTCCTTTCTTTCCTCTGTTGCTGGAAGCTCTGCAATTATTACCTCATATTTACTCATATTGACCCTCCATTCAATCCAGTTCGAAATACTTTTTCGCTATTTCTGCAATAATTTCAGCCGTATCATCTACACCAAGAAGTGCTGTATCAAACTGTAGCTGAAAATGATTTTTATCCCCCGGCAAATACCCTGCATAGTGCTTATGATATGAACTTCTTGCAGCATCAACGCTCTTTATCATCTTTTTCGCCTCATCCGGTTTCAGATACAAAGCATTCACACAATTTACAATACGTTCCTCATAAGATGCATAAAGAAAAATATGTAATGCTCTCGGATAATCACGCAAAATATAATCTGAACATCTTCCCACTACGATACAGGATTCTTTTTCTGCATACTCATTAATAAGCTCCTGCTGAGTTTCAAATACTTTATCCTGTATTTTTGTTGTTCCGAGACCAAGTGGATACTGCATATTAAAGAACGAAACTTTTGCATTTTCCTCTGCTTCCGTAATAGCAGAGGATGGCAGATTCATCTTTTTTGCAGCAGCATCTACAATATCCCTGTCGTAGTATTCGATTCCCAATAGTTCCGATACTTTCTGCGCGACCTGTCTTCCTAAACTTCCAAATTGCCTTGTAATCGTTATTACATATTGCTTATTCATATCACACCTCCTTCATTACTCGGTCATCGTATAGTAATCTGGTAAGGCATTCTTTAAAATGCTGAAATCATGTACATCATCAAACTGGATATCATTCTTGATAATCTCATGTCCATACATAAAACTTGTAAGATTCGTCATTGTTTCTCTGTAATTATCATTTACCCCCCAGCAGTAATCATTCTTTTCCATGATCGATGCGATCTCTTCTTCATCACTGTCACAAACCTTAGCCACAATCTTTACAGCTTCGTCACGATTTGTATTAATATATTCTTCCGCCCGTTCTACTGCTTTCAGCATCTTGGCAAGTTCTTCTGATTTAGTCTCAATGGAAGAAGTAGGGCAGACAGTTGTCTCATAAAGTGTCAGCCAATCAACATCCTCTGGAATGCCTGCAATGTCTGCCTTATTTCCAGAAAGAAGGAAACGTCCTCCCATGCTTTCTGCTTTTGTCAACCACGGTTCCCAGCAGGCAATAATATCGATATCTCCTGCCTCAAATGCGGATAACTGATCTGCTGGCTGGATTTCCACTTTCTCGATTGCATCAAAGTCTACTCCATACTCATCGCACATCTGCTGGATCGCCACGTTTACCTCAGCTCCCGGTACCAGACCAAGTACACATTTCTCCAGATCCTGCGGACATGTAATATCAATATCACTTCTAATTGCTGCTGCCTGCGTACCACCCATGTCATTATTTGCAGCGATAATCTTTACATCCAGTCCTGAATCTATCCATGTCATAACGGTATAATAGCTGTTAAATGCTGCATCACATCCACCACCTGCAATAATAGACGCCATATCTGACAGATTCGTTACATATGAGATTTCAACATTTACCCCTTCTTCATCAAAGTAACCAAGTGCATCCGCAACTGCTACCTGCGAGCAGGATGCAGGTGCAGGAGTTGCTATGATTTTTAATGTCTCACTTCCCGTTGATGCCGAAGTACTATCCTTTTCATTCTCCGTTGATGTACCGCATGCAGTCATTCCAACCACCATCGTTGCAACCAGTCCTAATGCTAATAATTTTTTTCTCATAATATTTGCCTCCTTAAATTTATTTTGCAGTTCCATAATGGAACATACACTTTGTTTTTCCCTTACTTCTATTCAATTGCCTGGGATAGCCCTTCCTTTTTCCACTTAAAAAGTTTCCTTTCAATTACTGTCAATATAGCCTGAAACAGCGTCTGCAGAACTGCTATTGATACCATTGCCATAAACATGTCTGCTACTTTAAACCAGTTACGTCCATCTACAATAATAAAACCTAACCCTGTATTCGCACCTATCATTTCCGCTACAACAAGTGCGGCAAAACACAATCCTATGCTGGTTTTCATGCCGGAAATAATATACGGTAGTGCTGTCTTTACAACTACATGATAAAATAACTGAATTTCATTGCAGCCCAGTGTTTTTGCCGATCTGATGTGGAGTATATTAATACTCTTTACCCCTTGAATCGTTGCCGATAAAATGGGAATAAATGTTGCAAGAACAATCATCACAATTTTGGCAAATTCACCTACCCCAAACCAAATCGTCAGAAGTGGCATGAATGCATAGGGTGGAATAGCTCCAATAATGTTAATAATAGGTTGTAATACACTTTCAAATATTGGGATTTTTGCCATTATATATCCCAACAAAATTCCTAGAACACTTCCTACAAAAAATCCCTTGAGCATCCGCTCCACACTCACTCCGATGTTTTCAAATAAAGTTCCCTCTTCATAAAATTCCCTGAATGTTTTCAAAACGTCTGTTGGTGCCGGAAGAAATGCTGCATTCATCCATCCCATTCTGACATTTAATTTGGCGTACATCTGCCAGATGATAAAAAACATAATCAATGATACGATACTAACAATGGTGTATTTTTTGCTACGAAAATCTTTCATTGTGCATGCCCCCTTAATCATTTGTTACTATTGTTTTCTCTGTTATTCCTTTTTTATTGGATATGAATCCTTCAATCGTATTTACATATTCAACAAACTTAGGGTTATTCATATCTCTCTTTCTTGGAATATCAATTGTTTCATCTAATTGGATTTCTCCATTTTTCATCGCGATCACTCTGTCAGCCAGATAAACTGCCTCTGGTACACTATGTGTAACAAACACAATCGTTTTGTTTGTCGCTCTCCATATTTCCAGCAGGTCATCCCTAAGCTTCGTTCTTGTGGACGGATCAAGTGCACTGAAAGGCTCATCCATTAAAAGGACATCCGGTTCTGCTGCAAGTGCCCGCGCAATACCAACTCTCTGTTTCATGCCTCCAGAAAGACTATCCGGATAATAATCACGATATTTTGTCATTCCTATCATTTCCAAATACCGGTCTGCTATCTCCTTTATATTTGGTTTTTTCTGTATTCTGGGTCCAAAACTGATATTCTGGTAGACGGTATACCATGGATATAATGCATGTTCCTGAAAAACCAGTCCTCTGTCTGTTCCTGGACCTTTTATTTTTTTGCCATCCAGGATAACTTCTCCACCATCCGGTTTTGTATACCCTGCAAGAAGATCAAGTAATGTACTTTTTCCACATCCACTCTTACCAAGTACACATACAAATTCCCCTGTCTGCACTGTAAAATTAATATCCTTTAAAACCTGTATTTCACTGCCTGCAAAACTTTTGCGAATATTTTTTACTTCCAGCATGCGCATCATCCTCCTAAATAATATTTTTAACTGCTGTTATCTCAACACCTTTTGCTTCCAGTCCTTCTCTGATATTCTTCATTAAATTTACCGCTCCATAGGTATCTCCATGCACACACAACGTCTGTACATGTAATTCCGTCTCATCTCCGGTATTTGAAATAACTTTATGTTCTGTTACAAGTCTTACTGCTCTGTCTGTCAGCACCTGAGTCAGATCTTCTTTGGGGCCCTTACGTATCTGTACAATATGGCCATTATTGGTATGCTCTCTGTCCCCATATCCTTCAATCGCTACCGGAACCCCCATAGCCTTTGCCATATTGGATATTGCCGAATCATTGAGTGCAAAAGTGATCACATCTTTCCCCAGTGTTGAAAGCACTTCTAATATTGCTCTTGCCATTTTCTCATCTTCCATTGCCATAACGTATAAATTTCCATGGGGCTTAACATGCTGAAGTTCTACTTTTGCATAAGTACAAAATTCTCTTAATGCTCCTACCTGATACCGGATATAATTCCTGATTTCATTTTCTGTACAACTCATATTTCTTCTTCCAAATCCTTCAAGATCAGGAAATCCCGGATGTGCTCCAATAGCAACTCCTGCTGCTCTGGCAAATCTGACCGTTTCACTCATTACATTTGCATCTCCTGCATGAAATCCACATGCAATATTTGCAGAGGTAATGTACTTCATCATTTCAGAGTCATTGCCCATCTTGAAATTTCCAAAACTTTCACCCAAGTCACAATTCAAATCAATTTTCATATCATTACCTCCAATGCAATATCCCATTTACTTTGTATAAAAAAAGCGGAGCCTACTGCACCCCGTTGTGCTGTAAGCTCCATTGCTTTTATAGTTGCAATTATACGTACTTTCAAAATCAGCCGCAATTCCACTCTTGGGCGAAATTTTTTACCCTGTTGAACACATTTCTGTTTCTTTTATTACCCAAAAGTATCATCTAAATTACCCTGTAACATTATCTCTTACTTCCACGCATCATGAATATTACCCTTATTATGCATAAAAATTCCCATTATGTTTCATTTACATAATGGGAACTCTCTTCACTCTATATAATTTATTCAAAATTCATTTACTTTTTGTATCAGCCTTACCTTAGAATTTACTTCCATCTTTCGATATATATTGGCCGTATGCTTCTTTAATGTATTCGGTGTAATCACCAGCTTGTCACAAATTTCAAGCATCGGCATATCTACAACAAGTTCTCTCAAAATCTCACTTTCTCGTCTGGTCAACCCATATCTTTGTGCACAGTATAGAATGGGATCTCTTTTTTCCCATACATCTTCTGCTGTTTCCATAAATGTATGTTCTTCCATTCCATGCTGAACAACTGTCAGTTCTTCCATTTTTTTCTTTCCTGTTAGTCGATATAAGCCTAATGCCAGATGCTCTTTTAGTAGATTCATGATAAACTCCGCATTCTCTCTAAAATCAGTAGCATTTATCGTATTATCATCTCTACATAGAATGATCTCTCCTACATACTGATTTCCATAGCAAAGGACTGTATGTAAATTATATAAAATATGATTCGGTTTACAAAACTGTGTATAAAAAGCAGAATTTATCCAAATTTTCGATTCTATAATATCAGACTCACGGTATACAATACTGTTTCCACCTATTTTCAATCCCGATGCATAATCATAACGTCTATAATTTTCTTCATAAAGTCTCAAATACTCATCATTTAAATTTGCCGATGAAATGATTTTTATTGCATCATTTTCCTGTGGTATAAAAAACATAGCCTGATCATACGGCACTAACCAGCTGACCTGTTTCAGGAAACGTTCACACATGATCTCTGTACATTCATTACTATGAATGCTGTATATAATATTCATGATCCCAAGCCATGCATTATTTCCAAAATTCTTCATTGTATCATCTCCCTGTTGTTCCTAATCTACAACGAAAAAGGCGATGAGATATTCCCATCGCCCTTGATTTCAAAATATTATATAAAACAAAGAGTCTGTTGTCAAGAGTTCTCTTCTATACTATCTGCCTCCTATCTGGCCGTTCCTGTTGTGGTGTCCCCATTGGTCGCATTATCGCCTTCCCCGGTCATGTCATCCACCCCATTTTCCACGCCGTTTATGATATCTTTTCCTGCCTCTCCGACACCATCTACCACGTCATTTACAACTGCACCGCCCTCTGTGGTTGCTCCGCCTGTTGTGTTATTGTTATTTGTGGTTCCATTGCCATTTGTTCCGTTTTCGGTATTCAGTACATTGTTGTCCGGATTGGTTGTTGTCGTACCGTTTGTTGTCGTACCGTTTGTACCAGTGCCGTTTCCGTTATTTTCTGTGTTCGTGTTGGTTCCGTTATTTGTGGTTCCATTGTTATTGTCTTTCACACCATTTCCACATGCAGTCAGACCGCCTAACGCCATCGTAAGCACCAAACCTGCCAGCATTACTCTGATCTTTTTCATAGTCATATTCTCCTTTACCTTTTAGAAAGTTTTCAAGGATAGTATGAGCTTTTTTTCAGAACTTATGCAAAAAGCAGGCAATGTTTTAAATTTTCTTATTTATAATATCCCAACTCTCTTGAGAGTTCTTCCTGTACTTTCTTTACATCCACAGCAAGCTCCATGACACGCTCTCTTGTCATACGGCTGGTCGGACCGGAAATACTGAACGCATATTTTACTTCGTTCTGGTAACCATGTAAACATGCGGCAATACAGCGGACACCTTTTTCGTTTTCCTCGTCATCGAGCGCGTAACCGTTCTTGCGGACTTCTTCTAATAATTTCTGCATTTCATCGTAGTCCGTCACGGTCTTGTCCGTCTTTTTTTCAATGACACTTTCGTTCCAGATCTGTTTTACTTCGCGCTCCGGCAAAGTTGCCATGATCGCCTTGCCGACTCCGGAACAGTACATCGGATGGATCATTCCCACATGCGATACCATGCGGATGGTTCCTACTTTTGCTTCGATCTTATAAATGTATAAAATATGGTTTCCCTCACGCTGCACCAGATGAACGGCTTCGCCGCTTAAATCTGATAAACGCTCCAGATATGGCTTTGCCACCTGCAAAATATCCATGCGGTCGAGGATCTTTCCCGCCATATTTACTATTTTATAGGAAAGCATATATTTTTGTGTTGTCTCGTCCTGTTTTGCGTATCCCATATAGACTAAGGACATCAGCAGGCGGTGTACGGTACTTTTGTGTAGATCCAGTGCTGCACTGATCTCCATCAGTCCCATCTCACCGTTTTCCGCAAGCATCTCCATCACTTGAAAAATACGCTCTGCGGACTGTACCGGATTTTTTGTCTCTTTTTCTTCTGCCATACCAAACCTCTTACTCTGTTTTTTAGTTCCATATTATAAATTCGTGTTCCACAATACGAAACTAAATGCAATGATAGCATGAACCAACCAGAAAAGTCAATCTCTTTTCCTGCGCTGTTTCTTATCAAAATAGGTTGACAAGGCTTTCTCAGATGTTATAATTATATTGTATCGTTTTATGAAACATTGTTTCACATTGTGGAACGCAGAAAAAGAAACCAAATTATATTAATTATAAGGAGAAGATAGTATGAACAAAGTATTAGAAGAGTTTTCCAAAATCGGTATCATCCCAGTTATCGCACTTGACAACGTTGAGGATGCAGCACCTTTAGCAAAAGCATTATGCGATGGTGGTCTTCCATGTGCAGAGGTTACATTCCGTACTGCTGCAGCTGAGGAGTCTATCCGCATCATGTCTGAGCAGTTTCCGGAGATGTTAGTAGGTGCAGGAACCGTTCTTACAACAGAGCAGGTTGACCGTGCTGTCAATGCCGGCGCAAAATTCATCGTAAGCCCGGGCTTAAATCCAAAAGTTGTAAAATACTGTGTAGAAAAAGGGATCCCGGTAACTCCTGGATGCTCTAACCCAAGTGATGTTGAAGTAGCAATCGAACTTGGTCTTGAAGTTGTTAAATTCTTCCCGGCAGAAGCTGCAGGCGGATTAAACATGATCAAATCCATGGCTGCTCCTTACACCAAGATGAGATTCATGCCAACCGGTGGTATCAATGCAAAGAACTTAACAAACTACCTTGACTTCAAAAAGATCATCGCATGCGGTGGTTCCTGGATGGTAAACAAAGACATGATCGCAGCAAAAGACTGGGCTGGCATCACAGCTTTAACCAAAGAAGCTGTTGCAACCATGTTAGGTTTCAAATTATTACATGTAGGTGTCAACAACGCAAACGAAGAAGTTGCTGCTGCTGAGTCTGCAAAATTCGCTACTCTTCTTGGCGAAAACGTAAAAGTTGGAAACAGCTCTATGTTCGTTGGTTCTTTGATCGAGATGATGAAAAATCCAGGACGTGGTACAAATGGACACATCTGCATCCAGACCAACTACTTAGATCGTGCTATCTACCACTTAGAGAAACGCGGTTTTGTATTTGACGAGTCTTCTTTCAAATACAATGACAAAGGCGAACTTACCGTTGCTTACTTAAAAGACGAGATCGCTGGTTTTGCTGTTCATTTCAACCAGAAATAATTGAAAACCTGTATTCCGTTTTTAACAAGGAGGATTCTCATGGATCAAAATTGTGCTTATTGTATGGAAGGCGATCTGGTCGCTCAGTTTGGTATCAAGATCTGTGAACTGCCAAGTTCCAAAGTGTATCTGTTCAAAGAGCAGAGCCACAAGGGACGTGTGATCGTAGCTCACAAAAAGCATGTCAGCGAGATCATCGAGCTGACTGCCGAAGAGCGTGCTGCTTACATGGAGGATATCAACCATGTTGCAGAGGCATTACACAAGGCTTTTCATCCACAGAAAGTCAACTATGGTGCCTATGGTGATACTGGACATCACCTTCATTTCCATCTGGTTCCAAAATATACCGATGAGTATGAATGGGGTGGCGTATTTGCCATGAACCCGGGCGAGAAATTCTTATCAGATGAAGAATATGCTTCCCTGATCGAGCAGATCAAAGCAAACCTGTAATAGCAAAAAAACCGCAACGTGATTTTCCCGTTGCGGTTCTTTTTTGCTCTCTTTTATTCTTCTTAAATTGTCTTGATCGCCACGATCAGTTTCTTCTGGTATAACTGCATCTGTTTTAACTGTTCTCCGATCATCTGATACTCTTCCTTTCGCAGATCCGAAACGACCGCAGAAGCACTCTGGAACATCCTGGAAAATCCAAGTGTCCCGGAAAGCCCCTTTAATGCATAGATCTGATCTAACACTTCTTTATAATCCGTCTTCTCATATGCTGCTACCGCATCCTGTAAATGATGATCTTCCCCGTATTTTCTCAAATATTTTACATACAGCTCTTCTTTCCCAGCAAAATGCAGTACACCTGCTGTATAATCAACTCCAACCTCTTTTAATGCTTTCCTTTTCATATAAACCACGCCCTTCTGTTCCTGCACATCACAACTACATCATTATTTTGAACGATGTATGTGTTAGTGTCAAGAATTTTTCTTATTTCTTAGCGCTTTTATTTCTTCATCTTAGGCTGGAAGATCAGACTGGCGAGATAACCAAATACAAGCGCAGCCGAGATACCGACCGCACTCGCCTTGAAGCCTCCCATAAAAATGCCGATAAATCCATTTTCATCAACTGCCTCTTTTACCCCTTTCCAGAGTACATTTCCAAAACCGAGGAGCGGAACCGATGCCCCTGCTCCTGCAAAATCCACAAAAGGCTGATAAATCTGTAATGCTCCAAGCAATGCCCCAAGACAGACCAGACATACCATGATCCGCCCCGGTAACATCTTTGTCTTTTCCATTAAAATCTGAACCAGTGCACAGATTGCACCACCGACCCAGAATGCGTTAATATAATCCATATTCCCTCTTTCTGCATAAAATATGCCATATACCGTAACTGTTTTTTAAGATGCGTGTTCGATCACGACCGCATGCGCAATTCCCGGCACATTCTTACCCTCATTGAAAGACACCGTAGAAAGCAGTGCCCCGGTCGGCACAAACAAGATCCTGTGATACGTTCCATCCTCTACCTTTTTCAAAAAATGTGCGCTCAACGTTACTGCAGAGCAACCGCAGCCGGAACCACCTGCCCCGGTCTTTTGTGCATCACTGTCATAGATTTCAATCCCACAATCGGTATGGATCGCACTGATGTCAAAACCTTTGTATTTTAACAGATCGATCAAAATCTCCTGCCCAATGCTTCCCAAGTCTCCGGTGATGATCTTATCGTAGTCTGTTACCCCTCTTTTAAAATCATTGAAATTCGCCTCTATCACATCGGCTGCCGCCGGTGCCATGGCAGCCCCCATATTCATCGAATCCTTAATGCCATAGTCCACGATCTTCCCTGTCGTGATCCCTGTGATCCGCGCCTTACTCCGTTTGGTACCAAGCACATATGCCCCGCTTCCTGTAACCGTCCAGGTGGCGGATTTCGGTCTCTGATTTGCATATTCTAACGGGAACCGGAACTGCTTTTCCGCACTTGCAAAATGAGACGACGTCATTGCAACCACATATTCTGCATAACCTGCCGCCACACACATCGCCCCGAGCGAAAGTGCCTCTCCACAGGTACTGCATGCCCCGTAAAGCCCAAACAGCGGCACCTTGGTATCCTGCAGGCCAAATGAGGTTGCAATATTCTGTCCTAACAGATCTCCCGAAAACAGATAACGGATCTCCTCCGGTTTTAGCCCGGCTTTTCCGATCGCCATGGTAAATGCTTCCTTTTGCAATGTACTCTCCGCCTCTTCCCAGGTATTCTGCCCGAACTTATCGTCCTCACCTACAACATCGAACTGCTTTCCAAGCGGCCCTTCGCCTTCTTTTTTCCCAACAATATTTGCACTGCTTATGATATACGGTGCTCTCTCAAATTGCAGACTCTGTTTTCCTGCCTGAACCTCCATCCTTTTTATCCCTTTCTTCTTTTCTTTTAGTATGGATGTTTTTTTTCTTTTTATTCCGGGCAGACTCATATTATGTGAATTTTTCCTATATTCTAAGATTTTATTTTGTATATTTCTTACAAATACAGAATTGATTGACGGCTAAAAATTGGTAAGATATGATACATCTACGAGGTATTGATCACATGCGAAACGAATTTATTCCCAAAGCGTTAAAAGAATATCGTAAAAAAAATAATTATACGGTTAATGACGTGTCCCTCCTGCTCCAGAAACGTTCCCTGGAGGTTGCTCCAAAAACAATTTATGGGTGGGAAAGCGGACAGGCAAGCCCAAGTGCCGATATCCTTTTAACTCTCTGTGAAATTTATCACATAACAGATGTTCTCGGTTCATTCGGACACGGCTCAAGTAACGATTTCCAGCTTACAATGGAGGAACGTACCATTATCGAAGCCTACCGCGCACATCCCGAATTACACGAAGCCGTGGATATTCTCTTGGGCTGTAGAAAACACAGTTCACCGGACAATCGCAACACACACCGTCAATAATAGAATATACGCTTCGCGAATATCCTATCAAAAAAAGACAATGAGAAACGTTTCGTTTCCCATTGTCTTTTTTAAATTCGGAACTCTCCTGCATCCTTTGATGTAATATTCATCGTGATGCTGCAGTCTGCCATGTGCTCATAATTGACCTCCAGTTCATAGTCTACCTTAACCTCGATGTTATGCTCGCTCTCACTGACCTCAACATTTCTGGCATCGATCCCGACTAAAAGACTGCCATATGGTGTGTAATAATAGCTGACGTTCTTTTTATTCTTCTCGAACATCATATGCACATTCGTTGCACCGCGCTTGGTAATGTCTAACATGCTGTCATTTAGCTTGATGATATTCTTTGTAGGCTCTTTGATCCCCTCTATGACCTCATCATAGATGATATAATGTTTTCCATTTTTTTTATAATAATCACCGCTTGTGATCACCTCGACCGGTTCATTGTCCGTATCTCCGGCAAACTGTAATCCGCTGATCTTTAAAATTACCTCTTTTGTCATATCTTACCCTTCATTACTTTCGTTTCTAAAACTCTGCTGCTCTTCCTATCTTACCTACTTTCCGGCAAAGTTTCAATACTATTCTTCATTTCCGGCAGAAAGATCATTTAAAAAGGAAAGATACTTAAACTGCACTTTATAATTTCCCGATGAAAGTACCTCCTTATATTCTTCCGGAGAGAGTACTTCCTCAAGCGATTCTTTTGCATCTTCCTCCACAACCTCATAGACACTTCCCGAAAAGCACATGTTCGGATACATCACACACCACCAGTTATGACCGCATCCCGCACCGATGACAACCTCGAGTGCCTCATACGTTCCCGCCGGGAAGGTATATTCCCCATAAGATTTCACCGGAAATTTGACCTCTTTTACAAACGTTTCGACCGGATAATCATATCCTTCCTGCGCCACGACCTGTTCGGCAGTCTTACGGATCTTCGCTTCGTTTTCGGATATCACAGCCAGACATTCCTTTTTGCTCGTCACTCCACACAGTTTTTCGGACATATAGCCACCAACGGCATCACGCACCTTTAATTTCAGTGTCTGATCCTCTTTCGTGTCACTGTTTGCAATGACATGAAACCTCACAACTTTTTCTGCAATTTCCTGCTGCATCTGCTGTCTTTTTATGTACTCCATCCCAAGAAACAGGGTGGATAAGCCCAATAGAAGGAACAATCCCTCTATCAGCTTCTGTCTCCACTTTTCCATTTTAAAACGCTCCTTTTTTGTTTTCTCCTTCCTATCCTTCCACAAATTTCCGGTCTTATTCACTTTTTTATAAATTTACCCAGGTGATCTCCACATGACAGACCACTTTTGTCCCCTGTTCATATTGTGTTTCGTACATCGTCACCCAGTCATACCATTCTCTTTTTTCCGCTCCGATCTTTTTGTAACTGTTTGTGATATCCACCGGTTTCTCCCTCTGTATCATTTCCTGCGCGATCTGGTTTAAATAGGTTTCACACATCCGTTCCAGTTCTCTTTTGCTGTAAAATTTTCCTGCCGGCTGTGCTACGACCTTTCCCTTACAGCGGACATACAACTCGATCACTTTCTCCTCACGGGTTCCGGAAAATGCGATCCGGTTTTGCGCCCCGGATAATTCCACGCCAAACCCGGGATCAAGCGATAATGTATACGTCCTCATCTTATTCTGGGCAAAAAAAGACAATCTTGCAGCCTCACTCTCACAGATCCCGACCGGCACGCCACGCCGCACCACATAGTATCTTTTTACAAAAAAACTGTCCTCTTCTCTTGCCACATAAGGAACATACAGTGTCTCCATCTTATTTTCCTGTTCCTCGTAAAGCATGCCAAGGGTCGGATAGACCTGTTTTTTCGCCTCCGATACATTCTCAAACAGTTCCTCAAAATACGTTCCCGCCGACTCGCCCTCTTCGTTTTCTTCCATGATCTTTTCTGCATCCTCTGCAACGGCCACATAGGTATTGCGCGGTACTTCATTCTGGTTTTCCAAAAAGGAAAGCAGCTCCTTCCATCCCTTTTCGTCCTCGATCACACTCTGGTTTACCACCAGAAGTTTCAGATGGCTGTAATCGATCACGCGGTTTTTCCCCTCTGTGTTCTCCATCCATGTTACACCGGCATTTGTGGCATCCGTAACAGCAGCCTCGAGCGGGAAATTCTTATCTTCCAGTTCAGCCGTACAACACCCTGAGAGAAACGGCAGACAGCATAGGAGGAAAAGCATGGCAGCTTTCTTTCCAATGCGCTTTTTGCATCCCAGCAACAGCAACGGGACAAGCACCAGAAACGGCGTCCCCACATAGCAGAGAAACTGCAGATACCATGGTTCCATCCGTCCGTTCTTATAAAAAAAGACTGCAAGCAGGCATACCACTATCAGTACAACTGCATATGCCCACACACTCTTTTTCCCGCCTGCCACACGGGTTAAGATCTTTCCACTGTAAAATACGGTACTGCCTAGCAGCGCATATAGTGTAAAAAACCAGATCCCGAACATGATCGCATCCGTACGCTTTAGAAACCCGCCTGATACCTTTACTGTGCTCATCAGTGTAATGACCGCATCTTCCATCCCGGCAAGCGCATTTCCGCCGAATATGCCAAGCAATACCAGATAGAGAACCAGATGGATGCCTGCCACGAAAAGCAGGGAAAGTTTTCCACCGGATAGGATCTGTTCCTTATTTCTCCCATACGGCATCAAAAATAACACCAGAAACAACAGAGCCAGGCAGGAAAAAAACGCATAACTGCCCATAAGCAGACCACTCAACTCTGTCGTAACGATCGGTGTCCAGTAATCCACATCAACCTCATCCCAGGTACAGACGATCATCAAAAACAATGGGATCAGCAAAAACCAGAACAAGAGCTCATAGATTCTTGCCCGTCCCTCAATGCCGCTGATCAACCCATATGCGGTCAGAAGGACGATGACAAATAGAACAAGATAAAAAGTCTCTTCCCTCAGTAAATGGCGCAATATGACCGCAGTAAACAGGTATGCCGTATAGCCTGCGAGCAGTAGCAGATAAATAAAATACCCCATCTGGATGATCCGCCCGAACACGCCCCCGCACTTCTGCTCTAAATACCCTGCGAAATCATTTCCTCCCATATCTTCCATCACACAGGATAACACCTTTAAAAACAGTCCCCCAAACAGGGTTCCAAGCACTATGGCAAACACACCGTCCCGCCCGGCAGTCTGTGCCAGTACTGACGGTATCAGTAATGTGCTAAGCCCCAACAGGTCAAACGTCAACAGACGGAAGATCTGCCGCTCTGATATTTTTTGATTCTCTGAAAACATCTCTCTTTCCCTCTTTTTCTCCTGGCATAACCTATGACTTCCACCGGAGTTTTCTCCGTTTTTTCCGTTTCGCATAGACCGGACGCCACAGCAGTTTCCGTAAGGGCTGTCTGTATAACGCATCCCTCTCATCTTCATAATCGTTTAAGTCCGCTCCCACAAACGGCATCAGGTACGGAATGCCAAAGCTCTTTAAATGCGATAAATGAATGAGCACGGCGAGCAGCCCGGCTAACATTCCAAAGAATCCCAGCCATGCACACAGGGCGATAAAAAAGAATTTCAGTACCCGGAATGCCGTGGCAAATTCCTCATTTGGTATGGCAAACGAACACAGTGCCGTAAATGAGATGACGATCACGACGATCGGACTGACCAGATTTGCCTCGACCGCTGCCTGTCCGATGATAAGCCCTCCTACAATTCCTATTGTATTTCCCATCGCACCGGGCAGCCGCACACCCGCCTCCCGCAACAGTTCAAACGAGATCTCCATGATCAGCACCTCAATGACTGCCGGAAACGGAACCCCTCTTCTGGCATCGGCAAAGGACAGTAACAGCGTGGTCGGCAGGATCTGTGTGTGGAAATTTGTCACGGCAAGATAGAGTCCCGGGAGTGTCATTGCAAAAAACGATGCCACATAGCGGAGCATCCGCCCAAAGCTCGCGATTTCAAACCGGTTGTAATAATCATCACTCGTCCGGATAAACGAGTTATAATCGGTCGGCAGGATCAGTGCGACCGGTGAGTTATCCACAAGCAAAATGACTCTGCCCTCCAAAATCGACATTGCCGCCCGGTCCGGCCGCTCGGTCGTCTGAAACTGTGGAAAAGGCGAATACCACTTTTCCTCTGTGAGCTGCTCGATGACACCACTGTCTAACACGCCATCAATCTCAAACCCGTCCATCCTGCGCTCAATCTCTTTTAACAGTCCCGGATAAACCAGGTCATCCATATAGACCAGATAGACATTCGTGTTGGACCGGATCCCTGTCTTTAGCTGTTTGACCTTGACTTTGGGCGAGCGCACCCGCTTTCGGATCAGGGCCGCGTTCTGCTTGACCGAATCCGAAAATCCTTCGTTGGAACCTCGGATGACCTTTTCCGAATCCGCCTCGCTCAGACTCATCCTCGGGTATCCGTCATCCGGTATCTTGAGCGCCTGCGCAAATCCGTCCACAAACAGGATCGTCTCTCCGGTCAGAAGCCCGTCTGCTGCCTCCTCGATCGTAGAAAAAAAGGTAGCATCGGAAATGCCAAGTGCATTCTGTGAAAGTACGTCATAGATTTCCTCCTTTTCTATCGTGCGGAGATATTTTAGCACCTCGCTGAGTGCGGAGGTTCCCATGTCCACAGATACCTCGATAAAGGTCAGGTAACAGGGCACATCCCCATTCTTTCCCAGATTCATCTGTTTCTTTTTTATGTCATCACATACGGAAAACAATTTCTCCATATGTGCTATGTTTTCGCTTAAGCATGGTGTGATCTTTGTCTTTGTTTGTTCTCCCATCCCATTTCTCCTTGTTTTTTCCATGAAAAAAGAGGATAGACAAAATGCCTATCCTCTTCTAGTTTCTACTTTTTTTCTTTTTTTATACACAATTATTCCTGTTCACGGATGATTTCTTTGACCGCAACCACCTGATTCTCCACATGACGATGCATTGCCGCAGTCACTTTTCCTTTATCCTTTATCATCAGTCCCTCTACGATGTCGTTATGTTCCCGGATCAGGATCGGATAATTCTTCTCATCTTTTAAATATTCGATCCGGTAACGGTACATCTGTTCCCGTAGATTATTCAATATATTGACTAACTTTGGATTGCCTGTGGCATGATAAATGATATCATGGAACTTCACATCCGCTTCCGCGATTTTTTTGACATTTCCGGTCTTTGTGAACTCCTCAAACTCGCGCATCGTCGTCTTCAACTCATCTAACTGTTCTTCTGTCATTTCCTCGCACGCAATCGAAGCAGCAAGCTCATCTAATGCCTCTCTGACCTGAAGGACATCCTCCATATCCTTTTCCGTCATTTTGGCAACTTCCGCACCTTTTCTTGGAATGGTTACAGCAAGTCCCTCCTGCTCTAACATCCGGATCGCCTCACGGATCGGAGTACGGCTGACACCTAATTTCGCAGCAAGCTGCAGCTCCATCAAACGCTCTCCCGGCTTTAATTCACCCCTTAAGATTGCTTCGCGCAACGTATGAAAAACCACATCCCTTAACGGAAGATACGCATTCATATTCAGCGTTAAATCCTCTGTCTTTGTTTCCTCCATCTCTTCCTCCCTGTTGTCTGAACCTCTCATTGTAACATTATCTTGCATTGTTATAAATACTGGTCAGATAGACCTGTTTTGCCAGACCGGACTTACGCATCTTTTCATACGCACGTACTGCTGTCTCTTCTGTATCAAACAAGCCAAATACCGTTGGTCCGCTTCCGCTCATCATCGCATTTAAGGCTCCCTGCTCTTTCATCAGATCCTTGATCTGTGCAATGACCGGATAATTTGGAATGGTAACGGTCTCTAAGATATTACCCATGTCTGCTGCGATCTTTGGCAGATCTTTTGCCTCAATATCCGAAACCAGCGTATCAATATCAGGATGTACAATGCCCTCGTTTAATTTCAGATTTTCATAGACAAACTTTGTCGATACACTGATCTGAGGCTTGGCGATCAAAACCGGGCACTTCACCATCGGTGGCAGTGCGGTCAGTTTCTCCCCGATTCCCTCTGCAAGAGCCGTTCCACGCATAATGCAATATGGAACATCCGCTCCGATCTTTACTCCGCGCTGCATCAGTTCCCCTTTGGAAAGTCCCAGCTCAAACATGCTGTTCATCCCGTATAACACTGCTGCCGCATCCGTACTTCCACCCGCCATACCGGCTGCAACCGGAATATGTTTATGAAGCTTGACATGAATGCCATCTTTAATGGAAAACTCGTCTTTTAACAGTTTTGCAGCTTTATAGACCAGATTATTCTCATTCGTCGGCAAAAAAGTCAGGTTGGTCGTTATGGTGATCTCATCTGCCTGTGTCTTCTTCATCTCCAGACGGTCAAACAGATGGATGGTCTGCATGACCATCTTTACCTCATGGTAACCATCCTCTCTTTTTCTTACCACATCTAATCCCAGATTTATTTTTGCAAGTGCTTTTACCGCTATCTCTTTCATACTTACTCCACGCCCATACTGTATTTTGTATACAATGATATTAGCATTTTCCCCCGGAAAGGTCAATTCTATATATAAAGTATTTTTCTCAAAAAGCCGATACAATTATTAGTAAAGCAGGGATGCAGAATAATTTATTACCAATGGAATGGAGGAAACATTATGGGAGTAAATTCTATCACAGGAACAACAACAAACAATTACGAGACCAAAACATATAAAAAAGAGACAAGCGCAGCCGCTTCTGGTACTACATCCAGGGATACCGCTGCAAAAGACACCGGTGTGATCTATGAGAAATCAACCGATACCAAGACTTCCGGTGTAACCAAAAAGACTGACACTGCACTCGTTGCCAAATTAAAAGCCGATGCAGAGGAACGTACTTCCCAGCTTCGCTCTCTGGTTGAAAAGATGATGACCAAACAGGGGATCGCGATCGGAACCGCAGATGACATGTGGAAATTCCTTGCCAAGGGCGATTTTACCGTAGATGCAGAGACCAAGGCACAGGCCGAGGCTGATATCGCAGAGGATGGTTACTGGGGTGTAGAACAGACCTCCGAGCGTATCCTTGATTTTGCAAAAGCTCTCTCCGGCAATGATCCGGACAAGGCAGACTTATTATTGGATGCTTTCAAAAAAGGCTTTAAAGAGGCAACCAAGACCTGGGGCGACGAGCTCCCGGATATCTCCAAACGCACCTATGATGCAGTCTTGGAGAAATTTGACAAATGGAAAAACGGGTCTTCTGATGAGACCACAACAGATGCGGCTGAAACCAACTAAACAGGGTCAAAAAGGGACAGGATTTTATTTTATCCTGTCCTTTTTTTGTGTTATAGGACCCATGCTTTTCCACCATTTTTATTTTAAACTCTTTCTCTCACTTAAAGTTGCTCCAGCATTGCTTCAAAATCTGCCGCAGGCATTGGCTTTGAGAAATAAAATCCCTGAATGTCATCACATTTCAGTCGCTGCAAAAACTCAACCTGTCTCTGCTGTTCCACACCTTCTGCTGTAATATGAAGTCCAATCTGCTGTCCCATTCGGATAACATGATAAAGCAATGTCTCTCCATCCCTATCTCCGATATGGTCGATCAGACTCTTATCCAGTTTTAAAGTGTCAAAGCACTGGGTGCTTAAGGTCGCAAGAGAAGAATATCCGGTACCAAAATCGTCCATTAAGATCTCGATTCCCATCTGACGGAACTGGTTTAGCAGCTCGCAGATATCTGCCTTGCCCTCCATAACTGTCTCTGTCACTTCCAGCTGAATGTACTTTGAATCAATGTTATACTCCCGTATGATTCCACTATAACGCTGCAGTACATCCGCATAATAGAGAGAAGCCCTGCTGATGTTAACAGAAACCGGATAGATTTTTTTATTCTTATCCAGCCACTGTTTCTGCTGTTTACATACACTGCGGAACATATATTCATCCAGTTTCATAATCATACCGTTTTTCTCAAATAACGGAATAAATCTGCCTGGGGAAATCATCTCTCCGTCCTCTTTTCGCCAGCGGACCAGTGCTTCACTTCCCACAACTTTGCCATCCTCTGTGCTGTACTTGGGCTGATACCAGACTTCGAATTCTCCCTTTTCCAGTGAGATCGGAAAATGTTCTTCCAGCTGTTTCTCCTGCTGTAATTTCACACGGCTGAACTCGTCATAGAATGCATAATATTGCTCCGGCTTATCGATCACATGTCCTCTCGCGATCTTGACCTTGCTGTAGGCATCCTCAAATGTCTCCGTTCCCTGCACATGATAAATGCCATATTCCGCGTGAACACCATAGACCTGCAGGTTTTTTGCTTTTTCACTGACCTGCTCAGATACCTGCTCCAATCGCTCTAACAGTCTTTTCCCATCCGGAGCCGACAAAAACAACAGGAAGATGTCATCCCTGACATGGGCCGCCATCTCTTCTCCGCACAGTGAATGGCTGATCAGCTTCCAGGTTTCCCTGATCATCGTCTCACCCGCATTTTTTCCTGCCGCGATCGTAATGTTATTAAAATTCGTGATATCCATGATAACCAGGTAACCTTCCCGGGTGTGCCTGCATTCCATATCCATACTGAATTTTGCAAAGTTAGGACCTTTTGTCATCGGATCCTCATATGCAAAACTGTTCATCTTTCTCTGCTGTTCTTTTGAAAACAGTATCAGCAGTCCCGCGCCAATCAAAATAAAAATCCCCACCAGTAAACTCGTAATATACTGATTTGTCTGAATTGGCAGAACCCTCTGTTCAAGCACTGCAGATGGAACAATTGTCAGGATATACCAGGTTACGCTTCCGTCCATCAGATCAACCGGCACACAGTAATAATAGTTCTTTTCAGACAGATACAGCGTGCCACTGCCCTCTTTCTTTTCCTGCATCTGTGCTTTTAAACTGTCACCTGCAGCCTTATTGTCAGGATCCACATTTAACATATCAGAGAAAATATTGTGGGAAAGCTCTAACTTACTATCTCCTATAACCGCCATGATCTTACCATCTGCGTTGACTGCACAGCTGTATCCCTGCCCTTCAAAGCTGTCGATCTGCAAGGACTCGTTAAATACCTCCGAGCTATAAGCCAGACCAAACACACCGGTCACATTGCCCGAATCATTCAGGATCGGAACTGTCATGACATTGACCGGACTATGCTCTGCATTGATCGCATCCTGTAAGACACCTGTGATAAAACACTTTCCTTCCATTCCCTTTTTATAGAAATCACGGTATGCAAGACTGACCACCTCTCCATCAGTCGAATAGGTTGTACCATCCGGAAAGCAAAATGCAAAACGTTTCAGCTCATAGTCATCGAGAAACGTTTTAAAATACGCCAGTTTGCCATCGATATTTGCCGTGGTCGCATCAGTAAGTTCCTTCGAAAGCGAACGGATCAGCTTATAATCTGCATCCACCTTGGTATGCAGTGTTACCGCATTCTGTCCTGCCACATCTGCAAGATTCTGCTGTAGCTGTACCTCCATCTCACCTACGTTGACATAGGAACTGTGTAACACAGTAACTGCTATGCCAAACAATGCGAACAATACAATGATGAACTTTTTCATTCCTAATTTTTTACTGCTGAATTTCATGAGTTTTTCCATATCTTCTGATTTTTATCCTTCGTAATGTGTCCCTCCAGTATCATTCTTATCTAAAGATTCTACCACTAACTTTCGTCCTGTGCAACAAAACCTGCTAAGAAAAGTCAATAGTTTTCTTGCAGGTTTTTAAGTTTTTTATTT
>OIYO01000138.1_pt1 | contig 72480 bp, 66 predicted proteins | sample 1588191 | NCBI WGS metagenome assembly OIYO01 (sample SAMN03283275) | human gut metagenome | biome: human-associated habitat; material: feces | host: Homo sapiens | place: Peru | collected 2012 | reverse complement strand
TCGTATCTTGACCCACACCCGTTTTGGGAAGCCTTTAGAAAATTTAGTAACCAATTTTTCAGCGGTTAAACTATCAAAATAGGCTTTATCGCAAACACCTTTACGGAAGTGCATATAGCCGTTTCCAAATTCCGATATTTTCAATCGGCCGTAAACGGTGCTTTTGGCTTGGTCTACACCAACCGGGAATAATCTAACGGTTTTATGCGATTTTCCACATTTAACCTTGCTTTGTGCGCCAACAATCGGGATATTTTCACCCCCAACACCTTTTACAATATATACTTTTTGGTTGTATTTCTTTCTGCCATAGTCATATACGGCTTGCGTTTTATGACCGCCGGAATCAATACAAGTAGCGCTTATGCTTAATCTTGCGCCGCTCTCATGTAAAAAGTCTTTTGCTAAAATGTCGTCTAATTGTTGCCAAACTTCTGCTTGGTCGGGGTCGCCGTAGATTTTTAAATAATCTACTGTCCATGATTCTTCGCCTTTGCCCCACGCTTTTATTTCGCACTCTAAACGGTCGTCTTGTGTATCTACGCCCATTGTTAGAACTAAACCACCTTTAGGAATAGTTGTATAATCTTCTGTGCGTTCTTCTAAGCCGGAAGCGTTGAACTGTACCCTAAAAAGTGGACACACAAAAGTAGCGAGTGTGGTATAAAAAAAGAAAGGGTACAGAAAATGGAAAAATTTACAAAAGAAGAAAAAGAACTATTAGAACAAAATCCAAATATACAGGCAGTTCTGTCAAATCAAGTCTTGTATACAAAAGAATTTAAAGAAAAAGCTGTAATTGAGTATGAAAGCGGAAAATCTGCAAATCAAATATTTCAAGAAGCAGAAATAGATACTTCTATTATTTCAAGACAATATGATTATGCCTCTAAAATTATTTCTAAATGGAGGGCTGCTAATCGTGAAAAAATAAATATACATTACCCCAAAAAGAAATGTAAACAAAAGAAATCTGCTTATCAAAAATTACTTGAAAGAAATGAATATTTGGAGGCTGAAAATGAATTTCTAAAAAAGCTAAGTGCTCTGTGCAGCAGCTACAGAGATTAAAACCATTTTGTAAATATGAAATTATTTGTTCCATAAAAAAATATCCGATTACAAAAATGTGTAAAATAGCAAATGTTTCCAAAAGTGGATATTACAAATGGCAAAAGAATAAACATAGAATCTCTTTTGAAGAAATTTTAGATTACACACTTGTAAAAGATTTATTCTTTAAAGGAAAAGGCATAAGAGGAATTAGAAGAATAAAAATGGATTTAGAAGATGTTCATGGAAAAATAATGAATAGAAAGAAAATATCTAGAATTATGAAAGAATTAAATTTAAGAACAAAAACAAGAAAACAAAATCCTTACAAACAAAGAATTAAAGATACTACAGAAAAATTTTATTGTGAAAATTTATTACAAAGAGAATTTAAAAACAAACTTCCTTTCAATGCATTAGGAATAGATATAACTTATTTAAAATACAATAATAGATTTGCATATTTGTGTGTACTGTTAGATGTAAAAACAACAGAAGTTATTTCATATGCTTTAAGCCAAACAATGACAAAAGAATTGGCATTAGGAACAATAAAAGCCGGTTTAGAAATGATTAAAGAAAATAATTATTCAACAATAATCCATTCAGACAGAGGTAGTCAATTTACAAGCAAGGATTACAGAGATTTATTATTGACACATGGATTAACTCAATCAATGTCAGCACCTGCTAGTCCAAGAGATAATGCTGTAATAGAATCTTTCTTTGGACATTTAAAAGATGAAATATGTTTGAAAGGGATAAAAACTTTTGAACAAGTTATCCAAGTAATAGACGATTACATGTATTACTACAACAATGAAAGACGACAATGGAATAAAAACAAAATGGCTCCGATTGAGTATAGAAATTTTTTACTTGCGAGTTAAATGTCCACTTTTTGGGGGACAGTTCACTACCTCACCCGTCCCCTCTCCTGCTAGGAGAGGGGAAAAGATTGACTACGTGCGTAGCACCTCCCATAAGGGGCGAGGGCTTGCATGGTTTATTTTAATTTATTATTGATTATTTTCATTGCCGAGTAGGGCAATTTATGTTACCATTTATGCTATGGATAACTTTTTTACATCACAGAACACAAACTTTTTTTCTAACGAGCAGTCAAAAGAACAAGAAAATCTTTTCAGCGATATTCAGCAGAAAAAGTCTGAGCAGAAGGATAATTCTTTAGGTTCTCAGTATGACAATTTAAAAAACAATTATGAACAGATTTTTGTAGAAGCGGCAGAAAGCATTAGACGTGAAGTTAATAAATTCAAGCCGGAGAATCCTTGTACAACTTGTTCTCAAAAAAAAGATTGTAAAATAGAAAAGAAAGACATTTTCACACCATTCCCTATGAATTGTGAATACAGAGAATGGCAAATGAAAATTATAACATTCCTAGCAGGTGATTATAGGCAAAAGCTAAAAGCAACGTACAAAGCTATTATGGATAAAAAATGCGAGTATTCTTGCAACTTATGCGGAGATTGCTGTAGACTTGCAACCAGCGAATACTCTTATAATCAACTTAAACAAAGAGCTATGCGTGGAGATAAGTTTTCTGCGGATTTCGTTTCTGTATTTGTTCCATATGAATCGGAAGAAGATGCCAGAAAAGTTAATCCGGAATACTTTAAACTTTTAAATGAATTGGTTGAGGATAAAATTTACTATTATTACTGTCCAAAACTTAAGGATAATTTATGTTCAGACTATGAAAACAGACCGGATATTTGCAAAGATTTTCCGCATAACCCGTTAAAACTTTTGCCTTCAAGATGTTCTTTCAATGAATGGAAAAATGAAATTGCGCACCAAGCAATGCTTCTTAAGGCGAAAGTAGATATTATAGATTTTTATAAGGATAAGTTACAATAATGATTTTAGCAGGAATGACATTAAGCGAACTAGAAGATTTGATGGCAAAAATGGGTGCTACAAAATTTCGAGCAAAACAAATTCACAACTGGATTTACGCTAAATCTGTATCTTGCATTGACGAAATGACAAATCTTTCTAAGGATTTTCGTGAACAATTAAAGCAAGTTGCATCTGTTACAGAATCAAAAATCAAAGTTAAGCAAGTAAGTTCTGACGGAACCTTGAAGTACTTAATTGAATATCCGGATGGAGAATGTGTAGAAACAGTGCTTATGCGATTTGATAACAGAGCAAATCTTACTGCATGTGTTAGTTCGCAAGTTGGATGTGCTGTGAATTGTTCTTTCTGTGCAACAGGCAAAGGCGGTTTCAAACGCAATCTGACTTATCAAGAAATTATAGAACAAGTGCTTTCTATTCAGCGTGATACAGGATTAAAAGTTACAAACGTTGTATTTATGGGACAAGGCGAACCATTATTAAATCTAAATAATGTATTAAGAGCGCTTGAGATATTTAATAATGATTTTCAAATCGGTGCCAGAAGAATAACTATTTCAACAAGTGGAATTATCCCCGGAATCAAGCGTCTTGCCGAAATGAATTTACAATCCACTTTGGCAATTTCACTCCATGCTCCTAATCATAAGCTAAGAGCGGAATTAATGCCAATAGAGAATAAGTATCCGATTGACGAATTAAAAAATGCGTTAATAAGTTATGTTGAAAAAACAGGTAGAAGAATAACCGTTGAATACATTTTAATCCACGGGTTTAATGATACTCCGGAAGTTGCAAAGGAACTTGCGGTGTTACTTAGAGGAATAAAATGCAACATAAATCTTATTCCATACAATTCAGTAATCGAAAACGATTACAAAAAACCTTCTAATAACGACATTATGAAGTTTAAGTACCTGCTTGAACATTCCGGCAAAAAAGTTACAGTAAGACTTGAACGTGGTGCTGATATCGATGCAGCCTGCGGTCAACTTAGAGGCAAGCAGGGGTAGGGGTAAATGGCAAAGAAAAGTTAAACCCTCCATAATTAGGGAAGTCACAGCTGTTAGCGAAGCAGCACTGAGCGTTGCAGATGTGAGTGGGTTTCAACCTTTATAGAATATTTCTTACGGACACAGTATCTAAACCTTACCAAAGAGAAAAAATCTTTCACAGGGGGAGTTTTATGAACAACATTTTTGAAAAGAATATAAATGCGTTAGCAACTAAAGACAATGAACTTGCAACTAAGCTTGCAAATTATGTTGTAACAGACATTCCTCAGCTAGTAAAAGAAAATAATTTCTACAACTTGCTTTACAAGGGAGTTCATTTGCATAATCCACAGAATCCATTGGGTGAAGCAAAAGAAATTTTTGCGCAATGTGAAAATTCACCGGTTGCAATTCATATGATTTATGGCTTGGGACTGGGATATTTATTTCAATATACTTCTGCAAAATCACTCGGCAACATTATTCTTATTGAGCCGGATTTGAATATTTTGAAAATTGCTTTTACACTTGTTGATTTTTCGAACGACATATTAAAAAAGAATGTTTATATAGCTGATAATCTTGAAAAAGCTAGTGAATACTTACACCAGAATTCTAACACAAAGAATACACCACTACTTTTAACAACTCAGACTTACAGAGATTTAAACAAAGATGAGTTCACAAAATTAGTAAAAACATTGCAAACTCTGGTTGGTAGATTCAATTTGGATTTGAAATACACTCAAGAACGTTTTTATCCATTAATAAAAAATATTATTAAGAACATCCCAAGCCTTGTTGATGAAATTCCTCTAACTAAGATTAAAGATTTTTATAGCGATAAAACTGCAGTTGTCGTGTCAGCCGGACCAACATTAGATAGAAATATAGACACTATAAAAAAGTATCGTGAGAGCATTGTACTTATTGTTGTAGGAACTGCGATGAAAGCTTTAGCACAGCACAATATAACACCTGATTTTTTATGTATGATAGAAGCGTTTGATACGTCAAAACAAGTTTCAGGATTGGATTTATCAAAAATCAACTTTGTTACGGAACCATATTCTAATCCAAAATTTAGAAATTTTGAATTTAAACAAATATTTTCTCATATTTCAAATAATTTACCTGTAAATTATTTTTGGAGCGATTTAATCAATGAAAGTACTAATGAATATTTTTCGAAAGGTACTGTTTCTTACACAGCATTAAATGTCGCAAGAATTCTGGGCTGTTCTAAAATCATTTTGGTTGGACAAGATTTGGCATATGTAGAAGGTCAATGCTATAGCAAAGACTCTGCTTATAAGGATTTGCAGTGCAGTTATAATGAAGCAGAACAAAAATGGGAAATTACAGCTAAAGACTTTGATAATTTCGTTGCGTCACTTAGTAATTCTGTAAAAGAGGAAACACGAATAAAAACTGCAAAACAAAGACTCGAAAACTTAAACAAGTCTTTGTATTATGTTAGAGGTATTAAAGGGGATATGATTCCTACCGAATCAGTTTACGCAGCCTTTATTGAGCCGCTTAGCAAATTTACGCAAAAATTTAAAGGCATTGAATATATTAACACTTCTCTTGTAGGAGCTCAGATTGACGGATTTGAAAACATATCGCTGGAAGAAGCTTTAGCCGGCAGCAAGCCTATTGAAAATCGTGATTTCAATATTGATTACAAAGTTGATATTGAGCAATTAAAAACAAAACTTCTACAGCAAAAAAATATTCTTATAGAAGCAAAACAATCTATTTATCAAGGTCAAGCTGCAATAAGAGCTTTAAACAACAATTTAAAACGGTATAAAAGTATTACTGTAGAAGTTTTAAAAGAGCTTAAAAAAGTTACCGCTGCATTTTTAGAAAGCAGCACTTCTTATCAGAATACAGCATTTGATTATATTACAGCTGCAGAAAGGATTGAAATTGATTATTTAATGAAAGTAACAAGAAATTTTGATTTAAAAGCAGTAGAAAATATGTCAGAAAAAATGAATGCATATTTTAATAATGCAGAAAAAAGATTAACTGTTATATTAGATTTACTGAAAAAAGCCGGAGAAAATTTACAATGAAAGCATTGATACAAAGAGTAAAGCGTGCTTCTGTCACAATTGATAACAAATTATATTCAAAAATTGATAAAGGTATATTAGCTCTTGTCGGAATAGAAAAGGGCGATACAATAGAGCAAGTTCAAAAAATGGCGAAAAAATTATCAGGTTTGAGAATCTTTCCAGATGAAAATGACAAAATGAATCGTTCTATATTAGATATCCACGGTGAAATGCTTATAGTTTCACAATTTACATTGTGTGGTGACTGCAAAAAAGGTACACGTCCAAGCTTTGATAAATCTGCAGCTCCTGATATTGCAAACAAATTGTATGAAGATTTTGTCAAAGAAATTCAGAATTACGGGATAAAAACCGAAACAGGAGTTTTTGGTGCAATGATGGATGTTGAGCTTATTAATGATGGACCGGTGACGTTTATGCTAGAAATGAACTAGCCGAATTTAATCTCACTAATATGTTATAATATATACAGGAGTTTTAAAATATGAAAAAGATTTTTGTAGCCTTATTTTTATTAGTAGCCATGCCGGTATGGGCAGAAGATATCGTAATTCCTCCAGTGATAAAACAGAGCAATCAGCAAGAAAAACCAATAGAAAATTTAACACAATATTTTGAATACTTACCAAATGCGGTACATAGAAATTGGATTCCGTATAAAGCAAATGCAGATTATGAAGTCACTGTGCAGTTTAGAGTTAAAAAGAATGGTGAAATCACTAAGCCGTTTATTGTTGAATCAACCAATGAACAAGCTAATGCATCTGTACTTAATGCAGTACAAACCGGTGCTCCATACAAGCCGCTTCCAGCTAAATTTCCTGGGGATGGAGTGAATACACAAGTTCAACTTAAATATATAAAAAACTAGTATTTTTTGCCAATTAAAACATTGTGAGCTTGATTTTCAATCTCATCATCTAAAGGTTCCGGCTTTTCACCAAGTGCCAGTTCTATCAGATAATCTGCAAATTGCGGATTTTTAGGCAAGAATGAACCATGCATATACGTTCCGAATACATTCATAAACCTTCCGCCTTCTGTATGGTCTTTGCCATTGTTACCGTTTCCAATAACAGTTGTACCAATTGGTTTTGTATCACCTTGCAGATACGTTAATCCGCTATGATTTTCAAAGCCAACCAATGTATCCGGTTCTACCAAGTCTGTTTTAATCGTTACATTTCCAATAAAGCGTTTGTTTCCGGCAACAGTGTATGCATCCATCAGACTTATTCCAAGAAGTTTTTCTCCTTGATGCGGCTGGTAATAATGTCCCATCAATTGATAACCACCGCAGATTCCAAGAAACACAGCCATTCTGTCACGTTCTTGTATTAAAAATTTCTTGTGTTTCTGTAACTCTTTAGAAACTTCTATTTGCTGTAAATCTTGACCGCCACCAATAAAATAAAGATCGTGTTCTGAAATACTATCTCCGACATTAATTTCATCAAACTCAACTTGTATGTTACGCCATTCGCACCTTTTTTTTAATGTTAAGACATTGCCAATGTCGCCGTAAATATTCAATAGTTTTGGATACAAATGTGCAATTCTAATTTTTTTCATTTTAGCAAGCCAACTCTCTTATTAATTTTACAGACTTTTGCCTTTTGTTTGTATGAATTTTAATATATTCATCTAACAAATCAAAACACACCTGACAAACTTTTTCTGTAGCTTTTTTGTCGTAATCACTTTCATAATCAAAATCAAACTGAAGCATTGCTGCCAAAAAGTCTCTAATTTTGTGATGCATTTTTAATTTTACACCCAAATGCTCATTACATTCTTTGCAAATGATTCCGCCCATCGTAGAAGAAAAGTACATATCTTCATCTAAAATTTGCTCTCTGCAACATAAACAAGTATCAAGTTCTACACAAAATCCCATAATTAACAGCATTTTTAATTGGAATTTGATTGCTGCAATAAGCATGTCTTTTTTTTCTACTGAATTTGAAATTTTATTTAATGCTTTATACAAAAGTTCGTATATTTCAGAAGAGGCAGCTTCCGAACCTTCGCCAAAATTCATAACTACTTCGGAAATATAAGAAGATAGCATTAGTTTATCCATATCTTCTCTTGTTTTTCTAAAATGGTTAACTGTCTGAGCCTGAATAATTGTATCCATTGAACGTCCTTTTAAAAGTTGCAAAGTATTAGCAACAAGCAAGTCCATTCTTGCACCAAGTTTACTCTTAGTTTTTTTTATCCCTTTTGCAACCCCTTTAATTAGCCCATTTTCTTTTGAATACATAACAATAATTTTATCTGCGTCATTCAAATTATATGATTTTAAATTTATAGCTTCTGTAACATAATTATTCATAGTACGCTCTGGTTCCCTGATATACGCCCCTAAATATTTTTTCAAGTTCAGAAGTATCGTTTGAATGTTGCAATGCTTCTTCTTGTGTGATTAACTCTGATTCAACCAATTTAGCTAAAGATGCATTCATCGTAATCATATCGTCTATATTACTATCCCTCAATATATCATATATTGCTTCTGTGTTATCTTTTGTTAAATAATCTTTGATAGTAGAAGTTACAACCATAACTTCACAAGCAGGAAATCTTTTATTTAATTTCTCTGAATATACTAATTTTTGCGCAATTGTAGCACGTAATGTTTCTGCTAATTGCTTACGTACAATTGCTCTATTAGCTTCATCAAACATGTTTACAACTCTGTTAATAGTCTGAACAGCATCATTTGTATGAAGTGTTGATAATACTAAGTGTCCTGTTTCTGCAGCTTTTAATGCGGCTGACATTGTTTCTCTATCACGAATTTCACCAATAAATATTACATCCGGATCTTGTCTTAAAGAATACTTAATACCGTCGGCAAAAGTTTTTGTATCAACTTCAACTTGTCTTTGTGAAACAATACTTTTCGCACTATCAAAAACATACTCAATAGGATCTTCAATTGTTACAATGTGTTTTGCCTCTGTTTCATTAATTTCATTAACTAATGATGCAATCGTCGTTGATTTACCGGAACCGGTCGGACCAGTAACAAGTACAATACCATTTGGCTGTTTCACTATTGAACTCAAAATATCAGGAAGTGACAAATCTTTTAACTTTGGTATTTCATAAGGAATGTTCCTAATTACCAAAGCAGGCAGACCTAACTGTCTGTTGTAATTAATTCTAAACCTTGAACATCCTTTAATTTCATACATAAAATCAACATCACACAATGTTAAAATTTCATCTCTTATTGCTGTAGGAGCGATTTCTAAAATAGCTCCATCTAATTCTCCTTTAGAAATTACAGGGTGTTCTGTCTTTTCAATAAAGCCATTTTTGCGCATATAAGGCGGATGTCCTACCATCAAATGTTCATCTGAAGCACCTGCTTTAACGGCTTCAATTAAAAATTGAATTATACTAAAATACTCTTCCATTTCTCCTCCAATATATTAAATCGTAGCATTATATATTTTTTTTGACAACAACTTTACAAAAACTTACTTATTTACAAAAAAAGCCGAACAAAACCGTTCGGCTAATAGTCTTATTTAGTTGATTAGAAAATTTATTTTAGCAAGAAAAACTTACACTGCCACCGGAAAATCCTCCACCGCATGAAACAGATGGCGCTGCAGAAGCAATAGAACCTGAAGATTCACATCCTGAATATGCGATTGAACCGGCTGTTTCGCCTCCTGAATAAGCAATTGAACCAGCTGTTTCACAACTTTGACCAAATGCCATAATTGTTGCATCACTAGGACCGGAATAAAAACTGCAAGTATCATTTCCGCCTTCTGACATAGAAGGAACAATTAGTGAAGTGTTATTTGAAATTAAATGTGTAGTTTTTGGTGTTGAATCTGCGCCAATAAATTTAAAACATGTGTTTTTTTCTTCTGATGAATTTACTGTTAGCATAACCATTATCCTTACTCTTAAGTGTTTACATATATATAAAGTAAAAAAGATAAGTTCAATTTCAGGACTTATCTTTTTCTTTACAAATATTTACATATCTTATTTTGTTTTAAACCAAAAAGATTTTTGGCATACTTTATTTTTTGCAAAACTAAAAAGTTCTTTTGTTACAGTTGAATATGCATCTATACCGCACTTAACTTTTTGCCATGACGATAAATTACTTTTTAAAGTATCCTTTGCCATTTCACCGCCAAACCACCCAAAATTCACATTACTATGTTTTTTGCTAGTCTTATTAATATTCGTTACTGAGTTATTATTAATTGCTTGAATTCTCATTATTTACTCCTTTAATCAACTTCTTCTTGATGGTGCTCATAATCATAAACTCCAGGAAACGCATCCACTCCGGTAGTTTTTCTTGTTACATAATATTGAATTTTTGGAATATAAGTAGACAAGAATGCTGATGCAAAACCAAAGCCTGCAGCAAAATTCAAACCACTAAGAAGTAAATTCTTATTTTGAACTGCATCTAATAATTTTTTATCGACTTTTCCATTTTTTGCCGCTTTACATACTCTACCAACATAATGTTCCATTTCTGCTTTCAAGTTATAAAGCTTTTTATTAGAAACATATCTGTATTCAGATGTACTTGCGCCGCCTGTAAAATCTTGGAATACTTTATTCAAGAACTGTGGATCATTAATTGCTGCTTTATTGTAAGAATCAATGACTTGCTGCTTAGTTAAAACAGCTTCACCTTGGCGCAATGGTTGAATTTTTGACATTTCTCTTGCTCTATTTAATATAGATTCGTCTTTTTCAACTTTTTCCAATTCGCTTAGTTTAATAACCTCCAAAGGTTTTTTATTAGTCATTTTTTCCCAGAAAGAAGGTTCTGCTGATTCAAATTTGTTATTCAAAGCTTCTGGCAATTTAACAGTATCACCAAGAACAGCTTTTCTAAACTCTTCAACATTCATTTCTCTTCCATTTAAGAATTGGGCTAAGTGTTTGTCTAACATTTCAGCAGTTGCCGGATTCAATCTTGTAGCATGACCAGATTCTACCAAGTTTAAAATATTTCTTACATGTCCTTGTGCCCACATATAGAAATAAATTGAACCAATATCACGAATCGCAACCTCACGTCTTTCTTCTTTTCTTCTTGCATTATACATACGACCGCCTGCAATACCTGCATCAGAAGAAAGAAGTTTACCTGTATTGGTATTTTCTATTGCATTTGTAAATGTATTTATAGCTGCAATTCCACCGCCCTTAAATGACGGATTCTTTTTGTTATTAGATATTTCTACTTTATCGCCGTTTTCATTACCGGCAACACGTCTTTCATGGCGCAATTTTTTAGTTATACCTTGGTTAACTTTTGGTACAACAAAACCGATAAATAAGTTTGTTAAAATAATACTGGTAAGAACTTTTGCACCTTTAATCAGCGCTACTTGTTTTGAAGAAAAACCATTAGGCATATTCTTTTTCATAAAGTTCTCAAACGGTGTTCTAAGAACTTTATCAGTTCCTACATCAAAATTTGCTCCCGGTTTCTTTAGTATTTGTCCTACAAGCTTATCACCCAGCTTATTCATTGTACCAACACCACATAGCCAAACAACAGAGCCCATTGATTCTTCAATAAAGCGTTCTCTTGCTTCATCCCATTTGCCACGTTTGTAAGCTTGGTATGTTCTGCCTGCAACAACGGTACCTTCTAATGCTACAATAGGCGCCATTGCGTCGGCTTTTGTCATTGTTGTTATTATCGACGATAAATTCCTTGGTGCTATCGGATTCAAAATAAAACCTTTCTATTTTACGGCTGTTTGTTGAAAAATCTCTAAAGAATATTTTTTGACAATTATAACCTAAATTGTTACAATTTGAAACAAAAGGATGAAAAAATTAAATGAATACTTGTATTTAGTTTTTGTTTTAATTATGATAGAGGTAAATAAGTATAAGATAGTCAAAATATAAGGAATAGCAAAAATGAATCCTATTATTAAGAATTTAGAAGCAGAATACACAACAAGAGAATTGCCAGATATGAACCCTGGTGATACAGTTAGAGTATTCGTTAAAATCGTAGAAGGTAACAAAGAAAGAATACAGGCTTACGAAGGTACAATTATTGCAGAACACGGTTCTGGTATCAATAAGACAATCACTGTAAGAAAAGTATTCCAAGGTGTTGGTGTAGAACGTGTATTCTTAGTACACTCTCCACGTATTGATAAAATCACTGTTCAAAGAAAAGGTGATGTAAAACGTGCTAAATTGTATTATTTGAGAGAACGTTCAGGTAAAGCAACACGTATTAAGGAAAAAATCGAAAAAAGATAAGAGGTTTAAGTTGCACATTCACTGGTACCCTGGTCACATTGCGAAAGCAGAGCGTCAACTTAAAGAAAAGTTAAATTTAGTTGATGTAATTATTGAGGTACGTGATAGCAGATTACCTTTAAGCAGTAGTTATGCAAACATAGAGAAGCTCTTGGGAAATAAACCAAGGCTTCTTTTGTTGAATAAAGCTGATTTAGTTGATAAAAACGAATTAAAAAATTGGGTTTCCTACTTGAAAGAAACAACAAGATGTCCGGTTATTATAACAGAAGCTAAAGGTAATAAAGATTTAGCCGCAGTTATCAAATATGCAGTAGAGCTAAGCGAACCAAAGATTCAAGCATTAATGTCAAAAGGTTTATTAAGACGTCCTGCTAGAGCAATGGTTGTTGGCATGCCAAATGTTGGAAAATCTAGCGTTATTAATAAACTAACAAAATCTTCTAAAACAAAAATTGGTGCAAAGGCTGGTGTAACCAGACAGCAGCAATGGGTAAGAATTAATCCTAAGCTTGAATTATTAGATACCCCGGGAATTATTCCAACAAGACAAGATAATCAGGAACAAGCGGCAAAATTAGCATTTGTCAGTTCTGTGTCAGAAAATGCTTATTCACCGGAGCCTGTTGCAAAAGCACTTCTTGGGTATTTAAATTTGAAACCTTCTGTCAAAGAATATTATAAGACAGATGATTTAACCTTGGAAAACATTGCATTACAGAGAAAATGGATTATTCGTGGCGGCGAACCGGATACAGAACGAACTGCAATTTACGTTCTAAAAGATTTTAGAGAAGGACGTTTAGGTTTATTTATATTAGATGAAATGCCAAGCGAAGATAATATAAAAACTTCTAAAAATTAATTTAAGATAAGGATTATCGCTCCAATTACCATTATAAGCGAGCCAATAATTTTGTTTTTTAAATTCTTTTCTTTAAATATATTTGCACCAAGAAATACGCTCAAAAGAGTCGATAGTTGAAACAAGGCGAGTGCGTATGAAACATTCATGCGTGCAAATACAAAATTTGTAGAATATTGCATTATAGCTACGGCAAAAATCAAAAATAATTGATACTTATAGCTTTTAATTTTTGGCTTTTTTCCAGAAAACAAAACAAATATCAACGAAAATATAAAACCGGAAATTGCCCATAATATAAAACAATCCAAGGCATTAGTTAAAACAATAATCTTTTTTATAATAACGGCTTCCGAACCAGAACAAACCAATGCAATTACTCTATAAACTATAGCTTTTACGTTAGTACTTCCTTGGTTTATATCAAGAATAAAATATGTTCCCAATATTATTAAAAGAATCGCTACAATAGATGATAAGGACGGAATTTCTTTTAGATAAAAGATGCCGAATATCAATGCAACAATTGGTTTGTAAGAATTAATAGGCGCAAGAGTAGATAATTCGCCGATAGAAAGTGCTTTAATAATAAAATAATTTCCTAATGCTCCTAAGCAACCCATTAATAAAACTAATGGCAAAATACTTAATGAAAAAACAGAAAGAAACCAAACACATGTCAAACATAAACCTAAATATGTAAATAAGTTTATGGAAGAAGAGTTTTGTCCTTTGTTTGTTAATATTTTTTGAAAAACATTAAGGTAAGAATTTGATAATATTCTTGTTAATATGCCTAAAAAAGTGAGTATCATAGGTGTAATTATACAATAAAATGGCTTGTTTTTTTATTAGTAGTTTCCACCCCTTACCGCTTTGCGACTAGTGTTACTTATATTCGACTAATGTACTATTTTTTAACTGCTATTACCCACCCGCATCTGTACAGCTCAGCACAGCTTCGCTTACAGCTGCGACCTCCCTAACAAGGGCGGTAAGGCTTAGACGCCAAGCTTGTAATTTCACTTTGAGGCAGAGTTTGTAAAAGAATAACATAATCTAGTAGCTCCCATCAAGTAGCCGACAGTTGTGTCTACGTGCGTAGCTTTGTATTAATACGCAAAATTAGTAGTCTTACTTCGAGGCGGAGCTGGTAAATAAATAATATAATCTGGTAGTTTTCACCAAGCAGCCGACAGTAGTGTCTACGTGCGTAGCACTGTCTTGGATTTTGGCGGTTCAGAACTTTTCCTTTCGCTTATATTTCACTTTCGTGAAATAGCGCTCATTCAAGTTCTTCACAGGGACGTGACTAGCTTTCGCTAAACGCTCAAGCGTCGCACTTGCCAAAATCCGCAAAAAAAACCACTCGGTGTGTGTGATTTCGAGTGGGTTTGTTTTCTGCATCCTAATGGTCTTTTTAGTGTTTATTATCTAGGAGTTTATATGATTTTTGGGGTTTATTGTGTTTTTGCTATTTAGTGTTTCGGCTACACTTAAAGTGTGTATCTATATTATTGCACATAAGAAAATTAAGTCAAGAGAATGTTTTACATCTTTTCCTTGAAACGATACAAAAGCGTAACTATTCAAGCTATTATTAAGTTTAACGCTCTTTACATTTCTTAATATATAGAGAAAAAAATAAAGGGTAATAATAATTGTACTTATTACCCTTTATATTACTTATATAAGCTTTGTATAAAATTATTCTTCAGATGAAAGAGATTGATATCCTGATTTATGAGTTTTTAGAAGTACACCTCTTTTTGAAGATTGAATAAATTCTATCATGTTTTCAATGTATTCATTCATAGGGATTTCAGCTTTGATTTTTTCAATCGCTTGAGAAGTGTTATATTCTTCAGAAATCAATAATTTGAATGCTTCGTTAGTAGCAGTTCTGACTTCTTGGGACACACCACGTCTTTTCATTGCAATCACATTCAATCCACGTGGAACAGGAGGTCTGCCTTCACCTTTAGAATATGGTAAGATGTCTTGACGAGAAGCAGAGAAGCCACTAATAATTGCCATTGAACCGATTCTGATATTTTGATGGAACACACTCATGCCACCAACAAATGCACCAAATCCAACGTGAACGTGACCACCTAGAGTTACTAAATTCGCTAGTATAACTTGGTCTTCTAAGACACAATTATGAGCAATATGAGAGCCAACCATCAACAAGCATTTGTTACCAATTCTTGTTGTAAAATCGCCACATGCCGCACCTCTATGAATAGTTACATTTTCTTTAACAATAGTTTCGTTTCCGATAACAACTTTTGTTGGCTCACCTTTATAACCTAAATCTTGAGGTTCAGAACCTATAGTAGAGAATGGAGAGATTGTACAGTTTTCTCCAATTTCTGCAAACTCAATATATGCGTTTGCAATAACTCTGGTACCGTTACCAAGCTTTACACCTTCACCTATCACAACGTTTGGTCCGATTATAACACCTTCACCAATTTCTGCAGAAGGGTGTATAACTGCTGATGGGTGAATTGAACATTTTTTTTCAAGAACTGTATTTGTCATTCTCTTTCTCCATATTAATTATCTACCATTCAAGTATAATATAAAAAATCGGGTTTTAGAGAAATATTTATATAAATTTAATATCAAGGTAGTTGTAATTGATACCCACTGGCGGGAATAGCTTACTATCATTCATAATACATCGACCTCTTTTGTTAGAGAGGTCGATGTATTATATTTTTCGATTAAATTAGCTTTTAGACACAGATACGAGAGCTTTATTAAACTGTTGTTTATAATAGTCCATGTTGATATTCAAATCTTCACCAATTTCAAACAACATCACTAGCAAATCTCTGTCAGCTTGACAAGAAATACTGTCTATCAAATCACAGATATTAGTAACTATCTTTGAGAAGAAATAGTTTTGTGCTTCAGCTATATCAACTTTTATCTCCAATTTTGAAATACAATCAAGAAGTTCTAATGTTGCATCAACTTGTTGTAAATCAAGTGCGTAAGATAATCTGTTAATATTCTGCGCAATTTTTTTACTGAATATTTTTGATGTCGGAGTTTTATCAATTTCTATACCTATTCTTTTTGCTTCAAAATTAATATCTGATGCTTGTTGAATAATATCACTGTCTAAGAAACCACGAGAATCAACAAATAGGTCATTAAACTGTTTTGTTAAAACGTACTGAGCAGAAATTTTGAACTCTTTTGGAATTTCTAAACCAAGGGTCTGCATCTGATAAATTGAACCTTTACCTTCGTTATACATGGATTCATATGTATTGGCAAAAATTTGTAATTTACCACGAAGCATGGTTTGCAATATCTTACGTCTTTCTTCTATAAAGATATCCTTAAGCGTAAAGTATTCTGAGCCGAAATAGTTATCAATGCTTCTGATAATCTCTGTTAAAGGTGAAACAAGGTATGTTCTTACCAATTCTTTTTGAATATCACTAAAGTTTTCTGAATATTCTTTGATTGCACAATGGAAATCTCCACCGGAGAATTGTAGCATTGCAAAAATCATGTTAGATTTTTCTAAAGTTACCTTTGATTCAACTTCTATATGACCGAGAACCAGCTTTGAATTTCCCTTTGTTACGGTTTTGTAAGAATGTTTTTTTATTTTATAACAATAAACACTTTCTTCGTCTTCAATATCAGAATACAAAGAAGAAATTGCCCATAAACTTACAATCTGTTTAGTTGTTACAACAGAAGGTTTTACAAAACGTTCAAAAACATCTTTTCCTGTACCAAATTCCGGAATATTACTTTTGGCTTCCTTTAAAATTTCTAGGAAAGGTGTTTCCAAATCTTTTCGCATAAAAGATTTAGCAAGCTGCATTACACGTGCAGCATATTTCATAATTTGAACTGTTTCAATACCGGAAATTTCAGAGAAGAACCAACCGCAGCTTGTATACATAAGCATAGCTTGACGTTGAATTTCCAAAAGTTCCATTGCTTTTACTTTTTGTTCATCACTAAGACCTGCAATAAAATATTCCTCTTGGAAATTTTTTACGCTAACATCACTTCTATCAAGAATTACGCTAATATAATTTTCTCTTGTTTCTTGTGGATTTTTGTAGAATTTTTTACCTTGCTTATGATAAAGCGTAGTCATTTCATCTCGCAAGAAATCAAGTGCATTTCTTAAAGGCTTTCTCCATTTTTGATTCCATCCGGGATGTCCACCGGTTGAACAGCCACAATCGTCACACCATCTGCCAACTCCATGGAAACAGCTCCAAGAGGATACCGGTTTAATCTCTACTTCCCAATCAGAGCGATACTTTTCAAGATATTCACCATAATTTGTAACTTCAAAACCGGCATCTTTTACTTTTAATTTCATTGCATAAGCTAATGCCATATCTCCAAATTTTGTATGATGCCCATAGCTTTCACCATCAGTTGCAATATTAACTAATTGAGGATAATTTCTTAAATCAGAAATGCCGTCTTTTAATCTATTTACAAATTTGTTACCATCTTTTAATAATTCATCAAACGCTACAGAGCGTGAAATTGCACCATCATAGAAGAATAAATCTATAAATTTTCCTGGAGCAGATTTTATATAGTATCTATAAGAACGAGCCGGATCAATATTTCCCCAACTTACGTCTTGCCAATTTTTTTCGCCTTCTTTTCTGATTCTCTGAGCTTGATAAGGAGAAAGAATGGTAAACTTAATACCATTTTCTACCAATACTCTCATTGTATCGTCATCAGCTGCGGTTTCTGCTAACCATATTCCTTCCGGTTTTCTGCCAAAACGATATTCAAAATCTTTAATTCCCCATTTAACTTGGGTTTGCTTATCACGTTCGTTTGCAAGAGGCATAATCATGTGATTATAAACTTGCGCTATAGCATTACCGTGACCGGAGTGCATTCTTCTGGAATTTATATCAGCTCTAATAACTCTTTCATAAGCAAGTGGTGCGAATTCTTCCATCCAAGATAATAATGTCGGTCCGAAGTTGTAGCTCATATATTCGTAGTTGTTCACTACATTTAAAATCTGGTTTTTAGAATCAACAATCTTTGAAACAGAATTCGGATTGTAACATTCAGCATTAATCCTTTCGTTCCAATCGTGAAAAGGCAATGCACTATCTTGCTGTTCAATAGCTTCTAACCAAGGATTTTCTCTTGGTGGCTGATAGAAATGACCATGTACTGTTAGAAAAACTTTTTGCTTATCTTTTTTATCTTGCTCTGCTTCCAATTTTATTTTATTATCGGGCATAAATTATTTAACTCCGTCTTTTTTTGTTTCAGCTTCTTTTTTTACAATTTTTAATTCACTCACATCAACCCAAGCATCACCTAATGCGTTTGAGAAGACTTTTCCTTTTATTTCAATTTCATCATCAGTCTTTAAATCGATAAATTTCTCAGCTACATCACGTTTTAAGAATAATTTCATCTCTGATAGCGGAATATCATGATTTGAATCATCTCTTCTTATCAAGAAAGAAATATAATCATCGGAAGACTTAAATGCAGGTTTGTAATCTAAGCCCAAGGTAGAGAACTTGTCAAACTTAGCTTTCATTAAAACCGTCTTGTTTAAATATGCAGTAGGATTAGAAACTACGGTTAATGGTGAAACTGTAATTACATTAACAGTTTGTTGAGCAGTTGTTTGAACCGGAGCCGGATTCGCAGAAACTCTTTCCATACAAACAGCGCTTGTGGTAAGAATACCGGCACTAAGAATTACTAATGAGATTGATTTTATATATTTCAAAGTTTTCATTAAACATTACCCTCTTTTCTTATAGTATAAATCGGATTAAATATTACTAAATCCTACTTATACACTACTTAATATACTAGCATATTTTAAAATTATTGTAAAATTCTGAATATTCTTGCATTTATATACAACTTTCTGATATATTATATAGTATGAAAGACATAGAAGCTATAAACAGAGAGCGGGAAGATAGAGCTAATCTTTCCCAATATAAAGAATTAATAGAAACTATATCTAAGGTTGAATACAAAAAGTTTTCAAACCTTGGACTTATTGAACTTTCAGAGGTAATTGCATTATCAAATTATACCGTTTATTACCTTTTAAATAATTCAAAGAACAAAGAGTTATATAATACAGCATATTTTACAAAAGCTATAAAATGGGCAATTAGAAACGAAATGCGACGTCGTTATAAATGGCATATTATGAAAAATCAAGAATCAAAGGAACAAGAAAAAATTAAAGATGCTGTTTATAAAACAATTTTATCAATAGAAGAAATGGCTGATGCGGAAAATCCAACAGTCATAAAAGACAATCATAGAACCCCTGAAGAAAAAGCCGAAATAGTAGAATTAAAACATAGAATTTGTGAAGCGATGAAAAAGCTTTCACAAAGAGAACAGGATTTAATAGAAGCTAAGTATTTTTATGATAAGAAACTTAAAGACATTTCGGTTGAGTTTAATATCTCACAATCGAGAATATCGAGAATTATCCAAAATGCGCTGGACAAGATAAAAAAAGAGTTATTGAAACAGGAAGAAGTAAATGAAAACAATATTTGAAAAAAGTAACGGGGTTGACGGTATCGGTTTTGAAGAAAACAAATTAGGCGATTTTCTTCCTCAAGAATTAATTAGAAAAGATGTAATTGGTTTACCACAATTAAGTGAACTGGAAGTTATGCGCCATTATAAAGAATTTAGTGACAGAAACTTCTGCATAGAAAAAGGATTTTATCCGTTAGGTTCTTGTACAATGAAATACAATCCGAAAGTTAATGAACTTTTGGCATCGCTAGAAGGCTTTGCTAATCTTCATCCTCTTCAATCTGATGAAGATTCTCAAGGAGCATTGGAGCTAATGTTCAATCTTCAAGAAGCTCTAAAGAAAATTACAGGCATGGATGCAGTAACACTCCAACCAGCAGCTGGTGCGCATGGTGAACTAACAGGAATGATGGTTATCAAAAAATATTTTGAAACCAAAGGTGAAACCAATAGAAAGAAAGTTATCGTTCCGGATTCTGCACATGGCACAAACCCTATGAGTGCTAAAATGTGTGGATTTGATATTATTCAAGTTCAATCAAATGAGAAAGGGCAAGTTGATATTGAAGCATTAAAAGAATTACTTGATTCGGATGTTGCTGCAATAATGATGACAAACCCAAATACATTGGGAATTTTTGAAGAAAAAGTGTTAGAAATTTCTAAACTTATGCATGACAACGGTTCTTTACTTTATTATGATGGAGCGAATTTCAATGCCATAATGGGCTGGACAAACCCTGCTTTGATGGGATTTGATGTTGTTCATTTGAATTTACACAAAACATTTGCAACACCTCACGGTGGTGGTGGTCCAGGTGCGGGACCTGTTTGTGTAGTTGAAAAACTGAAAGATTATTTACCATCTCCTGTTATAGAAAAACAAGGTGATAAATATATTAGAAATTATAAAATTGAGCATTCAATCGGAAAAGTTAGAAGCTTTTATGGTAACTTTGGTGTTCTTGTAAGAGCTTACGCATATATTCTTATGATGGGATATAACCTAAAGCTTGCAAGCGCTGATGCTGTATTGAACGCTAATTATATCAAAGAAAAATTAAAAGGTGTATACGAGTTACCATTTGACGAACCTTGTATGCACGAATTTGTTTTGTCCGGTGAAAAACAACACCATCAAGGAGTTTCAACTTTAGGCATTGCAAAACGTTTAATGGATTCAAATTGCCACCCTCCAACGGTTTATTTTCCGTTAATTGTACACGAAGCGATAATGATAGAACCTACAGAATCCGAAACAAAGGATGTTTTAGATAATTTTATTGCTACAATGTTAAAGATTGCACAAGAGATTGAAGAAAATCCGGAAGAAGTTCTAAAATCACCACAAACAACTCCTATCAAGAAGGTTGATGAAACACTTGCTGCAAGACACCCAGATTTGACTTGGAAATAAAATGTCATTGCGAGTGGGAGCGAAGCAATCTAGTCATCAGGTTAGTAGCAAGATAATTAATTGTGTGTAAAAAAGACGGCTTGCCACATCGCTGACATCCCTAGCTAAGACGTACCAGTTAGTCATGAATTGAAATCGATTAAAATCTTAATTGAACAAATCGTACAATCTTTCTCTGATTTCTTTTTCTGACAATTCTTCTGTAATCTTGTTCAAATCCATTGTCATTTGATAATATTCAGCCGCCATAGCTTTGTCACCAATAGCTTGGTAGGCACGTGCTAAATTAAAATATGCTAAGGTGTAATTTGGGTTAATGTTGATTGCATTTTTGAAATACTCAACAGATTCTTTTGGGTCGCCAATTCCATCAAGATATACAACACCAAGATTGTTTTGAGCTATTTCAAAATTTGGATTCAATTCAATAGATTTATGAAAAGCAACAATAGCTTCTTCCAAGTAGTCTTTTTCCCAAAGTGCTAAACCCGTTTTAGCGTAAGTTAGGTAATTTTCAGGCTCAGTAGAAATTGCATCGCAGTAAGTTTTAATTGCTTTATCTAAATCATTTTGAGCCATGTACAAATCTCCCAATGACAATTGAATATCAACGTTATTAGGGTCAAGCACCATGCCGGCATTAAAAGTAGCTTCTGCTGCTTCAAAGTTGTTCTTAACTTCTGCATAAATTGCACCAAGAGCATGACATACAATGGATGTCCATTCTGCATCCGGATTTAATTTGATTGCAAGTTGATAGTATTCAATTGCATCATCATAAAGTTCCGCTTTGATGTAAGCATAAGCTAGTGAATTGTTATAGTATGGATTTTCAGGATTTAATTCTTGTGCAAGTTTAAACGCACTTACAGCGTTAATTTTATCAGATTTGTTCAAGTATAAATGTCCAAGTTCATAGTAAATTTTGTCCATGTCAATTCCAAACTCTAATAACGAGTTGTAATAGTCAATGGTTTCATCAACTTGATCTGGAAAATATGTTTGATTGATAGTAGCAAGCTTAATCAATACTTCTCTGTCCGTTGGATTCAATTCATAAGCCTTTTTGTAACATTCCAAACTAGCTTCAATATCATTGCATTCCAAAGACAAATCACCCATTTTTTGATAGAACAAGTTTCCTTGAGCAGTCTTTTCCAATCCTTTAGAATAAGCTTCTAATGCAGATGGAAAAAGTTTCATTTTTTCAAAAGTTTCACCTAATGTCTTGTATGAAAATACAGAAAAATCATTAGCCAAAAATTTACAAAACATTTTTATAGAAGGGCAATCCCACATAATCATCATGCTGCCTGACAAGAAATAATATAAGAATTTCATGACGTCTTTTACTGATGAATTATGACTTTTAATTCTTGAAAATAATAATTTAGATAAAAATAATCTTGGACGTGCAGAATTTTTACCGGCATTGGATACTGCAAGCTGGAATTCTTTTTCTGCTTCATCAAAATTTCCATTCAGACATTGAAAATAGCCCGAATAAATGTGAGCATTTACATTTTTCGGTTCAAGAGAAATTGCCGTTTGACATTGTTCCAAAGCTCCTTCTACAGAGATTTGTCCCTTAACAAGCAATAAACTTGCAAGTCTATAATAAGATTCTGATATAGAAGGATTAACCTTTATCGCATCTATATAACATTCTATTGCTCTTTCTAAATCAGCATCCTGCTGTTTAATTAAATAGTTTTCATGAGCCGTACGAGCTTCTTCTAGCAATAGAACTGCCTTGTTTTCTATTATTGCTGATGGGGTATTTGTCATTATAATCTCCGAACCAAATTTCATGTCTATAATTAGACTTTCGGTAAATTATTTTTTTTCTTTAATTTTTTTTGATGTAAATCATCCATATGGGGTATCTATATTTTGAGGCATTTTCTTTTGCAATAGCTTAACGATTCTTTCGGCAACATTAAATCTTGCCCATTAACTTATCTTCGTTATAAGTTCCGTTTGCTTTCATGTTGGCAATAACTTCTTTTGGAATATAGACGTCATTAACATCAACTCTAAAGTATTTGTTAGCAAATGCTTTTGGATTAGCTTTTGCAACGGCTTTTATGTCTTCTGCGTCAGTGATTCCTAATCTGGTAAGTGTTGCCATAAATGTTTCGCCTTGCTTTGCTTGAGCTTTGTAGTTGCCGTTGGCAGTTATTTTGAAAGAGCCAATTTTATTTTGATTTTGGTCTACGGCAATTTTAAAACTTTCACCGTTATCGTAATTTTTTGTTTGTGTAAAACTGCCATCTTCATTATAGTCATTTTTATATTCATAAGTACCGCCAGCCCACTTATCAGAACCACCTAAGCATAAAATATTATTATTCCAAGTAGTAGAACTACCATCTTTATTAAAATCTGTAACAGTGCCATCACTATTTGCTTTAGAAGATTTTACTCCGGGAGTGTTTGATGTTATCATTTTTTCACCTTTGCCATCTGTGAATTTTTGCAATTCTCCGTCTTTATCATCTACGCCGGTTCCTGTATTGTCACGAAAGACATCAATATTGTTCTCTTTTGCATACTGAATAAAATTCAAAGCATTTTGGATACGAGCCATTACTCTTTGGGTAATTGATTGAGCAGAATTTGCATCACTATTATCATAAGATATATCGTCTTTAAAGAATCTTGCAATGCTTTAAGTCCATACATTTTTCAATTGGTCGGCAATACTTGCTTTTTGTTCACGAACAGTTACAACACCATCTTGGTTGGTATCGTATTCTGAACAGTGTTGGTTCGCTTCTTTAAATTGTTCGGCGGTCATACCTTCTGCAACAGTCCAAATGCTGCCGTTATTTTTTGCAGCTTGACACTCTTCATTATCAAGTGTATTGGCGGAATCACCAACTGTATTAGTATTTAATTTTGAGAATTCTGCGTTAAAATCAATGCCCATATTGTAGCCTTTCTTTTATTTGTTATTGTTTGTTTTTAATGGATTACTTTATTCCCTCCCCTCGCCCCCTGTAGGAGAGGGGTTGGGGGGTGAGGGGTATTTCCTCGTAATGACCGAGCGTTAAAACTTCCAGTGTGCTGTCATTGCAAGAGAACCTTTGGTTCTTGTGGCAATCTATAATTACTATTCAATTCCATCGCCTTCTTTTTCTCCGGCATTATCAGAAGTTTTTGGAGAGAAAATGTTTGAAAATTCATTGAAAGCAGAACGTACTTGATTCCAAGCATTGTTTACTGTTTTCGTTGTTTCAACATTGTTCTCTTGTTGAATTTGTTTCATATCATTAAGAGTTTCAAGTTGTGCTTTTATCGTTTTATATTCATTGATTTCTGCTTTTGTAGCAGTGTGGTTTAAAATTTTATCTCTTAAAACAGTTACTCTTTGGTTATAGTATGCTCTGTTTGATTCCTGTGGAATTCCGTTTAATAAGAAGCGGTTTTCTACTTGATTATTTGCATTAATTGGTGGCATATTAAGCTCCTTTCGTTAGATTATTTGTTATTTATGGATTACTTCGTCTCTGTCGTTCCTCGTAATGACATGGCGTCAGAATTTCAAGCGGGCTGTCATTGCGAGAAAAACTTTGTTTTTCGTGGCAATCCATAATCATTCGTCGATTACTATTTATTTTTATTCAAAACATCAACCAAAGCTTCAACAGAATTAATATATTGACCTTTGTACATAATACCTTTTTTCAAAGTATACAAACCATCTTTTTCGGTGAAGAATTTTTGAATATCTTGTTCTGATAAACCTTTTTCAGTCAACATATAGTGAGTTCTTGTTGTATCTGTGATTTGATTGGACGTATATTCAATCACTGTATATGTGCCATCAGGTTTAATGGTGTATTCTTTTGTCGGAAATTCAATGCTGTTACCATCTTGATCTATACCGTACTGATAATTATGAACTGTTAAAACAGTATTGTTGCCGTCTTTACCTAAACTTGTAGGTTTATCTGTATGATAAGCAATCTTGCCATCTCTACCTTCTTCTTTGCGGTAGTATTTGTCAATCAATTCATCAGGTAAACCTTTGTCTTGTAAAGCTTTACGAGAATTTGCACCTGAGTATTCTTTCAATTCTTCTAAAGTTGTAATATTAAAGTTTTCATAGCCGTTTTCACCTTTTCTTCTAAATGTAATATCAGATCTTAAGAAATATTGATTATTCTTTTTGTAGAAATATTTATCAATGTCAGATTGAGTGAAACCTTGAGCCAAAAGTTCGTTTGCAGAACCTGCAACCGCTTTTGCGTCGTCTGATTCTCCAATATTAATAATTTCACTTGTTTCAATTGTGTATGTACCATCTTCTTTAACCAAAATTTCAGTAATTGTGTCATCTTCTTTGTTTTGAATTCTGATTAATTTGTTTTTGCCTTGCTCAGTAACAGTGTAATTACCTTCGACTTTTAATTTGTAGCTAAAGCTACCATCAGCACCTGTACGTTTCAATTCGAAGAATTTGTCAATGATATCATCAGGCATGCCTTGGTTTCTAAGAGCGACTCTGCTATCTGCGCCAATGTATTTAGCAAGTTCTTCAACTGTTTTGAAATCTCTAGCTGAATTTGCATAATCACCGGTTAATATCATCCTATTTGTTTTGCGTGAATAAGTACCGTCTGCTTCTAATGTAAACCATTCATTGATTTGCTTTTCTGTAAAGCCTTTATCTAATAATTCTTGTTTTGCCACGGTATTCATTGAAGGTTCTTTTTTTATACCTACTATACTTTCTGTATAGCTACCATCAGGTTTAACTGTAATTGTAACCTTTGAATTATCTTTAGTGAATTCAATAGTTTTGTTTCCGCTATCATCAGTTGTTATTGTATAATTTGGTCTTATTGATATTGTGCCTATTGATACATTATTCTTTTCAGGTTTCATTGCATAAGTTTGTTTACCCGTCAAGAAATCTGTTGTTTTTTCAAAATACTTATCAAGCATTTCTTCAGGCCAACCTTCGTTCAATAGCTCTAAACGTTTATTAGCACCGCAGAAATCTTTCAATTGGTCGATTGATGTAATTTCAACTTCGGTTTTATTTTTCTTTAAACGATCATAGTAAGAGAATTTAATACCTGATTTTAATTCATATTTACCATCTTCTGTTTGGTTAAAATATTCATCAATATCAGCCTGAGTAAACCCTTGCGCTAATAATTCCGCAACTCCGTTATCAGTAGGTGTATCAGGAATAACAGGATCCGGAGTAACTGGTTCATTAGGTACAGTTTCATTGATTTTGTTTGCAACAGCGGTTGCAATTTCTTCTAACTTTGTTACATCCAAGTCTTGTGTATGTAAATATTGATGGAAATTTGTATTTTCATCACCGGTTATAAGTTTATTAAACTCTTTTCTTACAACATCTGCTTGGTTATCAGCAACCATTGTATGTAAATATCTTTCAACATCACTTTCTATTTGAGAAATTAATTTAGTTTTATGTTCTGTGTCTGAATCAACAGTCGGAGTAGTTGGAGTAGCAGGTTCTGTTGTGTCTTCAACTTTATCCAATTTGTTATATGCAATTCTGCCGATACCTAATTTTGAGAATTCTTCCCATGACATTGTAATTTTTTCTGTTGAATCCCAAGGATTAACAAATGCAATAGTATCTTGCGTCATACCAACTACAGCGAAAGCATGACCGCAAAGTTCACCTTTTTCTACACTTTGGCTGTAATATTTCCAAATAAAGTTGTTACCGTCAACATCTTTTGCAGTTTTTTCAGTGTCATTTGCAAATACATACAAACCAAATGTCATAGCGCAAGGTTGATTTTCATAAGCTTCTTGAAGTTTTGCCATAACTTCTTCTTGGGACAAACCATCTACCAAACCATTCAAGGCACTTTGATTGTATTCTTGCATAATAGGAACAAATGTTTTGTTATACCAATTTATGTATTCGCGACTAAAGTTGGTTTTATCATCATTAAACATTGCATCAAGACTTATAGAAGAAGGTCTTGGGTATTCGCCTTGATATCTTGTCATACTGCTAGGAACAGCAACCCATTCGGCTACATCAGCTTTGTCATAAGGATTTTCTAATTTATCCATAGTGCATAAATCTTCTGCTTTGTTACTTGACAGCCATTCTACCAAGTCATTACCGAACCCGCCTTGAGTGATATATTTGTCGTCACCTTTGCCTTCTTCATTGTAACCATAGGTTTCTTTTAATTCAGGGTGTTGTTCGAACAATTTTTCAACCGCCAATTCGAAAACAAGCATATCATTGTCACCGTTAGAAAATGCATCGTTTTTGATATCATCTGTATCGTGTTTTTTAATTTCAGCGGCTGTAACTCTTATTGAATAACCTAAACCTTTAAAATTAACAATTACATCACCGTTCTTTTGAATTTCTAATGAAGATTTGATTAAAGCTTTACCTTCTGCTGTTGCTGTTAATGATAAAATACCTGTTAAAACCCAACAATCTCCGGTTCCACCTTGCTTGACAGATTCGTCGATTTCACCGTTTACACCGTTTGCGGCTGGTTCATCTTGAACAGGAGTTAAACCTTTTCGAACTAATTTTCCCAATTCGTTTAGTGAAAGGCTTCCTTTTCCTTTGTATTGAAAACCAATATTTCCATCTTCGTTTTCATGAACAACAACTCGACCTTCAGGAAGTTCATAACTACCACTTGGAACAGGCGTTGTGCGAGAAGTTGAAATCATAACCATATTTTGCATTGCCAAAACATCTGATATAGATGCTGTAATTTCTTTGGCTTCTGGTGCTACAACTTGAAGGTTTTCTTCTGCTTCCAGTTCTTGTGATTCAGGTTTGTTTTTTTTGTTGCCATTAGAGTTTAGTAAAATTCTTTTCAATTCACTTTGTGTTCTTAAATCAATACTCATTTTTTACTCCTTATTTATTCTAACTAATATCTTATGTTTAGTATTACGGCATTTTTCAGAAAAACTTTAGGATTTTTGAAGAAAGTTTTACAATTCGTTACATTATATTACATTCCTTATGGTTATAGCTTTGTAGCTATTATTTTTATTTATTGTGTATGTAATTGTATTGCATATATTCAAACATATGACATAGTAAATTTGGTTATTAAAGTTTAATCTTTTTATATGGATACAATTGCTGAAAAATGCTTACAGACAACACGTCACATTGCGGACAAAATATTACAGCTCAGACGCAACTGCAAGCTAACTCAAGAAGAGTTTGCAGAAAAAGTCGGGCTTGATAGAAGAACCATAGCAAGAGCCGAAGACGGCAAGCACAGACCATCTCCGGACACTTTAGAGATGATTGCGCTTACATTTTGCATTCCAATCAGTTATTTTTACGACAATTCCACATACAAAAAAGACATAAGCAAGACCGCTCTTATTTATGAAATAAATGCTAATCTTAACGTTATGTCTAAAACTAATTTAAAAAAAGTATTGAGTTTTATTGATATTATTGATGGATAGTTAACAATTAATATTAACCGTTCAAGCTGTAGTTGAAGTCTTCTTGAATATTGCTTGAAAGCATTGATTTGATTGATTCCATATATGCATTAACTTCTTCTAATTCAGCACTATTAGTTGTAATTTGAGTATCGATGTTTGTTTCCCAAGCTGTTAATTGGTCAAATTCATCTTGATATTTTGCTGTTAATTTATCAAGCTCAGCTTCAAAATCAGGCATTTCTGTATAATCAGTATATTTTTCCTGTAAAGCTGCATCAGCATTAAACTGGTCTTTATATTTATTTCTTAAAGCTCTTGTTTCAGCAGACTTTAAAGATTGAACATCTGCTTGAGAGTATGTACCCAATGATTTTTGTGATTGAAGTTGGGTAATCTCAAGGTTAAGTTGGTTACGTCTTAACTTATAGCTTAATAATGTTTCATGTAAATTAGCGATTGCCATCTTTGTTCACCATCTTTTTAAGTCTTACATATATATAAAGTATTTACAAAAGATGTGATTTCAACGGTTAAAATATTTGTTACAAAAGTTAACATTTACAGTTTCTATTATAAAAACTAATCTTCTTGTTCGTCTTTCTTAGCGTCTGCAGACTCTTCTTGAGCGTTTTCTGTTTGTTGTGTTGTTTCTGTTTCTTGCGCAGCTTGTTGTTGTGTTGCAGCCGCTGCACTTGCTTTCAAAGAACTCCACTCTTGCGCAGTATTTGTTTTATTAATAGTTTCTAGCCCTTGTTCTAATTGAGCTTTTTGAGTTTCTAAACCATTTATAGCTTCTTCCAACTGTTCAGGAGTCATTTCCACTAAATCTGTTGAAAAGAATGGTACTGAAAATTCTCTATCCCATTGAGCCATTGACAAAAGAGGAGTTGCCGCAGGATTAACGATTGCTTTCTTTACGCCGCCAAACAGAAGTCCATAAGATGCATTACTTCCGCCAATATTCAAGACGTATTCATTTTTGCCCCATGTAGAAGGTTTTAGTTTACTTTTGAATTTAATAGAATTACATACCGCCAATTCATTTTCCAATGTAGCTTTCTTATTCTTCAAACCATTAAGAGCATTTTGCAAATTACGAATTTTTCTAGCACTTGTTGCACTTTGTAATTTTGTTTCTACATCTGCAATTCTAGTACCAACATCGGTTAATTGTGTATTAATATTTTCAATACCGGTTTTTAAATCCTTAGATGTTTTATATTTTGCTCTGATTGTTGATTGAGTATATTCATTAAGTTCAGTTGTGTGACCATCCGGCTTGCTTGCCATTTTTCTCATAATACATTCTTTTGTATCTAAAAGTTGTTTTAAATCTTTTTTATAGCTTTTTTGAATTGCTTTCATTTCTGATTCAAATGCTTCGAATCTTTTTTTAGAAACAGCTTGACCATTGATTTCGTATCCATGATTTTGTTGTGTATAATTTGTCAATGTTTCTTGATTTTTTGTTGCAGAATTTGTTGTTTTTAAGTTATCAAATTCAACTTTAGTTTTGATATTTTGTAAGTTGTGTAACTCGTTCAAGTTACCTTCTAACATTGATTTTTGTTCTTCTAAAAGAACTTTCTTTGCAGGGTTCGTTTCAGTTGCGATTTTAGAATTAATATCAGCCAACTTATTATTTAAACCAGTTTCCATATTATTGTATTTGTCATTGTATTTTGTTTCGTAGTTTGTAGCAGTGAATGCTGATGTAGCTTTGTTACCGAAAGTTTTAAAGAAGCCTGCACTTTTTACGGCAGCATAATCTGTTTTTACAGCTTGTGTTGTTGCTTTTAGAGGATTTATAGTAACATTTTTAACTTCTTGACCAAGCTTAGAAAGAATACTTTGTCTAGTAGTTGTTGCGCTTGCAGTACTTGCAGTTTTTCCAAGGCCTCTTAAGCCGATAGCTGAAGTTATACCAATCGCTGCGCCGGCACAAATATCTTGTCTTGCTTGTTCTTCTTCTTGTTCAGTTTTTGCGTCATTAAGTTTTTGAACACCTTTAGCAACACCGACAACACCACTGCCAACTCCGTATGCTAAAAGTCCATAACCTATTGCCGGACCTACAACGGGAATGAATGTTGCACCAACAGCTAATGCTGTAACAGCTGCGTTCTTCAAGGCTTTTTCAGGATGCCATTTGCCATCTTTATCAAAACCTATTAAACTTTTACCCATGTTTAATAGCGCAGAGCCGGCACTGCTAACCCAATTTGCTGCTTTTTTAAAGAACCCTTTTTCTTTTTTCTCAGTTGATTTGATTGTTCCGTCTTCATTAAGTTCTGTTTCTTGCATCAAAGATGCATCTACAACTTTAGAGCTATTATCTTTTGCTTTCCTTAAAGCATCGATTTTTTTGTTTGTATCATCTAATAGAGCTTGAGTTTTTACGATTTCATTAGATTTTTCTTCCAAAAATGTTGCGGTTTTTGCACTATCTTCACCAGATGCTGATGAACAAGCACCCTTCATTTTCTTTTCGTACCAAGCATCATAATCACTGTCGCCGCTTGATGTTTTAGAAGAAGATGACGTTGTGGAAGTGTTACCACTCCATATATTATTAAAATTAAAACCGTTAAAACCGCCTAAATTACCAAAATTATTATTAAACATTGGTTGAAAACTGTTCCAATTTTGGTTTTGGAATTGCCAATTGTTATTAAAATCAAAGTTAAAATTTGGAGTAAACGTCATTGATTTGTCCCTGATTAATATCCCTTACTTATATAAAGATATTTCTTTTTAAATAATTGCCAAATTTTAACAAAATGTTACAAATAAATTAGCTTTATTCATGTTTGTTTCAGCTTGTTTGATATACAATAGACATATGAAGTGTGGATTTGTAACAATTTTAGGTCGCCCTAATGTTGGAAAATCAACTCTTTTGAATCAGATTTTGGGACAAAAGATTGTTATAACAACTGATAAGGCGCAAACTACAAGAAAAAGAATCAAAGGGATTTTGACTGACGAAAACGGTCAGATAATTTTTATTGATACTCCCGGGGTTCATCGTCCATTGAATAAGCTTGGCGAGTTTCTTTTGGACGAAGCGAAAGTTGCAGTACCGGATGCGGATTTGGTATTATTTCTTGTTGATGGAAGTGAGCCTGCAGGAAAAGGTGACAAGTGGATTGTAGAAAACATTCTTAAAGAATGCAAAATCCCTGTAATTCTTGTCATGAATAAGGTTGATAAAATTAAAAATCAACAAAAAATTGAAGAAAATCTTATGTCGTATAAAATGCTTTTTGAAGAAAATATTCCGATAATAAGAATTTCTGCAAAAACCGGTCGTAACAAAGATACATTATTAACTAATATCTTAAAAAAACTTCCGGAAGGTGATTTATTGTATCCGGAAGATGTTGTGACAGAAGAGAGCATGCGTTCTGTTACAGAAGAAGTTATTAGAGAGAAAGTTCTTTTAAATACACAGGATGAAATTCCGCACTCTGTTGCAATAAAGGTTGATAAATACCAAGAAAGTGATGACATTGATAGAATTTATGCAACAATTTATTGCGAACATAAGAGCCAAAAAGGAATTCTAATTGGCAAAGGCGGGGCTTTATTAAAAAAAATAGGAACAGAAGCAAGGTTGGAATTAGAACATATTGTAGAAAAGAAAGTTTTTCTGGGCTTGGAAGTTAAAGTAGAAAAAGATTGGCGTAAAAAAGATAATATTCTTAAAAATTTCGGATATAAATCGGAAGGAGAATAGCAAAAAATATTTTTACGGGTTTTAAATTATATAAAGAGTGTGTGTAAAACAGGAGAAGGTATTATGAGAGTTCAGTCAATAGGACAGGAATTAAGAACAAATAGACAAAACAACAACAGGACAAATTACCAAAACAATCCGACATTCAAAAGGGATTGGTCAGAACACATTAGTTGGGGTGCGAACTATGTAAAAGATAAAGGCATGACTAATTTTAAGCTGTTTTCATTTCCGGATGCAAAAGCAGTTTTTGTAGAAGTGGCTAAAAACATATCTGAAGGCATGGGCGGTATCAAAGAAAGAGTTGTTCAAGTTATAGCTACCGCAGGCGCTGCCTTAACTATAAATAATATTGAGTCAAAAGATGACAAATCTAAAGTTTATCCTATGCAACACGAAGGTAATGGAGTTTATGTAGCGAATGGTATCAAGGCAGAACCGGATGACAAATACCGTTACGTTGTTGTAGATAAAAACAATAATGTTAACTTAGTAAAAGATCCTTATGCTAAAAAGCAGGAAGATATCAATGGTTGGAGTTCTATTTATGATACCAATAATTATAAGTGGAAAAATACAGATTGGTTGGAAGGGAAAGACCCTAGAAGAATCGTTAGAAAACCTAATGAACCGCTAAGAGGCTTGGACAGATTGATTATTGATGAGGTTAATATTCCAACAGTAACTCAAGAGGGTACATTTGAAGCGGCAAAGAAAAGAGTTGACGTTATTGCACAAAGAGGAGTTGCAACTGCAATTGAACTGTTACCTGTAGAAAACACATTTTCTAAGCAATGGGGATATGATGGTGTTGACAAATTTGCTGTAAATGAAAAACTTGGCGGTGCAAAGCAATTAAAAGAATTTATTGATTATGCACACGGCAAAGGTTTAAACGTAATAATGGATATGGTTCCAAACCACATGGGACCGGATGGTGATTATTTAGCTCAAACCGGACCTTATGAAAGAGGTTCTGGACAGTTTGGCGGCGAATTTAACTATGAAGGCGCAAATAACAGATACGTAAGAGATTGGATGGCAAATGCCGCTTTATGGTGGGCAAATGAATTTAAAGTCGATGGGTTAAGATTAGATATGACAAAACTCTGCGGTTCAGATTATTTGTTGAAACAAATCGTAACAGAAGTTAATAAACATAACCCACAAGTGTTTACTATAGCAGAAGATGGACGTGAGAATAAAGAATCTGTTACTAGATATGAGAATGGAAGTATTAACCATAAAGATGAATTAGATTTTATTGATACACAAGTAAAATTTATTTCAGAAAGAGGTTGGCATTCAACTCCAGGGAACATTGGTTTTGATAGTGAATGGGATTTCAGATTTATGCATGCTGTTAAAGATGCCGTTTTAGCATCCGGTGCAAACTTATTGGATAATTTGGATGGTCGTATAAGAGATTCTCTACATAGAGTTAAATATGTAATGAGCCATGATGAAATTGGTAATGAAGACGGTACAAGACTTATCCCTAAAGTTTTAGTCAGACATCTAAATTTGTTTATGAAAGCAAATGGTAATTCTGATGCAGAAAAAGGTCAAAGAGCTGCACATGCCGGTCAAAAATTAGCTGAACTTGTCGTTTCTGAAGAATTTAAAAATATGTCAGATGCTGAATTAACCGCAAAAGAACAAGAAATCGGATTAAATACATTTATTTCAAAACCTGAACTAGTGGATGCTTTTAAAACAGCAATAGCTAAACAAAAGTTAGCACTGGGTACTGTTATGACAATACCAGGACCAAAAATGTATTTTCAAGGAGATGAATCAGCTGACTTATCTTATTTTAAATTTTTCAGAGAATTTTCCGGAGAAAAAACAGAAAGAGCAAAGTCTGATAATTTAAAAAACAGTATTATCGCTCAAAAAGGATATGACACTTTAGAATCTGTTGCCAGACCGGATTCTGTATTAGGAAGAGTTGTTCCAAACGGTATGTTTAAAAATATTACCAGACAAATGGAAAATTTCACCTCCGATTTAAAAACATTGTTAAAGGAAATTCCAGCTCTAAGAACCGGTGATATCGTGAGCACATACAAAGATAATAATCACAATGTTCATATTCATCAATTAAAGAAAGACAATGACGAAATTTTGATTATTAAGAATTTTGGTCAAGGATTTCATGATAAAAATTATGAATACTTTGGATTCCCGCAAAATAGTCAATGGGCAGAAATTTTTAACAGTGATAATGCAAAATATGGTGGTTCAGGATATTCAAATGCAGGTAGACAAGATATAAACAACTTCAACCAAAGATTATCACTTGCACCAAATAGCTTTATTATATTGAGAAAAGCTGACTAAAAGAATAAAATTTAAGTAAAATGCCTGCAATTTGTATATAAATTGCAGGCATTTACAATTTATTCATTTATGTTAGCATGTAAATATTAAAGGGAAATTTTGATATGACATTAATTAGCAAGAAACTTCATCATCATACTCATACAAACCCGAAAGGGCAAGGGGTTTTGTGAGTTCGTTAGCACTCCTTTGAATTTATTTAGTACTTCTAATTAGATTCTTTATTTACCCCCCTTTCGGGATATTAATAGAGAGAATAAGAGTACGATAATAAAGGAGAAAATTTTAAAATGTCATTAGTTAATATAATATCAGCAGTAGGCAATAATTCGAGTGTTTACCCTCTTATAGTTCGTGATTGCGGTATAGAGGTTCCTTCTAAAGTTGCGATGACTTATAATCAGAATTTAAAAGAGTCAAAGCAGATGGCAAACAATGCAACTAGAGAACGACTTATTGATGAATATGGGACGTCTATAGTTTGGCTCGGTGGAATTCCTGTAATGAATTCTATTTGTGATTGGGGTATAAGAAAAATGGGGTACGATCCTAAAGTAAATACAGCACTTATGAAAGAAGCTTCTAAACAAGGTTTAAAATATAATATTGATAAATTTAAAAATATAGCACCGGATGAAGTAAAAGGTATGGAAAAGGTATTAAAGAATCCTAAAACGTACGAAAAACTTCAAGCCGGTAAATTTGTGTTATCTACTGCAATACCAATTGCTATAATGGGATATTTTTTACCAAAATTTAATTTCGCATTAACTGATAAACTAAAAAAGAAACAAGAAGCTCTTAATCCTATTATGCAAAAAACTTGGGATGCCGAAAAACGTTATGAAATGTATCCTGAACAAGGGACTGTTAATAAGCCCGTATTTAAAGGTGTAATTTCCTCATTAGCTAACATGTCAACTGTTAACAAAATGGCTATAACTGATGGAGGACTTACCGTCGGTCGTGTTGGAACAGCAAGAAACAAATACGAAAAATTGGAAAACGGATTTAAGATGTCCATGATGATGTTTCTTAATTTTGTTGCTCCACTGTGGATAGCAAAAGGTTTGGATAATTTGTCAGGTAAAGTATTTAACACGAATGTAAATCTTGACCCTAATTTACTTAATGACAAAAATTTTGTTAATGATATAAAAGAAGGTAAAATCAAATTACCTGAAAAAGATTTTATAGATTATCTTGATAAAAATCCTAATTCTAAAGTATCAAAGCTTTGTTCAAAATATTGTGACGTTAAATTCCTAAAAAATGGTTCTCGTGATCCTAGAGAGTTTGTGGATGAACAAAAGATTGCAAGCTTCATTAAAGAACTTAAGAATTTTTCTGCGGAAGCAAAAAAATCCGGTAATGTTAATAAATACGCTAAAAAAGCTTTGTACGTAAAATCGGCAAACATATTGGCTAATGTAGGAATCAGTAGCTTTTTATTAGCAGTAGCATTACCAAAATTAACATTTATACTAAGAAAGAAAGTAACAGGTTCCGATGCTGACCCTGGGTTGGTATAATGCACTTAAAAATTGAAAAAAACTAAGATTCGGCAGATTTCTTTGCTTTCTTCTTGCAATCAGGTTTTAATTCAACTTCGCCATTAGTAATATTACGTCCTATAGACTTTTCTAATGTTGCTTTTGCTGCATTATAATCATACAAAGTCTGGTAGTAAACTAACATCGCATTCTGGTACTGAACTTGTGCATCTTTTAGCTCAATTGGATTACCAACACCAACATGATATCTGCCATATGATAATTCATAATTTTCTTTTGCCTGCTTAAGTCCGAGAAATGCTACAGGGATTTTGTTTTTCTTTTCCGTTAATGAATAATAAGACTCTTGAATTTCATAATAAATATTATTTTTAGTATTAATAGCATTCGCTTGTTCTTTTGAATATAAAGCTTTTGCTTCTCTTATTTCATTTTTTATCAACATACCGTTAATCGTAGGAAAACTGATATATCCGCCATAATTGTAACCATAATTACTAGTAGGATGCATACCACCAATCTGATATTGACCTTCGACCGTAATTTGTGGAAAATATGATTTTTTCACTAATTTTACGTTCTGACGAGCTTCTTCAACCTTAACTTCTGCTAATTGAAATTCCGGTCTTGATTCTTGCGCCGTTTTGACCGCTTTATCGAGAGTTATATCACAGCTATCATATCTTAAGCTTTCGTTAATCTTATACTTATTAGAATATGGTAAACCCATCGTATTATTCAATTTTGCCATCGCAATGTCAACAGCATTTTCTGCCTGAATCAAATTAAGTTTTGCATTGCTTAAATTAACTTCTGCTATCGTAACATCAACTTTTGGTTTAGTTCCCACTTTATAAAAAGCTTTTGCTTGGTCATAAAAAGCTGCATACTTTGCAACCATATCTTCTGCGACTTTTTTGGCTTCCATGGAATATTGAAGATTATAATAAGCTTTTTTAACTTCGCAAATAACGTCATTAACAGTTCCGGTTAATGTGATTTTATACCCTTGATTATCTAATTTTCTTATTGTCACTTGGTTTTGTGTCACACCGAAGTCATAAAGCATTTGAGATGCACTAATTTGTCCTAAGACCCAGTAATTAAATACCAAGTTACGACCCAATGCATCAGACAACTGTAATTGCTTAATTTTGGTATATCCGGTTTGCCATCCGAATTGTGGGAAATAAGCAGACCATGCCTGTCTTATTCTGGCATCAGAAGCAAACACATCTTGCATCGCAGCTTGAATTCTCGGATTATTACCAAGTGCATATCGTAAACATTCTTCTAAGGTAATATCAGGAGTATTTTCAACTCCTCCCTGAATCATAGTCGGTTCTTCCGTTATATTTTTAGGTTCAACATCCTTGCTATCAGGGTATTCTTCTTTTTTTATTTCATTTCCCAAACCGTTATCCTTATGCCAAAAAGCTGCCTGACAAGAGGTTTGGAACGCTAATATACTAATTATTAATACTATAAAAAGTTTTTTCATTGCTTTTTATTCCTTAAACTATGTATAAATTCGGCAGATTTCTCTTTCATAACATTTGTCATAACATAAAATGCCGGAACAAGAATACTACCTAAAAACGCAACCGCCATCATACCGCCAAATACTGAAACACCAATAGAGTGGCGGCTACCGGCTCCGGCTCCTTTTGCAAAAACAAGCGGTAATAAGCCTAAAATGAACGCAATATTTGTCATCATAACAGCTCTAAAACGTAGTTTTGCAGCTTGCATTGCTGCATCTATATAATGTAATCCCTCTTTTTCAACAGCATCTTTTGCAAACTCTACAATCAAAATTGCTTGCTTTGTACTCAAACCGATTAGCATAACCAAACCAACCTGAGCATAAATATCAAGGGACAAACCTGACACAAATTGGAAGAACAAAGCGCCCAATAAAGCGATTGGTGAAATCAACAATACCGCAACCGGAAGTGTCCAACTTTCATATAATGCTACCAAGAACAAGTAGACAAAAGTCAATGCCATTGCCAGAATTGGACCAATTTGGCCGGCAGATTTTTGTTCTTGAAGAGAAGTACCCGACCAAGCGTAGTCCATATCTTTTGGTAAATTTTTATCAGAAATTTCAGACATAACCTTCATAGCTTCGCCTGAACTTACACCATTTGCCGGACTGCCATTTATTGTAATTGCCGGATACATATTGAATCTTGATAGCATATATGGTCCAACGATATTTTCTGTAGTGATGACAGAAGAAATAGGCAGCATTTTGCCGTAATTATTTTTAACATAAATTTTACTTATATCGCCTAATGTTTCACGATATGGAGCATCCGCCTGCATGAAAACACGATAAACTCTACCAAATTTATTGAAATCATTTACATAAGTTGCACCAAATTGAGCCGCTAAAGTACTATAAATTTCTGAAATAGAAACACCCTGTGCAAGAGCTTTTTCTTCTTCAATTTTCACCACGACCTGCGGAAGCGAAGATGTGTATGAAGTATACAAACTTGAAAAAGCAGAATCTTGTCTTGCAATTCTCAACAAGGATTGAACTTCATCAAACAATTCATCAGCAGTTCTATCACCTTTATCAAGAAGTTGATATTCAAAACCACCATACATACCCATGCCGGAAATAGCAGGCGGCTGTGAAACAAAAGATGTAGCTTCCGGATATTTAGAAGTAATCGCATTTGCTTGCGATGTTATATTTTTTATTGATAATTTAGCATTTTTTCTCTTTGACCAAGGCTCTAATTTCAAAATCATGAAAGCAGAATTTTCACCCTTCATACCATTAATTTGCATTACTGAAACAACCCCTGGGATATCCGCAAACTCTCTTGCCATTTTATGAACAACATTTGAAGTTCTTGTTAATGTTGCACCGTCTTGCAGTTGAACCATTACAAACAAAGCACCTCTGTCTTCATCCGGCAAAAAACCTGTCGGACAGATTTTAAACATAAGAAGAATAAATATCACAACACCTAACAAAACTCTCAATGTTTTTTTAGGGGAATCAACAAAATATCTAACTATATCCAAATATTTATCTCTTACACCATTAAACCAGTTTTCAAATTTCTGGATAAATTCAAAATCGGTCTTTTCTTCACCTGATTTCAATATCAAAGAGCAGAGTGCCGGAGAAAGGGTTAATGCCACTACTGTTGACAAACCGATTGAAGTTGCAATACAAACTGCAAATTGTCTATACATTTGTCCTGTAATCCCTGTCATAAATGATACCGGAACAAATACTGCCATCAGAACTAAAGAAGTTGCAACAACTGCACCAAAAACTTCTTGCATGGTAATTTCAGTAGCTTCTTTGGGTGATTTTCCTTCCTGAATATGCCTTTGAGTATTTTCCAAAACTACTATAGCATCATCTACTACCAGTCCGACGGCAAGCACTAAACCAAATAATATTAATAAATTTATGGAAAATCCCATCATTGCCATAAATATAAATACACCTATTAATGAAACAGGAATTGCACAGAAAGGAATGAAAGCTGCTCTTGCGGTACCCAAGAACATATATGTTACCGCACTAACCAAAGCTATGGCAAGTACGATTGCACTGATTACTTCGTGAATAGATTCTCGTACAAATTCTGTCGTATCGTAGTGAGTTGAATAGTCCATATCATTTGGGAATTTCTTACTCAAAATTTTCATCTTTTTCTGGATTTGGTTAACCAAATCAATCGTATTAGCTTCCGGTAGTTGTGATATAGAAATAATCGCAACATCATTATCTCCCACTGACACAGTTGATGAATAATTTTCAGCACCTAATTCTACACGAGCAACGTCTTTGATTTTTACATTTGAACCATCTCTATTTGATTTAACAATAATATTCTCAAATTCTTCAACAGTTTTTAAACGTCCTTTTGTTCTCAGTGTAAACTTCATTACCTGTGGATTTTCCATCGGTTCAACACCAATGTTACCGGCAGGAGATTGTGTGTTTTGAGAAGTTATTGCAGCATTAATATCACTTGCTGAAACTCCAAGACTCGCCATTCTATCCGGTTTAAGCCAAACACGCATTGAATAATCACCGGCACCAAAAATTTGTACTTGACCACAACCTTTTGTACGTGCCAATTCGTCTTTTAGATACAAAGTCGCATAATTAGCTAAGAATAGTGAATTATATGTTTTATTTGGTGACGTCAACGCTAAATAAAGACATCCGGCACCACCTGTTGATTTTTTTACTGTCAATCCATACCGTTTAACTTCTTCCGGCAGACGAGGTTGTACTAATTGTAATTGGTTCTGAACATTAACCAATGCCATATCAGGATCTGCACCTACGTTAAAATATATTGTAAGTTGATAAGAACCATTTTTTGATTCAGATGACATGTAAAGCATGTCTTCTATACCGTTTAATTGCAACTCTACCGGAGCTGCAATAGTTGATGCAATTACGTCTGAACTCGCACCACTGTATGTAGCGTTTACAATAACCTGCGGAGGAGTAATTGACGGATATTCTTCCAGTGGAAGAGTTGTTAACGAAATTAAGCCCGCAAGTATAATTGCAAGTGAGATTACTATTGCAAATTTTGGACGTTTTATGAATAAATTACCTGCCATTTATATATCCCTATTTATTATATTTATCAATTATTTTTTAAAAATTCTATCAAATTTTTTGCCAATTTTATTAACAAGACTCTCGTTTTTAGGAGCTTCTTTAGTTTGTTCTACAGTTGCGACAATTCTTACAGGATTTCCAGGGATAACTTTTTGCAATCCTCCTGTAATAATTCTATCTCCTTTTTGAACTCCTGATGTTACAATCCACTTGCCATCAATTTCACCCATCGTTTTTATGTAAGACATCTTAGGTTTGTTGTCTTTGTCTAAGATATAAACATAGCGTCCTTCTTGGTTTTCCATAGTTGCTATTTGCGGAACTACAGGAACGGAATCTTTTGATTTTGAATACAAAATAACTCTACCAAAATCACCTTGAATCAAAGAATCATCAGGATTCGGGAATGTTGCTCTCATTGTTATAGTACCTGTTGTTTCATCAATTTTGTTATCATGGAAATTTTGAACTCCTTTAAACTTATATTTTTCACCAGAGCTGAATATGAATTCCACATCACGATTAATATTTGCAGATTTATCTATCCTTACAAGCTCTGCATAATCTTTTGATTCAAGCGGAAATGTTACATACATTGGTTCGTAACTGTTAATCGTAGTTAAAGCACCGCTGTTCATTGAAACATAGTTACCAACCGTTACAGAAATTATACCAACACGTCCGTTCACTGGTGATTTAACTTTTGTGTAACCTAAATTTCTTTGAGCATCTCTATAAGCACTCTTTGCGTTCTCCATCTGCGCTCTATAAGCATCCCTTTGAGAAAGTATACTATCGTAGTCTGACCTTGCAACATAATCTTGTTTTACAAGTTCTTGATATCTTGCAAGTTGTTTTTGATAATAAGCATACTGCGCTTGTGCGTTATCCAAACTTGCCTTTGCTTTAGTCGCCGCAAATTGATATTCTTGAGGCTCAATTTCAAACAAAAGTTGACCTGCTTTTACATAATCACCTTCATTAAAATAACTTTTTGTCAAATATCCGCTTATACGAGCTAGAACATCTACTCTATATTTTGCTACAACACGTGCTGTTGCTGTAAATTGACGCTGCACCATTTCTTCTCCGACTTCACCTACTGTTACAGCTGGTGTACCTGCCATAGCACGCATTTTTGCAGTCTTGATTTTATCCATATTTGAAAGTATCATTCTTCCCAAAATTAACACAAGAACGACTATTACAATTAGTATAATTTTATTTCTCATAAGCTCTTTAATATCTCCAAATCAACGTCTAAACCTGATTTATATCCCATTTTTATTTCTAATTTTAAACATAATGTTAACAAAAATAAAATTGCTAATCAACAATCCGACTGGGGAATGTTTCGATATGTAAATATTTGCAGGGGCTTATATTTAAGATAGAATTTAATTATGAAACTTAGTATTATAACACTTACTTTGAACAAACTTGATTATACAAAAAAGTTTATCAAAAGCTTGTTTGAATATACAAAAGATTTTGAATTAATCATTGTCGATAATGGTTCGACTGATGGTACCGTTGAATACTTGGAAACCTTAGACAATATTAAATTAATTAAAAACTATGAAAACAAAGGTTTTTCTGCTGGTAACAATCAAGGTATTGCAATAGCAGAAGGCGAATACATAGGTTTTTTGAATAATGACATTTTGCTGTATCCAAATTGGTTTGAAGAATGCGAAAAAGTTTTTTACAAGGAAAACGCCGCTTTTGTTTCTCCAAGACACGTAAATCCTCACTATGATATTACAGATGAAAACAATTATATAAATTATTTCAAAAATTTTCACTACAAACACGACTACGAAAAAAGTTTTGACGAATGCGTTTTTTCTTGTGTTATCACAAAAAAATGCGTACTTGATAAAATTGGCAATTTTGATGAAAAATTTTATCCTGCATTTTTTGAAGATAATGATATTAAATACAGAGCAATAGAAGCCGGATACGATGTTTTTGTAAACCACAAAGTCTGTTTCTTTCACTTTGGCTCCATTACATCAACTAGCCATGCCGGTAATTTTGAGCAAAATAGGACATACTATTATACAAAACATCGTTTTGCAGAATATTTATCAATCAGCGGTGGTGAGAAATTAGAACTACAAAGGATGACCAAGCAATTTAAGGTCTTTCCGTTAAAAAATATATATAATATGTATTTGCTAACTTTAAAAATAAAAAACAGATTTAGAAAATTACTTGGAGTAAAGTAACTTTGAAACTTTTGTTCGACTGTACAGAATTGTCATATTTCAACGAAAAAAGCGGTCATAGAGCCGGTGTATTTTTTGTAGCATTGAATTTTTTTAAAGAATTAAAAAAAAGAAATGTTGATATAACATTCCATTGCGATTTCAAAAGATATTACACAATGAAAACTATATCAGAATTTTCTGATATTCCGCTTTTGGAAGAGCATTCAAAACTAAACAAATTTGTAAGCTGGTTAGTTTATAAAACTGATAATATGCCTAAAAAAATTAAATATGCTGTTTTGATTTTTGCACGATTTTTTGATAAATATCTTTGCAAAATCAATAAACAGAATTTAAAGGATATAGAAAAATTTGATGCGTATTTTTCACCTTTCACACCACCTAGTATAGAAATTGAACAGTCCACTATAAAAAAATTCCGAATGCTACACGACATAATACCTATTCTGGAAAACGGTTATCCAAAATCTCCAAAAGACTGGTATTATAAAATTTATACAACAATAAATAATAAAAGTAATAATTACTATCTGGCTAATTCTGAAAGCACAAGAAGTGATATTCTTAAGTTTTTTGAGATAAATGAAGGTAATATCAAAACAATTCTATTGGGTGCGGATGATAAATTTCACCCATCAGAAAAAACTACGAATGAAAAATATATACTATCTTTATGCACTTTAGGCAAACGTAAGAATTTGATTTTTGCAATAAAAAATTTCTTTGATTTTATTAACACATACAAAATCAATGACCTTAAAATGGTTCTTGTAGGTGGCATTTGGCAAAAGTTTGAAAAAGAACTTCAAGCTGCTATTGGAAATTTCGATAAAACAAAATTGAAATTTTTAGGATATGTAGAAGATGAAAAATTACCTGAACTTTATTCTAACGCAATGATGTTTGTGTACCCATCTCTTTACGAAGGTTTTGGGCTACCTGTATTGGAAGCAATGAAATGCGGATGTCCTGTTATAACTTCTAACACATCATCCTTGCCGGAAGTAATCGGGCAAGCCGGTATTCAAATTGCCCCAACAAATGACGATGAACTAATAAAAGCTTACAAAAAAATGTATGAAGATACATTTTTTAGAGAACTTTGCAGAGAAAGAGGTTTAATCAGAGCAAAATCATTTAGTTGGGAAAAAGCTACATCAGAACTTCTTGAGTTTATGGAAACAAAGTGTATTTAAAATTATAAACAAGTGTTTTTCCAGAAAAATAACACAATACCGAATTTCTAACGGGCAATTTTTCAACAAGTTAAATCTTATTTTTCGATAAATATTTAATTTTGCATACCTATTTTCGTACAAATTCTTAACTCTTTGGAAATTCTTTTCTACCAAAGATAAAGGATAGTTAGTATAATTTTGAATAAGTTCTCTCCAGCCTTTTGCTTCTCCCATAAAATCGAATCCATTTTTAATAATGGATGTTTTTATAAAAGGAAATTTATCTTTTTTGACAAGCGTATCCCATTTCTCTGACATGCAATTATGAACAAAGTTGTATTTAGTAATATAGCTGGTACTCTTGAAACCCTGTGAGTATAATAATTGACTTAAGCCTATTTCATACTTTTTTATTACATTATTTTTTTCATCTTCGTGCTTGATATTATTTATAAAATCTAAAAACACTGGACTATTAAATACGTTTGATTTAAAAACAATAAAATAACTCTGAATATGAGGAGTAATCTTAGGTCTGGAGAAGTTTTCTGTTATTCCGTATCTATTTTGAGTCATCCCCCAAAAATCACACTGTTTCTTACTCATTTTAGTAAAAATATTTTCCAAAGGAATAAATGGACCATAACAAGAATCATTTGCAAAAATTAACTCTTCAAAGTCAATTTTGTTTTCTTTTGCGAACAGAAAACCTCGCTTATAAGAGCCAAAATCATACTCATTATGTTTTTGTGCCAACTTATAGTCTGCAATTCCATCCAGTTTTTCTAATTCTTTTAAAGGTAAATCGCAATCCGATACAAAAACGAGCGTAGATACTACTTGTTTTAACGCTTTTAAATAATAGATTACATAGTCATCTATTATATTATCTCTATCCCAGTGAGCAAATACGCAAAGCCTTTTCATACAATTCATTTTAACATAAAATGCTCTAAATGTATGATTACATAAAATCTTATATTATTTATTATAATATTTGAAAGAGGGGTCTAATGGTCATAAGAGTTTTATTTTTGTTCTTATCACTTATAGTGTTAGTGAACTTGTGTATTATAACTTTATGCTACATTACGGGAAAAAATCTCTACCGTGAATATGGTAAACAAATGCTAATTGTATTTGGAAGTTTTGTTTTTGTTGTAGCAGCTTTGTATGTTACATTGGCCCTTATCGCACTTAGATAAAGAAAGGATTAGGATGGACAAAAAATTATTTGGCATGCCTGTATTAGTGTTATGCTTACTTGTTTGTTTCCTCGTTTTATGCAATCCGTTTGTTATGGTTGGTCCAGGGGAACGTGGAATTAAGATTAAACTGGGTGAAGTTGAGCCTCAATGTTATGGAGAAGGTTTACACTTAATATTTCCGTTTGTACAAAAATTCAGAACAATGAACATCAAGACTCAAAGAAATACATTAACTACCGCCGTTTATACAAAAGATATCCAACAAGCAAGAATTACTTATGTTATTAATTATAACGTTCAGCCGGATAAGGTTAATAGATTATTTCAAGAAGTTGGTATGGACTACCAAAGCACTATCCTAACACCAGTTGTAGAAGGTACTATTAAAGATATCATCGGGAAATGGAATGCACAAGATTTGATTGCAAACAGGGAACGTGCAACTGGTGATATTTTGTTTAAACTTCAAGCGCAACTTAAAGATAATTATATAAACGTAACAGATTTTCAAATGACAGAAATTAACTATTCTGCGGTTTTTGAAAGAGCTATCGAAAGCAAAGTTACTGCAGAACAAGAAGCTTTGAAAGCTAAAAATAAAACCGTTCAGGTTCAAGAAGAAGCAAAACAAAAGGTTATCGCTGCTGAAGCAGAAGCAAAATCAATGGCTATCAGAGCAAAAGCTTTGAGCCAAAACAAATCTCTTGTACAATACGAAGCCGTACAGAAGTGGGATGGTAAAATGCCACAATATATGCTTGGCAACTCTGTTCCGTTCATTAATGTGAGCGCCAAATAAGGGAATAGACGTTTAGAGGCGAAGAGGCATAGGAATAAAGAAGGGTTCAATGATAATCATTGAACCCTTCTTTATTAAGTTTTTGGTGCATAAAAGTTATTGTCAGGCAGTATCTTATCTACTAATAGTGCGTCATTGCGAGAAAATTGAGTCTTTCTGCTTGTAGGTTTGTTTAGAACTTCGAGAATTTTCGTGGCAATCCATTACTTTAGCATTTGGTTGATTTTTTAGACTAAATATCATACTACTAGTCTGGCGACTGGATTGCTTCGTTCCCACTCGCAATGACGGAAGGACTACCGGTAGTCTTGCGCCACGTCATTGCGAGAAAATTAAGACTTTGGGCTTGTAGTATAGTTTAGAACTTCGAGAATTTTCGTGGCAATCCATTACTTTAGCATTTGATTAACATTTAGCCTTACGTTAATCTACCAACAGTAAAGTAAAAAATGCTCGCAATGACGCACAAAAAAATAATTACCCCCTGCAAACCAAATCAAATATTCCCTCTGCATAAGTCGGGTGTGCAAAACAAATTTCTTTTAATCTATCAACTCCAATTTCCATTTGAATAGCAAGAAGCAAGATATGTATAAGGGTTGACGCTTCTTTTGAAACAACATGTGCACCAACAATTTTATTATCCTTAGTAATAATTTTTATAAATCCGTCTGTCGCATCGTCACACCAAGATTTACCAAGCGCAGTAATCGGAAGCATTGCCTTCTGATACGTTTCATCAACATCCTGTTCTCTTAAACCAACCCACGCAATTTCCGGTTCTCCATAAATTACAGAAGGTGTAAGTTTTTTATTAAACGGAACACCACTTGTATACTCTTGAGCTTGATGGATTGCATAATGCGCCAGTTGAATTTCTCCACAAGAATCCCCAAGAACTTTTATGCCGTCACAAGTCGGACAAATAGGTTCACGACCAGCTGCAACAAGAATAATTTCTGCAGTGATTGAATTTCCACTCTTTAGTGTTACAGTTTTATCCACAATATTTTCTATACAATCATTCAAATAGAATTTTATTTTCTTTTGTTTATAAATTCTTTCTAATCTTTTAGAAACCTCAATATCCGCTGGTGGTATCAATTTATCTACAAGTTCTACAATTGTAACTTCTGTACCAAAATTAGTAAAAATTCTTGCCCACTCTGTTCCAATAGCACCCGAACCTACAATTACAACTGATTTTGGTAATTGTGTAAAGTTCAAAACATCATCTGATGACAGAATAAATTTATGGTCAAATTCCAGCCCCTTTATTTCTTTAGGCTTAGAGCCGGCAGCCAAAATAATTTGACCTACAGTGTACTCTTTTTCTTCTGTTTTAATCGTATTTTTATCTTTTATACAAGCTTGAGCATAAACCGTTTGAACCCCAGAATTTTTTACAGCAAGTTCTAAAGATTTTCTAATTTTTTCAATTGTTTTATCTTTTTTCTCTGCAACTTTTGCAAAATCAAATTGAGAAATATCGGATGTTATTCCAAATTCTTCAGCTTTTTTTAAGTTAGCAAACACTTCAGAAGAATGCAAAAGCGATTTTGTCGGAATGCAGCCTTTGTTCATACAAGTTCCACCAAGTTTATCTTTTTCAAACAAAACAACACTATGTCCTTGTTTTGCTAAATTCATTGCTGCAGTATATCCGGCAGGCCCGCCCCCAATAACTCCATATTCAAAATCCATAATAATTCTCCTTATGAGAATATTATAGCAGAAAATTGCTTTTTATTCTTAAACTCTCATATTACCGCTAGATTGAGGACGGTTATTTAAGTATTTTTTCTGAACATCAGAAGCTGCTGCGTTTCTCAAAATTGGTGTAACAATATTAGAAGACAATATACTTGCCCCTACAGTACCCAATGTTGTAGCGTAGTTTTTGTATGAATAATAAGAGTCTTTTGGAAATTTTGATTCATTTTTAAGAACTTCATCCAAATCTAAGTCTAATTTGCCGACTTTATCACCATAAACTTTGTTTTTATTTAAGAATTCTCTAACTTTTGTTGGTGCAATTTTACCGGTAGATGCCATTTTTGAAACAATTTTCTTTGTAGATTGCGTAATCAAGAAAAATGCGCCAATATTAATTGCAGCATCCCAAAACGCTTGTGGTACAAGAAAACTTTTTTGTTCTTTTTTTATTTTTGGGTTAAAAATAATAGCGCCAATTTGAGCGAGAGATGAAAGTCCCCACCCTATTGTACCTGTTACAACAAGCATTGTAGCAGTATTTTTTTTGAAATTATTATAAACCCATTCCAAACTTTTTTGTAAAGGTGAATTATTCATTATGTTCACCTCCAGTTTTCGATACCATACTTATGTCTTTAGTAGAATTTTGCGCCTGCTTTTCTTCGTGCCTTTCTGCAAATTTATCTTTAAAATAGTTTGTTAAAAAGATTGTTAGCGGAGCGTCCAAAACAAAATTTGTAACACACATTGCCCCTAACGCTACAGCCATAGACAAAGCACTTCTGTAATTCTTTACAAACTTTTCATTCTTTGACATCTCACTCAAATATTTTTTAGGAAGAAGCGCTTTACTAAATTTTGATTCGCCTTTCAAATCCGTCATTTTTTCTATTGCAGTATAAAGCGGCCCACGCACAACAAACATACCGACAGAAGTTCCGGCAAGAATTACCGCACAACGATTCAGAAATGCCATCTTTCGAGTTTCTTCATCAACTTTTTTGTTATTATAATCAATAAATGGCTGGGTCAACAGTGCCGTTACTCCCATTATTCCTCTATTTTGCATCGGTTTTGATGCCCAGTTATCAATTTTATTCCACTTATCCAATTTTTTAGCCGACTCTTTTTGAGTATGAGAAGGTAACACGTCAAGAATTTTTTGCGTGATACGTGTTCCAATGCCGTTTCCACGACCATTTGGCTTTCCTTGTGCGGAAATATTATAGCTATTCATCGGCTGTATATTCATAACACTTCTTCCTGCAAGTATAAAACAACTCAAGGTTGAAAATTGACTTATGTGTAAAAAATGTTACAAAAGATTTACATTATATTGAGTTTTGTAAACAAAATCACGTCACCAAATGTATTTTAACCTTCTTTATAGTAGAATATTCTGCGGGAGATTTAGTGTTATGTTAGATATTGCATCAGATTTTATTAAGGGGAAAATTGGAGATTTTAAGCCGGAAATAGGTATTATTCTAGGCTCTGGACTTGGAGAGTTAGCAGATGAATACTGCGATATAGCAATACCGTATGCAGAAATTCCGGGTTTTGAAGCATCTACAGTTTCCGGTCATAAAAGCAGACTTGTTTTTGCGAACATTAACGGTAAAAAAGTTGTCATGATGCAAGGTAGATTTCACTTCTACGAAGGTCATTCTATACAAAAAGTTGTTTTTCCGGTAAAAGTTATGAAAAAACTTGGTGTAAAAACTCTTATTGTAACAAATGCAGCAGGCGGTGTTAATCCTGATTTTAAACCTGCAGATTTGATGATTATTACAGACCACATAAATCATATGGGAGTAAATCCGCTAATTGGTCCTAATGATTCTGGCATGGGAGAAAGATTCCCCGATATGAGCGAGGTTTACACAAAAAAATATGTAAAACTAGCCGAAAATATTGGAAAAAAGCTTGGTATAAAACTTCAAAAAGGTGTTTATATTGCGCTAACAGGACCGTCTTATGAAACACCTGCGGAAGTAAGAATGGCAAGAATTATTGGTGCAGATGCTGTCGGAATGTCAACAGTTCCGGAAGCTATTACTGCTTCTTGGGCAGGAATGAACGTTATCGGTTTAAGCTGTATATGCAACTCTGCAGCAGGAGTAAGCACAGTAGGACTTTCACATGCTGACGTAATTAAAGCGGCAGGAGAAGCAAAAGACAAATTTATAAAATTAGTAAAAGAAATAATTAAAGAGATATGAGATTAGATAAATTTTTAAAAGTATCACGTTTAATCAAGCGACGCACAGTTGCAAATGCTGTTTCAGAAATGGGTAGAATTCTTGTTAACGGAAATAGTGCAAAACCTGCGAAACAATTAAAAGTTGGCGATATTATTGAAATTGAATATTCAAACAGAGTAGAAAAAGTTGAAGTTTTAGTTGTTCCGACAGGAAATGTAAGCGTTCAGGAAGCTTCTTCTTTGTATAAAATTATTGAGGAGTAAAATTATGCCTGTAATTAATGAAAGTTTTACTATTAACACGCAAGGCAATAACGATATTATCAATATCACAAAACATGTACAAAATTGCGTGTACCAACATGAACTGAAAGATGGGCTTGTGTGTGTTTCAATACAAGGCAGTACATCTGCAATAACAACTATCGAATACGAAAACGGGCTTATCCAAGACCTTAAAGAAGCATTGGAAAGAATTGCTCCAACCGGTCAAGAATACCATCATGACGAAATTTGGCATGACGGAAACGGTTATGCACACGTAAGAGCTGCTATTGTAGGAAGTTCAGTAAACATAGCATTAAAAGACGGGCTTTTAAATCTTGGAACTTGGCAGCAAGTTGTTCTTTTGGATTTCGATAATAAGCAGCGCTCAAGAAATATTACCGTTCAGATTGTGTATTAATGATGGCTTTTAATAAAGCTTCCGGCATGCTAATATAGTTTTATGTTAAATCTATACATCACATCATCAAATAGAAAAGAAGGTAAAACGTTTTTAACAGCAGGACTTGCTGCAACGATGCAAAGTCTGGGTTATTCTACTGCAGTTTATAAACCCATTCAGACTGGCGGAATTGAACACGATGGATTTATGCAATCACCTGACTTAACATTTGTAAAAACTATTGACCCTTATATAAATACTCATTTTTCGTATTTATATAAATCCGGTTTGGAACCTCTTATTGCGTCTGAAATCGAGAATGAGCCGATTGATATTGACCTAATTTCAAGAGAATTTTCAAGAATATCAAGTGTTTCAGACTGTACTATACTTGATGGCGATTGCGGTTTACTAAGCCCACTTGCTGCAAATATTCAGACCGCAGATTTAGTAAAAAAGCTGCAAATACCGACTCTATTTGTCGTTACTCCAAGAGAAGATTCTATTAATGACACACTTCTTTCTATTTACACAGCTCAAGAAAAAGGATTGGAAATTAGAGGTGTAATCATTAATAACATAGCCGAAGACTGCCCAAAAGCGCTATTGAGTGCTATTCCACGAGTTATTGAAGAATATACTAATATAAAAATATTAGGTATGATATCTCATATGAAAAATAAAATCACTCCGGAAGATTTGATATCATCAATACTTAATGGAGTTGATATAGAAAAGATTTTTAATGTAAAAATAGAAAAATTAGAATTATGATTATAACAGCAGGTATTTATAAAGGACGAAAAATCGCCACTCCGGACGAAAGCATTACAAGACCAACGCTTTCTAAAGTTAGAATGGGTGTTTTTAACTCTTTGTATTCTATGATAGGAGAATTTGAAGGAAAAAGTTTTCTTGATGTGTTTGGCGGCTCCGGTGTAATGGGCTTAGAAGCTTTATCTAGAGGTTTTAATGACGTTAAAGTTTTTGAAAAAAATCTTAAAGCAGCTGAAATAATCAAAAAAAATTATAAATTGTTGGGTGTCAAACCTGACTTACAAATCGGCGATAGCGAAAAACTGATTCAGAAATTAGATAAAAAATACGATGTTGTGTACATTGACCCGCCATATATGAGCGATTTGTATGAGAGAATTTTATCAAAAATAGAAGGTAATATTATTGTTGTAGAAAGCGATAAGCCTATTGATATCAAAGGTTTTGAGCTTCTAAAATCAAAAAATTACGGTGGCAAGATAATTAATTATTTAATTATGAATTAAATAATTAATATTACAATGCGTCTCGTTGGTATAACCCCGATTATTATTGGCTTTTAGCCATACTCATTTTCTTTATAATTAACAAAATTGAAGTCGAATTGTAAATATTTGTAACGATTTTATTAAAAATCCTAAAGTTTTCAAAAAAAATGCCGTAATACATCATGTAAAGCAAGTAAAAATGTAACATAAAAGGCAATAAGTAATAAAAACAGAAATAAAAGTAACAAATTTATAAAAAGGAGAAAACGAAAATGGGAATGTCAGCATCACAAGCAAGATTGTTAAGTTTACAAGCAAGACAATCAAACCTTGAATATCAAGGTCAACAAATCAACCAAGAAAGAACAATTTTATCACAACAATGTACTGCACTATACAACAGCTTGTTGAATATGACAGTACCAACTCCACCAGCAACCACTGATTATCAAACAATACAGTATTCTGGTACTATCGGAGCTACAAATTATACATTTGATGCAAATAGTATTAAACCATATAATACAGAAGAGGATACTTATACTTTAACTGTAGGACAAAAAACAACAGGCTCTTCTTTGGAAGCTGCAACAGGATATGTAAAATCTAATAATAAATCTGCAGGTACAATTACAGGTTCAGTAATTGGTTCAAGTGCAACTTTCACAGCAGCAGAAATAGACAGTATTTATGTTTTTGACGGAAACTCTGTTGTTAAAGCTGTAAAGGGAGTAGATTTAATACAAGAAGGAGATAAGTTTGTATTAAATCCTGATGTATTAAGTCGTGGTAAACAATTCATCCAAAAAGGTGCTGGTGGAAATACATATAACGTAGCAGCATCAGCAACCGGAATGTCAGTAAATGGTCATGAGCTACAAGAATTAAAAGACGATTTATTAAATAAATATCAAGAAGCTATTGCAAATAGCGGATTGTGTGATTCTGATGGTAAAGCTTATCAACCAAGCGATTTTTACATCTATTTTGATGATAATAATAATGCTAATTTTGTATTACAAAATGATGTCAAAAGTAATTTGAATGAAAACGGTATAAAATCATATAAATATATAGCAAATGGCGACATTACAAAGAAAACAACATATAATGATGTAAAAATAACATTCGATCCAACAAACGGAAGAATTACTGAAATTGCTATTCCTAACTATGGTACAACAAAGGATGACAAAGATAACGATGTTGTTGACTATAACAATATTGTTTCTTGGACATCAATGGATGTTGAAGCCGAAACTGTAACAGATGAAAATGCTTACAAAGATGCGTATAACAAATATGAATATGATCAATACTTATATGACCAAAAGAACAAAGAAATTAACGCAAAAACAGAGGTTATCCAACAAGAAGATAAAAACTTGGAATTAAAACTACAAAGACTTGATAACGAAAGAACTCAGATAACAACAGAAGTTGAAGCTGTTAAAAAGGTTATCAACGATAACATCGAAGGTTCTTACAAAACATTCTCAGGTTAATGATTAAGAATATTGGAATTATTGGAAGCGCTCGCAAATATTTGCGAGCGCTTTTTGTGTTCAGCAACCGCTGTTTCATAAAATTTAGATATACTATTCAATTATTAGTAGTGCATTACTATAATGGACTTATTTTACTTCCCTTTGGAATTTCTATTTATTCCACTTAATCAATTTGAACTTCTTCATTGATTTCGTCAGAAGTAATTGGTGCTTTGTTGTCTTTATATAGCCAATATAGATACATATCCAGCAATAGGAATATTGTATTTAGGATATACAACCAGAAAACCCAGTCCATATCATCCAATACTTTATGCGTAATTCCACATAAATATCCTAATAGAATTAACATTGAAAAATGTATGCTCTTTCCATGCACACATTTACATTTGTAAGTCTTTAGTGCTGCTACAGGCCAGCTTATTCCAAAACATACCATCATTCCGGCTTCAAATACGCTCATTTTATTTCTCCTTCATACTGTAATTATTTTAGAGCGTATACAGGTAAAAAGTAAAATACCAAAAAGTTATAAAAATTATAACTTTTTGGTATGATATACATCTGGTTTGTTTATAGATACGGGTGGGTTGCAGTAAATACTATTTTACTTCGAGGATTTTCGTGGCAATCAAGAATTTAGCATTTGATTGATTTTTTTACTTAATATCATCCGACCAACTTTATGACTGGATTGCTTCGCTCCCGCTCGCAATGACGCAAACTGGTAAGTCCAGTGAAAAACGCTCGTAATGACGGAGCGTGAAACTACAAGTTTGATTTACTCTTTCGTGTATAAAATCTAACCAAACAAACAAATTCCAATAAGTGCAAACAATATCAATGCGATATTATAGTGCAAGAATGTTGGAATACACGTATCAAAAATATGATTATGTTGTCCATCTGCATTCAATCCGGCAGTTGGACCTAATGTGGTATCAGAAGCAGGTGAACCGGCATCACCCAAAGCTGCAGCCGCAGCCAGCAATACAACCATCTGGTGAGTATTAAATCCGAGTTTTACGCAAATTGGCAGAAATAAAACCGCCAAAATAGGTATTGTTCCAAAAGATGTACCAATACCAATAGTTATAAATAGTCCGATTATTAGAATTATTAATGATGTTAAATAAATATTTGCAGGTAAAATAGGCAAAACCGAATTAACAAGTCCTTCTATTGCTCCTGTTTCTTTCAAAACTTCAGCAAAACCTGCAGCTACAAGCATAACAAAAGCAATATATCCCATCAAATATATACCTTCGTTCATCATATGATCCATTTTTTCTTGTGGAATAACCCCAAATGTAAAAATTATACCCAAACCCACCAATGCGCCGAGCGGCAATGATTTTGTAATTAATTGAACAACAAAAGTTACAACAGCAGCTAAAATCACTATCCAATGTTTTTTCCTAAATGTATGATTGGCAGGCTGGCTGTTTGCAACTGTTTTATCTTCATAAATTCTCGGTTTTCTATAAGAAATAAAAAGAGCAATAAGCAAACCTACAAGCATTCCAAAACCTAAAATAACAGTAGATTGCCAAATTTCACCTCTTGCAACATTAACACCATTTTGTATCATATTATCGGCAATTAAATTTTGAAATATCAAACCAAAACCTGCAGGTATTACAATATAAGGCATTTTCAAGCCAAAAGCAAGAACACATGCGACAGCTCTCCTATCTATTTTTAACTTATTCATTATTCCCAATAGTGGTGGGATAATAATCGGTATAAACGCAATATGAATAGGAACAATATTTTGTGAAGCCATAGCAATTAATGCCAAAATCGTTAACAAAACATATTTTTTATCAGAAACAACATTCGCAATCTTACCGGAAATCACATCCGTAAAACCGGAATGTGCCATTGTTGCAGCAAAAGCACCAAGTAATATATAACTCAAGGCGGTTTCAGAATTTCCGCCCATACCGGATATAAATGTATTCATTATATGTGTAACATTCATTCCGCTTACTAAACCGGCAACAAGTGTAGAAATTATTATCGCCAACAACACGTTGACTTTTCTAACACACAAAATACACAATACAATAACTGAAATTAAAGCAGGATTAGACAATAAATGCGCTAGAGTTCCCATTTTATCTGGTTTCTGCTTCCTGTAGCAAGTTAATCAATTCTAATGCCACTTCTTTTTGTACATCCACAGGTAAACACTTTAAGTATTCAAAAGACTCTGCAATCTTTTGGTCAGTATCATACCATCTTCTTAAAACATATGTAAAAGCGTCGGTCAAAATATTATCAGCCAAATCAATACCATGCTCTTTTGATTTATTAATAATTAAATCAGCACAATCGTATTGAGTTATTATGCTTGCATTTCTCATCAAACTAACAGCCAAGCTTACTGTAGGATCAACATCATACCAACGTTTATGCATAAAATTACCTTTTCTTCTTTATTCTATAGTATATTTTTTTTACTTTTTTGTCAATTGAGATATAATAGCGCTATTCTTAGCTAAATCATCCGTATTCAATAACACAGTTTTTTCTTTTGAAGTTTCACCCTTAAGAATTTGAATTTTTGTTTTGGGAATTTTAAACTGTTTTGATAAAAACTCTATCAAAGCCTTATTTGCCTTGTTTTCTATTGGTTGAGCAGTTACCTTAACCTTTATAAATTCATCTTCCAATATAATTTCATTTTTAGAGGAATTTGGAACGATTTTCAACCGGATAATTAAGCCATTTTCAGTTTCTCTTATCATACTTTTTGAAACACCATTACATATTCGTGTTTGAAGATATAAAATCCACCTGCTAAAGCTCTATATCTCCATAGGTTAGCAGTTTTTCCTTTTGCTCTCTCATTACCTTGCATGTCTTTTATAATAATAGCCTTAGTAATAAAACCGAGCTTATTCATTCTCGCCATACATTCAAAACCAAGAGGAATATGTTGAGAATTCGCATACTTGTCACCAATAATTAAACAAGCAAATCTACCTTTTTCTAACAAATCATACCCATTTTTTGCAACCTTTTCAAACAAATCATAAAATTCTTCCGTAGTTGCACAATTTGATAAGTCTTCTTTCTTGTCGGAAAATTTGATAATATCATCATAAGGTGGGTGAAGCATCAAAAGTTGAGCATTTTTACGTCCCATAATATCAAGTCTTGCTTCTATTTTTTCTTTGGCAAGTTGACTTGCAGAATCGGCACAAATGATATTAACATCTGTTACTAATTGTTTAGGTGTAAATTTTTCAGAAACTGATTCTGCCAACTCATCTTTAAGTTCAACACCAATACATCTTCGACCCATATTAATAGCTTCTATACCGGATGTTCCTGAACCAAAGAACAAATCTAATACGATATCGTCCTTTTTTGTATATCTTTCATAAATCTGCTGAGCTATTTGAGGAATATAGTTACCGTGATATTCGTTTGAATGTCCGCCTTCTTTTAGTCTATTAGGGAATTCCCATAGAGTATCCGTTTTCACGTGGTCGTATTCTCTCCATTTTTTCAAATTAATATCACTATAAGCAGTCGTTTTAACAGCATTATTATCAACGACTTTTAAATTAGCTTTACTTTGTACTTTCTTTTCTTTTAAATTCGATTTAACCATATCTTTCCCCATTCAATACATATAGTTTAAGATATTTTTTCAGATTTGTAATCAAATAAATAGAGGATTTGTATGGGCATCATTTATGAATATATTTTAGCAAACAAAACTGGATTGCCACGACTCTAACGAATCTCTCTATAACGTACAACTAGTAATATTGCGCCACGTCATTGCGAGAGCTTATTTGCTCGAAGCAATCCAGTTTTAATTAGGCTTTGATTATACAAATCATCTAAAAATAGAACTTGCTATTTAGAGATTTCTTGCAGCTTATCACATGCATCGCATGGTTGTTTTGCAGGTATATTGCAAGGTGATTTTTTAGCACAAGGGTCACACGGTGCCGGTTTCTTTGCACAAGGTTCACATGGAGCTGCTGCACCTGTTTCACAAGGACAAGGTGTTGTAACCTTTTCGCAAGGATCACATTTTTTAACTTTTTGTTTACATTTGCAATCAGCTTTTTTCTTTTCACATTTTGGACAATGTCCCCAATATGCCGGATTCATACTTGACCATTCAAAAGCATTTGCAGTTTGAGAACCAATTACACCTACTATACCGAGTATAGCCAACATTGACAATGTTTTTTTCATTTTTCACTCCTTTTACTAGATTAAGAAACTGTATTTTTAATACATTCTCATGTTAGAAAAAGAATAATGTTTTGCTATAACCCAACCGGACATAATTAAATATTAATTTTTATCTCTATCAATCAATTTATTGTCACGATTCCATTTGAAAGAAGAACGAATTTCTGAACCGATTTTTTCTATCAAATGTCCTTTTGATGCATTTCTTAGTTCATTGAATTTTTTACCGCCACCATTCATTTCATCCATAAATTCTTTTGCATATTTACCGTTCTGAATATCTTCCAAAATCTTTTTCATTTCAGATTTAACATTAGAATTTATTAATTTATTACCTCTTGTTAAATCTCCATATTCTGCGTTATTAGAAATTGAATAGTGCATGTCTTCAATTCCACCTTGATAAATCAAGTCAACAATTAATTTCAATTCATGACAAACTTCAAAATAAGCCATATATGGAGAGTATCCGGCTTCTACAAGAGTTTCAAACGCAGTCTTAATCAAAGCTGAACATCCGCCACAAAGAACCGCTTGTTCGCCAAACAAATCTGTTTCAGTTTCTTCTTTGAACGTTGTTTCTATAATACCTGTTCTGCCGGAGCCGATAGCAGCTGCATAAGATAGCGCCATCTGTAATACTCCATCATCTTGAGGAGAGAGTTGGGATGAGGTGTCACCTAGTGCAGAACTTGTGGCAACTTGATACACTGCAACAAGTGACGGAACACCACGTCCTTCTTTATACTCACTTCTAACTGTATGCCCTGGAGCTTTTGGTGCAACCATAATTACATTTATATCTTTTGGCGGCTTAATAAATCCATAGTGGATATTAAAACCGTGTGAAAACATCAAATACTGACCGGCTCTCAAATTAGGCTCAATATCTTCTTTATAAACTTGAGCTTGAATTTCATCCGGAATAAGAATTTGTATAATATCAGCTTGTTTAACCGCATCAGCTATAGGCATAGTCTTTAAACCATAGTCTTTTGCCTTGATATCAGACTTACCACCTTGACGAAGTCCTAAAATAACATCGCAGCCTGAATCTCTAAGGTTCAAACTCTGTCCGTAACCTTGTGAACCAAATCCTATAACTGCAATTTTCTTTGTTTTAATTAAATCAAGGTTAATATCTTTATCCATATATATTTTTAAATCGCTCATAACATTCCTCCTTAAGACATAGTAATTATAACACTTAAAAGAGAAAATTGTAGTTTAGCAGATTACATTTCAAACAAATCAGCATGGCTCCCTGTTGCAGTAGCATATAAAATCAATTCTTGTTCTTCTATTTTGTATATTAATAACCAATCCGGCTCAATATGACATTCTCTAAAATCTTGCCACTCACCTTTTAGAGAATGGTCCTTATATCTTTCAGGCAAATCTCTTTGACTCGCTAAAATATCCAGAGTTGTTTCTAATTTTAATAAATCTTTACCTCGTTTTTTCAATCGTTTAACATCACGTTTCATTCTATTTGCAAATCGGATTTGTAACATCAATCCTCCAACATAGCATCAATTGCTTCTTTAGCAGAGTTATACGGTTTACTAAGATTTTCTTTATTTAAAACATCACTCATAGCAACCTGCAAAGACTTTTGGGGACGTTTTACTTCAAATGGCAAACCTCCTGTTTCAATTGCAATTGATAAAAAAATTCTAATAGCCGTAGATGTATCTAATCCCAAACTTGTAAATAATTCATCTGCTGCTTTTTTCATAATATCATCTACTCTAATTTGCAAAGTTTTTGACATAAATCACTCCTTTTGTATTTATTTGTAATTACATTATAATACATTTGTAGTAGCAATTCAATGTTAAAACAAAAAACACTTCACTTTTGTGAAGTGTTTTCGTTAAGTTCTACAATCTTATCCTATTCCTCTGTCAAACTTCCTTGTTCACCTTCAAGAGTTTCGGCAGGACAACCACCGGCAGGAGTAGAATCCTCTTCATTCTTATCAGTATTAACAATCTTATTAACAGATACAACTGTATCATTATCAGTCAAGTTTTGAGCTCTAACTCCTGTTGCAGGTCTACCTTGGCAAGAAATATCGCCGGCTTTGATTCTTGTAACAATACCATTTGCAGTAACCATCATTATTTCGTCTTTTTCCTCTACGATAGTTAATGCAACCAATCTTGACATATTTGATTTAAACTTAGTTGCAATCAAACCAATTCCGCCTCTGTTTTGTGTCCTAAATTCAGAAAGTTTAGTACGTTTACCAAAACCGTCAGAAGTTACAACAAGCAAATCAGCATCATAATTTCTAGGAACAATGTCACAACCGATAATAGTATCAGCAGCTCTAAGTTTCATAGAATTTACACCTCTTGCACTTCTGCCCAAAGGTCTTAAATCTTCGATAGGGAACCTAATTGCCATACCACAAGATGTTCCGATAATAATTTCATCATTTGGATTAGCAAGTTTTACCCAATTCAACTTATCGCTTTCTTCCAAAGAAATTGCAATAATACCGCTTCTTCTAATGCTTGCAAAATTATCAAGTTCAATTCTCTTAATATAACCTTTTTGAGTTAGCATAATCAAGTTCATATCATGCGAGAAGTTACTAACAGGAACAACAGCTGTAATTTTTTCTCCTTGTTCAATCGGTAATACGTTAACAATAGGCAAGCCCTTAGATTGTCTACCACCTTCTGGGAAGTCGTATACATTAAGGCTGTATACAATACCCTTAGATGAGAAGAATAATACCTTGTCATGCATCATTGCAGTGAAGAAATGCTGGATATCATCATCTTCTTTTGTTTTAATGCCGGCTTTACCACGTGTAGCACGATTTTGTCTTTCAAATGTATCTAAAGAAATTCTCTTCAAATATCCTTGGTGAGTAATAAATACTGCCATAGGAGTGTTTGGAGTTAAATCTTCAATCGTAACTTCGCCTTGTTCCGGAACAATTTGAGTTTTTCTATCATCGCCATACTTTTCTTTATCTTCAAGAAGTTCTGCTTTTATGATATCCAAAACTTTTTGTCTATCAGCAAGAATTCCTTCATATTCTGTAATTTTCTTAAGAAGTTCGTCATATTCATTCTTAATTTTGTCTTGTTCCAAACCTGTCAATCTTCTTAATTGCATTTCCAATATTGCATTAGCCTGATCAACATCAAGACCAAATCTGCTCATCAAGCCATTTCTTGCATCTTCTGTAGTTTTAGATTTTTTGATAAGTTCAATAACTTCATCCAGAGAACCCAAAGCAATCAATAAACCTGCCAAAATATGAGCTCTGATTTTTGCTTTCTTTAAGAAATAAATAGTTCTTCTTGTAACAATTTCAACCCTGTGTTCTACAAATTCATTTAATACTTCATATAAGTTTAACAACCTAGGCTGTTTACCACACAAAGTAACCATGTTTACACCAAATGTTGTTGCCAATTGTGTAAACTTAAATAAATTATTCTTAACAACTTCCGGCTTCGCATCACGTTTAAGTTCAATTACGATACGCATACCTTCTCTATCTGATTCATCTCTGATGTCAGAAATGCCGTTAATTTTTTGTTCCTTAACCAAATCTGCAATCTTTTGGATAAGCATAGCTTTGTTAACCTGATAAGGGATTTCGGTAACAATAATGGCTGTTCTTGTTTGTCTGCCTGCCCCTCCAGGGATTTCTTCAATAGTCGCAACTGCAGACATCTTAATAGAACCACGACCTGTTTCATAAGCTTGTTTAATATCTGATAAACCTACAATAGTTGCAGCTGTTGGGAAGTCCGGACCTTTAATGTATTCCATCAATCCTTCAATTGTAATTTGCGGATTATCAATCAAAGCGATTGTACCGTCTACAACTTCATTTAAGTTGTGAGGAGGAATGTTTGTTGCCATACCAACAGCGATACCGGATGAACCGTTAAGCAATAGCATTGGTAGTCTTACCGGTAATACTGAAGGTTCTTCTAATGAACCGTCGAAGTTTGGCTCAAAATCAACAGTTTCACAATCAATATCAGCAAGCATAGAAGTTGTAATTTTGTGCATACGTGCTTCTGTATAACGCATTGCAGCAGCTCCGTCACCATCAACCGAACCAAAGTTACCATGACCATCTACAACAAGATATCTTGTATTAAAATCTTGTGCCAAACGAACAAGAGCTTCATATACAGAACTATCACCATGCGGGTGATATTTACCAAGTACTTCACCAACGATACGGGCACATTTCTTAAATGGTTTATCAGGCGTCATACCCAATTCATTCATTGCATATAAAATACGTCTGTGAACAGGTTTTAACCCATCTCTAACGTCCGGAAGCGCACGACCTACTATAACACTCATTGCATAGTCAATGTAGCACTTTTTCATTTCTTCTCTAATATTAACCGGTACAATTTTACCGTCTGAAAACATATTTTGTTGAGCCAAAATTTTTCTCCTCTATCCTTCTTTATAAGTGGACTAGCTTGTTTTTAGCCATCCATGCTTGCATTACCTTTTTTCAACAGATGGACTTGCTTACATTGAACCTTCCACGATTGCTTTTCCTCTTTTTCGACAGGTGGACTAGCTTACATTAAACCTTCTACGATTGCTTTTCCTCTTTTTGTAAGCTTAATTAAGCACGATTCATCCCCTATATACATATTATATTAACATAAAAAAGGTTTGTGTAAAGCAAACTTAATTTGAGTGATATTTTTAATATTGCAACTGTATATATAATTCAATTAGTAATTATATATAGTTTTAAGGTTTGTAAAAAATTAAAAAAATTTTGGTTTAAAAAGGCAATTTTTGAAAACTAAAACACTTTATAAATATGTAAGGGATAACAAAAAAATCAAAAAGGGCAAAAAATCAAAACGTTAGATTAAATGCCCAAGAATAAAATTTTTATACTCTCTCTTAATATCCTCGTGTTTATTTAATGTTGCTAAACTTCTTTTTAGCAACTTTTTCTTTTATATTCACTATTTCTGCCGTTTATAACATCATCATATTTTTAAAGTTTTTGTTTTTTGTCACTCATTTACTGAATTAGCAAATAAAACATTTTTATTGTATAATCGGCTTTAGAAAAAGATTATTGGAGAGATATTTTTATGGCAAAAACTATATTAACCGGTGATAGACCAACAGGCAGATTACATTTAGGACATTATGTAGGGTCTTTAAAGCGCAGAGTTGAACTTCAGAATTCCGGTGATTACAAAAATATCTTTATTATGATTGCAGACGCTCAAGCGTTGACTGACAATTTTGATAATCCGGAAAAAGTCAGACAAAATATATTAGAAGTTGCTCTTGATTATTTATCAGTAGGGTTAGATCCAAGTATTTCAACATTATTTATCCAATCTCAAATTGTTGAACTTACAGAACTGACATTCTATTATATGAACCTTGTTACATTAGCTCGTTTGCAGCTTAATCCTACGGTAAAATCTGAAATTCAAATGAGAGATTTCAAATCAAGTATTCCGGTAGGTTTCTTATGTTATCCAATCAGTCAAGCAGCAGATATTACAGCATTTAATGCTGATACAGTTCCGGTTGGAGAAGATCAATTGCCAATGATTGAACAAACAAGAGAAATCGTAAGAAAATTCAATCATATTTATGGCTCAGACGTATTAGTAGAGCCAAAAGCATTACTTCCTAATAACCAAGTCTGTATGCGACTCCCTGGAATTGACGGCAAAGCAAAAATGAGCAAATCTTTAGGTAATTGTATTTACATTTCTGATACAGCGGAAGATGTTCAGAAGAAGATTATGAGTATGTACACAGACCCTACTCATTTAAAAGTTACAGACCCAGGACATATCGAAGGCAATACGGTATTTACTTATCTTGACGCATTCTGCAAGCCGGAACACTTTGAACGTTATTGGAACGATTACGCATCACTGGATGAAGTAAAAGAACATTATCAAAGAGGCGGTTTGGGTGATGTCAAGGTTAAAAGATTCTTGAACAGCATCGTTAATGAAGAATTAGAGCCAATTAGAGCTCGCAGAAAAGAATTCGAAAAAGATATCAATTCTGTATACGAAATCCTTATGTCAGGCAGCTTAAAAGCAAAAGAAGTTGCAGCTGATACATTAAACAAAGTTAAGCAAGCAATGAAGCTTAATTATTTTGATAATATGGAATTGATAACTAAAAAATAGTAAAAAGCAAAGTTTTATCTTTTAAATGGAAGATTAGGCATTACAGTTTAATCTTCCATTTTGTATTAATTCTTCATACTCTTTAGTACCTTTATCAGTTCTGCGAGCTTTATTAAAGGATGTTATTGCGATAAATGCGTCGAAACCGATATCTAACAATTTAAAAAATGTAGGAGTACCTTTGCTCCCCAAGCAATCCAGCACACCCAGTCCGGTAAAAACTCCGGCTAATATCTTATTAATTTTAGATGACCTTTTTCTTTCGTTCATAATCTCATCCACAGAAAGAACTCCATCACCGTTTTTATCAATATTATGAAAATCTCGTCGCCAAAAACTTTTTTCTAAATCTTTAACTTTAGCCTCTTTTAATGTCATGCCGGCATAGTATCTGTTGTTCGCACACATAATTAGAGGACGATTTTGGGGTAAATTATTTTGGTCCAAATTACTTTGAGAAAAATTAGCAGCATCTAATATCATATTTAAACCTACACTTCTTTATATTTATATAAAGTCATTCTACCTAAAAAAATTGCGTAACTGATTAAGATTTGTTTACAAAAGACTTACCCCTCTTTAATACAAAGCTTTTGTAACACTGCCAATACAAAAATCACAATAAATAAAATATATGCTAAAGCACAAGCTTGTCCTACATCAAAATATTCAAATGCGTATTTATATATAGAATAAACTATCACGTTTGTAGAATTATTTGGCCCGCCTTCTGTCATAACATAAATTAAATCAAATATTTGAAAAGAAGATATTGCAGTTACAAGCGTCACAAAACATATTGTAGGTTTCAAGATAGGTATTGTTATTTTGAAAAATATTTCTTTAGCTCCGGCTCCATCAATTTTAGCCGCTTCATATACATTCTGATTTATTGTAGAAAAACCGGTTAAAAATAGAACTACATTGTATCCGATAAGCTTCCAAACTGATACAAAAATTAAAACCGGCATGGCAAGCCGAGTATCAAATAACCACGTTAAATGTGTTTTAAACAAACTGTTAACAAGTCCAATATTTGGATCAAAAATCCAAGCCCAAACTATTGCAATAACTACTGCAGGAGTTATAAACGGTAAAAAGTATATTGTTTTAAAAATTTCACTTCCTCTAATTTTGGTATTTAAAACAGATGCAATTAAAAGAGGAATTACTACTGCAAAACAAGTTGTCGAGATTGCGTATACAAAAGTATTAATTAATATTTGCAAAAACTCTCCGTCGCTTAATATGTTTTTATAATTACTTAACCCGACAAACTTAATATCATTTAACAAGTCCCAATCCATAAAACTGAGCGTAAAAGAACAGATTATTGGAATTATGATGAATACAAAAGTTCCGATAAGCGCAGGTAAAACAAAAAGAAAGCCTGACTGCGTATTAAGTTTATTAATAAAAATAGGACTTTTAAGAGTTTTCATGCTACTATTATATGGGTAAATAAATTGTGTTTGCAAGCACAATTATGTGATTAATGGAGGAGTTATGCTAAAAGAATCAGCTTTTGGAAAAAATGATATAAGAGGAATTTATGGAGATGATGTAACAGAAGAATTGTTCTACTATACAGGACGTGGCTTCGTTCAGTTTTTGGTAAAAGAAACCAAAAAGCTTCCATCTGAAATTTGGATTAGCGTTTGCAGAGATGCAAGATTACATTCACCATCACTTTCAAAATCATTGATAGAAGGTATCCGTTCTTGTGGCGCTAATGTAGTAGATATGGGATTGGCTCCTACACCTTTAGGTTATTATTCAGAAGTTGTTGGACTTCCGCCATACATTACAAAATACATGCCTGTTACCGGCGCTATGATTATTACAGCAAGTCATAATCCAAGCCAATACAACGGTATGAAAATGACTTATGCAAAACAATCATTGAACGAAGAACAAATCAAAATTGTTAAAGAATTGACTCTTGAAGAATATCGCTTGAGCATTCCTCCGGTACCTTTTGGAATTCTAAACGAATACGATTTAATTCCTGATTATATAGAAGAAATGACTAAGAAATTTGGTAAAATCGGTGAAGGAATTAAAGTTGTTGTTGATAGTGCTAATGCAACCGGCGGTGTTGTTGCTCCTAAATTATACAGAGCTTTAGGTTGTGAAGTTGTTGAACTATACTCTATGCCTGATGGAAGATTTCCACATCACCATCCAAACCCAAGTGATGAAAAAACATTGAATGATATCAAAAAAGCTGTTGTTGCAAATAAGGCTGATTTAGGTATTGCTTTTGACGGTGACAGCGACAGAATCGGCGTGATTGATTCTGACGGCAATTCTATGACGGGTGATAAACTGCTTCTAATTTATGCTGAAGATGTTATCAAAGAATACAACGAAAAAGGTATTAAACCTGTTATTGTATCAGAAGTTAAATGCTCACAAGTTCTTTACGATACAATCAATGCAACCGGCGGTGTAGCAGTTATGTGCAAAACCGGTCATGGCTATATCAAATCAAAAATGAGAGAAACAGGTGCAGTTCTAGCCGGCGAAATGAGTGGTCATACATTCTTTAAAGACAAATATTATGGATTTGATGATGCAATTTATGCCGGATGTAGAATTATTGAAATCGTTGCAAGAAAGAAAAAAGAAAATCCTAATTTTAAAATTACAGATATGTTGGCACCATTTGCATCAATGTATTCTTCAAGCGAAGTTCGTCTTCCTTGTCCAAATTCATTAAAGAAAGGCACATTAGAAGAATTCCAGAAAGTTATCGCAGAAAATCCGGATTTCTTTGGTACAAATATCAAAGACATTATTACTATTGATGGTATGAGAATCGTGTTTGAAAAAGGCTTTGCACTAATCAGACAAAGTAACACAGAACCTGTTTTCACTTTGAGATTTGAAGCTGATAGCAAAGAAAATGCTCAAAAATACGAAGATTTAATGGTGAACAAACTTCTTGATATCATCAAAAATCTTTCAACAGCTACTGTGTAATTATAGTAAATATGGGTATAAATTATTGGGAGTAAATTAGAATGTCTAAAACCTTGATATTAATTGATGGACACGCATTGGCTTATCGTCAATTCTTTGCACTGGAAAGAACCGGCATGAAGAATTCTGATAATCAGCCAACATGGGCTGTGTACGGTTTTTTTAAGGCAATATTTGATTTACTCTCAAAAATTCACCCTGATTATATAGCTGTAGCCTTTGATGTTGGCAGAAGAACTTTTAGAACTGAAAAGTTTGAAGAATATAAAGCTAATAGAGAAGCTATGCCGGATACATTGAGAAGTCAAATCGGAATTATTTGCGAAGGTCTGAAAGCTTTTGATATACCTATGATTACCAAAGAAGGTTTTGAAGCTGATGATATTATCGGAACAATTTCTAAAATGGCATCTGAAGCCGGAAATACAACTCTTATATTAACCGGTGACCAAGATAGTTTTCAGCTGATTGATAGAGAAGGTACTGTTAAAGTTCTGATTCCGACCAAGGGAGAACTTCTTGAATACGATTGGAATAGGGTTTACGATAAATTAGGAGTTTATCCTAACCAAATTACAGATTATAAGGGATTAAGAGGTGATACTTCTGATAACATTCCTGGAATTAAAGGTATCGGTGAAAAAACAGCTCAAAAACTTTTAAACAGATACCCGAATTTAGAAGAAATTTTGGCAGATTGCGAAAATATTCCGGAAAAAGCAGTTAAAAATAAAATATGTGAAGGCAAAGAAATTGCAGTTCTTTCAAAAGATTTAGCTACAATAATCAGAAATGTAGATATTGACTTTGATATTGATAAAGCAACTGTAGAATTGCCCAAAATTGAAAATGTGTCTGAATTCTTAAGAAAAATGCAGTTTTATACTTTTATAAAAAATATTGATAAAATTTTAACATCGTTTAATCCAAATGCTGCAGTTGAAGACAACACAAATTTAAGTCTTTTTGCAAATAATAACCAAAGTGAAAACATTCAACAGAATCTATTTACGCAAGCTATCAAGGAAACTGTTGCGGATATAGATTTTGAATATGAAATTGTTAATTCTGATAATTTAAAAAATATATTAGCAACTTTATCTTCTAAAGAATTACTAGCTTTCAAATTCTATTCAAAAGATGGAATAATCACATCAGCATCAATTTCGGATGGAAAAAGCTATTATTTTAATCAAGAGTTGATTGCGGAGCTTAAACCTATAATTGAAAATCCAAATATCAAAAAAATCGGATATGATTCAAAATCAGATTACCACTTGCTTTTGAATAACGGCTTTAATCCTACAGGTTTAGAATATGATGTGTTACTTGCAAGTTATGTAAAAGACCCTAACCGCAAACATTCTCTAGAAGCTCAAGGATTAGATTTTTTAAATCATATAATTACAATAGGAGATGATGAAAAAGCTGCTTGCGATGAGGCTTACACGATTTTTAAACTTTATGATTATTGGATAAAAAATCTTGATGAGCGAGAACAAAAATTAGTAAAAGATATAGAAATGCCACTTACGATTGTACTTGCGAAAATGGAACATACGGGTGTTGCGATTGATGTTGAGTACTTAAAAGAACTATCTTCCTACATGACGGAAAAACTTGCAGAGTTGGAAGACTTGATTTATCAACTTGCAGGTGAACCTTTCAATATCAATTCGCCAAAGCAAGTTGCAGAAGTTTTGTTTGACAAATTGGAATTAAAAACAAAAAAGAAAAAATCACGTTCTACGAGTGCTGAAGTTTTGGAAGAACTTGCACAAGAATATGAAATTTGCGAATATATTTTACAGCATAGAAAATTTGCAAAACTTAAATCAACTTATACAGATGTACTTCCAACGCTTATTAGCAAACGTGATGGCAGAATACATACTACTTACAATCAAGCACTGACAGTTACAGGTCGACTTTCATCTTCTAATCCAAATTTGCAGAATATTCCGATTAGAACGGAAGAAGGTAACAAAATTCGTTCAGCTTTTTGTGCAATGGATAAGGATAATTCCTTAATAATGTCTGCGGACTATTCTCAAATAGAATTGAGATTATTGGCTCACGTATCAGGAGATGAACATCTTATACACGCATTCACTTCAGGAGAAGATGTCCACACTATGACAGCATCCAAGGTGTTTGGAGTTAAATTAGAAGAAGTTACAAAAGAAATGCGCAGACGTGCTAAAGCTGTTAACTTTGGCATCGTTTATGGACAATCTAAGTATGGTTTAGCTAAAAGTATCGGAATTACTAACGCAGAAGCTCAAGAATTTATTGATAAATATTTTGAAACCTATCCTAAAGTAAAAGAATATATGAATAAAGAAGTTGAATTTGTTAATGCTCACGGTTATGTTGAAACGATTTTTGGTCGTAAGCGTTATCTTGCAGCAGAATTAATGAGTCCTAATTACCAAATTAGAGAATTCGCTCAAAGAGCTGCAATAAACCAACCATTGCAAGGAACCGCTGCTGATTTAATCAAGATGGCAATGATTGATGTTCAAAAAGAATTAGAAACAAAAAATCTTAAAACAAAAATGATAATGCAAGTACACGATGAATTGGTATTTGAAGTGCCAAAAGATGAACTGGAAACAGTAAAAGAACTTGTTTTGAGATGTATGGAACTTAACCAACCTCTAAAAGTACCTCTTGATGTAGACATCAATTGCGGCTCAAGCTGGCGAGAGGGGTAGCTTTTAGCTTTAATTAATAAATAGAAAAAAAGAGGAGAATTTTTAGAAATTTTCCTCTTTTTTCAAACTAAATTATTATATCAAACCAGTTAATTTGATTATCTTAAAAGAAACGTTTACTCTAATTCAGAACGTTCAATTTCTTGTTTTGTTGTAAATTTAACAATATCGCCTTCTTGTATATCATTAAATTTAACAAATGATAATCCGCACTCGAAACCTTGAGCAACTTCCTTAACATCATCTTTGAATCTCTTAAGTTGATCAACAGCTCCCTTGAAGATTTCTTTACCATCTCTGTAAATAGTAGCAGTGTCATTTCTGTTAATCTTACCTTCTGTAACGTAACAACCTGCAATCTTTTGAATCTTACCAATTGTGAAGATTTGTCTGATTTCAACTTGACCGGTAACAACTTCTTTAACTTCCGGAGAAAGTAAAGAAATCATAGTCTTTTCAATATCTTCTAAAATTTGATAGATGATGTCATACTTCTTGATTGTAACACCTTCTCTTTCTGCAGCTGCCAAAGCATTTGAATCTTCTTTTACTGTAAATCCTAAGATTAATGCATTCGATGCAGATGCCAACATAACATCGGCTTCTGAAATATCACCAACACCAACGTGAATAATCTTTGTTACAATTTCTTTTGATTCAAATTGTGCAATTGCTTGAGATACGGCTTCTGCAGAACCATGAGTATTTGCTTTAATAATCAAATTCAATTGTGGAATATCGCCATCAGCATCACCGGCTTCTCTTCTCATATGAGCTGGAAGCATAGCATCCAATCTCTTATTGCGTTCTTTTTCTTTACGTTTTTCTACAATAGATTTCATTTCTTTTTCGTTTTTAACAACTTCAAAGAAATCACCTGCATTTGGAACTTCTGTTAAACCTAAAATCTCAACCGGAGTTGAAGGTTCGGCTTTAACAATTCTTTCACCGGAATCTGATAACAATGCTCTAACTCTACCGCAAGCAGTACCTACAACAATACAATTACCTGCTCTTAAAGTACCATTTTGAACAAGTAGCGTTGCAACAGGGCCTTTACCTTTATCAAGATTTGCTTCAATTACAACACCTGAAGCTTCTGCTTTAGGATTAGCTTTTAAATCTTGTACTTCTGCAACAAGTAAAATGTATTCCAATAATTCGTCAATACCGGTACCTTGAAGAGCTGAAACATTAACCGTAATAGTGTCACCACCCCATGCTTCCGGAACAAGTCCATGTTCTGTTAATTGTTGAAGTACTCTATCCGGATTAGCCCCAGGTTTATCACATTTGTTAACAGCAACTATAATAGGAACTTCCGCTGCTTTTGCGTGGTTTATTGCTTCAATAGTTTGAGGCATTATACCGTCATCTGCTGCAACAACCAAAATAGCAATATCTGTAGCTTTTGCACCTCTGGCACGCATTTCGGTAAAAGCTTCGTGACCTGGAGTATCAACGAACACAATTTTCTTTTCGTGTTTATTATCTAAATAAACTGTATACGCACCGATAGATTGAGTAATGCCACCAACTTCTGTTGCGACAATCTTATGCTTAGAAGCTCTAATACTGTCAAGCAATGTTGTTTTACCGTGGTCAACGTGTCCCATAACCGTTACAATCGGCGCACGCGGTTTCAAATCCGCTTCCGTATCTGCCGGTCCGCTCAAACCTTCTTCCACATCGCTATCAGCCACGCGCTTAAATTTGTGTCCCATATCTTCAACCACAATTTGCGCCGTGTCCGCGTCAATAGCCTGATTAATCGTCGCCATCACACCTAATGACATCAAACGCTTAATCACATCAGCACTCTTTTCGGCCATACGGTTAGCCAATTCTTGCACTGTAATTGTTTCCGGAATAATCACTTCCTTAACAATTTTTTCTTGCGGAGCCTGCACCTGCACCGGCTTAGGCTGTTTTTTCTTAAAGTGGCGACGCGGAGCTCCATAGCCATAATCATCGTCATCATCGCTGTTCATATAAGCGTTGATATTGATTTTATTATTGCGGCGTTGCGGTTCAAAACTACGTTTTTGAATTTTTTTGCGTTCCTGTTCAAAAGTTTCTTCACGCGTCATCGCGTGTTTTTCGACCACTGCCGATTTTTTACTTTTTTTATGATAACTTTCCTCTTCTTCATCGTCATCATAATCATCTTTTACTTTTTTCTGACGATGTTCCACATTTTCATTTTTGGCAAATGATTTTTCGTTTTGCGGCTGTTTCGGACTTTCTTTTATTTCTTTTTTGGCCTTTTCCACTACTTCTTTTACCTCTTTAGCAGCTGCTTCGGCCTGAGCCTTGGCTTTTTCGGCGTTTTCTTTTTCCTGTTGAGCTTTGGCACGTTCTTCTTGCAATTTCAAACGTTGAGCATTGCGAGTTTCTTCCTCTTGCTTGCGTTTAGCATCGTGTTCCTTAGCCTCTGCCAACAACTTTAATTTTTGCGCGGTAGCTTCATCAATTTCCACTTTTGGCGCGGCTTGAGACGTTTGGTTAATCACTCTTTTTTTACGAACTTCAACCTGCACCACTTTTTTACCATCAGCAGCCGTCGATTTATTAAGATTTTTCAAAGTGAGGGTCGATTTTCCAGACAATGTTAATTTGCCCTTTGCACTTTCTTCTGTCATCTAGTCAATACTCCAATTATCTTTCTAAAAATGTTTGATACCGCTTCAAAGCCAATCTGACCATATCGCTCATTTTGCCTTTTTTCACAGCCAGATAGACCGTATTTTCCCTATCAAACGCCGAACTCAAAACTGCGGT
>OIYO01000134.1_pt1 | contig 73730 bp, 62 predicted proteins | sample 1588191 | NCBI WGS metagenome assembly OIYO01 (sample SAMN03283275) | human gut metagenome | biome: human-associated habitat; material: feces | host: Homo sapiens | place: Peru | collected 2012 | reverse complement strand
TCAAGTCCAGCCTCCGCAACCATGAAGGAGTAGGTCAAGAGACCTGCTCTTTTTTCTTTCAGGGTTATGACGCGACGAGCTACGCTCGTTGGGGCGAAGCGGCACGCCGCCGCCGGTGGCGGATACAGGCGTGGTGCTGAGGTGAGAAAACAAGGAGAACTGTGAAGCGCTCCAAGCGAGCAGGGCGACTATGTTTTCAAGGGGCAAGCAAGGCAAGGCCTTGTGAGACAAACCCGAAGGTCGTTGGTTCAAGTCCAGCCTCCGCAACCATGAAGGAGTAGGTCAAGAGACCTGCTCTTTTTTTGTGCGCGGCGCAAAGCGTGTTACAGTCAAAGATTTTTGCAAAGCATTACCGACAGTCGGGTTGCATAATATTATATTATACATTATTATATGTTCTTCACTGAAATCGGTTGAAGGAATTTAATGTTTACAAACGGCGGTTCGGAACGGTGTGAATAGTAAATAATTTTTTCAAAAAGTCGATTTTATGATTCAAAAGCAAAAAAATGTTAAAATAATGACTATTTCAGGCTTTGTTAGCCTTGACTAATTCGCAATTATAGATTAAACTATCTCTGTATTATTTTGCGAATCAATAATTGAAAGGATTTGAGTTCATGAAAAAATTTATCGCAATTCTTCTTTGCGTAGCTACAATGTTCTGCCTTTTCGCAGGCTGCGGCTCCAAGGGAGACGACAAGACAGATGAAAAAGTATGGAAGATTTCTACCGACACAGTTTTCAGACCGTTTGAGTACAAGGATGCTTCGGGTAAGCTCGTTGGTATCGATGTTGAGATCCTTGCCGCTATAGCCGAGGATCAGGACTTCAAGTACGAGCTTAACAGCGTTGGCTGGGACGCATCTATCGCAGCATGTCAGTCAGGTCAGGCAGACGCCATGATCGCAGGTGCTTCTATCACAGAGAAGCGTAAGAGCGAGGGCTGGATTTTCTCAGACGGATATTATCACTGCACACAGACAATGACAGTTGCTGCCGATTCGACAATCAAGGGCTTTGAGGATCTCAAGGGCAAGCAGGTTGCAGTTAAGACAGGTACAATGGGTGCCGACTATGCAAACAGCCTTAAGGATAAGTACGGCTTCACAATCGCTTCATTTGAGGATTCTCCGACAATGTATCAGGCAGTTATCGGCGGTCAGGCTGTTGCCTGCTTCGAGGATACACCGATCATGGTTGACTCCATCAAGAACGGCAATCTTGCACTTAAGGTTCTTGAGAACACAGCCAGCGAAGGCAGCGATTACGGTCTTGCTATCTTCAATTCGGCAAATCAGGAATTCCTCGATATGTTTAACGCAGGTCTTAAGAACATTAAGACAAGCGGCAAGTATGACGAAATCATCAACAAGTACGTTGGCTAATTTGAAAAAATGAGCGGTGGGGCGTCTGCAAAGATGCCCTGCTGTTTGTCAAAAGGAGTCCGCTAAATGGCAGATATAATTTCGGTTTACGGCAAGCTGTTGCTGGAGGCAATGGGACAGACGCTTATCATGGCTTTTTACAGCCTGATTTTTGCAAGTATTATCGGTCTCATCTTCGGTATGCTCAGCGTGCTTAAAAGTAAGGTATGCAACGTCATCGCACAGGTCTTTGTTGATATTATCCGCGGTGTTCCGATGATAGTTCTTGCATTTTTCGTTTTCTTCGGCGTACCTTACGCTTTGAAAAACTTTTTACACAGTACCTTTACATTCACCGCATTGCAGGCAGGTATAATCTGTCTTTCGCTCAACTGCGGCGCATATATGTCGGAAATCATCCGTGCCGGAATTCAGTCCGTTGACATCGGACAGATGGAGGCAGCAAGGAGTCTCGGAATTCCCTATTGGAAATCTATGCAGAAGGTCGTTCTTCCGCAGGCTATCCGCACGATGATACCGAGCATCATCAATCAGTTTATTATCACGCTCAAGGATACCTCGATTCTTTCCGTTATCGGTTTCCCCGAGCTTGTAAATGCCGCAAAGAACGTTATTGCAATTAACTTTAAGTCGTTCCAGGTATGGCTTATTGTCGGCGTGATGTACCTTATCGTTATCACGATACTTTCCAAGGTTGCAAAGGCTCTTGAGAGGAGGATGAACCGTGGCCGTAAATAAAAACAACGTTAAAATTCACGTTTCTCACCTTAAAAAGAGCTTCGGTCATTTGGAGGTTATCAAGGATATCTCGACTGATATATATGAGGGCGAGGTTGTCGTTATCCTCGGACCGTCGGGCAGCGGCAAGTCAACTTTTCTTCGCTGCATAAACCGTCTTGAGGAGCCGACAGGCGGCGAGATCATTGTTGACGGTCAGGCGATTACGGATAAAAAAGCTGACCTCAACAAGATTCGTGAGAACATCGGAATGGTGTTCCAGCACTTCAATCTTTTCAACAACCTCAACGTCATTCAGAATCTTATGCTTGCTCCCGTTCAGCTTAAAAAGGCTTCAAAGGAAAAAGCAAAAGAGGAAGCAATGGCAATGCTTAAAAAGGTCGGACTTGAGGATAAGGCGGAGTCTTATCCGCATCAGCTCTCCGGCGGACAGAAGCAGAGAGTTGCAATCGCACGTTCCCTTTGCATGAATCCCGATATCATGCTCTTTGACGAGCCGACATCGGCGCTTGACCCCGAAATGGTCGGCGAGGTTCTCCAGGTTATGAAGGATCTTGCGGCAGAGGGAATGACAATGGCAATCGTTACCCATGAGATAGGCTTTGCCCGTGAGGTTGCCGACCGAGTGCTTTTCATTGACGACGGCTATATTATCGAAGAAGGCACGCCGCAGGAGGTTATCCTCAATCCGAAAGAGCCGAGGGCAATTGATTTCTTCAACAAGGTTCTTTAATCAACAAATAATAAAGCAGAGATTTTCCCAAAAAAAGGAAGGCCTCTGCTTTTTTAAATTATATTTATATGCCGTTATTATATGTAATTGTATTTCTTGCGCTTGGCAAAAAGGAAGATGAGGGAGAGGATAAACGCGAAAAACTCCGCAACCGTGATTGCCCACCATATACCGTCCACGCCGAGAAATATCGGAAGTATAAGAACCGACGAGGTTTGAAAAATCAGTGTTCGCATGAAAGATATTGCTGCGGAAACCGCACCGTTGTTGAGAGCTGTGAAAAACGATGAGGTGAAAATATTGAAGCCTGCCAGCAGGAATGAATAGGCGAACAATCTGAATGCGTGACGGGTCAATTCATAAAGCTCTTTATCATAGCCGACGAAAAGCTTCGCCAGCGGCGATGAAAGCGCGATCGCAAGTATTGTTAAAACAACGCCCGAAACGGCGCTGAGAAATGAGCTTTTTCTGAGCATATTTTTCAGCTCATTGTGGTTCCGGGCTCCGAAATGGTAGCCCGTTATCGGCGCACAGCCGATCGAATATCCGATATAAATGGCAACGAAAATGAACTGAACATACATCAGCACGCCGTAAGCGGAAACGCCGTCCTCACCGACATATTTCATCAACTGGAAGTTGTAAATCATGCTGACAACGGATGAGGAAATATTGCTCATAAGCTCCGAGGAGCCGTTGCCGCAGGCGTTGAGAATAGGTTTTATTTCCAACTTCGTTTTTGTCAGGCGCAATAGGCTTGAATTCTTCCTCGAAAAATAAATCAACGGGAAAATCCCGCCAACGCATTGGCTCAGACCCGTTGCGATTGCCGCACCTGCAACGCCCCATTTAAAAACAATTATAAATATCGCATCAAGCGCCATGTTCGTAATGCCTGCCAGCACCGTTGCGAGAAGTCCGAGCTTAGGCTTTTCGGCGGCGATGAGAAAGCTTTGGAAAACGTTCTGAAGCATGAATGCGACGGTAAAGCCTGTTACGATTCTGCCGTAAAGAACACAATCAGCCATCATCTCCTCGGTTGCGCCGAGGAACTTCGCTACCCACGGCATTGAAATAACGCCGATGACAGAGAGCAAAGCGCCGAGAAGAAGCGTAAAAATAATCATCATTGTGAAAATTTTATTCGCCTTTTCTTTTTTGCCCTCGCCGAGAACCTTTGAAACAAGTGCCGTTCCGCCAGTGCCTATCATGAAGCCGATGCCGCCGAGAATCATTACAAACGGCATAACGAGATTGATTGAGGCAAAGGCGGTTTTACCTGCAAAGTTTGAGACAAAAAGCCCGTCTACAACTCCGTAAATCGAAGTGAAAACCATCATTATTATTGACGGAAATACAAATCTTAAAAGCTTGGAATAAGTAAAGTGATCCGAAAGTTTTATCTTCATGCCTGCTTATCATTAAACCACTGCTTTGCATACTCGGCAATGAAGGGTGTGATTTCTTTTATATTCATATTTGTTGTGTTAACACAAAGGTCATAGCCACGCTTGTCACCCCAGTCGGTGGAGGAAATCATGTTGTAACTTGAGGCTCTGCCCTTGTCTATCTGTTTGATTTTCTTTTCTATTTCTTTGTCCGTGAGCTTGCTGCCGTCACCTGCACGCTTGCGGCATCTTGCGATTTTTGACTGCATATCGGCGTAAACAAAGATACGGAACGGATCGTATTTTTCAAGCAAAACATCTGCGGCTCTGCCGACGATTATGCAATCGCCCTTTTCGGCAAGCTCATTGATGATGTTGTGCTGAGCGGAAAGCAGTTTAACCGTCGGGTCCGGAGCGGAAATGTGAGAAAAAGCACATGCAAAGTGAATCTGAAACGTCGGCTGAATGCCTTTTTCCAAAGAATGTGCAACATAGTTTTCGTCAAGGTCGGCTTTCTTGGCAATTTCGGTGATAATCTCGCTGTCGTAATAGGCAATTCCGAGAACGTCGGAAAGTCTTTTGGCAATTTCACGACCGCCGCTTCCGAATTCACGGCTTACTGTAATTATTTTCATATAAATCAATCTCCTTTCGGATTAAATGGCTTTATCCTAAAAATGATGAATACTTCTTGCTCATCGCAAATGAGAATATCTCGTCCTCGGCAACGATGACGTGGTCAACAAGATTGATGCTGACCGTTGAAAAAAGCTTCGCAATCGCTTCGGTTGCGACAATATCCGCTTGAGACGGAGTGGCAAATCCGTTCGGGTGATTGTGAGTGATGATCGCGTTTGTAATGTCAAATCTCAGCGCAAGCTCAACAAGGCTTCTGTTATCGGAAACCGCGGTTGTCGGTGTTCCGTCTGTGACCTTGATACAATGCTTGAGCCTGCCGTGAGCGTCGAGCGAAAGCATATAGACGATCTCTCTTGTTTCTCCGAGATATTTCATTCTTATGAAATCGTAAAGACGTTCAGCCGAGGCAAGATTGACCTTGTTGTTTATCGCATTGTCATGGTATTTTGAGCAAATGTCACGGATGAGCTTTATCATTACGGCGGCATTTTCGCCGATTCCGTTTATCTTTTCAAGCTCCTTTATCGGAGCATCAAGCACGCCGTTGAGATCGTGATATTTTTCAATCAGCTCATGCGCTATCGGATTGGTGTCCTTCAGAGGTATACAATAGAAAAGAAGAAGTTCGAGAATATTGTGATCTGCCATTGCGTCAATGCCTGTTTTGAGATAGGAATCTCTTACCCTTTGACGATGGTCCTTATGTATGTTTTTCTTTTCCGTGGTGAACACCTCTTCTGTGCGTTTTTTCTATATAAAATTTTATAGTAATTAAGTGAATTTGTCAATCGTAAATTGTTGACCTGCAACTCAGTATATGATAAAATATGACATACCAATAAAATAAGCGAGGTTTAGCTATGCCTATTACATTTGATGAAAAAAGAAAGATTTTCAAGCTTGATACGCTTGATTCAACATATGCAATCGGAATCCGTGAGGGATATCTTATTCATCTCTATTACGGAAAGAAAATTCCGGATGATAATCTTTTGGATTTACCGTTCAGAGGATATTTTGCCACTATTTCGCCGAAAAACGTTCATGTTGACGATTATAAGTTTTCTCTTGACGTTCAGCCGATGGAGTATTCCTGTAACGGTTCGGGCGATTACAGACTTGCTGCACTTTCAATAAAGGATTCAATGGGAAGAACAACGACGGATATACGCTATCTTGACCATAAAATCTACGACGGAAAGCCGAAGCTTAAAGGACTTCCGGCAACTTATTGCAATGATGACAGTGAGGCTCAGACGCTTGAGCTTATTACAATTGATAAATTCACGGGAGCAAAGGTGACTCTTTATTACACCGCATTTGCAAACTACAGCGTTGTCACCGAGAGCGTCAAGGTTGAGAATACGGGAAAGGAAACCTTTGAGATTGAAAAGGTTGCAAGCTGCTGTGTAAACTTCCCGTCGATGGATTATAACATGATAAACCTTTCGGGCGTTTGGTCGAGAGAGAGAAGAGTCATAACACGGCACCTTGCTCACGGAATACAGTCTGTTGCCAGCAAAAGAGGTTCGTCAAGCCATAACCACAATCCGTTTGTTGCCCTTGTTGATGATAAGGGCGGCGAAGATTTCGGTGATGCTTTCGGTTTTAACCTTGTATACAGCGGTAACTTCTCCGCTGATATCGAGACGGATTATCTTGACTGCACACGCCTTGTAATGGGTATCAACCCTATTGATTTCACATGGGTCGTTGAACCCGGCGATGAGTTCCAAAGCCCTGAGGTCGTAATGGTTTATTCCGACAGCGGCATGGGCAAAATGAGCCGCACATTCCACGATCTTTACAACAACAATCTCATCAGAGGAGAATGGAAAAATAAAAAACGTCCGCTTCTTATCAACAGCTGGGAGGGCTCGGGCTTTGATTTTGACCAGGAGACCCTCGTCCGCTATGCCAAGGAAGCTAAGAAGCTGGGAATCGAACTGCTCGTTATGGACGACGGCTGGTTCGGTCACCGTGACAGCGACAATTCCTCTCTCGGCGATTGGTTTGTCAATGAGAGCAAGCTCAAGGGCGGCCTCACAAAGCTTATCGAAAGAGTAAATGCAGAGGGCGTACAGTTCGGCATTTGGTATGAGCCGGAGATGATTTCCGAGGATTCGGAGCTTTATAAGGCTCACCCGGATTGGTGCGTTCATGTTGAGGGCAGAGAGCAGTCGCCTGCCCGTCAGCAGTATGTTATTGATATGACAAGACAGGATGTTCGTGATTGCATATTCAATCAGATGTATGATGTTCTTTCAAAGAACAATATTGCATATCTCAAATGGGACTACAACAGAGCTATTACAGAGCCTGCGTCGGTGATGCTTGATGCGCGTCATTCAAAGGAGTTTTTCCACCGCTTTATTCTCGGCACATATGAGCTTATGGACAGAATAACAAGCGCATTTCCGCATATCCTCTTTGAGAGCTGTGCCGGCGGCGGCGGACGTTTTGACGCCGGTATGCTTTACTATATGCCGCAGGCATGGGCTTCGGACAACACCGACCCGATCGAGCGACTGACAATTCAGTTTGGCACAACAATGTGCTATCCGGCATCGAGCATGGGCGCTCATGTTTCCGCCTGTGACAGAACAGGAATCGAAACCAAGGCGGCAGTCGCAATGGCGGGTACCTTCGGTTATGAGCTTGACCCCAAGGAGATGTCCGAGGAGGATAAGGAAAAGGTCAAAGAGCAGGTTAAGAATTATCACAGGTATTATAATGTAATTCACTTCGGCGATCTTTACAGAATTATTGCACCGACGGACGATGAGTTCAAGTGTGCATGGGAATATGTTGCAAAGGATAAGAGTGAAGCCTTGCTGACTGTTGTTATAAAAAACAGAGCGCCGCACGATTTTCTGCTTATTAAGATGAAGGGACTTGATCCCGAAAAAATGTACCGCGATGAAACAGACGGTGAGATTTATTCCGGTGCATTGCTTATGAACGCAGGTATCAACCTAACTGACGGAACGTTGAGCGCAGGCAGAAGCTTCATAAGATATTTCACAGAGGTTAAGTGATTTTATGATAAAAAACTTTCTTGCAGTAGGTCAGATCGTAGGAACTCACGGCGTGCGCGGCGAAATGCGTGTTAACCCGTGGGCGGACTCGCCCGAATTTCTTAAACAATTCAAAACATTGTATTATGACGCCGAGGGAAAAAACAGTGTCAGAGTTATTTCCGTACGTCCGCACGGAAACATCGTGCTGATGAAGCTTGAGGGCATTGACACTGTGGAAGCTGCTTCGGCGATGAGAAACAAGCGGCTTTATATGCGCCGCTCGGACGCAAGGCTTCCCGACGGAGTTTATTTCATCGAGGAGCTTATCGGCTGTGATGTTTTTGATGCCGATGATACGGATAAGCGATACGGAAAAATTTCCGACGTCAGCGAAACGGGTGCAAATGACGTTTGGCACATTGCAGCGGACAGTGAAAAGGAATATCTTATTCCCGCAATTCCGAGCGTTGTGATCAATACGGACGTTAAGGAAAACAAGGTGCTGATAAGACCGATGAAAGGTATATTTGACGATGAGAATTGACATAATGACATTGTTCCCGGAGATGTGCGGGCGTGTCCTCGACGAGAGCATTATCGGCCGCTCGAGAGAGAGCGGACTGGTTGAAATAAACTGTGTCAATATCCGTGATTTTTCAACGGACAAGCATCGCCGTGTGGATGATACAACCTACGGCGGCGGCACGGGAATGATAATGCAGTGTCAGCCGATATTTGATTGTTTCGGCGAGCTTGAAAGAGAAATCGGCAGCCGTCCGCACCTGATATATATGTCTCCGCAGGGTAAAACACTTGACCAGCAGAGAGTCAAGGAGCTTGCAAAAATGGATAATATAGCCATTCTCTGCGGCCATTATGAGGGTGTTGATGAGCGGGTTATCGAGGAACTTGTCGATGAAGAAATTTCAATCGGCGATTATGTTTTGACAGGCGGCGAGCTTCCTGCTCTCGTACTTGCCGACAGCATAACAAGAATGTTGCCCGGTGTGCTTGCGAGCGATGAAGCGTTTGAGGAGGAGAGCCACTATAGCGGCTTGCTCGAATATCCGCAGTACACAAGACCGTATGAATGGCACGAAAAAACCGTTCCCGATGTCCTTTTGACGGGTCACCATGCCAATATAATGAAGTGGCGCAGGGAGCAGTCGCTGGAGCGGACAAAGAGACGCAGACCCGATTTGCTGAAAAAAGCCGAATTAAGTGAAAAAGACATGAAATATCTCCAATCGTTGGATAATGAGAGTAAAAAATAGTCAATGTGCATTAAAAGTACAGTTAATCGGTGTACAAAGTGCACAAAGCATGACTTCTGAAAATACTCACATTTGGAATACAAGCCGAAATAATTTTAAAGTCAATTTTATTTGTTGACGATGACAACTTTTGTGATATAATAACTGTTGTATGAAAGGCTGAAAACAGACTTGGATTTAACTTTGATTGGAGATATCAATTATGTGTGAAAAAGACGTTACAGTTCAGAATCAGGTGGGTCTCAGTGCCCGTCCTGCAACATTTTTTATTCAGAAGGCTAATTGCTTCAAGTCATCTATCTGGATCGAAAAGGAAGAAAGACGTGTGAATGCAAAGAGCTTGCTCGGTGTACTTTCTCTCGGTATTGACGGCGGCACAACAATTAAAGTCATCGCCGCAGGCCCTGACGAGGAGCAGGCCGTTGATGAGCTTGTTAAGCTTGTTAACTCGGGCTTTGCAGTATAAGAATCCCTTACTAAACCGTGACTGCCGCATATGATGTGCGGCAGTTTTTGAATTTATAGATAATTTACGGAATCGAGGTGAATACCGTGGACATTCATGAGTTGAGAAAAAAGGCAATGTCCTTGCCGCTGACGCCGGGTGTATATCTTATGAAGAACACCAAGGGCGAGATTATCTATGTCGGCAAGGCGAAAAAGCTCAAAAACCGTGTCAGCCAATATTTTGGCTCACAGCATAATCACTCAATCAAGGTCAGAAAGATGGTCGAAAATGTATTTGACTTTGACTATATTCTTTGTGACAGCGAGTTTGAGGCGCTCGTGCTTGAATGTTCGCTTATCAAACAGTATTCGCCTAAATATAACATTCTTCTGAAGGATGACAAGGGCTACAGCTATATAAGAGTCAGTGAGGGACCGTGGCCGAAAATCAGCTCAGTGTTGCAAAAGGCGGATGACGGAGCACGCTATATCGGGCCCTATACAAGCTCCTTCAGCGTAACCAATTCCGTTGATGAGGCGCAGAAAATTTTCATGCTTCCGCGTTGCGGAAAAAGCTTTCCGAAGGAAATCGGCAAGGGCAGACCCTGCTTGAATTATTTTATCAAGCAATGCTCAGCTCCGTGTGCGGGCAAGATAAGCTGCGCCGAATACAACGAATCTGTCAATGCCGCTCTCGATTTTTTGCAGGGCAACAGCGCAAAGATAATTAAAGAATTAACGGAAGAAATGGAGTTCGCCGCCGAAAGGCTTGATTTTGAGCGTGCGGCAAAGCTGAGAGACAGAATAAATTCTATAAAAAAAGTTAATGAAAAGCAAAAGGTCGTCGGCTCGGATGTCAGGGAGCAGGACGTTTTTGCAATCGCACAGTCCGATGAAAGATACTGCCTTTCCGTTTTGCGCTTCTATGACGGCAGACTCAGGGATAACGAATGGTTTTTATTCAATGAAATAGATACCCTGCCCGAGGCGAGACGTGAGCTTATAACCCGTTTCTATTCAATGGGCAGACATATTCCGCCGTTTATTACGGTTGACGGTGAGGTTGACGATAAAGAATTGCTTGTGCAATGGCTGAGCGAAAATGCAGGACGAAAGGTTGAGATCAACGTTCCGCAGCGTGGCAGGCAGGTCGAAATCATGACGATGTGCATGAACAATGCAGCGCAGAAGCTTGCTTTGAGTATGGGCAGGAACGCAAAGGCTACGGCGGCTCTTGACGAGCTTGCAAGGCTCCTTAATTTGCCGAAGCCGCCCGTGATGATCGAATCCTACGATATTTCGCATACGGCAGGCAGCGATAACGTTGCAGGCATGGTCGTTTTCAAAAACGGATTGCCTTACAAAAAATCATATCGCCGGTTTGCGATAAAGGGCTTTGACGGTCAGGACGATTACGGCTCAATGGCTGAAGTTATTTCACGTCGGCTCAACAGATATGAAGAAGAGAAGGAAAGCGGCGAGGGGTTCGGAATTCTGCCGGATCTTATTCTTCTTGACGGCGGACAGGGACAGGTCAATGCGGTTTTGCCTATTGTTCGTGCGTTCGGTTATGATATTCCTGTTTACGGCATGGTTAAGGACAACAAGCACAGAACGAGGGCCATTGCATATGACGGAGGCGAAATCGCAATCAACTCAAAGCGACAGGCATTCACACTCGTTTCGACGATTCAGGAGGAGGTTCACCGATTTGCAATTTCATATCACAGATCGAAACATCAGAAATCGTCTCTCGGCGGAACTTTGACAAAAATCGACGGAATCGGCGAGAAAAAAGCTAAGGCTCTTCTGAAGCATTTCAAAACCGTTACGGCGATAAAAAATGCGGAAATTGACGAACTTTGCCGTGTTGAGGGGATAAACAGAGCCACGGCGCAAAAAGTTTATGATTATTTTAGAAAAAATGTTGACAACACAAGGTAAAAAATGTGATAATAAGATGTATATAAAATTAGTTAAAGGAAGGGAGCTTGCGCCGTGCGTGTGATTACGGGAACAGCAAGAGGACGGGTTCTCAAAACCTTGGAGGGCGAGGACGTTCGTCCGACAACGGACAGGGTTAAAGAAGCGATTTTCAGCATTATCCAGTTCGAACTGGAGGGCAGGCGTGTACTTGATCTTTTCGCAGGATCGGGTCAGCTCGGAATTGAAGCACTCAGCAGGGGAGCGGCTTATGCCACGTTTACCGATATGAGCGCCGAAAGTGTGGATATCGTAAAGAAAAATCTTATCTCGACCAAGCTTGAGAACAATGCCGAGGTTATTCGCACGGAGGCAGTAACGTTCCTTAAAGGAAACAGAAAAAAATACGATATCGTTTTTATGGATCCTCCGTACTCAAAGGGACTCTTGCAGAATACCCTGCCCTATGTCGTTAAGAATGTTAATGACGGCGGTGTGATAATCTGCGAACACCCCTACGGAGAGGAGATGCCGCAGACGGTCGGCAATTTCTCAATTTACCGTAACTATAAATACGGAAAAATCGGTATAACGGTCTATCGTATCAGCGAGGAGGACGACCGATGAGAACAGCAATATGTCCGGGCAGCTTTGACCCGGTAACAAAAGGCCACCTCAGTGTTATAACCCGTGCATCGAAGCTTTTTGACAGAGTCATTGTTGTTGTGATGATAAATCCCAAAAAGCCTGTCGGCTGCTTTAATCCGGAAAAAAGAGTGGAATTCATCGAAAGATGCGTCAAGAATCTGCCGAACGTTGAGGTTGATTTTTATGACGGACTGCTTGCTGAATATGCAAGAATCAAAAAAGCGGACGCGATCGTAAAGGGACTCCGTGCCGTTTCGGATTTCGAGGACGAATTCCAGCAGGCACTTACCAATAAGCAGCTTAATCCCGATGTTGAAACAGTGTTTGTCACCGCAGGTGCGGATTATATGTATCTTTCGTCCAGCATTGTCAAGCAGGTTTGCGAGCTTGGAGGCGACGTTTCGGACTTTGTACCCGAGCAGGTGCTCGACGATATAGTTAAAGGAATAAGAAGAAAGGAAGACTAACGATGAACGTACAGGGCTTACTTGATAAAATTGAAGATACCATTGACATGGGCAGCAAAATTCCTCTTTCGGGAAAGGTTGCGGTTGATGCAGAGACCATTAAGCAATGCATCGAGGACATAAGATATGATTTGCCGATCGAGCTTGAAAAAGCTCAGGAGGTAGTGGCTCACCATAATAACCTTATAACAAAGGCAAATAACGAGGCTTCGTCAATCGTTTCTTCCGCTCAGACGGAGGCGGACGGTATAATCAGCGCCGCAAAGGAAAAGGCTTCGGGAATTGCCGCAACGGCAGAGGCAAACGCAAAGTCAACTCTTTCCGCTGCTTCGGAGCAGGCAAAGCAGATGATCGAAAGCTCGGAGATCACAAGACTTGCCCATGAGTTTTCTGACCGTGTCCGTGCTCAGGCTACAGCCGAGGCGGAGAACATTGTCAGAAACGCAAGAAGCCAGGCGGATGCAATTATTCTTGACGCAAACAATCAGGCTCAAGACACGAAGAGCAAGGCGGACAAGTGGGCCGGAGAAATTCGCTCGGCGGCCGCAGAGTTCGTTGAGGATATTATGAAGAACAGCGATGAGGTTCTCTCGTCGAACATCGCCGAGATCAGAAAGGCAAGACAGAGCCTTTTCGGTGACCGCAGATAAGAAAAGAAAGAGATATAAATTAAATGGGGTTGCTGCAGTGGGGGAAGTGTGCAATTTTTCCTCGGTCGGCAACTCTTTTTTGTAACAGAGGTGTACATAATGAAAAAGCAATGCGAATGCTGCTATAAACGTTTTGAAGTTGTCAGAAACACGAATGTTCCGCTCAATCCCGATCTTACCGCACCGCAGGATCATATCTATTGCCCGTGGTGCGGAGCAGAAAACGGAACGGTTGAAAAAGGATCGCTTGTTAAAACAGAAAAATGTAATGCCGAGTGTGAGTTCTGATGAAAAGAGAAATAATTGATTACTTCAAGAAGAATAAAGACGAGATGATAAAAGCAATATCCGAGCTTGTCGCTGTGCCGAGCGTACGCGGTACCGCCGAGGAGGGCAAGCCTTTTGGCAAAAAGCCGTATGAGGCTCTTATGCTTGCTCTCAAAAAAGCAGAGAGCTTTGGATTCAAAACGGCAAACTGCGACGGCTACGTCGGTACGGTTGACCTTAACGGCGGCGAGCAGGAGCTGGCTGTTCTGGCGCATCTTGATGTTGTGCCGGCCGGTGAGGGCTGGGACACCGACCCTTATACCGTTGTTGAAAAGGACGGTATGATTTTCGGCAGGGGAGTCAGTGATGATAAAGGTCCCGCTGTTGCGGCGCTTTACGCTATGAAAGCGGTTAAAGACCTCAATCTGCCTGTCAGCAAGAATTGTCGATTGATTCTCGGTACCGATGAGGAATGCGGAAGCGGTGACCTCAAATATTATTTTTCAAAGAATAAGTATCCGAAATATGCGTTTACGCCCGATGCGAATTTTCCCGTTACGAATGGAGAAAAGGGAAGATTTACAAAGCATTTTTACAGGACGGTTGATTTTTCAAACTGCAAGAAATACATAAAGAGCATTTATGCCGGCGAAGCGGCCAATGCCGTACCCGCTTTTGCAAAAGCGGAGCTTATCGGAGTGACAAAAGAGGAAATTGATATTGCCGCAGAGAAAGCAAAGCGCACAAATGCCGAATTTACATTTGACGGTGAGAAACTGATTTGCTCGGGTACATCGGCTCATGCTTCGCTTCCGGAGAACGGTAACAATCCGATAACGGCACTTTTTGAATTGCTGAGCTATATTGATTTTGACAGCGAATGTACGGAATTTGCAGACAGTCTTAAAGCTCTGTTTCCCCACGGGAAATATAACGGCGAGGCGCTCGGCGTCGATATGAGCGATATGCTCGGGCGGCTTACACTGACTTTGGATGTCGTGAGATTTGAAAACGGCAAATTCGACGGCTGCTTTGATACAAGAACACCGATGTCGGCGACAAAGGAAAACTGTGCCGATGTTATTGCGGCAAGCCTGAGAAAGCATGGCTTTGAAATTGAAAATACGAAAATGAGAGAGGCACATTACGTTGACGAAAACTCGGATTTTATAAAGACCTTGCTCAGAACTTATGAGGATTACAGCGGCGACAAGGGAGAATGTATCAGCATGGGTGGCGGAACCTACGTTCACGATATAGAGAACGGAGTCGCTTTCGGCGCTATAAGCCGTGACACTGTGACAAATATGCATGGTGCAAATGAGTTTATGCCGATTGAAGATATTCTGACTGCGGCGGCGATATTTACAGAGGTAATTGCCGAAATTTGCAGATAAAGCGTGGAAATTGCAGGAATTTTAAAAAAATTGTAGACACGGTACCTGTAAAATGATAAAATAAAGCGTTGTGGAGGTGATTTTTTGAAAAGATGCCTGATTATGATAACAAGCGGTTTCCCTTACGGTATAAGTGAAACCTATATTGAATCCGAGGTAGCCTTTTTGAAGGATCACTTTGAACGTGTTATAATATTGCCCATTGAGCTTGATCCCGGTGAGCCGATTATGAGAGCTCTGCCGGAGGGCATAGAGTATTATAATGTCTCGCAAAAAAAGCAGTCGATTGCAAGAACAGGAGATATTGTCGGCGGCTTGCGTAATATTTTCGCTCCAACGGATTATTATAAATGGGACAAGGAAGAAATCGGATCGGATTTCAGAAAAAGAATGTTCTTTGAGTATTTTTGTAACCGTTCTGTCAGAAGCTATAGGGAATGCTTAAAGGTTCTTAAAAACTGCGGAATTGACGGCTATGACAGTATTACGGTTTACAGCTATTGGTTTTTTGCAACGGCGTTTGTCGGAGTTATGCTGAAAAAATACTTTATAGATAAGGCCGCCGAAGTCAAGCTTATTTCAAGGGCACATGGCTATGATGTTTATGAGGAAAGAAATGCGCTCAATTATCTTCCCTTGAGAAGGTTTCTCCTTGAAAATTGCGATGCCGTATATCCGTGTTCAGATGTTGGAACGGAACACATCGTTTCAAGATATCCCGAGTACGCCGATAAGGTGAAAACCGCTCATCTCGGTACGATTGATGCAGGACTGGGAACGCAGTCCGAGGAGGGCTTGCACATTGTTTCCTGCTCGCTTATTACGGATATTAAGCGAATTGATAAGATAATAGATATTCTCGAAAAGCTTGAAAAAACGGGAAAATATAAAATAAAATGGACGCATATCGGCGACGGAAACAGACGGCCCGAGCTTGAAAAAAGCGTCAGAAAAAAGCTGAAGAAAACCGACACGGAATTTCTCGGAAACATTCCGAATAACGAGGTTTATGAATTCTACAGGAATAACCCCGTCGATCTTTTTATAAGCACAAGCAAAAGCGAAGGCCTGCCCGTATCCATGATGGAGGCGGCATCGTTCGGAATTCCGATCGTTTCAACCGATGTAGGCGGAGTCCGTGAAATTGTGGAAAGCGGATATAACGGTCAGCTTCTCGGTGAAAGAGCATCTGCCGACGAGTTTGCCGATTTTATAAAACGATATTACGGTATGGATAAATCCGAAAGGGATTTCTACAGAGAAAATTCAAGAAAGCTTTGGGAAAGATCATTCAATGCAGGCAAGGCATATCCTGATTTTTTCTCAATGCCCGTATTGTCACGATCATGAGGAAAGGATAATTATGATATCTCTGAAAAATGGTGTTTTGAGAATAAACTCCGGCGATCAGAGCAGGGCAAGACGCTTGTATGAGTTTGCATTTTTGCTCAACATGGTAATTGTCTTTGCTTTTTACAGGACTCCGATAATCGCTCCTGCTGCCGCGGTTTTTATGTTTGTGGCGTCCTTCCTCGTGCTTTTGGAAAAAAGTAAGAACAGGATAATGATACCGTATATTACGGTGTGGTATTTGACGCTGATATTATACGGAGGTCTGTCCGGTCTATGGGCGCAGTTCTTTACCGCATATAATATAAACTTTGTGATAAAGCTATGTATTATTCTGCTTATCTCAACCTCTGTTGCGATTTATGTTGACACAATGGAGGATCTGGACAGATTGATGTCGCTGTTTATTGCAGGTGCAGTTATAATAACGATTCTCGAATTTCTTGCCGTTCCGGCAGTCGGTTGGAAAAACGGAAGCGTCGGAAGCTATTTCAGCGGCAACAATCCCAATGATATAACCGTCTGGATCGATTTCGCTTCGGCGGTTGCGTTCTACAGAGCCTATGTCAACGGTAAGAAATGGATGTATCCGTTGGTGGCTGTATTCGTTGTCTTTTGCGCTTTTTCAAGCTCGCGAAAGGGTCTGCTTGCCTCGCTTGCAGCTCCGATAATGATAGTTTTTCTCTCGGTCGGAAAGAAGAATTACTTTTTGAGAATAGTAGCGGCGATGACAATCGGTGTAGCCGTGCTGCTTATCGTAATGGAAAACGATACGCTCTACACGGTTATCGGGCGAAGATTTGACAGTATGATTGACTATATAAAGGGCGAAGGAACAGATGGAAGTATTGCTCTAAGACAGAGATATATTGCAGCGGCAAAAAGTATGTTCAACGAATCCCCGATTATAGGAAAGGGAATGGGCAACTATTCCCGTATTCTTGAAAGTGAATATTTCCTCGGCAACTTTTACAGCCATAATAATTATTGGCAGATTTTAAGTGAGCTTGGGCTGATAGGCTTTTTGATTTATTTTTCAATGTATGTATATTGTGTTGTCATTTTTTTGAGAGCATATTTTGTGGAGAAAAGAAAAATTTCGGCTTTGTTTATAACGGCTATTACGATGATGATTGTTCTTGACAGCGGAATAATCAGTTATAGCTCAAAATACGGACAGCTTGTTATCGCAATTATTTATTGCGCTACCTATGCTATACATTCCGACGGCGGCAGAAAATACAGCATGAAACGACAGTAAATATTTGGAGTGGTTAAAGTGAAATCATATTCGGACAGAAAAAACTCAAAGGGAATTGAAATAAATATTCTCGCTTTTTTCAAGGAGCTTTCCAAAAAGCTTTGGATCGTTGCGATAATTGCAGTTATCGGAGCGACAATAGGCGGTGTTATCGGCGAGGCGACAAAGAGCGAGACTTATACTTCAACGGTATCTTTTGTTGTTAACTCCGCAACGGAAAACGGACAGGTTTCAAGCGGTGAAATCAATGCTCAGATCAATATGGCGGGCACATTCAGTTATATTCTTTCAAGCCGTGCGCTGAAAGAGGCAATTGTTGAAAAATGTCCCGAAAAGGTTAACTTCGGCACGGTTGACAAAAGCATCTCGGTCAATGTTGTTTCCTCGACAAACGTCATTGTTATGTCGGTGACTACGGGCGACCCGAAGATTTCCTACGCAATCGCAAGTACGGTTGTTGATGTTTACGGCGATATAGTTACCGAAAGATATCCTAATGCCAAGCTCACTCTTTGTGACACTCCCGTGCTCCCGACCTATCCGAACTCAAACAGATCTGTTGTTTCACTTGCTTTGATGGTCGGTTTTATTGCCGCAGTTGCGAGCTGTGTTGTTTTCTTCATTATGTTCCTTGTTAAGGATACGGCAAAGACTGCAGACGAGCTCAGCGAAAAGCTCGATGTGCATATTCTCGGCTCGGTTCAGCAGATTACGAATAAGAATAAAACCGCAAAGGGCTTGCTTGTTACGGACAGAAAGAACGGCTTCTCTTTCATCGAAACATATAAGGCAATCAGAACAAAAATCGAAAATAATTCTACAAGAACGGGCAATAAGGTCTTTCTTGTAACAAGTGCTTGCGAGAATGAGGGAAAAACGACCTCCTGCGTTAATATTGCTCTTTCAATCGCACAGAACGGCAAGAACGTTTTGATAATCGATGCCGACCTCAGAAAGCCGTCGGTCAGCAAGATGCTCTCACTTCCTACTACGGAATACGGACTTTCCGATGTGATTCTCGGTAATGTGGAGCTGAACCAAGCCATCAAGCGTGTTACAAGCTTCAATGTCTGTGTGCTTGCCGATCAGAAGGGCGTTAATAATCCGTCGGAGCTTCTTTCAACAGAAAAAATGGAGTCTATAATCGAAGAAGCGCGCAAGGAATTTGACTATGTTCTTATTGATACCGCACCTGCGAGCGTTGTTACGGATACCTCGGTTATTGCAGGCTTCGTCGATGCGGCGATAATCGTTGTCCGTGAGGACTTCTCGCCTTATTCGAGAATCAGAATGTCAATTGAGGATATCGACTCAAACGGTGCGGAAATTATCGGATGTATCTTCAACGCCGATACAAGCAACCTCAGCAAAACGAGCCGCTACGGCCGTCGCTACGGCGGCTATGGCAAGAGATACGGCTACGGAAGCTACGGCTATGGCTACGGTCAGTCATCGTCAAAAAAATAATTATTGAATGGCATACAAAACCTCTTTCGCATATTATAAAGCGAAGGAGGTTTTTTAATGCGCGAGCTTGAAAAAATGATTGAAAAATATCGGCAGGAGCTTGTTGAATTTTCAAAACAAAAACCGATTGCCGATGAGGAGATTTTCGAAGCCGAGGAGGAGAATACTGTTCCGGCAATGGCAAATGCTTTGCCTTTTGTAAGCAATGCAGGTGCAAACAAGGAAACGGATTTTTACAAGAATTTTGAGGATTTCCAAAACAAAAACCCGTCTAAGGGCAGTATGCGCGTTCAGGTCTCATCGGGAGGAAGAAGCTACCCGATAATCAATGCAATTGTTAAGATAAGCGTTCCGCTCGAAACGGGGGACCGGGAAATTTATTCGGGATATACGGATATAAACGGGATCGTGGACAATATAGTTCTGCCTGCTCCCGATACGAGCTATTCCCTTGATGAGAAGAACACAACCGTTGAGCCTTATGCAACTTATGAGGTCACGGTCACTCACCCGGAATTTGCAAAGTCAAAATTTTTTAATGTTCCTGTTTTTGCAAATATCAAGGCAATTCAACCGGCAAGACTTGTTCCGCTGACGGAAACGGGCGGGGAACCGGGCCCGGTCAATATTGCAGAACAGCCTATGAGACTTTACGGAGGTGACTTCTGATGCCTGACAGACCTATCGTTCCCGAATTTATTACTGTTCATCTCGGCAAACCGAATGCGGCGGCAAGAAACGTCCGTGTGCCGTTTGCACAGTATATAAAAAACGTTGCATCAAGCGAGATTTATCCGACATGGCCGGAAAATGCTCTCCGAGCAAATATTTATGCCGAGATAACTTTTGCACTTAACAGAGTTTATACAGAGCATTACAGGTCAAGAGGCTATGATTTCGACATAACAAATTCGACTCAATTCGACCAATATTATGTTGAGGGCAGAGATATTTTTGAAAACATAAGCCGTGTGGTTGATGATATTTTCAATGATTACATTGTCAAACAAGGTCAGATACAGCCGTATTTCACCCAATACTGTGCAGGAACCTGCGAGGGGCTTTCGCAATGGGGCACGGTTGCGCTTGCAAATCAGGGCTACACACCGTACAGAATACTTCAGTATTATTACGGAAACGATATTGATATTGTGAAAAATGCCCCTATAAAATCAAATACGACGACCTACCCCGGAACGCCGTTAAGGCTCGGAACCGGCGGCGAAGATGTTATTGAAATTCAGCGTGAGCTGAACCGAATTGCCGCAAACTATCCGTCAATTCCGAAAATTTCGGGCTCAAGAGGATATTTTGAGCAGACGACTCAAAATGCAGTCAGACAGTTCCAGCATATTTTCAATCTTGAGTCCGATGGGGTTGTGGGTAAGGATACATGGTACAAAATCAAACGAATTTATAACGGCATAAAGGGTCTTTCGGAGCTTTATTCCGAAGGGATCACAATAAGCGAAGCCGAAAGAAAATACGAGAAAGTTCTGAAGAAAGGCAGCAGAGGTTCGTCCGTAAAAATCCTGCAGTATTATCTTTGTTTTCTCAGCTACTTCAATCTGAAATTGCCGTATGTTGCGGTTGACGGGATCTTCGGTGATGAAACGCGTGACGCCGTGCTTGCATTTCAGTCGCTCTACGGACTTGACGTTGACGGACTTGTCGGCAGAGACACATGGGATATGATTCAGAACGCATATGCAGGTGTTCTCACCTCACTGCCCGATGAATACAGGAGCTATTCGTCATTGCTTTACCCGGGATATATCATCACAACGGGTGCGAGCGGTAAGGTAGTCGAACAGCTACAGACTTATCTCAAAACGATTGCCGCCAACAATCCGTCAATACCGGATGTTACGGTCGACGGCTATTACGGCGAAGAGACGAAAAAAGCAGTTCTTGCGGTTCAGAAGCTTGAGGGTATTGAACAAAACGGTCAGGTCGGTGTTCTGACATGGAATGCAATAGTAAATCTTTACAATCAGTTTAGATAATAGGTATATTTTAACTCAGTCCGAAAATAATAACATTATCAATTTTACGGAGAAATGCTGATGGATAATGTGTTGTTTTCGGATATTTTTGATTATAACGAAAAGCTTTTGGACAAGTATTTCAGAATCGGTCTGAACTACGATGTCGTAGCCACAAAATTCAATGCGGGCGGCAGGAAAGCGAAGCTCTATTTTGTTGACGGATTTATCAACGGTGAAACTTCCGAGCGTGTGATGAACTTTATGATGCAGGCAAGCGGGGTTGATAAGGGCGTCGCCACCGCAGAAGAGTTTGCGCAAAGGCTCATTGCCTATATGGAAATTGAACTGAGCAAGGATATTGAAAAAATTGCCAAAGTTGTATATTCGGGAGCGATGCTCGTTATTGTTGACGGCTTTGACACAGGGTTCCTTGTCAAGACGAGGAGCTATCCTAAGCGCAGTGTATGCGAACCCGATAACGATAAGGTGCTCAGCGGAGCGCATGACGGTTTTGTAGAATCTATCCTTATAAACACGGCGCTTATCCGTCGCCGAATTCGTGACCGTGATTTGGTAATGGAGGTCAGAGAGGCCGGTGCGAGATCTAAGACCGACATTGCAATATGCTATCTCAAGGGAAAGGCGGACGAAAAGACCGTTGACGATCTCAGACAGAGAATTGATAAAATTGAGGCCAATACGCTCAATATGAGCCAGGAGAGCGTGATTGAATGTCTTGTCAGAAAACAGAAATGGAATCCGTTTCCAAAGGTCAGATATACGGAACGCCCCGATGCTGCGGCGGCAAGCATTGCCGAGGGAAGCGTAATTCTTTTTGTTGACAATTCGCCGACGGCAATGATAATCCCGACCGGCTTTTTTGATTTTTTGCAGGACACAAACGATTATTATTTTCCGCCATGCGTGGGCACATATCTGCGCTTTGTCAAGGGATTGATTTTCGCTCTTGCATTGCTTCTTGCGCCTGTATGGTTTTTGCTGATAAAAAATCCCGATCACATTCCGGCATGGCTGAGCTTTATTCAAATCAAGGAGTATTATTCGCTGCCCATCATTGCTCAGCTTTTGATAATTGAGGTAGTCATTGACGCTTTGAAGCTTGCTTCGCTGAATACCCCAAGCTCTTTGAGTAATTCATTCAGCGTCATCGGTGCTCTTGTTCTCGGTGATCTCGCCGTCAGTGCCGAATTGTTTTCGTCCGAAGTCGTGCTGATAATGGCGTTTGTCGCAATTGCTAATTTTGCTCAGCCGAACTTTGAATTGGGCTACGCCTTCAAGCTTTCGCGGATATTCATAGTTGTCATGACAGCAATATTCAATCTGTATGGCTTCATTGCAGGACTCTTGACAGTTGTCCTCGTTATCGCCTTTACGAAAACGGTAACAGGCAGGGGATATCTCTATCCTCTTATTCCCTTCAACGGAAAGGCAATAAGCCGACTGCTGATCAGGGAATCCATCAGCAAGGATAACACTTGACAAATCACCTGCGATAGGTTAATCTTATCTATGGTGATAAGATGAATAATCGTTTTTTGAAAATATTATCTTTACTGACGGCACTTTGCGTTGTCATCTCGCTTGCTTCATGTAAAGGCAAGACAGAAACACCGACGCAGAATGTTGAACCGACATATGAAAAATCCGTAACCGAGAAAACGGTCAAAATTGCGAATATTCCTACGGATAGCAACGGATTGACGGATATGCTCAATGCTGCCGTCAACTATGTAGACAAATACTGCTATAAATATAAAAAGGCGCTCAAGTGTGAGGCGAGCATTGACAGCCTCGGCTCACTGTCCTCGGCTTCAAATGCCGCAGAAGCCTTTGCTTCTGTTTTCGGTGAAAAGGATATAACAGCCGATTATGATTACAATGCCGATAAAAAGCTTTTTGCAGATAATTTTATAAGCGGCAAGTTTGAGACGGAGGAAATATCTTCAATTACAGCCAAGCAGGACGGCGATGTCGTGGTGCTGACGGCTCAGTTCAACGGCGAAAGCAATCCGACAGACGAGAACGGAATACTTCATCGCCTCGGCGGAGATTATATAAGCGCCGAAGCCGTAAGCAAGTCTCTCGGCGAATTCAAGTCATCCGCAGCCTCGGTCAGCGTCTCGGCAGATTCAATCAGCGTAGTCGCAAGAATCAGCGTAGAGGATTCAAGCCTTCAGTCCATGACGGTAAGCTACACGGAGCGCTTCAATCTTTCAAACGTTACTCTCGTTAAGCTCAGCGGAGGAGCGGTCAGCGGCTCGGCAAAAACGGTGATTGAATATACAAATTTCAGCCTGTAAAACGTGTTCGTATTATCAAAAAAAACAGTGGAAATTTTATTTGAAATATGATAGAATAAATATAATAAATTACGGGAGAGTGTAAAACCCATGAACAGAAGCTGGAAAAGATTTATTATAACCGTTTCGGTCATGCTTGGCGTTATTATCGGCTGCACGGCTTGGAATGTTGCGCTTGATAAGATTACGGGAAGTATTGGACCTGACATAAGTCAGTCGAATAATACTGATAATTCCTCCGGCAACGTTAGCAATAACGGCTCTACGGGCACAGTTCAGAACGGAACGGGTACTGTTACAAATGCGAACGGACAGACCGTTACAACCGCCAACGGAACGGGCGTCGCTACCAATAACGGAACGGGCACAGCCACAGGCGGCACAGGCACGGGCGGTTCGGCTCATGCGGCTGCAAATGTTCTCGCATATAACAAAAATCAGATTGTTGCCTATTATAACACCTGCCTCCAAAGCTCCTATGCACAGGCGAGGATGACTGACAAAAAGACCGAGCAGGTAACTATCGGCGTTGATTCGGTAACAATTAACGGAAAGCAAAACGGCGCGGTAACAAGCATCGCAAACAGCATTGCGAGCGGCAATCAGAAGCAGACCGAGGACAGCAAAAGCTTCTCAAACGGAAGATCTTCTGACGGCACAGCGGCAAGCACCTTTATTCTTCCTACCAACCTTTCCTCGGCAGGCGTTAAAAGCGCAAGCATTTCAAGGAACGGAAACGGCTACAAGGTTGTTATAACCCTCGTTGCCGAAAGCTGCGGACACAACAGCAAGCCGCCCTATAACGCATCATGTGCATGGCCGCTTGATATCAGTGAGGTTGCAGGTGCTTTGAACGGATTTGCAGAGATCACAAAGGCTCAGTTTAATTATCCAGGCACAATGCTCACGGCGAATATCGACGCTGCAGGGCGTGTTAGCTACGTAAGAGTTGATATGCCACTCACCGTTAAGGACGGCACGGGCGTTGTTACCAAGAATATTCCGGGCGTTAAGGGCATGGTAGTCACAGCGTCGGCACACGGCAAGTGGATATGCACCCATACAATGAGCTTCTGATAAGAATAAAAAAATACGGATTGTTGCATAAACTGCGGCAATCCGTTTTGTTATATATTATCATTGACGGCAATTTGTAAAAAATGTATAATTATATAAAGGGGGTATAGCATGAAGATTAAAGAAATTATCGCGCCTGCCGATTATACAACTAAGCTCGGCGAGCGTGTGAGCTACTGGACGTATTTTATCGGACAGAATATTTTCTATAACGTTGTAACGACATTCATGGCAACCTATTTGATGATGAACGGAATTGACCTTGGCAAAATCGCTCTTGTTACGTTGATTGTCAAGATTTGGGACGCCGTGAACGACCCGATGTTTGGTATAATTTTCGATAAAATTAAATTCAAAAACAAGCAAAAATGTATGCCTTGGATTCGTATTTCCGCCGGACTTGTTCCGATTACTACGGTTCTTTTGTTCATAATTCCGAGCGGTATGGCACAGACGGGCAAGCTGATATGGTTTATGATAGCTTATCTGCTTTGGGATTCGAGCTATACGGTTTGTGACGTTCCGATTTACAGCATGGTAACGACGATGACAGATAATGTCAACGAGCGCAATACACTTATGTCCATCGGCAGACTGTTCAGCAGTGCGGGCATGGGCATTTCGGGATTGCTTTGCACACTGCTTGTCAGCGAAAAGGTCGGTATGAGCTTCAGCCCGACGGTTATTCTTCTCTCGGTAATAGGGCTTCTTTTTATGATCCCGATTTGCTTTACCGGCAAGGAGAGAAACTATCACGGCGAGCTTGAGGATGAAGCTTTCTCAATCAAGAGAATTCTGACATATCTTGCGCATAACAAATATCTTCTGATTTATTACCTCGGTTATCTTTTTGCCAACGGAATGATGACGAACAATGCGCTTGCGCTGTTTGTTTCGTATTACCTTTTCGGCAGTGCGAACTTCAATATAATTCTCGGAATTCTCGGTGTTGTGCCGTCGGTTATTGCGGCTCTGCTTATTCCCGTTATTTCAAAGAAATTCGACAAATTCAAACTGTTTTTTTTCTGCAACACCGTTGCGGCAATACTTGGATTGGCAATGTATTTCATCGGCTGGCAGAACAAGATGCTTTTCATTGTGCTTACGGTTGTCAGAGGAATTTTCACCAGTGTAACGGGCACGCTCGGGTTTATGTTCACTCCCGACTGTGCGGAATACGGTCAGTATAAAACGGGCGTTGATGCAAAAGGAATCACATTCTCAATTCAAACGTTCACAACGAAAATCGCAGCGGCAATTGCCTCTTCACTCGGTCTTGCGATTCTTACGTTTTTTGATTGGACAAAGATTGAAGCCGAAAGCTTTGCCGATATCGAAAAATTGCACATTGTTCAGAGCGCAACGGCGCTTAACGGTCTCTGGGTAACGTACATACTTGTTCCGAGCATCGGACTTGCAATAACGTCGTTTATCTATCTTTTCTATAAGCTAAGAGACAAGGATGTTCAGGTCATGGCAAGATATAACGCAGGCGAGATCACAAGGGAGAAAGCGGAAGCTCAGCTTCCGAAGGCGCTCAAATGCGGCATTACGCCGAAGCTCAAAGAGACGGAATAAAATATAACGAAAAAGAGGTTCAATCGTGAACCTCTTTTTTATATGCCTTAAATTATAATCTTGTCTCAAGAATTTTTACATTTCCGTTGATTGTGAACTTGCCCTTGTTTGCGGGAATGAAGATGCTTTCTCCCTTCTTCATCATAAGCTTTTCGCCGTCACATTCAATCTCGGCGCTGCCCTCAAGGCAAAGGAGTGATACAAACGACTGCTCATCGCAAACCGATGAATATTCCCCGTCGACGCTCAGTTCGTACATTGTGAAAAGATCGCATGATGTGAGCTTACTTCTGCTTGCGTTGTCAAACTTTTCAACCTCACGCTTCGATGAATCGGGAATAGACGGGGGACAGAGCTTTGTAACATCAGCGGCTTTGTCAACGTGAAGCTCACGGGGCTTTCCGTCCTTTCCGAGACGGCCGTAATCGTAAATTCTGTAGGTTGTGTTGGAGTTCTGCTGAACCTCGGCGAGAAGTATGCCCTTGCATATTGCGTGCATTGTGCCCGACTCGATGAAGAAAACATCGCCCTTCTTGACCTTGACTCTGTTGCATATGCTCATCATCTCGTCGCCCTGAGCGGCTTTTTTGAATTCTTCAACCGTAACATTGCGGTTGAATCCGAGGATAAGCTCTGCGTCGGGCTCACAATCAAGAATGTACCATGCTTCGGTCTTGCCGTATTCGCCCTCAACGCGCATTGCATATTCGTCATCGGGATGAACCTGAATCGAAAGATCTCTCTTTGCGTCAATGAATTTAATAAGAAGCGGGAAAAATTCATATTTTTTTCCCTTTGTGCCGCATATGCTCTTGTCGGCGAGGTAAACCTCCTGCAAGGTCTTACCCTGATACTCTCCGTTGAGAACAGTTGACGGTCCGGCAGGATGACATGAAAGCACCCATGCTTCGGCGGCAGGGTCTTTATCGGTCTTGATACCGTATTCGGTGATGAGTCTTGTTCCTCCCCAGATATTGTCGGCAACAAAGGGGGATAATTTAACCATTTCCATGTTTTTAAACCTTCTTTTCAATGAAAAATTCCAAAAATATTATACATTATCGCGTTTCTATTGTAAAGTAAAAATTTACTATTGACAAAACGAACAAATGTTCGCTATAATATACATGATGCTATGGGGAAGCAGAGGAGATACGAAATGGTTAATTATGATTTAAGAATCGAAAAACAGCGAATCTTCGGCGCAGAGAAGATTGCAATTGCCGCCAATGCGAACGAAACAATTTCACTTCGCTTTCATTTTGATGCGAACTGGAGAATCTTTGACGCAAAGGCTGCGATTTTCAGAACAGCAAAAAACGAATACTACATTATCGAGATAAAGGAATCGTCGGCAAAGGTGCCTTGGGAGGTGCTGGCTGTCGATCACGATTTTGAACTCTCGGTTATAGGCTATGACGGGTCTATGGTGCTCACGGCAGGCAAGGTTGATGTCAGGGTTGTTTCATCACTTTTGCCGGACGATTATAAGACGTTTTCGCCGAGCGAGACTCTCTTTGACAGATTCAAACAGGACAGTATTGACGAGGCATACAAAAAATACGAGGATGAAATTGAGTCGCTTAAGTATGCCTATGAAAAGAAAATTCTTGAAATGGGAGCAAAAATCAACAAAGCAAACGAGAACACAAAAAATGTTGAAAAAGAAAAGGATGCGGAGATTGCGAAAATTCGTCAAGAGCACGCCGAGGAAAATCTTACTTTCAACACAAAAATTGCCGAACTCAATAAATCTCTTTCCGCTGCGCAGCTCAAGGCGGATAAATGGGATCTTGTCGATGCGGCTATGGCAGACAAAACGAGGAGTAATTTTGCACTCTGGACAGGCGGCACAAAGGAATACAAGCTTCCTTTTTTAAACACAAAGAACATGGCGATTTTGTCCTCGGGCAACTTTGACAATAATGTTACCGAATTGGGACTTGATTTGACCTCGGCAACAACGCTTTCACAGATGTTCACCCAGAAAAAGAATCTGCGAAGAATTGAACTCAGAAACACGGATCAGATAACGACGATGATAAACTGTTTCTCAAATTCCCCTTCGCTTCGAGAAGTAATACTCGGAGATTTGACAAAATGCAGCAATGCAAAACAGACTTTTTATAATGATACTTCTCTTGAAAAAGTTACACTCGGGAATTGTGAGAGAATGCAGGACTGGTCGGAGACGTTCTTCGGCTGTATTTCACTCAAGGAAATAAATGCTTCGTTAAATATGAGTGCGGCAAATTGGATTTCGGGTACATTTGATAAGTGCACAAGTCTGCAAACTATAAGATTTAAAAAAGAAACCATCGGCAAGGATATTTCCTTTGCATCGTGCAAGTCACTTTCAAAGGAGAGTATGGAGAGCATTTTTGACGGACTTGCCGTCTTACAAGACGGCGTTATTACTTTATCAACATACGCTTTTGAAAACAATTATCCGACTGCCGATGAAAGGAAGATATTTGAAAACAAACTTGCCGAAAAGGGCTGGACGCTGGTTCTTGCATAAGCAATCATATTTGTCCCTTTGATTTCATATAATCAAGTGAAATAAAAAAAGAGAGGTTGATTATATGAGCATCGAATTGACAAAGACCGACATAGGAACGGCGGAGGTACTTTACGATAATTTTGCCGAACAAGGCATTGATTGCGATATTTCTTTGCCGGATTACTGCCCCGACATAATGAGAATTCTCAGGTGCAGCGTGACGAACAGCATAACAAATTCAAAGATATCCGGCGACCGCGCCACCGTTGACGGCAACGCAAAAATACGAATAGTTTATGCCGACGACAAAAACGGAATTTATTGCTATGAGCAGGACTATCCTTTCTCAAAATTCAGCGAGCTTCCGCAGACTTATGACGGTGCTGTGCTTTGCTCTTCGGCAAAAACCGAATATGCAAACTGTCGTGCGGTCAGCAAAAAGAGAATTGATATTCACGGCGTTGTGAGCATCAGATTTAAAATCGTCGGCATTAAAAATGAGTCCGTTATCACAGACGCCGAGGGCGACGGAATTCAGCTGAGAAAAAAGAAAATCGGCACGGATAGCGTTGCTGCCGTTGTTATGAAAAAATTTCAGCTTTCTCAGACCGAAGAAGCCAACGGAGGAGAGATCGGCAAAATCTTTTATGCCTGTGCTTCTCCTGTTTTGTCCGAGACTAAAATAATTAAAGGCAAAATACTTCTCAAGGGTGAGGCCGTTCTCAAGGTTATGTATTGCTCGGCAACGGGTGAAAACGAAAGTGTTTGCGTTAATTATAACCTGCCTTTCAGTGAGATAATTGATATCGAAAGTATTGACGATAGCTGCAAGGTAAGTGTCGGCTTTAACGTTGATCAGGTTCAGGCCGAGCCGAAGACCGACAACGACGGCGAGTATAAATATCTCAATCTCGGCTGTGATATTTGTGCTGTTGTGACGGCATATAAGACGGAGGATATTTGTGTTATAACCGATTCTTATTCAACGCAAAAGGAGATAGATGCAAAGTATAAAACAGAGACATTTACTCAGATTTTACAAAATCTTAATGACAGTATTATCTGCCGTGAAAGCGTCGATCTTTCCTCAATGAATCCGCAGAGGATTTATGCCGCCATTGCACAGTCGCCCGAAGCAAAAAGCCGTTTCGATGCGGACAAAATGACGGTTACGGGAAAAATTCCGTTAAAATTTATTCTCATTGACGGAGAGGGAACACCGACCTTCTGTGAGAGAGAAGCCGAATTTGAATATTCACGGTCCATTGATGCCAAAGGCGGCAATCTGCACTGTGACCCGAAGCTTTTCTTAACAGGCTATAGCTGTACACTGACAAGCGACGGTCGGGCTGAATTCAAAGCGGAAATGAATATCAGTGCCGATATAACCGAGACGAGCGAATGTCGCACGCTTGTAAGTCTCAAGACAGTGGAAAATTCCGAGTTAAAAAAGAGGCACTCATCGCTTGTCATCTGTTTCTGCAACGGCGGTGAAAAGATTTGGGACATCGCAAGAAAATATAACACGACCGTAGAGGATATTATGAGCGAAAACGAGTTGACCTCTGATGAAATCGGTGAAAAAATGATGCTTATGATACCCGTTAAATAACGCTGCACTATTGAAATAATTCGCAACAGATGGTATACTAAAACTACCGCTGACAGAAAAAGGTACGCATACGGCGGAACCGACTGTCGGCGGTAATTTTTTGATAACATCCGGTTACATGAAAGGAAGTTGTATTATGGGATTAAAAAACATTGATAAATCCGCAGAGCAGAAGGGCTCGGGAATCGTTACTCTTTGGCAGTTTGTTAAATTCATAGTTGTAAGCCTGTTGGCTTGCATAGTTCAGTTCGCCTCTTTGAATCTTATCATGCTTTTGCCGCAGATAAAGGCGATAATGAATCAGGATTTTACATGGTTTGTTTTCAGCTATGTCGGCGAGGGCAAGGGCTTCGGATATTTCCTTGCTTTCAATATTGCAAATATTCTTGCACAGATCGTCGCATTCTTTGTAAACCGTGAAAAGACCTTCGGCTCGTCGAGCAACATTGCAATTACTCTGCCGATTTATATTGTTTTTACGGTTGCACTCATCTGCTTCTCGGCATGGCTTGCACCGACAATTCAGGGCTGGCTCATCGGTTCATTCGGTCTGTCTGCTCAGCTTGCCGCAAATATTTCAACGATGGCTTGCTCGGCAATACAGTTCTTCATCTATTTCCCGGTTGATAAAATTCTTTTCCATAAGAAAAAAGAGGAAAAATAAGTCAATGCCGCACAAATTGCGACGCAAGCCTTAAATGCTATGATTGGGTGAGTGTATGTTCTTCAGACAAATATTTGATGTCAGAGCTGCCGAACCGCTGAATATTTTTTCGTCGGGCGGCAGGAAATATAAATCGGTTTTGAAAATTCTGAGCATTATCGCGATGGCCGTAATGCTCGGAATACAGATTTATGTTTTGCTGACTCATAAGGTCGTACTTGCTTCTGACTCTCAGCGATATTTTGAGCTTGCGACTAATGCGGTAAAGAACGGCGTTTGGTATCCGTCATCGCTCAATATTTACGACACATATATCTTCGGCAACGGTCTTATCAATCTTTTGATACTTTCGATAAGGCTTACAGGATCAATTGAAGCGATAAAATTTGTCAATATTTTTTGCATTTATGCGATTTTGATTTCTTGCATATATATAATCAGAAAAATATTCGGTGATACGGAAATTCAATATTGGTTCACGGTTATTTTCTGCTCTACGGGCACATTTTGGGGTGAGGTTGCACAGGCGAGGACGGAGCTGATTTTTATGGCTTTTGCCTTCGGCGCAACGGCATTGCTGATGACGGGGAAAATATACACTTGCCTGATTTCGGGAATCTTTTTTGCTCTTGCAAACTGGACAAGGCCGCTCGGTGTGGTTTTTCTGATAGCGGGAATTTGGCTTCTTGCAACGCAGAGAGCCAAGCTGAAACAATATCTTTGTCTTGTGCTCGGTGCAGCAGTAACGGTTTGTGTCATCGGCGGCATAGCTTACTTCAATTGCGGATATTTTGCATACCAGGCAACGACGGGCGGCTACAATCTCCTTATGGGCGCTTCGGAGGGCGCAGACGGAACATCGAAGTTTGAGGTTTTCGGCGAGGGCGGAGCAGGCTATCTTTCCGAGAAACAGAAAAGCGAAATGACCTTCAAGGAGAAGGACGCTTTTTATAAATCCGAAGCGATGAAATGGATAAAGGAAAACCCGGGCGATTATATTAAGCTCATGCCGAAAAAAATGCTTGTCACGCTCTATTCCGAGGGATATTCGCTCGGTACCTTCTATAACGATGCAACGGCAGGCAACGGTGGTGCGTTCTACAGAGGACTTATCGGCAGAATGACGGGTCAATCCGAGGAGAAGCTCTCGTCGGCGGATATAATCGTTATCTGGACGCAGGCAGTTTACATGATAACGCTTGTTCTTGCGTTTGCGTGTGTTGTGTTCCTGATCGTCAAGCGCAGAGCGGCGAAGCTTATGCCGTTTATATTTACCGTAGCCGGTGCAATCGGAGTAACGATGCTTTTGGTCGGAGGACCGAGGTATCATTTCCCGATTTTACCGTATATTATAATGGCGGCGGCAATTCTTATTCAGTCAGTCGCAACCCTCAAGGAGCATAAAAATGAAGCTTAAAGAATATATCAGGCTCATAAGGCCAAAGCATTACATAAAAAATATATTGCTTTTTCTTCCGATAATTTTCGGCGGAAGCCTGCTTCAGAAGGACAGACTTTTGCACGTTATCGGCGGTTTTGTCGTGTTCAGCTTTGTCAGCTCCGTTGTTTATATAATCAATGATATTTGTGATGCCGAAAAGGACAGACACCACCCGACCAAATGTACAAGACCTATTGCTTCGGGGAAAATTCAAAAGAAAAGTGCGGCTGTGCTTGCCTGCTTTTTACTTGTCGCTTCCGTTGCGATAAACCGGTTTGTCTGCGAAAAAAATCTTTACGGCTGGCTGTTGATCGCACTGTATCTTGTGCTCAATCTCGGCTACAGCTTCGGACTGAAAAATGTTGTGCTTCTGGATATTCTGATTCTTGTTTCGGGATACCTTATTCGTATCCTTTACGGTTCCGTGATCACCGAAATTCCGGTTTCAAGCTGGCTTTATCTTACGGTAATGGCGTTTTCATTCTATATGGGTCTCGGAAAGCGCCGCGGCGAAATCGTAAACAGCGAGAAGAATACAAGGAAGGTACTGAAATATTATAACAAGGATTTCCTCGATAAAAACATGTATATGACGCTGGGATTGGGCATAGTGTTCTATTCTCTTTGGTGCGTCAATTCGGGAACGATTGCGATTTATTCCAATAAGATTGCGTTCACGATTCCGCTTGTTATTATCATTTGTATGAAGTACAGTCTGACCGTTGAGGGCGATTCCGACGGCGATCCCATCAGCGTTATTCTTAAAGACAAGTGGCTCATGCTTCTCGGCGCACTTTACGGAGCGATTATAATCTGTCTTTTGTATGTTTTCAAATAAATTTATCAAAATTTATTGTAATATTTTTTGCTATGTGATAGAATAAACAAAACACATCTTAGGAGGTTTTACTATGAGTTTTCCTGTTGCTTTGCAGCTTTACTCCGTCCGCGACGCTATGGCGGAGGACTTTGCAGGTACAATAAAAAAAGTTAAGGACATGGGCTATGACGGAGTCGAGTTCGCAGGACTTTTTGATCATTCGGCAGAAGAGGTTAAAAAGATTTGCGCCGAGGTAGGCGTTGAGCCGATCTCCGCTCACGTTCCGTATGACGAGCTTGATGCAGACCCCGAAAAAACAATTGCAACTTATGCCGAAATCGGCTGTAAGTATATCGCAATTCCGTATGCCGTTGAGGAAAGACGTCCCGGCGCAGAGCTTTTTGACGATACTGTTGAGGGAATCAAGCGCTTTGCCGCTATAGGTAAAAAGTACGGTATCACATTCCTTTATCATAATCACGACTTCGAGTTCAAAAAGGTCGGCGATGTTTACGGACTCGATCTTCTTTATTCAACGCTTACTCCGGATGAGCTTCAGACCGAGCTTGACACCTGTTGGGTCAATGTCGGCGGCGAGGATCCGGCAAAGTATGTTGAAAAGTATTCGGGCAGAGCACCCGTTGTTCACCTCAAGGATTTCCACATGAGCGGCAAGGGCAAGCCGGCAAAGCTCTATCAGCTTATCGGCATTGACGACGGTGCGCAGGACGCCGAGGAGGAAGAAGCATTCGGCTTCCGTCCCTGCGGCTACGGCGTTCAGAATTTCCCTGAAATTCTTGAAGCTTGCAAGAAAGCCGGCACATCGTGGGTTGTTGTTGAGCAGGATCAGCCCGCTCTTGACAAGACTCCGCTTGAGTGCGCAAAAATGAGTATTGATTACATTAAAGAAATTAACAAATAAAGGAGATTAAATATGTCTGACGCAGTATTGAACCAATTCACCCAGGCCGTTGAGGAGGAGAAGGTCTCAACGGGCCGAAGATTCAAAGTAGGCATTATCGGCACAGGCTGGATTGCAGAGGCACACATTGAGAGCTATCTCGACATGGACGATGTTGACATTGTTGCCATGGCTGACCTCATTCCGGGCAAGGCTGAGAAGTTTGCCGCAAGGTATAACAAGGATGGACGCCTTGACAATGTACATTTCTACAAGAATCACGAGGAGCTTATCGACAACGAGCCTGAGCTTGATGCCGTAAGCGTTTGCACATACAACATGACGCACGCCGAGTGTACTATTTATTCACTCAAGCACGGCGTAAACGTTCTTCTTGAAAAGCCGATGTGCGTTACGACAGAGGAAGCGGTTGAAATCTGCAAGGCTGAGAAGGAGAGCGGAAAGCTCCTTTCTATCGGCTTCCAGCCCCGTAACGACGAGAACATGAAGATGGTTAAGAAGATCGTTCAGTCGGGCGAGCTTGGCAAGATATATTACATTCAGACAGGCGGCGGACGCCGTCGCGGTATCCCGAACAGCACATTCATCGAGAAAAAGACCGCAGGTATCGGCGCAATGGGCGATATCGGTTGCTATTCACTTGATGTTGTTCTTAACGCTATCGGTTATCCGAAGCCGCTCACAGTTACGGGCTATACCTCAAACTTCTTCGGTACAAACCCGAAGTACAATAACCCGAAGGATGCGGCAAGATTTAATGTTGAGGATTTCGCAGCAGCATTTGTACGTCTTGACGGCGGTATCGTTCTTGATTTCCGTATTGCATGGGCTATGCATCCCGACACACCGGGTGACACAATTATCTTCGGTACGGAGGGTGCGCTCAGAATTCCGTCAACAGAGTGTTGGAACGGAGAGATGTCCGGTCCGATGACGATTTATCACGACGTTGCGGGCGAGCAGGTTCAGACGGTCGTTCCCCTTATTGAGAACAGCGGCAAGGGACTTTTCTATAAGAAGTGCCGCTCATTCCTTGATGCAATTGCTAACGGCGATCCCGCTCCGATTCCGTCAAGCCAGATTCTCTACAACCAGGCAATTATCGACCATATCATTAAGTCGGCAGAGCTTGGCAAAGAGGTTGAGGTTGTTATTCCCGAAATATAATTTCACAAGTCAGAGAAACCGCCGGTTCAACCGGCGGTTTTGATTTATTCTTCCGAATCCTTTTCAAATGCTTCTGCAACATCGGCCAAAAGCTTACAAATCGGGAGATGCTGCGGGCAAGCCTTTTCACATTTGCCGCACTTTATGCAGTCAGACGCTTTGCGACCTTCCGAGGTGTGAATGTCGTTATAATAATAGTCTGCGTTCCAGTCGTGATATATCTGCTTCGCATTCATATCGGAAAACAAATCGGGGATTGAAATATGCTTCGGGCAGCCGTCCGTACAATAGCGGCAGGCGGTACACGGTATCAGATTTTTGCTTTTGATATTTTCTGAACCTTTTCAACGGCTGCAAGCTCTGTTTTGTCAAGCGGTTTAAAATTCTTCATAAAGCTGATGTTGTCCTCCATCTGCTCCATGTTGCTCATGCCGGAGAGAACAGTCATTATGCCCGGAAAGCCTGCGTTCAAGAAAGCATCAACCATTTCCTTGGTCTCTTCAATATTAACTTCTTCGCCGTTCATCGGCAGTCTCATCAATCCAAATCCGAAATTTTTCTTGATTTTATCCGTTTGGGGTTACTCCCTTTCTCTTCCAATATGTTCATTATATCACACATGGATTCTAAGCTCAACAATGCCGATTTTCTCTTGCTTAATGACGGTTTTTATGATAAAGTATAATCAGAAAACGAAAGGAAAGGCACTATGGATATTAAATTTAACAACCCGATTTCCGAGGCTTGGCATGCCGACCCGGAAGCAAGAATTTACAACGGAAAATATTATATTTACGTTACGAGAAGTCTCCCTTATGAGCAGCAGCTCAACCAGGATATGTTCGTTTCCGACGATCTTGAGCATTGGGAAAAATTAGAATCAATTATTGATATGTCGGACTTTTCTTGGGTAAAAAAAGCCGTTTGGGCACCGACAATTATCGAAAAGAACGGAAAATATTATTACATCTTCGCCTCTAACGATATCCATGAGGATAATGAAGGCGGCGGCCTTGAAATTGCCGTTTCCGATTCGCCGACGGGTCCTTTTAAAGGCTACCTCGGCAAATCACTGATAGGTACAATAATCAACGGTGCTCAGCCGATCGACGCTCATCTTTTCAAAGACGATGACGGCACGGTTTATCTTTACTACGGTGGCTGGAAACACTGCAACGTGTGTAAAATGAACGAGGAAATGACAGGCTTTGTTCCGTTTGATGACGGAGAAACTTTCAAAGAAATTACTCCGTACGATTACGTTGAAGGACCGTGCATGATGAAAAAAGACGGCAAATATTATTTCATGTATTCCTGCGGAAGCTGGGGAGAGGGAACATACCGTGTTGACTATTCAATTTCCGACAGCCCTCTCGGCCCGTTTGAGAGCCTCGGAACAATCCTTTCCTCGCAGCCCGGAGTTGCCGAAGGACCCGGACACAACGGTTATTTTCTGCTTGACGACGGCGAAATGCTTATGGTGTACCACCGTCGCCGTGAGAATATCAAAGACCGTGACGCAAGATTTCTTTGCATTGATAAGGTTGAATTTGACGGCGATAAAATCATGCCGATAAAAATGACCTGAGGAGCAAATTTCATGGAACCGAGAAAGCTAATTGAAACGCTTGCCGTCGCCGAGCGGCTCAAGGACGCAACAAGACATTGCTATACCTCGGGCGGACGCAGGGAAAGTGTTGCCGAACATTCGTGGCGAATGACTCTCATGGCTTATTTTGTCAGCGACGAGTTTCCCGATGCGGATTTTGAAAAGATATTTAAAATGTGCCTCATACATGACCTTGGCGAAGCATTCACCGGAGATATCCCCACATTCGAGAAAACCGCAGAAAATGAAAAGCAGGAAGAAATGCTTCTTTTTGATTGGGTAAAATCCTTACCCGAACCGTTTTGCACGGAACTGGCGGCGCTTTTTAAAGAGATGGCCGAGAGAAAAACGCTTGAAGCAAAAATTTACAAGGCTATGGACAGCCTTGAGGCTCTAATTCAACACAACGAGAGCGACATTTCAACATGGCTTCCGCTTGAATACGACCTGCAAATGACATACGGAAACGACAAAACGGACTTTTCGGAATATATGAAGTCCTTGCGTGAGCTTGTACGAAACGACAGCGTTGAGAAAATAAAACAAAAAGAATCATGAATGAAAAAACAGCAATGTATTGTGACTGATACATTGCTGCTTTTCTTGTCAGTTTATAATTCTTTGCTCCGTTTCCGACCCGGGGTTGTCAGCAGATCGAGAAACGCAAACCGGCACATTTTCTTTATCTTCTCATGAGCTTGTTCGTGTAGAGCTTATGTATGCCGAATTTCCAGCAAAGGAGCATACCGAACACTGCGCCGACAGCCGCCTGAAGAATCTGGAACGGAAGCTTTAATATTGCCGCCTCGGGAGTGCCGTAGAAAAATGCTCTGCCGATTGAATAGCCGACAATCATTATTACTGCGCCGACAGCGACGCCGATTCCCGAGCTGAGTACGGGCTTCTTTTTCAAAACATAGTGGGAGAAAACGGAAATAACTATTGCTTGCAAGCCGTGTGTTATAAGCGAAACCCACATCGGGGTCGGATAGAAGAAGAGATCTCCGAGAAATGCTCCGACTCCGCCGACCATAAATGCTGCCAACGGGTCAAGAATTATTGCCGCCGTGCATATAACGATGTCATTAAGATAGAGATGTCCGCCCGCTACGGGAACTCCGAAGGAGCTGAGTGCCACGTTCATAGCCATGAGCACTGCCGTTGTGCAAAGCCACATTGTATTCTGCCTTGCTGTTCTTTTTGTTTGCATTATGTTTTCCTCCTTGCAAATCTGTTGGGAATATTATATAATAGCTCTGATAATATAAAATAGTCAGAAATGGAGAAAAATATATAGCCAGATGAAATATATAATCGACAAACAAAAACACCCCGTATATCTGCAAATTTACAGGCAGATTCGAGACGATATAACAAGCGGAGCATTTGAATTTAACAGTAAGCTGCCGTCAAAGAGGCTGCTTGCAGATGAGCTCGGAGTAAGCACGATAACCGTTGAGCATGCGTATGAGATTCTGTGCGACGAGGGCTATATCGAGCCGAGAGAGCGAAGCGGATATTTTGTTATTTTCAGCTCCGATGACGGCTTTGCCGAGGTCTCACATATATCAGATTCGCTGAAATTCCATGCGTCTTCGACACATTCAAGCTTTTCAATTTCACTTTTAAGCAAGACAATGCGTAGGGTCTTGACTGATTATAATGAAGTTATTCTTGAAAAATCGCCGAATGTCGGCTGCGTAGAGCTTAGAGCCGCATTGAAGCAGTACCTTGCACGCAACAGGGGAATAAACGTTGAAATTGAGCAAATAGTTATCGGTTCGGGTGCGGAATATCTTTACAGGCTTATCGTAGACCTACTCGGTCGTGATAAGGTCTATGCCATTGAGTCACCGTCTTATCAGAAAATCGAGCAGGTTTACCGTGCGGCGGGTGTAAAATATGAGATGCTGCCTCTTTGCAACGACGGAATTGACGGAGCCGCACTCGCTAAAACAGAAGCCGATGTTCTGCATATCACACCCTACAGGAGCTTCCCGACAGGCGTTACGGCTTCGGCTTCAAAACGCTATGAATACATACGCTGGTCGGAAAAAGGCGAAAGATTTATCATAGAATCGGACTACGATTCCGAGTTTTCGGTTTCCTCAAAGCCGACAGAGACAATTTTTTCCCTTTCCGATCACGATAACGTTATTTATCTCAATACGTTTTCAAAAACAATTTCTCCGTCCATGCGTGTCGGATATATGGTTCTTCCCAAAAGGCTTGTCGAGCCGTTCAATGACAGGCTCGGATTTTATTCTTGCACTGTTCCTACTTTTGAACAGCTTGTCCTAACCGAGCTGATAAATAACGGCGATTTTGAACGCCATATCAACCGAGAGCGCCGAAAAAAGCGTCGCGAAGCTGAGACAAAGACAGACAGAAATGATTAAAAAGCTTGAATTATTCTTGCAAATAGAGTATATTGTTTATACACAACTATCGGAGGTAACTTATGAAAGATTTCAGATTAAGACAGGTACACCTTGATTTTCACACTTCGCCGCTCATTCCCGATGTCGGCGCAAGATTTGATAAAAAGGAATGGCAGGAGACGCTGAAGATGGGTCATGTTGATTCAATTACGGTTTTCTCAAAATGCCATCACGGATATTCATATCATCCGACAAAAGTCAACACAATGAATCCGACGCTGAAATTCGACCTTCTCAAGGCTCAGCTTGAAGCCTGCGAGGAAATCGGAGTTCGTGCTCCCGTGTATATCTCGGCAGGCTTCGATGAAAAGGACGCGGTTGAGCATCACGATTGGCTGAGAGTCGAACCGTCGAATATCGGCAAGGCTCCCGATTTTGAGCACGCCGGCTATCATATGATGTGCTTCAATACGGCTTATCTTGACAAGCTTATTGCCGAGATAGAGGAGGTTATGGTCAACTACAATCCATGCGAGATCTTCCTTGATATTGTCGGTGAACCGATGTGCTGCTGCGAAAAATGCTGTTCGGACATGACCGCGGCAGGGCTTGATTACAATAATCTTAAGGACGTTGAAGCCTTCGGCAGGAAGGTGTACCGCAACTATCTTGACAGGGTAGAGGAGGCTGTTCATAAGCATAATCCCGAAACAATTATTTTTCAAAATTCGGGTCATGTTTCAAAGGGCAGGCGTGATCTCATTGACACGATCGACTGCCTCGAATTGGAGAGCCTTCCTACGGGCGGCTGGGGATACGACCATTTCCCGATGTCTGCGGCATATGCGAGAACTCAACGCGATTGCTTCCTCGGCATGACGGGTAAATTCCATCAGACATGGGGAGAATTCGGCGGATTTAAGCATCCGAATGCACTCCGTTATGAGACTGCGCTTTCTCTTGCGGAGGGTGGCGGATGTTCAATCGGCGACCAGATGCATCCGGAAGGACTGCTCAATAAATCGACCTATGCCCTTATAGGAAAGGCTTATGCAGAGGTCGAAGCTAAAGAACCGTGGTGCAAGGGGGCAAAGTATATTGCCGATATAGCTGTTCTTGCTGCGGAATGTATCAAAGGCAGAGGCGAAGGCGGATGGCACGATGCAGGCGCAAACCGTATTCTCCTTGAAACAAACAGACTTTATGATTTTATAGACCTTGATGAAGATTTTACAAAGTATAAAATGCTTATCCTGCCGGATATTTGGGTCTTTGACGAAAAGATTAAATCGAAGATAGACGACTATCTTTCGCAGGGCGGCAAGCTTCTTCTTTCCGGCAAATCGGGTCTTGATAAAAATAACGAGTTTTGCATTGATACAGGAGTTAAGTTTATCGGCGAGAACGAATTCAGACCAACATATTTTATCCCGGAATTTGATACGGTAAACGGCAAAACCGAGTACCTTATGCGTGCGGTGAATTATCGCTTTGACAATATTGATGCCGAAATCGTTGCAAACGGACAGAATCCCTATTTTAACCGCACCGCCGAGCATTTCTGCTCACATCAGCATGCGCCGAACGACAGAAGGCTTACCTATCCGACCGCTGCGATCAAGGGCAACGTCGCTTATATCGGCTGGGATATTTTCAGGGGCTATGCGGAATCCGGCGATTTCCACATCAAGGAGCTTGTTGCATACGTTATTGAACGACTTATGAACGGCAATTTTACGATTGAAAGCTCAATGCCCGACAGGGGTATCGTTACCCTACTTCAACAGAACGACAGAAAGATCGTTCACCTTCTTTATTCTCACACGACGGTGCGCGGCAAGAATACGGAGGTGATCGAGGATATAGTTCCTCTTTATAATGTTGACGTCAGCGTGAAATGCAACAAACCGAAAAGAGTTATTCTCGTGCCGCAGAATGAAGAAATCAGCTTTAACTACTCCGACGGAAGAGTCTCATTTACGGTACCCAAGGTTGAAATACATCAGATGATTTCGATTGAGTAGAAACATACATTATAATAATAAACAAAAAGGAGCGGAAAGCCGAAAAGCTAACCGCTCCGATTTATTTATAAGAAACCCATAAAAATATATTCTTGAAGCAATAAATCCCAAGACCGCAAAAATCACCGTTTTTTACTGCCTTAAATCAGGTATAGAAAAAGCCGCAAGCCCTTGATACACAAAGGTTTGCGGCTTGGAGCTACTGGTCGGACTCGAACCGACGACCTGCTCATTACGAATGAGCTGCTCTACCAACTGAGCCACAGTAGCATCTGCTGAAAGTGTCAACGACTGATATTCTAATATATTTTGGAGAAAAAAGCAATAGTTTTTATAAAAAAAGTTATTATTTTTAACGCAACGGGCTTTTTTTACAATGCACTGCTATTGTTTGCTCAAAGTTGACAGGCACTTTTATTTTGAGTATAATGAAAACAGAGAATAATTATGAGAAGAGGTGCACAAAAATGTCTGAAATTATTGTTGCCGGAGCAGGTCACGGCGGACTTGTAGCAGCATGGAAGCTTGCGCAGCTCGGTCACAAAGTTACCGTTTATGAACGTCACGCTCGTGAAAATCTCGGTTATGACCAGAAAGACCCTGTGGACGCCGCATACTTTGACTATGCGGGAATTGAGTACCCGGAGGAGTGGCACGCTCCGAATAATGTTATAACGCTTGTTCCGATTGATGAAACAGTTGCCTCTGTTACACTTCCGGAGGAGAAATCGGCTTCGACGCTCATCGTTGAACGCCGTGAACTTTTAGCTTTTCTCATTGATCTTTGCGAAAAGGCAGGGGTGCACTTTGTGTTCGGCTGTGAGGTGCGTGAACCTGTTGTTCTCGGCAGCCGCATTATCGGTATAATGACATCGCAGGGCATAAGACTTGCCGATCTTGTAATTGATGCCTGTGGAATTGATTCGCCGGTGCGTCGAAATTTGCCCGATTTCACTTATGTCCAAAAGGAGCTTGGACGCTTTGACCGGCTTCATGTTTACCGTGCATATTATAACAGGATTGAGGGAAAGCCCGATCCCGAACACAGATATTATGTCTACGTCAATGCAAACGGAACGGTCGGCTTCACATGGCTTATCACCGAGCCTGACAGCGCGGACATTCTTATTGCAAGATTCGGAGAAGTGACCGAAGCGGATATAAAAGAAAATCTTGATTTTGTTTGCGAAAAAAACGAGCATGTCGGACGTGAGCTTGTTCGCGGCGGTAAGGTGGTCGATATTCCCGTTCGTCAGCCGTTGGCGGTTTTTATTGCCGACGGTTATGCCGCAGTCGGCGACAGCGCATGTATGACAATTCCGCTCAAGGGCTCGGGAATAGGATATTCAATTAAGGCAGGTACGATACTTGCGAGAGCGGTCGAGGCGGACAGGGACGGCTTGTTTAACTGCGATACACTCTGGAAATATGAACGTGAATTTTTCCATGAAATCGGATTTGCCGCATGTACGATTGCGCTGGAAAAAAATCTTCTTCCATATCTCACGGCGAAGGATGTCAGCGATTTTATCGCAAGCGGAATTCTGACCGCCGAAGAGCTTGCCGAGCTTAACACGGACAAAATTGAATATCTCAGAAAGAACAAAGTTGTTTCAACGGTCAAAAATAAGCTGAAGCTTCTCAATGAAATGCCGGAGTTGAGAAACAAGGGACTTAAAATTGTCGGATGGTTTGGCAGGGTGAAGCTTGTTGAACCGCTGTTCCCGACCAAATATGACCGAGATGACGTTGAAAAGTGGGCGGAGCACTACAATGAGTTCTTTGAATCAATCAAGACAGATAGAATACCCGGTGAGGATAACGAATAAAACATCAAGGGCTGCTGCTTCGGCGACAGCCTTTTTTTAAATAACTCTTGAAAAAGCGAAAGAAAGAATATAAAATAGTTTATATGATTTTTTGGGGTTGATAAATTGAAGGATATGAAAAGATATTTGAAAATGGCGGCACCGTACAAGGGCGCATTGATATTGACCGTCCTCGCCTTGCTCGGATCCTCCGCCGTCAGTCTTGTTATGCCGGATGCGGTTCGCAGGCTGACGGGAGCTCTGACTGACGGAACGGCGACCAAGGAACGTGTCCTTGTGTTTGCGGCAGTAATACTTTTATCGTACATAGTCAAAGCGCTGCTGACATTCATATCAAAATACAAGGCTCACGTTGCCGCATGGAATTTCGTCGGCGATATGATGCTTGATGTTTATAATAAGCTGCAATCACTTTCAATGAGATTCTTCGGCGATAAACAAACCGGCGAAATAATGAGCCGAGTCATAAACGATTCAAGAAACATGGAAACGCTTATCGCACATGCTTTGCCCGATCTTCTTTCAAACATTCTCATTGTCATATTGGTTGCAATAATGATTTTTTCAATTAATCCGATTCTTGCGGCAATTTCGCTTATTCCCATTCCGCTGATTTTATTCGTAACAATGAAATTTTCAGGCAAGGTTCACGCTCTTTTCAAACGCAACCAAGAGGTGCTTGCCGAGGTCAACGGCAAGGTTCAGGACAATATTTCGGGAATCCGTGAGATTCAATCCTTCGGAAGAGAAAAAGAAGAATATATGAGCATGAAGGAGTATTGCAAGCGGTACAGTTTTGTCAATGTCCGTGCAAATTTTGTTGCTTCGATTTTCTTCCCGACAATAGAATTTCTTACTTCGGTCGGTTCGGTGCTTGTTATGGGAATCGGCGGAACGCTTGCGCTGAAGGATGTGCTTTCCGTTTCCGACGTTGTCGGTTTCTTTATGTATCTTTCTCTTTTCTATTCGCCGATAGCGGCGCTTTCAAGAATTATTGAAGATATGCAGAATGCATTTGCAGGCGGTCACAGAGTGCTGAGTATTCTCGATATGGAGTCGGAAATCAAGGACAGCGAGAATGCAGAGGACATCGGAAGGGCAAATGGCGAGATGGAGTTTGATCACGTTTCGTTTTATTATAACGAGAATGAGCCTGTGCTTAAGGATATTTCATTTAAGATTGATGCAGGAAAAATGGTTGCGTTTGTCGGAGCTACAGGTGTCGGAAAATCGACGATCGTTTCGCTCATGGAAAGATTTTATGACCCTGTCAGCGGAACGGTGCGTCTTGACGGCAAGGATATCAAGGATATAACGGTCAAATCGCTCAGAGAAAACATTTCAATGGTCTTGCAGGATGTTTTTCTTTTCAACGGTTCTATTTATGACAACATATCTTACGGAAATCCCTCGGCGAACCGCGAGGATGTAATCAAAGCGGCGGAAACGGCGAGAGTGAGCGATTTTGTGTGCAAAATGCCCGATGGATATGATACAATAATCGGCGAGAGAGGCGTTCGTCTTTCCGGCGGACAGAAGCAGAGAATTGCAATCGCAAGAGCGGTGCTTAAAAATTCACCGATTTTGATTCTCGACGAAGCGACTTCAGCGGTTGATAACGAAACTGAGGCGCTCATTCAGCAGGCTATTGACGAGCTTTCAAAGAACCGCACCGTGATAGTCATTGCTCACAGGCTTTCGACTGTTATGAAGGCGGATAATATAATTGTGCTCGAAAACGGCAGAATTGCCGAACAGGGCACGCATAATGAACTTCTGAAGCTCGGCGGAATTTACGCAAAGCTTTGCAATGTTAATTCGGACAGAATCAAGGCTGAGACGTGATAATTATAATATGAAAGGAAAATTACCATGATAGTAACAACGATTGACAAGCTGGATTTTTACAGCGAAATTCCGTATGCAAAGGACATTATGACCTTTATTGAAAACTTCAAAAAGACGGACATGAAGCCCGACAGATACGATATTCACGGCGACGACCTTTTTGCCGCCGTCAGCCGCTATGACACCGAGCCGAGGGAGCAGAGAAAATTTGAGAGCCACAGGAAATACATAGACCTCCAGATAGTTCTCGACGGCAGTGAGGAAATGGACTGGGCACCGATTGATTCGCTCAATATGACGGATAACGGCTTTGAAAGAGGCGACGATATCGCTTTCTATGAGGGCACCGAGCTTTCGACAGTCACACTCGGCGGCGATCAGTGTGCAATACTTTTTCCCGAGGACGGACACAGACCTAATATTATGCACAAAAACATCAACAATGTTTTGAAAATAGTATTTAAAATCAGAAAATAATAATATTTATGAATAAATATTCGTTTTTTGCTTGACATATTCAGTATAAAGTGGTATATTGTTCACGTCAAAAAAACAGAGGAGGACAAAACTATGAAAAAATTTATAGCTATTGTAATGTCATTAGTACTTATTGCAAGTGTTGCAATGCTTGCAGGCTGCGGTAAGAAAGACGATGTTAAGGCAGCAAAGGTTATTGGTATCGACCTTACTAATGAAAACTATGCATTCGGTGTTGATAAGGCACAGCCGGAGCTTCTTGAAAAAACAAACGCATTTATTGACAAGATATTGAGCAACGGCACATTTGATGAGATTTGCTCTCGTTACTCTAGCGGTGGTGAGCCGGTGCTTGTTAAGTCGGCCGCTAAGGATTCTTCAAAGGATCAGCTCGTCGTTGCTACAAATGCCGCTTTTGAGCCGTTTGAGTACACTGTAGGCGATTCATACGCAGGTATTGATATGGAGATCGCTAAGCTTCTTGCCGATGAGCTTGGTAAAGAGCTTGTTATTGATAACATGGACTTTGACGCTGTTTGCCTTTCTGTAGGTCAGCACAAGTGCGATATCGCAATGGCTGGACTTACGGTTAATCCGGACAGAGAAGCATCCGTTACATTCTCAAAGACATATTACAAGGCATCTCAGAGAGTTGTTGTTAAGGGCGACGATACAACATTTGATGACTGCAAGACAGCCGATGATGTTCTCAAAAAGCTCCAGAGCTTTGACGCTTCTGTTAAGATCGGTTATCAGAACGGTACAACCGGCGGTATGTACATCAACAATGAGAGCGACTACGCCTCAAACAACCTCAAGGTTACGGGCAAGGGCTACAAGAACGGTTCTCTTGCAATTCAGGACCTTATCAACGGAAACATCAACTACGTTATTATTGACTCTGCTCCTGCAGACAGCATTGTTAAGTCAATTAACGAAGTTGCATAATTAAAGTGGAATAAAAGCAAAGCCCCACTGAATAAGTGGGGTATTTGTTCTTATAAGAGGATTTTTTATGGGTAATTTTGATATCAAAATCGAAAAGTTTCTCAAAGCCTTTATCGACAACGGCGGTTATCACAACGTTCTCACGGGCTTGAAGAATACAATGGAAATTGCAATAATCGGTTTGCTCATCGGTATTGCAATCGGTACGCTGATTGCATCGATCCGTGTTCTTCCGAAATACAGGACGCTTCCGAGAGTTCTCGATAAGATATGTTCGTTTTATGTTGCGATTTTCAGAGGAACGCCTATGGTTGTTCAGCTTCTTGTTTTCTATTATGTTCTTATGCCCTTGATGGGAATTAAGATTGACGGCCTGAATGTTGCGATTACGGTTTTCGGACTGAACAGCGGCGCATATGTTTCGGAAATAATGCGCGGCGGTATCCTATCCGTTGACCCGGGTCAGCTGGAGGGCGGACGCTCCGTCGGTATGAGCTATGCGACAACAATGTTTAAAATCGTTATTCCTCAGGCTATTAAGAATATTCTTCCGACCCTCGGCAACGAGTTCATCACGCTTGTCAAGGAAACGTCAATCGTTTCTTTCGTCGGAGCAATGGATTTGTATAAGGTGTTTAACGATATCGGAACAAACAACTATGAATTTATGGTGCCGTACCTTGTAATGGCAGTCATTTATATTATAATTGTTTGCCTCATCACGCTTGGCATTAAGTTTATGGAAAGGAGACTGAGAAAGAGTGATAGACGTAGTTAAGCTGAATAAAAGTTTCGGCGATCATCATGTTCTTAAGGATATTTCCGTAACGATTGAAAAGGGCGAACGAGTTGTTATTATCGGACCGTCGGGTTCGGGAAAATCAACCTTTCTCCGTTGCCTTAACTGTATGGAGGATCCGACCTCCGGTCAGGTTATCTTTGAGGGAGTTAATATTGCGGATCTCAGCGTAAATATCAACACCTACAGAGAGCGAATAGGAATGGTTTTCCAGCACTTTAATCTTTTCAATAACAAGACGGTGCTTGAAAATATAATGCTTTCTCCGTATCTTGTTGAGAAAAAGAAAATGAAGAAAGCTAAAAAGGATAATTTTTTCCATAAGCTCGGAATGAAAAAGCATCCGTATACGGAACATATTCCAAGTGCAAAAGAGATCAAGGCTCAGAAAAAAGAAGAAGCAATGGCACTTCTTAAAAGAATAGGCCTTGAAGAGAAGGCAAACGCATACCCTTCAACGCTTTCGGGCGGACAGAAGCAGAGAATTGCGATTATCCGTTCGCTTGCAATGCATCCGGAGGTTATTCTCTTTGATGAGCCTACGTCGGCACTTGATCCGGAAATGGTCGGCGAGGTTCTTGAACTTATGAAAGACCTTGCAAAAGAGGGAATGACGATGGTTGTTGTTACTCACGAGATGGGCTTTGCCAAAGAGGCGGCGACAAGAGTTATTTTCATGGACGACGGAAGAATGGTTGAGGAAAACACTCCTGCCGAATTTTTCTCGAATCCCAAAACAGACCGCTGTAAGGAATTCCTTTCAAAGGTTCTTGTATAATTGACAGTAAAACTGCCGTTTCGGTTATCCGAAGCGGTAGCTTGTGTTATTATCATGTCAACAAAAAACCGTCCGCAACTGTACGGACGGTTAATTATTTGCAATATTACTGGAACGATGCTCCGCTTTCCTGCTTATCGGCAATGTCGTTAGGACCGTCTTTCCAAGCGGGTACGCACTTCTGCGTCAAATTTCCGCTTGAATCAAACCTGAATTGAATCTTGTAGCCAAGACCCTTGAAGCTTGCACTGCCGTCCTCGTATGACTGAGTCTGCACGCAAAAAACAGGGGAGTAGCCTTGAGCGGCAATGGTGTGATCTGTCGTAAATACAATGCACCAAAGAAGCGCAACACCGACTACGCACATCAGAACAATCTGCAAGGCATTGAATTTAACCTTTTCCCTGTGCTTCTTGACAGGCGCACCGTCAGCGATATTCTGATAAGCTTCCGCACTGTCGGTAAGCTCAAGCGTCGTTGAAGTCTCATCAATTATGCAGACTGAATCGCTTGAATCTTCATCATTGTGTTCATCCTCTGCTATAGGATTCGCTTCAATGCCGCTAACAACAGCTTCTTCAAGCTCGGCAGGCTTATCCTCCTGCTCGGAAAGTATATCTATTGCTTCGTCCTCATTGAACTTGATTCTGTTTTCGGCTGAAGTATCTTTAAGGAGCTCATCAATTCTGTTGAACTGCTCCTTTTTATTCTCGTCCATAACAAACCTCCAAATAGTTGTATAATAATTATATACGATTATGAAATTAAATCAAGAGAAAAACAAAAAAATTAACAATCTTTTTTGCTATTTATATTCTATAGCCATATAAAAAGCTGCCTCAGTCCTTAACGGTTGAGGGCAGCTTTTATGATGATTCGGCAATTTGCTCAGAAGATTTGTCATACCTCTGAGGCTGAATTTAAGCAGCAAAGCATGCGAAGCAGTGCCGAAGTAGCCTGCGGGAGGATTCATGCTTAATAAAATCAATTATTTAAAACCTCGTTAAAAATATTCGGAAGGACTGACTGTTCCGATAATTCATCATCTTATTTCCCCGAAAATGTAAATATTTGTATCGTGCAAAATATAACTGCCAAACATTATTTTGCCAATAACGCAACAGTTTCATCTCGATTTTTATTGGTCAGGTAAATATCGGTCAATTCATCACCCTTTATATTTATCGGGAATTTGAATTTGACTGCTGTAATTACCGCGCTGTAATCTATTCTGCCCTGTTTGCCGGAGCCAAGGTCTTTGCGAATCTCTATGCTGTCAATCATCTCGTGCAGACATCTCTTCTTTTCTTCGGCATCGAATTTATTAAACAGGGACTCAAAATTAAGAAGTAATGTGTATATTGCATCCTTCGTCAACTGATTTTCTCGAATAGTTGAAATCTGTTGCTCGACGCTCTCAATGTTTCTTTGAAGTTCAACAAGGCGCTTCATCGAGTTAAGTCTTCGATTACTTAAATCCTCATACTGAACGGCATAGAGCTCATCTTCAACATCAAGATTATCCAATTGATATCCTAAGCTCTCAATAGTTCTGCTGACGGAACGAAGTCCCTTTTCATAATCCAGCTTTTGTTTTTGAAGTTCGGATGTATCAATGCTTTCTCCGATTTTTTCGGTAATCAACTGCTTGAACTTATCGTTCGAAGAAATCCGATTTATGATTTCTATTACTGCGTTGCACATTGCATCTTCATTTAATTGTCGGTTAAAATCGCAGATATATCCACGCTGACTTTTGTTGTTACGACACTTATAAGCAAAAGTCGGTTTATACATTCCACCCTTGGAGATGTTCTTCTTTTGGCTGCTGTAGCCGTTCATTCTGCAGCCGCAATCCGGGCATACAATAAGACCGGTAAGCGGATAGGTATGGTCTGTATATCGGGTTTTATTTATCTTATGCAGTTCCTTGGATTCGTTCCGTTTCTTACTTGCGAGATTCCATATTTCTTTCGATACAATAGGCGTATGCGTTCCGAGAACCTTGATATAATCATCACTTTTTACTCTCTGAGTTTTGGACCTGTCTTTTTTATTCTGAACAGAGCGAGTTCTGCCATAAACAATATAACCGCAGTAGGTCTCATTGTCAAGAATGTGTCTCACAAAATCTGCAGTAAATAAACATTTGTCATGTTTTTGAATCGGTATTCTCTTAAAATGGTCGTTTAAATACTTGGATATTTTGTCAGGGGTAATGTTTTCATTGACAAATTTATCAAATATTACTTTGACAATTTCAGCTTCATTTTCGTTAATTTCAAGTTTGCCGCTGCCTTTGATAAGGTTATAACCATAAGGGGCTTTGCCACCGTTCCAAAGACCTTTGGTAGCCTTTTCCTGCCGACCGGCGAATGTTTGGGCGGCAATGTTTTCTCTCTCTATTTCGGCAACAGAGGCGAGAACAGAGATAATCAGTTTTCCTGCATCTTTTGAACTGTCAATACCGTCCTCGACGCAAATCAGATTTACATCGTTTGACTGCATGGTCTCAAGATTTACAAGAACATCTTTCGCATTTCTTCCGAAACGGGACAGTTTAAAAACCAGAACATAGGAAACATTATCTTTATGAGACTCGATATCTTCCATCATTCTCAAAAACTCAGGTCGACCCTCGATGCTCTTTCCGCTTCTGCCCTCGTCGGAATATTTGCCGACAATTTGCAGATTGTTGTAAGCGGCATAGTCTTGCATTCGTCTCTCCTGTGCATCAAGGCTGTATCCGTCTGTTTGCATAGCAGTTGAAACACGGGTGTATATGTAACACTTTTTAGACTTGGCATCTGCGTTCATCCTATCACCTCTATTGTAATATAAGGTCAGGTAAATTATACAGCTAAATTAGAATATTGTCAACAACCGTTTGGATTTATCAAAAATTCGAGCGGTTTTTCATTTTTTTATTCGCGCAGGGTTCAACTAACATAGTTATACCGAGCAAATGCTCGGAAAGACAGGTGATGTGTGTGGGCACAGAAAAGGCTGCTGCCGAAATAAAGGCAAATGAAAATGCATTTGCAATCTTTATGGTAGCAATGATGTTGAAGTATGGACCCGAAGTTTTAAAAGAACTTCAGGTGGAGCAGAAAAAATCTGCCAAATAAAAAACCGGAAAGCGAGGTGAAATAAAATGTCATCAAAAAGGAAGTCTTCCGCCGAACTTAAAGAAGAGTATGAAAAAGCTCTTGCGAGAGCAGAAAAGTTGAAACAGCAGATGAAAAAGGCAACGGCTGCTGAGGAAGCAAAGAAAAAAGCCCAACTCTTACAGCTTGTATTGGAGTGGGCTGAAGGCTATGATGCAGTCGGTGATATCGACGGCGCAATAGCATGGTTCCAAAACAAAATCGAGCATAACAAAAATAATAAAAAGTGATTTTTGGAACCAATCGAAAGGGGGTCAAGGGGTCTCCCCTTGCGAACGGATTTTACGCAGTAAAGTCTCGTGAGTTAGACTTTTGAAAAAGACTATACTTTTATAATTCAAAAGGCTGGCTCACGGGGCGAAAATGCCGAAAGGAGAGACGAAAAATGTACGGCATTATGAGAGTTGAGAAGAGAGGTCGTGCAGATGTGTACGGCATACAGTTAGAAGCGAATAGAACAGTAGAGCAACATGAAAAAGGATTAGAATTTGATAAGTCTGATATTGATTGGAATAAAACAAATGACAATATTTTTCTTGTTCAAACTGAGCAATGGAACAGAGAAATAACAAAAGTGACAAGACAAATTGAATCGGAAACCATGAAGAAAACCCGTAAGGATGCGGTGGTATTGTTGGACGGATTGTTCACGGCATCACCTGAATTTTTCGCAAATAAAAGTGATGATGAAATAAAGAAATATTTTGAGGATTGTCTTGAGTTTTATGTAAAAGAGTATTGCCAAGGCGACAAAACAAGGGTACTAAATGCAGTTATACATTTGGACGAGACGACACCGCATATGCAAGTTGCGTCAATTCCAATTTACACGTCGGAAGCAGGAAACAGATTAAACGCTAAAATTATAATGGGCAATAAAACTGATTACAGAAAAAGGCAAGACAGATTTTTTGAAGCAGTATCTGAAAAATACGGACTTGAAAGAGGTGAGCCGGCATCTGCAATAAACGACAAGGTACACACAACCAAGAGAGAATGGCAAGCCGCAACGCAGGAGGAAACGATAGAAAAGAATAATCAGGTTTTAGCAGAACAAAAGAAGGAATATACTAAGACGAAAAAGAAATTGAAGGACACGGCAGATAAAATCGAATTGCTTACAACAGAAGTTGCCGATAATCTCAGAGTGAACAAGGTGTCCGATATATTGAATCGTGACACTGTGACAGTTGACCGGAAAAGCTACGAGAGCATAAAAGCCGTTAATGAAAATTTGACCCAAAAAGTCAGGACTATCGCAGAAGCAGAAAACATTGAGGAGAAAGAAGCGGAATTACAGCAAATTAAATATGAGATTAGACAAGCAAAATCAAAGCGTGATGAGATAAAAAACGACTATGCAAACATGAAAGGCTACCTATCTGCAAACAAAGGAAATTTAGAGCTGACAATATCAAATGCGAGATTAGAGCAGGAGAATGATTTATTAAAAAATGAAAATGAGCTTTTGAAAGTAGCCATTGTCAAAGTGTCCGATTTTATTGAAAAGCATAACATACCCGAAACGATAAAAAGGGGAGTTCAAGAAATAATAGGTTCGTTGAAGCAAAAGCAAGCTAAACGTGATATTCATAGATGAACGACAAAAATGGAAAAAAGAGAATAATCTTAACATATTTTTGATTTTATCAGAAAAAACTATTTCGATTTTTACACAAAATCATCAAACTTTGTCAAACTTTTTGAGCTAAAGTATTGAATTTAATGATATGAAATGATATACTTTTTTGAGTATTTGAACAAGATAATAATCATTTTTAATACAGCATAATCGTTATGTGTCGTTAATGAAGGGGTAATATATGAGTGATTTGTTAAAAAACTTTGGTATGTATGATATTATGGGCGTATGGGCACCTGGTTCTATTTCGTTATTATATATATTGTTCACAATTATATGTATACATAACATAGATATTATTTCGATTCTAAAAGGTTTTCAATCTGATTTTTCAATAATGTTTATTTTTGTTTTTTGTATTTTGGCTTACTGTTTAGGTGTGGTTTATCATGAAATTGGCAAAGCTATACACGATTTAAAACCACCTTTTACATTTCATACTTTGTTAAAACTTCGTAATAAAAAGCATCTGAATGTTTTTATTAAACGTTTTATCACTTTAACCAGTACTGAGTGTTGTCCCTTCGAGAATCTAAATATGACTGTTTATGATGCCTTGGAATCGGTAAAGAGAAAGAATGCAAATATAAGTTCAATAGAAAAATCACGATCCATTTATGGCTTTTCCAGAAGCTTAATGATATCATTTGTAATGCATATTTTTTTATTGTGTATTTATGTATGTAAATCGTATCTCATTAATACGGCTTTTTGGATTGCAGATTTATTTTTTATTGCATTGTTTCTTTTTAGAACTATTAGGTATTACTATATATGGATACAGAAGACTTTGAATTGTTACGCAACAATAAACATAGAGGAGAAAACAGATGAATATAACTAAGCCGCAAAAATTGATATACGACATGGAAAAGTATGCCGGAGGGGCGATATCCGTGATATGCGGAGGAATGCTGATCCGGGGCGAAAAGAAAACAGCCGAGATGCAGGCGGCGGTAAATGAGCTTTACAGGCTCAATGATGCTCTGCGTATCAGGGTCAGCGAATCGGACGGCACGGCTTCTCAGAAAATAACGGAATATGCAGAACAGAACATACCGGTTCTTCGCTTTGAAAGCAAGGCGGAGCTGGACAGCTATGCCGAAAAATACGCAAAGACGCCGCTTGATTTCTACGGTAATCTTTGTGAGGTAAGTATTGTTGTACTGCCGGAACAGTATGGACTGCTCGTGAAGCTTCATCATATTATCGGCGACGCATGGACTTTATCGTTGCTCGGCACACAATTCAATAAGCTGATGAACGGCGAAGCCGTTGAGGCATATTCCTATGCCGACTATGCTTGTGCGGAGGAAAAATATATCCAAAGCAAGCGATATGAGCGTGACAAGGCTTTCTTTATTGACGAGTTCAAAAGGTGCGATGAGGTAACCTATATTAACGAAAAGAAAAGCGATTCGCTTGAGGCGAAAAGAAAGACATTTGTGATCGATAAAGAATTTGCAGGTCTTATCAACAGCTATGCCGAGGGAAAAGGAACGTCTGCGTTCGTGCTGTTTACCGCGGCACTTTCCGCATATATCAGCAGAACAAAGATGAATGCGGATAAGTTTTATATCGGAACGGCTGTTCTCAACCGAAGCGGAAACAAAGAGCAGAACACGGTCGGAATGTTTATTAATACGGTGCCGATGTTGATTGAGCTTGACAATGAAAAGTCATTTTCAGAGAATTTATCGTCTGTTGAGGGAACGGCACTTTCTGTTTTCAGACACGAAAGGTATAACTACGGCGACGTGCTTGCCGATATCCGCAAGGAGTTTAATTTCGGCGAGAAGCTCTATGACGTGATGATAAGCTACCAGAATGCCAGGGTCGGCGGTGCCGAGGTTGAAACAACATGGTATCACAGCGGAGAGCAGAGCGAAAGCTTGCAGATACATATTGACGACCGTGACAGCGAGGGCATTTTTAGGGTGCATTATGATTATCTGACCGAGAAATTCACGGAGACCGAAATTGAAAATATGCACAGTCATATTTGTAATCTGCTTTTTGATGCGATAAAAAATGACGGTAAAAGGATATATGAATTGAACATACTCACGCCCGAAGAGCGTGAAAAGCTGCTTTACACATTCAACGACACGGCGGTTGATTATCCGAGGGATAAGTGTGTGCACCGGCTGTTTGAGGAGCAGGTTGAAAGAACGCCGGATAAGACAGCGATCGTAGCCTGTGACAAAACGCTGACATACAGAGAGGTTAACGAAGAAGCCAACAGAATAGCCCATTCGTTGATCGAAAAAGGTGTCGGAGTGGGGGATATTGTTGCGGTTATTTTACCACGTGATTCTCATCTCATTCCGGCATTGTTTGGCGTGTTGAAATCAGGAGCGGCATATATGCCTTTAGATCCATCGTATCCTCAAGATCGAATTGATTACTTGATTAGTGAAAGCGGTTCTAATTCGGTGATTAACGAAGAAAACATAAATGAATATCTATCCAACGCTAACACATTAAATCCGGACATAAAAGTTTCTCCAGATTATCTTTTTTGTGCGTTACATACGTCAGGATCTACCGGAAAGCCTAAGTTATCCTCGCTTAGACATTATAACATGATTAATTTTATAGTTGGAAATAAGCCATTTTGGTCTGAAACTGATACTGTCGTTTCTGCGACAATTGTTACTTTTGATGCATTTCAGATGGAATCTATTTTATCAATTACACAAGGAAAAAGGCTGATTTTAGCTTGTGAGAATGAAATATACAATTATCATAACTTTGAAAAATTATTTGATTATTCTCAGAATAATATGTTTTTTTCAACTCCTACGAAAATAAAGAATTATATTTTAAATTGCGAAAATAGGTCATGCTTTTCAATAATTAGGAATTATATTATTGGTGGAGAAATTTTTTCTGAACAATTATATAATATGATAAAAAAAGTTTCACCTACAAGTAATATATATAATATCTATGGTCCAACAGAAGCAACAATTTGTATAATGGTTGATAAAATAAAAAGTAATGACATCACCATCGGCAAACCGATAGCAAACACACAAATATACATAGTGGATAAATATATGAAAATCTGTCCGATAGGAGTAACGGGTGAGCTGTGCATAGCCGGGGACGGAGTCGGAGCGGGATATCTGAACCGACCGGAGCTGACTGCCGAGAAGTTTATCGACAATCCGTTCGGCGAAGGCAAGCTCTACAAAACGGGTGACCTTGCATATTGGCGCGAGGACGGAAATATTGTCTATGTCGGCAGAAATGATTTTCAGGTTAAGATTCGAGGTTTGCGTATCGAACTCGGAGAAATTGAAAATGCAATAAACTCTGTTGACGGAGTGTCGCAGTCCGTCGTTGTCGTCCGCAAGGATGAAACGGGCAGACAGCTTATCTGCGCATTCTATACCGGCGAAGAAAAATCGGCGCAGGAGATAAAAGCGGTTATAGGCGAAAGACTGCCGAAGTATATGCTTCCGCATATCTTCACCCATCTTGAAAAAATGCCGATGACCTCAAGCGGAAAAATCAGCAGAAAAACCTTGCCTAAAATTGACCTCAGCAATATCGAAACGGCAGTTGAATTTGTTGAGCCGAAAAACGAGACTGAAAGAAACCTTGTCGATTCTGTTAAGGCTGTTCTGAATTGTGAAAAGGTCAGTACACTTGATAATTTCTTTGATGTCGGCGGTGACAGCCTTAAAGCAATCGAGCTTACAAGTCAGCTGGAATCAAGGGGATATGAGGTTCAGGTTAAAACAATTTTTGAATGTGAAACCATACAAGAGCTTGCAGAGGAACTTTCCGTTGCCGAAAACAGTCAGGAAAACTTTGACTATTCGGGAGATATTCCTGCAACGGACGCACAAATGCGTGTGTATACGGCGCAGAGCATGAACAGCGACAGCACAACATACAATGTGCCGTATGTGTTCAAGGTTGAAGATGTAGAAGTCAAACGATTGCAAAACGCAGTTAATAAATTAATTGCCCGCCACGAAAGCTTGCGTACACACTTTGAAAACAAAGACGGCAAGATAATTCAGGTTATTGATGAAGCTGCGGATTGCAAAGTTGAAGAGTTAAAAAGTTATGATATAACCGATTTTATTCGTCCGTTTGATCTTTCAAAATCACCTCTTTTGAGAATCGGAGTATATGGAAACACCGTGATTACAGATATGCATCATATCATTACGGACGGCGGTTCAATGCCTGTGTTCTTTAAAGAACTGAATGAACTGTATATGGGCAGAGAGCTGAAAAATAAAGCAGTTCAATATAAACAGTTTGCGGTTCAAAAACAGGATCACAGCGAAAGTGAAAAATACTGGCTTTCGGTATATGGAGATGAACTGCCGGAGCTTGAAATCAATACCGACTATCACCGTGGACAAAAACAGAGCTTCAACGGAAGTGCGGTATATGACAAAATAGATATCGGATTACATAACAGAATTTTAAGCTACTGCAAAAAGAATAACATAACACCCTATGTGTTCTATATGGGCGGATTTAATATCCTGCTGTCAAAGTTCAGCGGAAATGAAGATATTGTTGTCGGTATGCCGATAAGCGGAAGAGATGCAAAATATCTTGATACGATCGGAATGTTTGTCAATACAATAGCACTCAGAAATAAGCCTGAGTGCACAAAAGATGTATCGGATTTTTTACAGGAGGTAAAAGAAAACTCCGTAAATGCGATAAAGTATCAGGATTATCCATACGGAGAGCTTGTAAAAAAGCTGAATATTCAAACACAGAACCGCAATCCGCTGTTTGACATTATGTTTGCGTATCAGAGTGAACAGATGACGGATGTTGTGTTCGGAGATAAGAAAGCGGAAATGCTGCCGATACCGATAACTACATCAAAATATGATTTCACGTTTAACATCATGCCGAGAGAAAACGACGTTGTGATTATGGCAGAATATTGCAGCGAGCTTTACAGGGAAGCAACGGTCAAAAGATTTATAACGGGTTACAAACAGGTGCTTGAACAGTTGCTTACCGACAAAAACCTGATTAAAAATATTTCAGTAATATCGCCCGAAGAGCAGCAAAAGCTTCTTTACACCTTTAACGACACGGCGGTTGAGTATCCGCAAGATAAGTGTGTGCATCAGCTGTTTGAGGAGCAGGTTGAAAGAACGCCGGATAAGATTGCTGTCATTTTTAAGGATATTAGATTAACTTATTTTCAACTCAAAGAGCTTGTTGAAAGTTATTCAAACAAACTGATAACTTTGGGTGTAAGCAACGGTAACATTGTTGCAGTGCATATTAATCGAAGCCAAAAGCTTATGGCTTTACAGTTGGCGGTTTTAAAAATTGGGGCTGTTTTTTTACCAGTTGATAAGAGATATCCGAGTGAACGTATTAGTTATATGTGTATGGACTGTAATGTTAAATTACTAATCACAGATGAACCTGAAATAAGTGTTTCAAATACACATGTAATTAAATTAAACGTTTTTGAGAATATAAATGCAATAAAAAAGGCTGATACGGTCTATAATGATAAGTTTTGTTATATTATTTACACTTCAGGCAGTACCGGAAAACCTAAAGGGTGTATGTTAACTGGTTCTGGACTGTTAAATTTTTGCATAAATAACAATACTTTAGAAACATTGAAAAAGTTAAACAACTGCGTTTTTGCGTGCGTAAATAGCGTATCTTTTGATTACTTTATAGCTGAATCTTTACTTCCACTTACAAATGGTTTTACTACTGTAATTCTTGATGATAACGAAAGTGTAAATCAAGAAGTTTTTTTGGAGATTGTTGCTAAAAACGACATAAATGTAGTAATGACAACACCGACACGATTTAAAATTTATTTTAGCGATAATAGTAATTGTGGTGCTTTGAAAAGAATAGAATGTATTTGCACAAGCGGGGAACCACTAACAAATGAATTGTTAGAAATGATGTATGCTAAATCACCCAATGCACAGGTTTATAATCCTATTGGACCGAGTGAATGTTGTGTATGGGACATCGGAGGAAAATTAAATCGAGCCGATGGTATAGATATTCATATCGGCAAACCGATAGCAAACACCCAAATATACATAGTGGACAAATATCTTAACGTTGTCCCAATAGGCACAACAGGTGAGCTTTGCATAGCAGGTGACGGAGTGGGAGCAGGCTATCTGAACCGACCCGAACTGACTGCCGAAAAGTTTATCGACAACCCGTTCGGCAAAGGCAAGCTCTACAAAACAGGCGACCTTGCATATTGGCGTGAGGACGGCAATATAGTCTATGTCGGCAGAAATGATTTTCAGGTTAAGATTCGAGGTTTGCGTATCGAACTCGGAGAAATTGAAAATGCAATAAACTCTGTTGACGGAGTGTCGCAGTCCGTCGTTGTCGTCCGCAAGGATGAAACGGGCAGACAGCTTATCTGCGCATTCTATACCGGCGAAGAAAAATCGGCGCAGGAGATAAAAGCGGTTATAGGCGAAAGACTGCCGAAGTATATGCTTCCGCATATCTTTACCCATCTTGAAGAAATGCCGATGACCTCAAGCGGAAAAATCAGCAGAAAAACCTTGCCTGAAATTGACCTCAGCAATATCGAAAGCTCGGTCGAGTACGAAGCCCCCGACGGAGAACTCGAAAAGCGCCTCGCAAAGGAAATGGAAGAGGTGCTCAATTATTCTCCCATCGGCAGAAATGACAACTTCTTTGACCTCGGCGGCGACAGCCTTAAGGCTATTGAGTTTGTGTCAAAAGCGCACAACAGCGGAATATATTTTGATCTGCAAAGTATATTCGATTATCCGACAGTCAAAGAACTTCGTGAACACATAGAAAGCGGCGATAAGCAGACCGTTTCATTTGATGATGTTGATTTCGGCAAAGCCGAATCCGTCCTCTCGAAGAACACGATTGAACAAATGAAAAAGCCCGAAAAAACGGATGTCGGAAACATTCTCCTTGCCGGAGCAACAGGCTTTTTGGGAATACACATACTTGCCGATTATCTTGATAACGACAGCGGAACGGCATATTGTTTCGTTCGTGGAAAAGATAAAGAAGACAGCACTGCTCGCTTAAAGAAGCTGCTGGAATTTTACTTCGGTGACAAGTATTCCGACATGAACAGAATAAAAGTCGTTTGTGCCGATTTACAGAAAGAAAGATTATCTCTTTCTTCAGAAGAATATGAAAATCTTGCGAAGAATGTTGATACCGTAATCAACTGCGCCGCAAGCGTTAAGCACTACGGCTCATACAAGTATTTCTATGAAGTCAATGTCGAATCGGTAAAACGCTTGATTGATTTCTGCAAGGATGCGGCTGCGAAGCTGATACACACGTCGACGCTGAGTGTGTCCGGCAACAGCTTTGGTGATCAGTTTGACGGATATATCAGCTCGGAAGAAAAGCATTTTAGTGAAAGCAGTTTGTATATCGGTCAGCCGCTTGATAATGTGTATGCAAGAAGCAAGTTTGAGGCGGAAAAAGCCGTGCTTGACGCAATAGCCGACGGACTAAAGGCAAATATAATGCGAATGGGAAATCTGACGAACAGATACAGCGACGGTCTCTTCCAAAAGAACCACGAAAGCAATGCGTTCCTTCAGAGAGTAAAAGGAATAATCGAGCTGGGAAAAGCACCCGATTATCTGATAAAAGACGATATTTACAGTGAGTTTACTCCGATTGACGAAGCGGCAAAAGCGGTAATGACGGTAACCCGTCACTTCAACGCAGAGCAGACGGTGTTCCACATAAACAGCACAAAGGTTGTGTATATGAACAAGCTGCTTGAACATCTGAGCCGACTCGGTTACGAGATAGAAATCGTGAGCGGAAAGGAATTTACCGAGCTTCTTAGGGCAACAGCAAAGGCAAGCGGCACACAGCATATTTTTGAAACATTCATAAATGATATGGACGAAAACGATCAGCTCAATTACGAAAGCAATATCCATATCGAAAATGCTTTCACAGTCAGTTACCTCGAGCAGCTCGGCTTCGAGTGGAATGACATTGGCTTTGAATACTTGAAAAAATATGTTGAGTATTTCAAAAAAATCGGGGTCTTGAGGTGAAGCAATGAAGAATAAAAGCTATCCGTACTATTCGGTACCCAAAGTCCGGGATATGAAAGATCTTATTAACTACTGTGCAAACGCTTACGGCGAAAAAAACGCAATTTGGTTTCGGAAAAAAGGCGAAGTAATAAAGATCAGCTTTAAACAGCTAAAAAAAGACGTTGATTCGTTCGGTACATATTTATACAGCATAGGTATGCGTGACAAGCACATTGCAATTCTCGGCGAAAACTCATACGAATGGATCGTTGCATATTTTGCTGTCGTAAACGGAGGCAATACGGTTGTTCCGCTGGATAAGGAAAATGACGCCGAAAGCATAAAAATGTTGACCGGTAAAGCCGATGTGGATTTGATAATACACTCAAACAGCTACAAGGAAGAGGTCGAAGGAACGTCCGTCCGGTCTCTGAATATGAAAATGATGAGTGAATGTATATCCGAGGGAGCACAGAAGATTTCAGACGGCGACACATCTTTTCTTGAATGCCGGATTGATCCGTACAAAATGTGCGCAATTGTCTTTACGTCCGGCACTACGGGGAATCCCAAGGGCGTAATGCTCAGCCACAGCTCATTAATAAAAGATGCAATCGGAAGTGCACGAAATCTGTATGCACCTGAGGGAACAGTGGCAATACTCCCGCTCTACCATGCCTTTGGTTGGATGGCGTGCGTCTTGGACCAACTTATACTCGGACATGGAGTGTTTGTATGTAGCAGCCTGAAAAGAGTTATGGAAGATATCAAATTTGCAGCACCGCGCCATGTGTCAATAGTGCCGCTATTGGTAAGCGCAATCTATAACGGAATATGGGATAACGCGAAAAAGCAGGGCAAAGAAAAGAAACTGCGCAACGCAATCAAGATCAGCAGTTCATTAAGAAAAATAGGAATAGATTTGCGCCGAAAATTGTTTAAACAGATTTATGACGGATTCGGCGGAAATTTGGAAATGATTATTTCCGGCGGATCGGGGATTGATGAAAAGTACATTAAAGGCTTTGATGATTTAGGTATCAAGCTTACGAATGGCTACGGAATAACCGAGCTGTCGCCCATTGTTGCAACGATGAGAAATAAACACTTTGCGATTGGCAGCGTTGGCTGCGTTAATCCGGGAACAGAATGCAGAATAGCTGACGGTGAAGTTCAGCTAAAGGGCGAAACTCTCTTCTTGGGATATTACAAGGATGAAGCTGCTACTAAAGAAGCCTTTGACGGCGAATGGTTTAAAACAGGAGATCTCGGATATTTGGATAAAGATGGATTGCTGTACATAACCGGAAGAGCCAAAAATTTGATAATTCTGTCCAACGGGAAAAATGTATCTCCGGAGGAACTGGAATCAAAGCTGTGCGAGAAAATACCGGAAATTAAAGAAGTCCTGGTTTACGGCGAAGATGATCAAATAACGGCAGAGATTTTTACTGAAAGCGACAGAAACATAATACAAGAGAAAATTCTGACATTGAACAGGACACAACCGTCGTATAAGGAAATCACGAAAGTGAAATTTCGCAATACCGAATTTCCGAAAACGACAACTAAGAAAATTATAAGACAAAAAGACGAAGGGATAAAACATGATAAATAAACTTAAAGATATAATCTGTGATTATACCGGAAAACAAGATATAAAAATAACCGAAGCTTCTGTTATTCGTTCGGATCTTGGGCTGTCTTCGTATGATTTGGTGCAGCTGGTATGCAGAATTGAGGACGAATTTGATGTTGAAGTACCTGATAAATATATCAATAGTTTCAAAACTATAGGTGACGTAATTAAATTCATTGAGAAAAACGAATAATGAGATTATCATAATATAGCGAATTGAAAAGCAAATCAAGCAAAACACCCGACTGTCATTTAGTTCGACGGTCGGGTATTTGTATAGGCAAATCATTCATATCATATTAAAATGCTTCAGCGCATCAATAACAGCTTTCTCTTTTTCGGGAGGGCAGTTGGGGACTTTGCTGTTTTGACTCTTTGGCTTATTGTATGCCTCGCCGACATCAAGTCCACACTTGCGTTTGACCTGTGAAATGTTGAGAGTTGATACCTTTAAGCCGTGTTTTTTAAGAACGTAGGATTTAATCTCTTCATAAGTTCCGTGAGTCTTTAATGAGCCGAGCTCAAGCTCTTCCGGCCTAACCTCTATAACAACATGTTCTTTGGTTGATATGTTCCTGACCAATAACGCAACAGTCTCCACATGTGCCGTGTGGGGAAACATATCGACGGGGGTGGCGGCGAGCGTTCGGTAGCCGAGGGCGGCAAAGCGTTGGCAGTCACGGGCGAGGGTTGCGCTGTCACAGGAGACATAAACCACTCTCTCGGGTGACATCTCGGCGACGGTTTTTATCAATGCTTCGTCGCAGCCCTTTCTCGGAGGGTCAAGAATGACAATGTCGGGTTTTACTCCTCTTTCAAGCAGAGTTGACGCCGCTTGTGCCGCATCGGCGCAAATAAATTCTGCATTATCAATGCCGTTAAGTCTTGCATTTTCTTTTGCGTTTTCAATAGCCTGCGGAATGATTTCGACACCGATTAAGCTTTTGACATCCTTTGCCATGGTCAGTCCGATCGTACCCGTTCCGCAGTAAAGGTCAACGAGCGTTTCACTACCTGTGAGAGCGGCATATTCTTTAGCTTTGTTGTATAGAATTTCCGCTCCGTCGTGATTGACCTGATAAAACGAAAGGGGAGAGAGATTGAATTTTAAGCCGCAAAGCTCGTCGGTGATGTAATCGCTCCCGAAAAGCGTTTTACATTCCTTGCCGAGCACAACATTTGTCTTATCGCGGTTTATATTCAGAATAACGCTTGCCAAGCCGTCAATTTCCTTGAGCTGTTCAATCAGAGCTTCCGCATGAGGAATACTGTCTGAATTGGCGACGATGCAGACTATTATCTGACCTGTGACGACCGCCTTGCGAATATAAATATGACGAATAATTCCCGATCCGTCGGCTTCATTGTAAACGCTTATCTTTTTATCACGGATCCAGTTGCGGAAAATATCGGTTATTTCCGAAAACTCTTTCGGCTGTAAAAGGCAATCGGCACAGTCGATTATTCTGTGTGTCATCGGCGCATAAAAACCTATCGTCGCAAATCTTCCGTCCGAACCGACGGGGTACTGTGCTTTGTTCCTGTATCGCTCAGCAGAGGGCGACGGAATGATCGGAGCCGGCGTAATATCGAGCTTGCCGAGACGTTTAAAATTGTCGGCAACCTGCTGTGCTTTGATTTCGAGCTCCGATTCATATTTTATATGAGCAAAGCAGCATCCGCCGCATTTTTCCGCAATAGGGCAGAAATTCTTTGCTCTCATCGGTGAACGCTGCACAAGCTTTTTAATAATGCCGACGGCATAAGTCTTTTTGACCTTGATAATATGAGCAAGCACGCGGTCGCCTGTTACCGCTCCGCGAACAAAGACCGTCATGCCGTCATGGTCACAGACGCCGCTGCCCTGTACGGTACAGCTTTTGACAGTCAGATATATTTCATCGTTTTTCTTAAGCATAAAATCACCGAAGCTATTCTATCACATTTCGGACATGAAATCAACAAAAAGGGAGGGGAAGAGAGCTGACAATGCGGTGTCGCTTTATTTTTATCAGATTCGCCGTAAAATAACAACTCCCCTCGAAATTCAAGGGGAGAGCAGAGCTTTCATTGATATATTAAATATGTCAGATCTCTTTAGGCTTGAAGAGAAATTTAAAAATAATACCAGCCAATGCTGCGCCGGCAAGCGGAGCGACAAGAAATACCCATACTTGATTGAGAGCGATACCGCCATCTAAAACTGCCGGAGCAAGGCTTCTGGCAGGATTGACCGAGGTACCTGTGAGAGGGATTCCGATGATGTGTACAAAGGTGAGCGTCAGACCGATAACGATACCTGCAACCGAGGAATACTTTTTGCTTGAGGTAACACCGAGAACAGTCAGAACGAAGACAAACGTCAGGACAATTTCAACAATAATTGCACCCGTCATGGATATACCGACACTGCTGAGCTCGCCGTAGCCGTTTGAGCCCAAGCCGTCTGCAGCAGTCTCCCTGGTAATGAGCATAAGCAAGCCGCTGCCTGCAAATGCACCGGCAACCTGAGAGACAATGTAGCCGATAAGGTCGATTATGTCAAGCTTGCCGTTGATAAACATGGCAAGTGAAACGGCGGGGTTGACATGACAGCCCGAAATATGACCGATTGAATATGCACCGGCTACGATTGAAAGACCGAACGCGAGGGCAATAGCGACAACGCCGAGTGTGCCGTTACCTGTTCCGCCGGAAAGTCCGCCGCAGAAAACAGCGGTTCCGCAGCCGAAAAGTACAAGAATTGCCGTGCCTAAAAATTCTGCAATGTATTTTTTGAGTCTCATAAAAATTCCTCCCATTATTCAGCATCTTAGTATCAAACTGTTGCAGCCGGTACTGCCGCCGACAGAATAGCTAAAAATAAATCTGTAACAGTTTATTTAATTTCAAAATCCGAGACCGGCAATGAATGCCGTTGTTGATGTCGTATCGTTGTTTACTGCTCCGGCGACTAAGTAGAAAGCCAAAATAATAACAGTCAGTATGATTTTCCATTTCTTATCCAGCTTTTCGGATTTCCATATGGTTACGATAACCATGACCGGCAGGAAAAAAACCCATAACAGTATGGTTCCTATTGATGTCTTGCCTTTATTGTTCCGATTGTTATTAAAGCTATTAGCTGCAGATGATGTCTGAAATGCGGTTGTCGTCTGATGCGCGTTTTGAACCGAACCGTTGTATCCGCAATTCGGACAGGCGTTTGTGTAATATTCGTTTCCGCACTTAGGACACATCTGCGGCTTTTGTCCGACCTTAACACCGCAATTCGGGCAGAAACCCGAATCAAAAACCGTACCGCAGTTACGGCACTTGTTACTGAATTCCGACGCTCCGCACGAATGACAGATCTTCTCGGTGTCATCACACTCACTGTTGCAATACTTGCATACTTTCATTTATACTCCTCCAAGGTTTAAACTTCATTAAGTATATCACACAATATATTTTCATGCAACAGTTTGTTTTGTCTATACAAATTCATAAAAAATTAACTTGTTTATATCTATATGTCGTGATATAATTATATAGAAACAAAAGAGCGTTTCAAGGAGGTCAAACATATGGATATAGCAGATCTTGCGGCAAGCGCCGTGAAGAAAATTACAAAAGGCAAGGGTAAAAGACTTGCCAAGAAAGGTTATCCCGAGGATTTGCCGAAGGCTCAGCCTGTAAAAATCTCTAATAAAACAGACGATAAGTTTGACGTCGGCTTTGCAATGAAAGAGACGATGCCGGACGATTTTGAGTCCAAGACCTATTACATAGCGGGACATAAGATGGCTCAGAAAATGACAGGCTTCCATGACCCGATTACAATAAGCGCAATGTGGATTGGCTGCGGCGATGAAGGCGGCGTAATGATGGTCTGTGCCGACGTTATCGGCCTTACCAATTTTGAGGTAAGCATAATCAGAGCGAGCCTTGAAGAGTTTTCGAGCAAGGCAAAGTGCAAGGCGATCAATGTTTGCTGCTCGCATACCCACGGGGGATTTGATACCGTAGGCTATTGGGGCAAGCTCCCGAAGAGCGGCAAGGTCGATACATATATGCAGAAGATTTTTAAGACCGTCAAGGAAGTATGCCTTGAGGCTTATGACAATCGCAAAAAGGGCGATCTTTATATCGGAACAACTCATGTTCCCGACGCTCAGTATGATAAGCGTCCTCCGGTAGTTCTTCATGATACATTGACAAGGATTCGCTTTGTTCCCGATGACGGCAGCAAGGAAACGTGGCTTCTCAACTATGCTGCTCATCCGAATACACTCGGCGGCTCCAACACTCTTTGCAGTGCCGACTATCCTTACTTCCTCAGGCAGACGATTTACAAGGAAAAGGATGTCAATGTCCTTTACGGTATCGGTGCTATCGGCGCTGTCGACCCGGGCTATCCGGATATTGAGGATAGATGGAAGAGGACCGAGCTTCAGGGTGAGACTCTCGGAAAGGCCGCTCTTTCAATCGACAACGACGAGAAGATGAAGCCGGAAATTACCGTTGTTCAGCAGCCGTTCTATTACTATGCGGATAACGCTGTGCTTGCTTTCCTCGCAATGCTCAAGGTTATGAGCTCAAAGATTGTTCCTGCAAAGAAGGGCGATCTCGGAATTGCTCTCATTTCCGAAATGACATACATGAAGATCGGTTCGCAGCAGATTCTCCTTATGCCCGGCGAAGTTTTCCCCGAGGTTGCTTACGGCGGATATGATTCGGCAGAGGATTCGGCAACGGGCAGAGGTCCCGAAATTGATCCGACTCCGCTCGTTGACATCGCAGAAGATAAGGATTTGCTTATCTTCGGTGTAACAAATGATATGACGGGCTACGTTGTCGCTCCGAATGATTTCATTCTCCACAAGACGCAGCCGTATCTTTCAAGCGGCAGAGACCGTTTCGACAGGAATCATTATCACGAAACAAATTCAATGGGATATTCTGCGGCGCAGACGCTTACAGACGTGTTTGCCGATATTATGAAGAGAGTTAAATAAAAGCATTTACCTCCCCTTGTCAAGCGAGGGGAGGCGATTTTTGAGAGAAGATGAATAACGGAAAAATTCTCGGTGCAGTGGGTATTGCACCCTACGATAAGTGCGATAAGAGAATAATCCGTAGGGGTCGATGCCTACATCGATCCAAGGCCAGAAGGGACTATTCCCGTGCGTGGGTTCCTTCACCGCTGAAGCCGACCGAGGGAGTAAGATCTCATCAAAGCAGAAACGCTTATTGAAATTAACTTTTTTGTAGTTGCGTGCATTACACGTTACCAAGGTCAGAAGAAAATAAAAGCCCGATAATTACCGATTAAAGAAGGAAACCCGATGAAATACAAATACGAGTTGCATTGCCACACTGCCGAAACGAGCGAATGCGCGGCGGCCTTGGCAAAGGACACGGTTGAATTCTACAAGTCAATAGGTTACAGCGGTCTTGTGATTACGGATCATTATTCGTTTCTGACTTTCGGAACGGACAGTGCTTTTAAAAGGCAGATCGACGTTGACAAATATCTCAAAGGTTATCACTGTGCCCTTGAAGCCGCAGGCGATGACTTCACGGTTCTGCTCGGAATGGAGATAAGATATTTTGCAACGACGAACGACTATCTCGTTTACGGAATTGATGAGGATTTTCTAAGAAAAAACGGTAATATGCTTTTCAAAGGTCCGCGCAGATTTTATAAGCTTGTAAAGGAGAGCGGAGCGATAATCGTTCAGGCGCATCCGTTCCGACCGTATATTCACAGAGCAAACCCGAAGTATATTGACGGATGTGAGATTTTCAACGGCAAGGATAAGGACAAGGATCTTAACCAAAAGGCGCAGGCATGGGCGAAGAAGGAGAAATTTCAAATCGTGACAGGCGGTGCGGACTATCACCGTGAAAGTCAGAGGGGAAATGTATCGGGAATCATTACGGAGGAAAAGATAAACACAAACGATGATCTTGTCAGAATTTTGAGAAACGGCAGATATGAAATAAACATGGGATAGGCAACCGTCGGCGAGTGTGTCGGCGGTTTTGCTTAATTGTAAATTTTTTACAAATTGGGCAAAATGTATTTATTTTTAAAATATAATATGATATTATATCAGCAGAGATTTATATGTATGAAATGGGGAAAGCATGACTTGAAATGCCGGAATAAAATAATAGCAGCATTGCTCACGGTTGTCGTCGCTCTTTCATCAATGCCGTCCATGGCAAATGCGGAGAAAAAAGCAACCGGTGTTTATCAGTGCGATTGGTTTGACGAGAGCCTTTATTATCCTTATGAATACGATGATGAATGGTTCACTGGGAACTCTTTTGAATATAATCACAAGCTTGCCCTGCTCGCCTTGAATGTCTCGATGGCAACCTTTAATTCCTTCAACACAAGCGACACGGACGAGCATATTGAAGCCATGCTCAAAAACTGCGGCTATGAAACTAAGGCATATGGCTATGAGACCGAGGGCTACGATACAGCGGCGGTCGAGATGGCAAAAAAAACCGTTACGCTTTCGGGCGAGAAATGCACGATCGTCATTGCCGCAATAAGAAGCGGAAACTATGGCATGGAGTGGGGCGGAAATCTTAGAGTCGGCAACGGTGACAATCACCTTGGATTTGATATCGGCAAGGAGATTATTCTGAATTATATCAACGATTATTTCACAACGGAAAAGCTTGAGGGCAGAGTTAAGCTTCTGATTCCCGGCTACAGCAGGGGAGGCTCAATAGCGAACCTTGTCGGCGGAGAGCTTGACGACGGAAGCTATACGAAGTGCCTCAAAAATGCCGACAGCATAAAGACGGTCGGAATTGCAAAGAATGACATTTATGTTTACACCTTTGAGGCGCCGCAGTGCACAAAAAAGGACGGCGTTGACGGTGCTGCATACGGCAATATTATGAATATAATGAACCCGAACGACTATGTTCCCAAGTTCGTTATGAAGGACTGGGGATTCACACGCTACGGCGTGGAGTATTATTTGCCGTCGGCTGAAAACTGTGCGAATTATTCGAGCTATTACGAAAATGTTTGCAAGACATTTGATACATTGATGGAGGATACCGGTAAAAAATCAAGCTCGAATTTCTACAGCGAGGAGGACTCCCGCTCGGTCGGCGCAATGTTAGATTCACTGATGTCGAGGCTTGCAAAGGACATTTTTGTAAGTCAAGAAAACTATGCCGAAAAATATGAGGACGGCCTTGTATTTATAGCGGGTCAGTATATCGGAAAAAAACTCAATGCAGGCAATGCCCTTAAAACCCTCGGAGTAATTCTGTCGGCTTTTGCGCTCGGAATTATTCCGACCAATATGGATACGATCAAGAGTGACGGCTTCCGCGCTTATATTGCTTCGCAGATTGCGGAAAGCGATGCAAGCCGAAATCTCACTCAAAATCAGATACAGGGTATAATTGATGTTATCATAGAAATACTTGAATTTGCAAAGGATAACCGTTCGGAGGTCAGGGCTTTGTTGGGTCAGATCAACACAGTGTTGAATGTTCATCAGCCGTATGTGACACTTTCGTGGATGCGCTCTGTAAATCAAAACGATATGTTGAAAATAAACGGTGAGTCCGAGAAACCTCTGAAGGTTTCTTTTAACAGAATTGACTTGCGATATAAAGCGAATGCAAGAATAATTGCCGATTATGACAAGACTCTCGGCTCACTCATATGGAAATCGGATTCTAACGGAGTTGTTTCCGTCGACAGGGACGGATTTGTAACGGCAAAGGGTGACGGAGAGGCGATAGTAACCGCCGAGCTTCGTGCTGCCGACGGAAAGCTGATTGATTCGGAAAAGGTTAAGGTAACCGTTCACATGAACAAGCTGGAGATCATAGTTTCAACCGTAAAGAATATATTCGGAAAGGCGGCGGCTTAATTGAGCAGATATTTTGTTCTGATTTTTCTTGTTCTCGGCATAGGTGTGGGTGCTTTGCTCTCACTTGTGACGGACGTAAATATATTTGTCAACATGATTATCGGTGCTCTTGCAGGCGCCGCAGTCGGATATTTCCTTAAAGTTAAGGTTGAAAAGGATAACGGTTCGGACGATATAAAAGAATAAAATATGCCTTTTCTCAGTTCAAAATTGGGAAAAGGCTTTTATTTTTAAATTATATAGTGTATAATATCTATGACAATTTCCAAAGGAGATTTTTTTATGAAAAATATTCTTGTTACCGGCGGAGCCGGCTTTATCGGCAGCAATTTCATTTATTATATGCAGCGCAAGCACCCCGACTACAGATTGGTATGTATTGACGCTCTGACCTATGCAGGCAATCTTTATACTCTTGACGCGGCACGCAAGGGTAATTTTCGATTTGTCCTCGGAGATATAACTGACAGAAAGACTGTTTTTGCACTCTGCGAGGAAGAAAAGTTCGATGCAATAGTCAATTTTGCGGCCGAGAGCCACGTAGACCGCTCAATCGAAAATCCCGAGGTCTTCCTCAAAACAAATATTCTCGGCACCCAGGTTTTGCTTGATGCCTGCAACAAGTTTGATATTCCCCGCTATCATCAGGTATCGACAGACGAGGTTTACGGCGATCTTCCGCTTGACCGTCCCGATCTTTTCTTTACCGAGACAACACCGATCCACACATCTTCGCCGTATTCGGCAAGCAAGGCGTCGGCTGATCTGCTCGTAATGGCTTATCACCGAACATTCGGAACTCCCGCAACGATTTCCCGTTGCTCCAACAATTACGGACCGTATCAGTTCCCCGAGAAGCTTATTCCGCTCATGATTTCAAAGGCCCTTGCCGACGAAAAGCTCCCAGTTTACGGCGAGGGACTCAATGTCCGTGACTGGCTCTATGTTGACGACCATTGCAAGGCGATCGACATGATCCTTGAAAACGGCAAGATCGGCGAGGTATATAATATCGGCGGTCATAATGAAAAAGCGAATATTGATGTTGTTAAAACAATTCTTAAAGCAGTCGGCAAGGATGAAAGTCTTATTACTTATGTTAAGGATCGCCCGGGTCACGACATGAGATATGCCATTGATCCGGCAAAAATTCATGCCGAGCTCGGCTGGACACCAGAGACTTTGTTCAATGAGGGAATTCAGAAAACTATCGAGTGGTATCTCAACAACCGTGAATGGTGGCAGAAGATACTCAGTGGCGAATACAAGAACTATAGGGGATGATTTTTATGAAAAGAATTGTTGCTGTTCTGCTTACTGCCGTTATTGCGATAACGTTCTTTGCCTGCGGCAAGAAAGAGGGCGACCTCGGCAAGCAGACAACTGTTGACAAGAAAAACGGCTATACTCTCGTTGAAGAAGTTCTGACCTTTAAGTATAATGACGATGAGGAAGAAATCAAGAAAAATCCCAATGCAAAAACCGAGGGATTTGTTACAAGTGAGAGTAATGCAGTCGGCAAGGTCAACACAAAATCCGCCGTCCTTGACATCGCAAAGAAAGAAGTCGGCGAAAAATTCAACAAAGTCAATTTTGCCTTTGACCGTACGCAGGGAATTTGGAGAGTAACATTCTCCATGGACACCGTGACCGATGAAAAGACAACAAGCGAGAAGGTTATGACCGTTTACATTGATGAGGACGGTTATACCTTGGCAACAATTAAGGCATAAATAAACGGCGGTGAAAGTGCCGCCGTTTTTTTAAAAAGGAGTACTCAAAATGGCATTTGAAAGAAGACATGAGCTGTGGACTTTTGACATATTTCCAAAGGTTATGGCGGCAGGCAAAGAAAAAAACATACATATCCGGCCGTTTGGTGACAGATTATTTTTTACAGTCGGCAACGAGTATACCGCAGTTTTGACTTGGCTTAACGGCGGCTCCGAGGATCAATATCCGGCAACCGGATATCGCCGCAGAATTCCCGTTACGGCAACAGAGAACGGAATTGATATAAAAGGAACACTTCCTTATGAGGGCGAATATCGCATTAAGTTCACCAACGAAGATGATGACAATTTAACCTTTGCCGTCTATGCTGTTGACGGCGATTTGACAGATGTTTATCCGTTCATCGGCGATCTTCATATGCACACCAACTATTCCGACGGCGATCACGACCCTGCGAATGTTGTTGCAAGCTACCGTGCACACGGCTATGATTTTCTTTCGATAACCGACCACAGACGCTACTATCCGTCGCTTTATGCGATTGAACAGTTTAAGAATATTCCGACCGAAATGAATCTGGTTATGGGCGAGGAGGTTCATCTTCCTCCGATAAAGGGCTTCAGAGTTTGTCCTCATACAATAAACTTTGGCGGCGAATACAGCATTAACTCCCTTGTTGAGGATGAGGCAGTCGAAGAAGTCGGCAAGGACAAAAAGTTTCGTGCTACCCGTGAGGATTGTCCCGAGGTTATGACCCGTGAAGAGTTTGAGGACAAAATGACCGAGCTTGCAAAGGGTTTCAAGGTTCCCGATAACGTTGATCCGCTTGTCGCTTCAACTCTTAAATGGATTTATGACGAGATAAGAAAGGCGAACGGACTTGCAATTTTTGTCCACCCGACCTGGATAACGGGCAACACCTTCCATGATTCCGATGCACTCAACGATTGGCTTGTCGAGAACAAAATATTTGACGCATTCGAGGTGCTCGGCGGCGAAAACTATTTTGAACAGAACGGATATCAGACCGTACGTTATTACGAGGATAAAGCAAGAGGTTACAGATACCCTGTTGTCGGCAGTACCGACAGTCACAACTGCACGCCCGAAAACAGGAACGCTTATATTTGCTCGACAATCGTTTTTTCACCCGAAAACGAACGCAGGGCAATAATTGATTCGATAAAGAATTTCCGAAGCGTTGCCGTTGATACAATAAGTAAGGAATTCCGCCTTGTAGGTGAAATGAGATATGTCCGCTACGGCTGCTTCCTGCTCAAGAACTATTTCCCGATTCATGACGATGCATGCTTCGAGGAAGGCAGAATGATGAAGCAGGCAATATACGGCACAGACGACGAAAAGCAAACGGCGATTGATATGCTCAAACTTATGAACGGCAGAATGAAGAAAATGAGAGAAAAATATTTTTCATTCTAATTTAACAGAACAAAACACAGCTCCCGACTTGAACAAATCGGGAGCTGCGTTTTTAATTTATGATGAATTGGCAACTTAGTTTAATAAAGTCTGAAGAATGGAGTGTAATGACAATCGAGTATAGTGTAGAAAACAAAAAAGTCTACCATATGGAATGGCAAAAATCAAATAAAGAAAAACGCGGATAAAAGCAACACGCGGCGGGGTTGGAGGAGAGAGGATAAAAAAGGGAAAAAGATTGAAAAAAGGTGTTGACAAAAAGGGGGCGGTTTGGTATAATAGCAAAGCTCACTTGAGAAACGGCTCTGCTGAGGCG
>OIYO01000132.1_pt1 | contig 73941 bp, 69 predicted proteins | sample 1588191 | NCBI WGS metagenome assembly OIYO01 (sample SAMN03283275) | human gut metagenome | biome: human-associated habitat; material: feces | host: Homo sapiens | place: Peru | collected 2012 | reverse complement strand
AGCGACCGAGACGGAAGACGGCTACCGCTATAAGAAGTGCACGGTGTGCGGCGAAAAGGTAGCGGAGGAGGCCATTCCAAGGCTTGCCTGGGTCAATCCGTTTGAGGATGTCCCGGAAGACAAATGGTTCTACGCATCCGTGAAGTATGCAAATCAGAACAACCTGTTCAAGGGCACAAGCGATACGACCTTTGAGCCGAACACGCCGATGAACCGCGCAATGTTCTGCCGTGTGCTTGCAAACCTTGAGGGCGTGGATAACGAAAACAATCTCACCGTGGATCGCTTCAGCGATGTTCTGAGCGGCAAGTGGTATACAAAGGCTGTTAAGTGGGCGGCGGATACCGGCATTGTTTCCGGATATCCGGGCGGCATTTTCCTGCCCGAGCAGAAGATTACCCGCCAGGAAATGTGCCTCATGCTCGCAAACTATGCGAAGTATCTCGGCATTTATGACGACCTTGCAAAGAAAGAAGACAACGGCGTTGCCTTTGCCGATGCCGCAAAGATCCTTCGCCTTTGTTTTGTAAAGCCCGCAGGTTTTAATAAGCTCCTCCACCCGCTTTATATCGGCGGCGGCAAGTGTTTCGGGCGTGGGGAACTCGGCAAAAAGCGCGGGAGTTACCATATTTACCCGCTTATCGGTGCATTGCGCCGAAAGCCGCGTTGCGATAAGCAGCTGATACGCGTCGGTATAGGTAAGGGAGCACACGGCGTCGGGGTAGAGCTTTTCAAGACCCGCTACCGCCCTTTCGGTTATTTCTTTTTTACGCATTTGTAGGCTCCAGCTTTAAATCGCCCTGCTTTATAAGCCCCAATTTGCGCATGCCCTCGGCAATGGCAAGGGTCACAGCGGCGGGGAGAATAAAGTGCATAACTATTATTTCAATTATTGTAACCGCGGGGGAAAAGCCTGCCGCGGTCATACTGTCATACGCCATAAACTGACCCACAAGCCCCGATGAGCCCATACCCGAGCCTACGGGGTTGCTTACCATTTTAAGCACCGCCGAGGAAATCGGACCGAGTATAGCGCTTGAAAGCACGGGCGGCAGCCAAAGTATAGGCTTGCGCACAAGGTTCGGTACTTGCAGCATAGAGGTGCCGAGCCCCTGGGCTATAAGCCCGCCGAGCTTATTTTCGCGGTAGCTTATAACCGCAAAGCCTACCATATTGCAGCAGCAGCCTATTGTGGCGGCGCCTGCGGCAAGCCCGGTTATTCCCATTGAAATGCCTATTGCCGCCGAGGAAATGGGCAGGGTTAAAATAACGCCCATAAGCGCCGAAATCGCGATTCCGCCCAAAATCGGGCTGTTTTCAACATTTATATTAACAAGCTCGCCGAGCCACTTCATAGCCGTGGAAATGTACGGTCCTACAAAATAGCCCGCAGCCGCACCTGCCAAAATGCAGCAGACAGGCGTTACAATTATATCCACCTTTGTTTTGCCCGAAACCAGCGCGCCTATTTCAATAGCTATGTAGGCGGCTATAAAAGCGCCGAGCGGCTCGCCGGGTGCGCCTATTTTAAACGCCTCGTTTGCAAGGTTGGGGAAAGCGCCTATCATACCCGTAACCCCCGCGGCTACCGCAACCAACGGCGAAGATTTTAATTTGCAGGCAACGCCCACGCCTATACCCGCGCCCGTGAGCGTTTTTGCAACGCTGCCCATGGCGTTCAGGTATGTACCCACAACGTTACCGCCCACAAGTTTTCCTATTTGGCAGATAATAGTGCCTATAATAAGCGTGGAAAAAAGCCCGTAGCTCATTCCGGAAAGTCCGTCTATAAAAAGGCGGTTAAGATATTTTTTCATAATTTTCCCCTTCTCTGCAATAGTATTACACTTATTATACTAAAAAAAATTAAAATTAACAATAGTGAATACCCCGAATTTCAGGGAAAATACTAATGATATTATGATAATATTAATCAAGGCATAAACGGAGGTAAAAATATGAAAACAGTAGCATTCTTCGACGCGAAAAGCTACGACCGCGAAAGTTTTAAACGTTTTGAGGACGAGGACATAAATATAAGATTTTTTGAAAACAAGCTGAACGCCGACACCGTGAGTATGGCGGCATGCTGCGACGGCGTGTGCGTTTTTGTAAACGATACGCTTGACAGAACGGTTATTGAAAAACTGGCGGAATACGGCGTGGGAGTAATCGCGCTCAGGTGCGCGGGCTATAACAATGTGGATTTAAAGGCGGCGGCGGGGCGCGTAAGGGTGGTAAGAGTGCCCGCCTACTCGCCCTATGCCGTAGCCGAGCACGCGGCGGGGCTGCTGCTAATTTTAAACCGCAAGCTGCACAGGGCGTATATAAGAACCCGCGACCATAACTTCTCATTAGAGGGGCTTATCGGCTTTGATATGCACGGCAAGACCGTGGGAATTATAGGCACGGGCAAAATAGGCAGGTGCTTTGCGGATATCTGCACCGGCTTCGGAATGAATATTTTGGGCTGCGACCCCTACGAAAGCCCCGAATTTAAGGGCGAATACGTCACGCTTGAGGAGCTGCTGCAAAAAAGCGATATAATATCGCTGCACTGCCCGCTTACAAAGGAAAACCACCACCTGATAAACGAAAACACAATAAATCAGATGAAAAACGGCGCGTATATTATAAACACCTCGCGCGGACAGCTGATAGACACCCAAAGCCTGATAGCGGGGCTGAAATCGGGTAAAATAGGCGCGGCGGGGCTGGACGTTTACGAGGAGGAAACCGAGCTTTTCTTTGAAGATTACTCCGAAGAAATAATCCCCGACGATACCCTATCCACCATTATTTCAATGCCGAATGTTATTGTCACCTCGCACCAGGCGTTTTTGACCCGCGAGGCGCTCGACGGCATTGCGGGAACTACAATGGAAAATCTGCGCGCTTTCTTTGCGGGCGAGGAGCTTAAAAACGAGGTCGGGTAAAAAATTTGACTCCCCCAGAGCAAAGTCCGATTTATAGGACACACAAGTCTATATAATAAAGAAAAAGAATAAAAAAAGACTTGACAAATGTCGAATTTGCGATTATAATATCAATATCGAACATTTGTTCGGAGGGAGAAATTATGAATTTATCAATGCTTTTAAGAACAGTTTTTGAAATAGCTATGTTTGCTGCCGTGCTTTGGGGAATTTTCCATGAGGACAGGCTGGCAGCATTTGAAAGAAAAATAGCCTGCCTTGTTCGCCGCCGCAGACTTAAGGTAATAAAAGGCTCGCGCCCGGAGTCGCTTTGCAACAGCGCGGAAGGGTGAATATTTAATGCGGAATTCGGAATTCGGAATTAACGGCTCACAGCAATATCCGCTAAAATTTAACCCCTGTAGTTGTCATTTTAACGATAGCTACAGGGGTTCTCTGTTTATTATTACGAATTCCGCATTACGAATTCCGAATTATTTTGTCATAAGCTCGCAAACAAGTGCGCTGTGCTCGGCGGGGTCGGGCACGCTCTTACCGCCTATTAAGCACGCCTCACCGTAAAGCAGCTTTGCGTATTTACCGAGGGTATCCTTATCCTCGGTATAAAGCGCTTTCAGCTTTTCGGCAATCGGGTGGTTTGCATTTATTTCAAGCACAAGTTGCGCCTTTACTTTATTCTGCTCCGCTCCCGGCATAGAGTTTAGCACCTTTTCCATTTCAAGCGAAATTCCGCCCTCGCTTGTAAGGCATACGGGGTGGTCTTTCAGCTTGTTTGTAAAGCGGACGGCGTTTATTTTATCGCCGAGACTTTCTTTCATAGCCTCAAACATATCCTTGGCGGCGGTGTTTTCCTCTTCAAGCGCTTTCTTTTCGTCCTCGCTGTCGAGATTCAAATCGTTATCGCAAATATTTACGAACTTTTTACCGTCGTATTCCGCCAGCATTTTAATGGCAAATTCGTCAACGTTTTCGGTAAGGTAAAGTATTTCAAAGCCCTTATCCTTTACCGCGTCGGTCTGCGGAAGCATATCAATCTTTTCGTCTGTCTCGCCGCAGGCGTAGTAAATAGAGTCCTGCCCCTCTTTCATTCTGCTTACATACTCTTTAAGGGTAACATACTTCTTCTCGTTTGAGGAGCGGAAAATTAGCAGGTCGCGCAGGGTTTCCTTATGTGCGCCGTAATCGTTGTAAATGCCGAATTTAAGCTGTATGCCGAACGCCTTAAAAAATTCCTCGTAAGCCTCGCGCTCATCCTTGAGCATTTTTTCAAGCTCCGATTTTATCTTCTTTTCAAGGGTCTTGGCAATAAGCTTTAGCTGCCCGTCGTGCTGTAAGGTCTCGCGCGAAATATTGAGCGAGAGATCCTCGCTGTCAACAAGCCCCTTTACAAAGCTGAAATAATCGGGCAAAAGCTCTGCGCACTTATCCATTATAAGCACGCCTTTTGAATAAAGCTGCAAGCCCTTTTCATATTCCTTTGTGTAGTAATCAAACGGCGGGTGCTTCGGTATAAACAGCAGTGCGGAATAGGTTGCCTGACCCTCTGTCTTTGTGTGGATAACGCGGGCGGGGTCATCGTAATCGTAGAACTTTTCTTTATAGAAATTGTTGTAGTCCTCGGGCTTTATTTCGCTTTTCTGCTTTTTCCAAAGCGGCACCATGCTGTTGAGGGTGCGTATTTCCGTAACGTCCTTATATTCGGTGGGCTTATCCTCCTCGCCCTCCTTTTTCGGCACGGGCTCTTTGGTTGTGAACTCCATACGGATCGGGTGGCGAATGTAATCGGAATACTTCTTTACAAGCGCGCTTATTCTGTATTGGTCGAGGAACTCATCGTAATTATCGTCACCCTCGTTTTCCTTTATGTGCAGGGTTACAGTAGTGCCCACCGTTTCCTTTTCGCAGGGCTCAACCGTGTAGCCGTCCGCTCCCGATGAGGACCAGCGAAAAGCCTCGTTCGAGCAGAAGGCGCGGCTTTCAACCGTTACCTTATCGCTCACCATAAACGCCGAATAAAAGCCTACGCCGAACTGACCTATAATATCAACGTTTTCCTTTTTCTCGTTTTCCTGCTTAAAGGCAAGCGAGCCCGATTTTGCAATTGTACCGAGGTTCTTATCAAGCTCGTCCTCGGTCATTCCGCAGCCGTTATCAATTATTTTAAGGGTGCGGGCGTCCTTGTCTATTTCAAGGCGTATTTCAAAATCATCGGGCGCTATACCCACCGAATTATCGGTAAGCGAGCGGAAATAGAGCTTGTCCAGCGCGTCGCTCGCGTTGGAGATAAGCTCGCGCAGGAAAATTTCCTTATGGGTATAAATTGAATTTATCATCATATCCATAAGCTTTTTGGATTCTGATTTAAACTGTCTTGTACGCATAAATTTATCACCTTTTTTGAGAGTTTGACTTTAACTGACATATAGTATAGAACATCTGTCGGCTTCTATTGTTAATAAATTGTTAATAATATATTAAAATGTATTGTTGACTTGTATTTTAAAAATGCTATAATAACCATATAACATTATCGGAGGTAATATTCAATGGAGCTTAAAGGTACAAAAATAAACTTTCTCGGCGACAGTATAACCGAGGGTGCGGGAACCTCCTCGCACGATAAAATGTTCACAATGTTAATTGAGCGCGAATACGGCGCAATATGCCAGAATTACGGCATAGGCGGCACACGCATAGCAAGGCAGAAGACGCCGACCGAGGAAAAATGGGATAGGGATTTTATATCCCGCGTGCCCGAAATGGATAATGACGCGGATATAGTGGTGGTTTTCGGCGGCACTAACGATTTCGGCCACGGCGACGCGCCGATAGGCACAATGAGTGACCGCACGCCATATACCTTTTACGGCGCGCTGCACTGCCTTTACACCGCGCTTATTGAGAAATATCCCGGTGCGCCGATAGTGGTGCTGACCCCCCTGCACAGAATAACCGAGGATATACCCACGGGCGATAATAAGCCCGCGCCTGTCGGAACGCTTAAGGAATATGTAAATATAATACGCGAGGTTGCAGAGTATTACTCGCTGCCGGTGCTTGATTTATTTAAAGAGAGCGGCTTGCAGCCGAAAATTCCGGTAATTCAGCAAAAATATGTACCGGACGGGCTGCACCCGAACGACGCGGGCAACGAGATTTTAGCGCATAAAATTGCGCGTTTTCTTGAAATGCTGTAAACCGATAAATTAAGAGCATAGGTTTTGCACGAAAAAATGTCTCCCTTCTGTTTTGACTATGCGTCAAAAAGAAGGGAGCCTATGGCTTGCACAAAAAATTCCGCTTTACATTGCCCTGAAATTATCTACGGTAACGCCGTCGGCGTTTTCTATTGTGATATTTTCCTGCTCTATTGCGTTTATAAGGTGCGCGCCTGTTACCCATTCCGATGCGAACACGCGGTTTTGCGGGCGGAGGTGCTGGCTGAACGGGCGCATATGAGCGTCGGCAGATTTCAGCATATTTTTAAGGAGGTTGCGGGCGTATCACCTGCGGAATATACCGAAAAATGAGAATAGCCTGCGCGAAGGAACTGCTAACAGGCGGCAGCTGCGATATTTCGGAAATAGCCTTTAAGTGCGGATTTTCGGAGCACAGCTATTTTTCAAAGCGCTTTAAAAAATATACCGCCTATAAAACAGCCGAGCGGGAAAAATTAACGGTTGACAAACATATATTATATGATACAATATAAACAGAACTGAATACTATCCTTATCAAGAGCGGCGGAGGGGACCGGCCCTGTGATGCCCGGCAACCTGATTTTTAAATCAAGGTGCCAATTCCGGCGGATTATCCGAAAGATGAGGCTTTTTATACCGTCTCGTCCGAGGCGGTTTTAATTTTTTGAAAAAAGAGGAATTTAAAATGGCGAAAATGCTTTTTACATCCGAATCGGTAACAGAGGGACACCCCGATAAGGTGTGCGACGGTATATCCGACGCGATACTCGATGAAATTTTAAAGAACGACCCCGACGCACGCGTTGCCTGCGAGACCTTCTGCACCACCGGCAGCGTGACCGTAATGGGAGAAATAACCACAAGCTGCTATGTTGATATTCCGCAGATAGCGCGCGATGTGGTTTGCAGAATAGGGTACGACAGCCCATCCGCCGGCTTTGACGGCAATACCTGCGCGGTTATGACGGCGATAGACAAGCAGTCGCCCGATATAGCGCTGGGTGTTGATAATTCGCTTGAATACAAGGACGGCGAGGAGGACGAATACAACCTGCGCGGCGCGGGCGACCAGGGTATGATGTTCGGCTACGCCTGCGATGATACGCCCGAGCTTATGCCGCTGCCAATCTCTTTGGCGCACAAAATGGCGAAACGGCTGACCGACGTTCGCAAAAGCGGTGAGCTCAGCTACCTGCGCCCCGACGGTAAGACCCAGGTTACGGTTGAGTATGACGACGGAAGACCCGCGCGCATAGAGGCGGTTGTGGTGTCATCTCAGCACAGCGCCGATATTGATTTATCGGTACTCAGAGCCGATATACTCGAAAAGGTTATAAAGCCCACCGTGCCGGCAGAGCTGCTTGACGAAAACACAAAAATATATATTAACCCCACAGGCCGCTTTGTTGTGGGCGGACCGCAGGGCGATACAGGGCTTACCGGCAGAAAAATTATAGTTGATACCTACGGCGGCTTTGCACGCCACGGCGGCGGCGCTTTTTCGGGCAAGGACCCCACAAAGGTTGACAGAAGCGCAGCCTACGCCGCAAGATATGTTGCTAAGAATATTGTAGCCGCGGGCATTGCGAAAAAATGCGAGGTGCAGTTAGCTTACGCCATAGGCGTGGCGCACCCGGTTTCGGTAATGGTGGATACCTTCGGCACGGGCATATACCCCGACGATAATATAGCCGAGGCGGTTAAAAAGGTGTTTGACCTGCGCCCCTCTGCTATAATAGATAAGCTTGACCTTAAAAAGCCTATATACAGCAGCCTTTCGGCATACGGTCATATGGGCAGGGAGGACTTAGGCGTTTCGTGGGAGAAAACCGATAAAACGGAAGAGATTAAAAAGTACTTGACAAAATAAAACTTTGTGTTATAATGGAATAACAATGAAGCAGTACGTTTATTCGTCCTCACCCCGAGCGAGAAGCGATAGGGTCAATAAAAGTTCAAACTTATTTGTTTGGTATTTTTATGCGCGGGCGAAAATTCGTCCGCGCTTTTTGAATTGCAGCAACGCGAATTTTGGAGGTGCATTAACATCAGCAGCAAAGAGCTTTCCGTAAATGAAAACATCAGATTTAAGGAAGTCCGTACAATCGGCTCAGACGGTTCACAGTTGGGAATTTTACCGATTGCCAAGGCTTTGGAAGCGGCGTATGCCGCCGATCTCGATCTGGTTTGCATTTCGCCGAACGCCGCCCCGCCGGTATGTAAGATAATGGATTACGGTAAATACCGTTTTGAGCAGGCAAAGCGCGAAAAGGAAGCCAAAAAAAATCAGAAAACGGTTGAGGTTAAGGAAATAAGGTTAGGACTTAGCATTGACGTTCACGATTTTGAGACCAAGGGAAAACACGCAATGCGTTTTCTTGACGAGGGCAACAAGGTAAAGGTTTCTATCCGTTTCAGAGGCAGAGAATTGGGTCACCCGGAAATAGGGCTTGAAACAATGCGCCGCTTCGCGGAATATTGCGCAGACCACGGCTCGGTTGAAAAGGCTGCTAAAATGGAAGGCAGAAATATGCTAATGTTTTTGGCTCCGAAATCGGGTAAATAATTGCAGTTGAATTATATCAGGGAGGACTTACAATGCCTAAGATCAAAACACACAGCGGCGCGAAAAAGCGCTTTAAGCTCACCAAAACCGGCAAGGTTAAACGTGCTCATGCTTTCAAGTCGCACATTCTCAACAAGAAGACCACAAAGCGCAAGAGAAATCTCCGCAAGGTTGTTACGGCTGACGTAACCAACGTAGCGAAGATCAAGAAAATGATTCCTTATAAATAAGGTACGACTGAAATCGGAGGTTAGAAGATATGGCACGTGTTAAGGGTGCGTTAGCAACACGCAAAAGAAGAAAAAAGACTTTAAAGCTGGCTAAGGGCTATTTCGGCGCTAAGTCAAAGCTTTTTAAAACCGCTAAAGAAGCCGTAATGAAATCCGGCAACTATGCGTACATCGGCCGCAGGCAGAAAAAGCGCGATTTCCGCAGATTGTGGATAACCCGCATTTCCGCCGCCTGCAAGCTGAACGGTATAAACTATTCCCAGTTTATGAACGGCCTTAATAAGGCGGGAATAACCATCAACCGTAAAATGCTTGCCGACCTTGCGGTTAATGATGCCGCGGGCTTTACCACCTTGGTAAAGGCTGCCGTTAAGGCTCTCGAAAAGTAATTTTTTTCGCCCGGGGTTTGCTCTCTGGGCGAATTTTTAATATTATGAAAGGGTGCGGTGCCGATTGTATGGCTTTAAAAAAGTTACAAGCAGAGAAAATCCACTTATCAAGCTTGTTTCCTCGCTCCAGAAAAGCGCTGCCGCAAGGCGCGAAAACGGTCTTTTCGTGCTGGAGGGGCTGCGGCTGTGTACGGACGCGTGCGATAACGGAATCAGGTTTGATAAGTTGATCGTCTCATTTTCGGCGGCGGAAAGGTACGCTGAAAAAATTGCGGCATTTGCAAAAAATGCCGATGACTGTATAGCCGTTCCCGACGCGCTTTTTAAGAAGATAGGCGATACCGAAAACCCGCAGGGAATAATAGCGCTTTGCAAAATTCCGAAAACCGAAAGCGCAAGCATTAAAAAGAACGGCAAATACGTCGCTTTGGAAAATATAAACGACCCCGCGAATTTAGGCGCAATATCCCGCACGGCGGAGGCGCTGGGAGCGGACGGGCTTATACTGTCCTCGGGCAGCTGCGACCCGTATTCACCTAAAGCTATGCGCGCCTCAATGGGAACGCTTTTGCGTATGCCGATTTTTGTTTTCGGTGATTTTCCGGCGGAAATGAAAAGCTGTGGGCTTAAATTTTACGCCTGCGTGCCGTCTTCGTCGGCTGAAAGCATTTCAAATGTAAAATTTTTGCCGGGCTGCGCCGTAATGATAGGCAACGAGGCAAACGGTCTTACCGAAGAAACAAAGGCGGCGGCACATAAAAAAATCACCATACCTATGTGCGGCAGAGCCGAATCGCTCAATGCGGCGGCTGCGGCGGCAATAGCTGTTTGGGAAATGATGAAATGATTGAATACCTTATCTGGCTGCAAACAGCCCTCGGTGCGGGAAATCCGCGTGGGGCGCGGGCGCTCGATAATATAGGCAGCGCCGAGCAAATTTACAAAATGAACGATACCGAGCGCAGGCAAAGCGGTATTTTCACGCCGAAAGACCTTGAAAGGTTGCGCCTTACAAAATTGGGCGAGGCAAAGGCGATAGAAAAGGAGTGCCGCCGCCACGGGATAACCCTGCTTGCCTACGGGGATAATAAATACCCCGAAAAGCTGAGGGTAATAGCCGAGCCGCCCGTTTTGCTTTATTTAAAGGGCAAGCTGCCGAATATGGATGAAACGCCCGCGGTTTGCATTGTGGGGCCGCGTAAATCAAGCGAATTCGGGCAGAAAGCGGCGTATTCACTGGGTTACCGTTTGGCATCAGCCGGAATGACGGTGGTAAGCGGCGGAGCGCGCGGCAGTGATTTTTACGCCCACAGCGGCGCTTTAAAGGCCGAGGGCAAAACCGTGCTTGTTATGGGCTGCGGAATAGAATCGGACTACCTGCCCGAAAATGCCGCGCTAAGGCGCGCCGTGTCTGAAAACGGCTGCCTTGTAAGCGAATATCCGCCCTTTGAGGGCGCCTCGAAATACACTTTCCCTGTAAGAAACAGGCTTATGTCGGCTTTGACCGACGCGGTTATTATAACCGAGGCGGGCGTGCACAGCGGTGCCGTAAATACCGCTAACCACGCGCTGAACCAAGGCAAGGAAATTTTTGTAATACCCGGCTCGCCTGCGGATGAAAATTATGCGGGCTCAAACGCGTTACTCCGCGACGGCGCACGGCCGCTGCTTGATATAAGCGATATTTTGAATGAATATCTGCCGCGGTACCCCGATAAAATTGATATTGAGAAAGCAATTAAAAAGCGGGCAAAACCCGAAAAAACGGAAGTTCACAAAAAATTATCAATTGAAACTCTTTCAAACGCGGCGAAAATAGTATATAATCAATTGAATAAGCCTATATTTTATCCCGATGAGATAAATACTTCTTTAGAGCCGGGCGATATTTTATCGGCGCTTACCGAGCTTGAAATAGAAGGGCTTATACGCTCGCTGCCCGGCGGCAGGTACGAGCTTATCAACAACTGAAGACGGAGGAAGGAAATGTCTAAGCTTATAATAGTTGAGTCACCCACCAAGGTGAAAAGCATAAAAAAATATTTAGGCGGCGGCTATGAGGTAATGGCTTCAATGGGTCATGTGCGCGATTTGCCGAAATCAAAGCTGGGCGTTGATACCGAGCACGATTTTAAACCGCAGTATATAAATATGTCGGACAAGAAGGACTTAATAAAGCAGCTTAAAACGGCGGCGGCAAACAGCGACGGCGTGCTGCTCGCAACCGACCCTGATAGAGAGGGAGAGGCAATATCGTGGCATTTGGCATATTTGCTGGCGCTCGATTTAAACGAGCCTAACCGCGTAGCCTTTAACGAAATTACCGAAAGCGGCGTAAAGGCAGGCATTGCCGCGCCGCATAAAATAGATTTGAACCTTGTGGACGCGCAGCAGGCAAGGCGCGTGCTTGACAGAATTGTGGGCTATAAGCTAAGCCCGTTTTTATGGAAAAAGGTCAAGGGCGGGCTTTCCGCGGGCCGTGTGCAAACGGTGGCTTTAAGGCTTATTGTAGAGCGCGAAAGGGAAATTGAAAAGTTTAATTCCGAAGAATACTGGAGCGTAGACGCAAAGCTGCTTGCCGGCACAAAAAGCTTTAAGGCGGCTCTTTACGGCTTTGCCGACGGTAAGAAAATAGATGTTATTCCGAACGCGGAGGAGGCTGATAAAATAGTATCGGCGCTCGGCGGTGCGGAATATATAGTATCGGCGCTTAAAAAGGGCACGCGCAAAAAGCAGCCCGCGCCGCCCTTTATAACCTCCACCCTTCAGCAGGAGGCTTCGCGCAAATTGGGCTTTACGGGTCAGCGCACAATGCGCATTGCGCAGCAGCTGTACGAGGGCGTTGACGTTCCGGGAGCGGGCACAACGGGTCTTATAACCTATATGCGTACCGATTCGCTGCGTATTTCCGAAGAGGCGCGCGCGGCGGCTTATAAGTATATAACGGGGCGCTACGGCAGGGAATATCTGCCCGAAAAGCCGCGTTATTTCAAAACAAAGAGCGGCGCGCAGGACGCGCACGAGGCTATACGCCCCACGTCGGTCAGCTTTACGCCCGAATCGGTCAAGGAATCACTTACCGCCGAGCAGTATAAACTTTATAAACTTATCTGGGAGCGGTTTATAGCATCGTTAATGGAGGTTTGCGTGCAGAACACCGTAAACGCTGATATTACCGCGGGCGATTATTTATTTAAGGCAAGCGGGTATTCGGTAAAGTTTGACGGCTTTACCGTGCTTTACGAAGAGGGCAAGGATGAAGACAGCGCCGAGGGCGGCGCACTGCCCGAAATGAAAACGGGCGATAAGCTGAAACTAAAGGAACTGACCCCCAACCAGCACTTCACGCAGCCCCCCGCAAGATACACCGAGCCGACCCTTATTAAGGCGCTCGATGAAAACGGAATAGGCAGACCTTCAACCTATGCGCCGATAATTTCCAATATATTGGGGCGCGACTATATAGAACGCGAGAAAAAGAGCTTAAAGCCTACCAATCTCGGTATGGTGGTCTCCGACCTTATGGTGGAGTATTTCGATAAGATAGTGGACGTTAAGTTCACCGCGGGGCTTGAAAAGCAGCTTGACGAAATAGGCGCGGGCAAGCGCGGCTGGGTTGATACGATAAAGGATTTTTATAAGGATTTTGATAAGCTTTATAAAAAAGCCGAGGACTCTCTCGAGGGCAAGCGCGTAAAGGTGCCCGATGAGGAAACCGACGTAATATGCGATAAATGCGGCAGAAAAATGGTGGTAAAATCGGGCAGGTTCGGCAAGTTCCTTGCATGCCCCGGCTATCCCGAGTGCAAAAACACAAAGCCCATGCCCGAGGACGAGGTTAAGCAGCCCTGCCCGAAATGCGGCGGCAAGCTTGTTAAAAAAACCTCTAAAAAGGGCAAGAAATTTTACGGCTGCTCAAATTACCCCGAGTGCGATTTCGCAGCCCCCGGCATACCCACGGGCGAAAAATGCCCCGAGTGCGGCAGCTTTATTATAAGCGGCGTTCGCGGCAGAAAATACTGTATGAATTCGGAGTGCCCCACAAGGCAGAAGAAAGCGGATAAAAAAACGGATGAATAAACTGACTGTAATAGGCGGCGGGCTTGCGGGCTGCGAGGCAGCCTACGCCGCGGCAAACCGCGGCATAGAGGTAGAGCTGATTGAAATGAAGCCCGCCAGAAAGACTGCGGCGCACAAAAGCGATTATTTAGCAGAGCTTGTCTGCTCAAATTCGCTGAAAGCCGCGCGTGTAGATTCGGCGGCGGGGCTTTTAAAGGAAGAAATGCGCAGGCTCGGCTCTGTTTGCCTTGCTGCGGCGGATAAATCGGCAGTGGCGGCAGGCGGCGCGCTTGCGGTTGACCGCGATATTTTTTCAAGGCTTATAACCGAAAAAATAAAAAACCACCCGAATATCACCGTGACCGAAAGGCTTGTTACCGAAATACCGCAAGGCGGCGTTACGGTAATAGCGACAGGACCTTTAACGGATGATAAACTGGCGGAAAAGCTGGCGGGACTTTGCGAGGGCGGCAATTTAAGCTTTTACGACGCCGCCGCGCCTATTGTAACGGCGGAAAGCGTGGATATGAGCAAGGCGTTTTTCGCCTCGCGCTATGATAAGGGCGGCGACGATTATATAAACTGCCCCATGAACAAAGAGGAATACACCGCCTTTTATCACGAACTGATAAATGCGGAATCCGCCCCACTGCACGGCTTTGATAAAGCGCCCAATGTGTACGAGGGCTGTATGCCGATAGAGGTGCTGGCAAAGCGGGGCGAGGACTCAATAAGATTCGGACCCTTAAAGCCCGTGGGTCTTCGCGACCCGAGAACGGGTCACCGCCCGTGGGCGGCGGTTCAGCTGCGGCGGGAAAATGCGGCGGCTACCCTTTTTAACATAGTCGGCTTTCAAACCAACCTTAAATTTTCAGAGCAGAAAAGGGTATTTTCAATGATACCGGGGCTTGAAAACGCCGAATTTATGCGCTACGGGGTTATGCACCGCAACACATTTATAAATTCGCCGAAGCTGTTAAACCGCAATTTATCACTTAAAACGGATAAAAATATTTTTATTGCGGGGCAGCTTTCGGGCGTTGAGGGATATATGGAATCGGCGGCAAGCGGCATAATTGCGGGAATAAACGCGGCGGCTGAAATAACGGGCGAAAAGCCCCTTGTTTTACCCGAAACCACCATGACGGGCGCGCTGCTTTCATATATTACAAACCCGCTGACGGATAATTTTCAGCCCATGGGGGCGAATTTCGGAATAATTCCGCCGCTTGAAACCCATATAAGGGACAAGCGCGAACGCTACGCGGCTTTGGCTGCGCGGGCGCTCGGGATACTTGCGGAGAATATAAAAACGGAGGAAATGTGAAAATGCGTATTGCAGTTGACGCTTTCGGCGGCGATAACGCGCCGCTTGAAATAATAAAGGGCGCGGCGCTTGCCGCACGGGAATATTCGGTGGATATTACACTTACGGGCAATGAAAAAACCATAAGGGAAATAATAGCCCGCGAGGGTCTTGAATTTGCGGGAGATCTTAAAATAATTGATACCGACGACGTAATTTCAATGCACGACGAGCCTACATCGCTTGTGAAAGCCCACAAGGAAAGCTCAATGGCAAAGGCGTTTTACGAGTTGGCGGAGGGCAGAGCCGACGCCTTTGTTTCCGCAGGCTCAACAGGCGCCGTGGTAGTGGGCGGCACGCTTATAGTAAAGCGCATTAAGGGCATAAAACGCCCCGCGCTGGCAGGGCTTATTCCCGCGCCCAGCGGTACATATATGCTTATGGATATGGGCGCAAACGCCGATTGCCGCCCCGAAATGCTCTGCCAGTTCGGGGTAATGGCAAGCGTTTATATGGAAAACGTGGAGGGTAGGAAAAACCCGAAAATAGGGCTTTTGAATATCGGCACGGAGGATACAAAGGGCGGCGAGCTGCAAAAGGCGGCGTATAATCTTATGAAAGAGGCGCCCATAAACTTTGTGGGCAATATAGAATCGCGCGAAATGCCCAAGGGCGTGTGCGACGCGGTTATAACCGACGGCTTTACGGGAAATATCGCCTTAAAGCTTATAGAGGGCACTGTTTCAACCCTTTTCGGGCTTATAAAGCAGGTGTTTTACAAAAGCCTTAAAAATAAGCTTGCGGCGCTTACCGTAAAGGGCGATTTAGGCTCGCTTAAAAGCATGATGGACAGCTCCGAGGTGGGCGGCGCGCCGCTTATGGGCGTTCGCGGCACGGTTATAAAGGCGCACGGCAATTCGGACGCAAAGGCTATAAAGAACGCGATAGGTCAGGCTGTCAAATTTACCGAGACCGACGTGGTGGGTAAAATTTCCGCCTCGCTTTCAGAATAAAAAAGAAGGAAAAATAAAAATGGAAGGCTTAGAAGAAAAATTAGGCTACAAATTTAAAAATATTGATCTGCTTAAAAACGCGCTTACCCATTCCTCATACGCAAATGAGGTGCGCGGCGGCTTTTCTTCAAACGAAAGGCTGGAATTTTTGGGGGATTCGGTGCTTTCTATTATAGTATCGGATTATATTTACAGGCACTACCGCTCCCTGCCCGAGGGCGAGCTTACAAAGCTGAGGGCTTCGCTTGTGTGCGAAAAATCGCTCTGCGCCTTTTCAAGAGAGCTTGAGCTCGGGAAATACCTTATGCTCGGCAAGGGCGAGGATAAGGGCGGCGGCAGAGAACGCGACTCTATTTTAGCCGACGCGTTTGAGGCGGTGCTCGCCGCAATTTATCTTGACGGCGGAATGGAGCCCGCAAAGCGCCACGTTATGAACTTTGTTTTAAGGGAATTAAAGCACACCGACGACGAGGTCTTCAAGGACTACAAAACCGCCTTGCAGGAGATAATTCAGCGCAACCCCGAGGAAAGCGTTAATTATGTTCTTACTGGCACCAGCGGCCCCGACCACGATAAAAGTTTTAAGGTTGAGGTGCGCCTTAATTCCAACGTTATAGGCATAGGAGTTGGCAAAAACAAAAAGCAAGCCGAGCAAATGGCGGCTAAAGAGGCACTTAGGCTTATGGGTGCCGAAATATGAGCCGAAAGCACTCTAATATTTCAATTTTTGTGCCGCATATAGGCTGCCCCAATAAATGCAGCTTTTGCAACCAGCGCTATATAACAGGCGCCTGCAAGGGCCCGGGTGCGGACGACGTGGGCGCGGCGGTAGCGGCGGCGCAAAGCAGTAAAAATTATGACCCCGCTACCACCGAAATTGCCTTTTTCGGCGGCAGCTTTACCGCCATAAACCGCAACTATATGACCGACCTTTTAGAGGCGGCGGCGGTTTTTGTGCGCGAGGGGTTGGTACGCGGAATCAGAATTTCTACCCGCCCCGACGCGATAGATGAAGAAATACTGGGCATTTTAAAGGGCTACGGCGTTACCTCAATTGAGCTTGGCGCGCAGAGCATGAACGACCGCGTGCTTAAAATGAACAACCGCGGGCACACGGTAAGAGATGTAGAAAACGCATCCGCCCTTATAAAGCGGCACGGCTTTGAATTGGGGCTGCAAATGATGACGGGGCTTTACGGCGACAGTGATTCATCTGCAATTCATACCGCCGAAAAACTCATTGCCCTACGCCCCGATACGGTAAGAATTTACCCGACCATAGTATTAAAGGATACCGATTTAGCCGCGCTTTACGCCGATAATATTTACAAGCCGCAAACGCTCGATAAAGCAGTCAAATTAGCGGCGGAGCTTTACACTATGTTTGAAGAAAACGGTGTGAGGGTAATAAGGCTCGGGCTGCACTCAATTGAGGAAAAGGCGTATATAGCAGGACCCTGGCACCCCGCGTTCAGCGAGCTTTGCCAATCGCAAATAATGCTGACGGGTGTGCTTAAAAGCCTTAAAGATAAAGGAAATTATATAATTTATGTAGCCCCCGGCTGCGTTTCCAAAATGACGGGGCAGAAAAGGAAAAACCTTGTTTTCCTTTCGGGAAAGGGTTATAACTGCCGCGTAAGGGAAGATAGAGCCCTTACGGGTCTTGATTTCAGAACAGAAAGAGAAGTGTGACAAAAATGCTGTTAAGCTCCATTCAGATACAGGGCTTTAAATCCTTTGCCGATAAAACGGTACTCAAATTCGGCAAGGGCATAACCGCGGTTGTAGGCCCTAACGGCAGCGGCAAGAGTAATATATCCGACGCGGTGCGCTGGGTACTGGGCGAGCAGTCTACCAAAAGTCTGCGCGGGCAGTCTATGGAGGACGTAATTTTCGGCGGCACCGAGACCCGCCGCCCGCACGGCTACTGCGAGGTCACGCTTAATATAGATAATTCCGACAGAACCCTTAATTTCGATAACGATACCGTTGCCGTTACCCGCCGCTACTATCGCTCGCACGAGAGCGAATACGCCATAAACGGCGTTTCGGTGCGGCTTAAGGACATTCACGAGCTGTTTATGGACACGGGGCTCGGGCGCGACGGCTACTCTATGATAGGTCAGGGCAGAATTGATAATATAATCAGCTCAAAATCGGACGAACGCCGCGATATTTTTGAAGAGGCGGCGGGAATTTCAAAATACCGTTACAGAAAGCTGGAGGCGGAAAGAAAGCTTACCGCCGCAGAGGATAACCTTTTAAGGCTGCACGATATTTCGGACGAGCTTGAGGCGCGCGTTGGTCCCCTTAAAGAGCAAAGCGCAAAGGCGCAGAAATTTTTGGAGCTTTCCGACCGCAAAAAAGAGCTTGAAATAGGGCTTTGGATTCACACGCTTGATAATTCAAAGGAAGTCTTGCGTGCGCAGGAAAGCAAAATTGCCGCGGCGCAGCTTGCCTACCGCGAAATTGATGAGGAATTGAGCAGCTTTGACCGCCGCTCAGAAGAAAACACGGCGTATTTCGCCCGCCTTACCTCGGATATTGAGGGGGAGCGGCTTAATATTTCGCGCCTGAATGAGGAAATTCTCAAAAACGACGGCGCAATAACGGTTATTAAAAACGATATGGAGCACAACCGCCAATCCTTTGAGCGCTTGCAGGCTGAAGCAGAGCAATTGGGCGTTTCGGACGCGGCTGCGGCAGAGGAAATTGAAAAAAGACAAGCCGCGGCAGATGAGAAAAAGGCGCAAAAGGCGGAGACAGAGCAGAAGCTCGCAGAGCTTGAAAAGCACCTTTCCGACCTGCTTACAAGCAGCGAGAATATATCCCGCAAAATAGAAAACGAGGTTAAGCGCCTGAACGCCTTAACTGCCGAAAGCGCCGATAAGCGCGTGGAAATGGTAACGGCGGAAAGCGCCGCCGAGGAGACCGTTGCACGCCGCGAAAACGCGGGGCAGCAGATAGCGGAATACACGGAACAGCTTGATAAGCTGACAGAGGAATTTAACGGGACCCAAAAGCTTATACAGAATATTGAGGAAGAAATTATAAGCCGCCAAAACGCCGTAAAGGGCTATGAGCTGCGGCTGACTTCTAAAAAAGAGGCTGCCGAGAAAATAAAGGCGGAGCTTGAAGAAAAACGGCTTGACGCAGAAGAAAAGCGCCGCAGGGCGAAAATTCTGCGCGACCTTGAAAACAGTATGGAAGGGTTCAGCCACTCTGTAAAGGAGATTGTAAAACAGTCGGAAACGGGCACTTTGCGCGGCATTTGCGGCCCTGTTTCAAAGCTTATAAGCGTTGAAAAGCAGTACGGCGTTGCGGTGGAAACCGCGCTTGCCGCCGCTATACAGAACATAATAGTTGAAACCGAGGCGGACGCAAAGCGGGCTATAAGCTACCTTAAATCCACAAAGGGCGGCAGAGCCACGTTTTTACCCGTAGCCACCATAAAATCGCGCGAGTTTAAAGAGCACGGCTTTGAAGATATGGCGGGCTTTGTGGGCATTGCGAGCGACCTTGTGGAAACCGATAATAAGTACCGCGAAATAATTAAATATCTGCTCGGCGCAGTTGTTGTGACCGAGGATATTGACTCCGCCGCGGCAATAGCCAAAAAATTCGGCTACCGCATAAAGGTTGTATCTCTTGACGGGCAGATAGTAAACCCCGGCGGCTCGCTTACGGGCGGCTCGCTTACCAAAAACGCGGGGCTTATTAACCGCGCGGCGGATATTAAGGCACTTGAAGAAAAAGCCGAGAGCCTAAAGCAAAAAACGGCGGAGCTTGAAGAAAAGCTGCGTGAGGCAGAAGAGTCAGCCGCAGCGGTAAACGCCGATATAACTGCGGTGCGCGCGGAAATTACCACCGCCAATGAGGATAAAATAAGGGCGCTTGCCGAGCTGCGCCGAATAGGCGACCTTAAAACCGCCGCCGACGGCGCAATAAAGCAGCTGACCGCCGAAAAGGGCAGCTATGATGAAAAGCTTAAGCAGCTAAAGGAGACTGCCGCAGCGGCGGCAAGGGCTATTGCCGAGCTTGATAAGCAGAAAAACGAGGTTCAGGCAAGCGTAGCGGATATGACGGGCGGCAGGGATAATCTTAACGCCGACCGCGAGGAGTCAGCCGAGCAAATAACCGCCCTAAAGCTTAATATAATAGAAATGCAAAAGGATATTGAGGCGGCGGATAATTCGGTTGCGGCGCTTAAAGACTCGGTAAGCGGCAGGGCGCAAAGGCTTAAATCAATTTCTGCGGAAACAGAACAGCTGAATGTGGCAAACAGCGCTTTGGAGCAGAAAATTCAGGATACCGAAAGCGCAACCGCGGCTTTAAGGGAGCAGATAAAGCAATCGGAAAACAATATAAACGAAATGCTTGAAAAACGCGACCAGACCGAAAAAGCGGGGGTTGAGCTGCGCACGGGCGAGCGCGAAAAAACCGCGCTGCGCGAGAAAACGGGCGGGGAGCTAGCCCGCCTTACAGAGCGGCGCGAGGTAATGCTGCGTGAATATGACGACGTCATAAAGCAGCTTTACGATGAATACCAGCTTACCCGCAGCGAGGCTGAAAAAATAGGCGTTGCAATTGATAAGCCCGCAGAGGCTAAAAAGAGCCTTGCCGAAATAAAGGCCAAAATACGCTCGCTCGGCAGTGTTAATGTTTCGGCGATTGAGGAATATAAGGAGGTAAGCGAGCGGTACGAGTTTATGTCGGCACAGATAAACGACGTGGAGACCACCCGCGCCGAGCTGCACAAGCTCATAAACCAGCTTACCCACCAAATGCAGGATATTTTCACCGAGGGCTTCGGCAGGATAAACGAAAACTTCCGCAAGACCTTTACCGAGCTTTTCGGCGGCGGCAGCGCAAGCCTTACCCTTTCCGACCCCGAAAACGTGCTTGAAAGCGGAATTGATATAAACGTTAAGCTGCCCGGTAAAAACGTGCCGAGCCTTGACGGACTTTCGGGCGGCGAAAAGGCGCTTATAGCCCTTTCAATATACTTTGCAATAATGCGTGTAAACGCGCCGCCGTTCTGCTTTTTAGACGAGGTGGACACCGCGCTTGACGATATAAACGTTGACCGCTTTGCCGATTATATGAAAAAATCGGGCTTTGCCACGCAGTTTATCTGCGTAACGCACCGCCGCGGCACTATGGAGGCGGCGGATATGCTCTACGGCGTTACAATGCAGGAAAAGGGCATAACAAAGCTTATTGAGCTGAATGTAGCGGAGCTTGAAAAAACGTTATTGCAGAACAAGGGCGCGTAAAATTTATTTCCGAAAGCAGGGTTAAAATGGGATTTTTCAGTAAAATTAAGCAGGGTCTTCAAAAAACGAGAGACTCAATTGCAAACGGTGTAAACAGCGTTATAAACAGCTTTACCAAAATTGACGAGGAGCTGTTTGAGGAGCTTGAAGAAACGCTTGTAATGTCTGATATAGGCGTAAACACCGCGGGCGAAATATGCGAAAAGCTGCGGCACAAAATAAAAGAAACGGGAGAGACCGACCCCAACAAAATTAAGGGTATGCTAAAGGAAATAATAGCCGAAATGCTGGGCGAAAACGATGGGTTAAGGCTTGAAACCAAGCCCTCGGTAATACTGGTTATAGGCGTAAACGGCGTTGGCAAGACCACTTCAATCGGTAAGTTAGCTTCACAGCTTAAAAGGGACGGCAAGACCGTAGTGCTCGGCGCGGCGGACACCTTCCGTGCGGCGGCTATTGACCAACTGGGCATTTGGGCGGAGCGCGCGGGCGTTGCAATGGTGAAAAGCCTTGAGGGCACAGACCCCGCCTCGGTCGTGTTTGATACAATAGCCTCGGCTAAATCAAAGGGAGCGGACGTTATTATATGCGATACCGCAGGCAGGCTGCACAATAAGAAAAACCTTATGGATGAGCTTGCGAAGATTTACCGCGTTATAGGCAGAGAGCTGCCCGATTCATCGGTTGAAACATTGCTTGTGCTTGACGCGGCAACGGGGCAAAACGCCGTTAACCAGGCGCGCGAGTTTTCAAACGTTGCAAATATTACGGGAATTATTTTAACAAAACTTGACGGAACGGCAAAGGGCGGTATAATAGTAGCTATAAAGAACGAGCTTGGCATACCGGTGAAATATGTCGGCGTGGGCGAGGGAATTGACGATTTGCAGCCCTTTGACGCCGCCGAATTTGCCGACGGAATTTTCGGGGAGTAAAAAATGAAAATATTTATTGCAACCAAAAACCACCATAAATTAGAGGAGCTTGAAAGAATTTTAAAGCCTATGGGCTTTGAGGTGCTCAGCGAAAACGACCTTGAAAGCCCGCTGCCCGAGGTTGAGGAAACGGGCAAGACCTATGAGGAAAACGCGCTTTTAAAAGCGTACTCGGGGCTAAATGTAACGGGCATTACAACCGTTGCGGATGATTCGGGACTGAGCGTTGATATTTTAGACGGCGCGCCGGGGCTTTACTCCGCGCGGTACTCAGGCAGCGGCGCTACCTATTCTTCAAATAACGAAAAGCTTTTGGCGGCGCTGAAGGACGTGCCGCGTGATAAAAGAACCGCAACATTTGTTTCAGCTATTGCCTGCGTTTTCCCCGACGGCAGAAAATTCACCGTAAGGGGCGAGTGCAAAGGCTACGTGGCAGAGGAATGTCACGGCAGCGGAGGTTTCGGCTATGACCCGCTGTTTATATGCTCTGCGGGCTGCTACGCCGAAATGACGGCGGAGGAAAAGGATAAAGTAAGCCACCGCGGAAATGCCCTGCGGCTTTTTAAGGAAGAGCTTAAAAAATATATTTGATTCGGAGAAGAAAAATGTTAAACAGCAGACAAAGAGCACAATTACGCGGGCTTGCAATCAGCCTTGATACAATTTTTCAGGTAGGAAAGGGCGGCGTTACCGAAAACACGGTAAAGCAGGTGGACGACGCGCTTGAGGCGCGCGAGCTTATAAAGCTGCGCGTGCTTGAAACAAGCCCGGTTTCCTCCCGCGAGGCGGCGGATGAAATTGCCGAAAAAACACACTCGGACGTGGTGCAGGTAATAGGCACGCGATTTGTGCTTTACAGGGAGAGCCGCGATAACAAGCAAATAAGGCTTGTGAAATAATGGGAATTACCGCAATTTTCGGCGGAACCTTTAACCCGCCGCATATAGGGCATTACGAAATGCTGCGTTCGCTTGAAAACAACCCCGATATTGAAGAAATAATGCTGCTGCCCGACCGTATACCGCCGCATAAGGTGTGCGATTTTTTAGCGTCGGATACAGACCGCATAAATATGTGCAGGCTGCTTTCGGCAGATTTTAAAAAAGCCGCCCTTTGCCTTATAGAATTTGAGCGCGAGGGCAAAAGCTACTCTATTGATACGGTAAGGCTTTTAAAGCGGAAATACCCGCAAAAAAGCTTTGCGTTTGTGTGCGGCGGCGATATGCTTATATCCTTTGATAAATGGTATAAATACGAGGAGCTTTTGCGGGAAATACCCTTTATAGTATTTCGGCGCGAGGGGTGCGACGGCGAGGAATTTGACCGCCGCGCGGAGTATTTTATATCACTCGGGATGAATCTTACAGTGCCTAAGGACAAAATACCCGCCGTTTCTTCAACCTTTATAAGGAACAACGCGGAAAAGGCGCGGGAATATTTGCCCAAGCCTATTTATGAGTATATTAAGAACGGGGGAATTTACCGTGTGTGAAAATAAAACCGATTACGAGGCTTTAAAGCTGATCTTAAAGCAGCGGCTTAACGAAAAGCGGTATTATCATTCGCTATGCGTGGCGGACGAAGCAAAGCGCCTTGCGGAAAAATACGGCGGAAACGCCGAAAAGGCGTATCTTGCGGGGCTTTTGCACGATATAACCAAAAACGCCCCTGAGGCAGAGCACTTGAAAATCTTTTCCGATTTTGGTATAATACCGAATGAAATAGAAAAAGGCGCCGAAAAGCTGTGGCACGCAATGTCGGGAGCGGCATATGTAGAGCATATTTTGGGAATAAAGGACCCCGAGATAATAGACGCGATACGCTATCACACCACGGCAAAGGCGAATATGTCATTGCTTGCTAAAATTCTTTACCTTGCGGACTTTACGTCAGCCGACCGCGATTATGAGGATGTGGACGTAATACGCGAATATGTGGACGAATCGCTCCAAAAGGCATTTGTTTACGCGCTGCAGTATTCCATAAAGGATTTGGTAGAGCAGGCGCGCGCGGTGCACCTTGATACCGTGGCGGCATACAACGAAGCAGTATTGGGAGGAAAAAATGGAAGCGTTTGAGATATTGAAGATCGCAGCGAATGCGCTGAATGAAAAAAAGGCGAAGGAGCTTGCCGCCGTTAAAATAGACAAGCTTACCGTAATTGCGGAGTATTTTTTAATGTGCACCGCAACAAGCTCTACACATGTAAGGGCGCTTGCCGATGAGGTTGAAGAAAAGCTCAGCGAGGCGGGCATTCAGCCCCACCACATAGAGGGCAAAACTACGGGCTGGATAGTGCTTGATTACGGCTCGGTTATAGTGCATGTTTTCAGCCGCGACCAGCGCGAGTTTTACGCGCTTGATAAAATGTGGAGCGACGGCGAACAGGTTGATTTAAGCGAATTGCTTACAGAGGTTGAGGGGGATTAGCGTGAAAAATCACGCTAAACACAATATAGGGACGGCATTCCGCTCGCCTTTTATTTAATAAAAGGCAACCGCGAAATATACCGGTATAATCTCCGTTCGCCGCTAAAGGGAGATTTCATAACCTATTTGTGCCGACTCTTTAGCGGCAGAATGGAGATTAAAATGTCAAAGGGTTACGATTACGCGCAAATTGAGAAAAAATGGCAGGATATATGGGATGAAAAGCAGACCTTCGCCGCAAAGGACGATTATTCTCTGCCTAAGTTTTACGGGCTGGTTGAGTTTCCGTATCCGTCGGGGCAGGGCTTGCATGTAGGCCACCCGCGCTCATACACGGCTATTGATATTGTCTGCCGCAAAAAAAGGCTTGAGGGCTACAATGTGCTTTACCCCATGGGGTGGGACGCTTTCGGCCTGCCAACCGAAAACTTCGCCATAAAGAACCACGTTCACCCGGCGGAGGTCACCAAAAAGAACATTGCCAACTTTAAAAGGCAGCTTAAATCCTTGGGCTTTTCGTTTGATTGGAGCAGGGAAATAAACACCACCGACCCCGAATATTACAAGTGGACGCAGTGGATTTTCTTACAGCTTTACAAAAAAGGGCTTGCATATAAAAAGAAAATGTCGGTCAACTGGTGCACCTCCTGCAAGTGCGTGCTTGCAAATGAGGAGGTTGTAAACGGCCACTGCGAGCGCTGCGGCAGCGAAGTTATTCACAAGGAAAAAAGCCAGTGGATGCTTAAAATTACCGATTACGCCGAAAAGCTGCTTGAGGGGCTTGACGAGGTTGACTTTATAGACCGCGTAAAAACGCAGCAGCGCAACTGGATAGGCCGCTCCTACGGCACGCAGGTCAAATTCTCCACCAATATAGGCGATACGTTTGAGGTGTTCACCACCCGCGCCGATACGCTTTTCGGCGTTACCTATATGGTAATGTCGCCCGAGCACCCGCTTATAAATAAATGGGCGGATAAAATAACCAATATGGACGAGGTTACGGCATATAAGCAGGAGGCTGCCAAAAAGTCCGACTTTGAGCGCACCGAGCTTGCAAAGGATAAAACCGGCGTTAAAATTTCGGGCGTTACCGCAATAAACCCCGTAAACGGCAAGGAAGTGCCGATTTTCATTGCCGATTATGTGCTTATATCCTACGGCACGGGCGCTATAATGGCGGTTCCCGCGCACGATACGCGCGACTGGGAGTTCGCAAAGAAGTTCGGCTTGCCGATAATCGAGGTTGTAGCGGGCGGCGAGGACGTGCAGAAAGCCCCCTACACCGAGTGCGCCACGGGCAAGCTTGTAAATTCGGGCTTTTTAGACGGTATGAGCGTTGAAGACGCTAAAAAGGCAATACAGGAGTGGCTTACCGAGCGTAACCTCGGCGAGCGCAAGACCAACTACAAGCTGCGCGACTGGGTATTCTCCCGTCAGCGCTATTGGGGCGAGCCTATTCCGATAGTGCACTGCGATAAGTGCGGCTATGTGCCCGTGCCCGAAAGCGAATTACCGCTTGTGCTGCCTAATGTTGACTCATACGAGCCGACCGACAACGGCGAATCGCCTTTAGCTAAAATGACCGATTGGGTAAACACCACCTGCCCGCACTGCGGCGGACCCGCTCACCGCGAGACCGACACAATGCCCCAGTGGGCAGGCTCCTCCTGGTATTTCCTGCGTTACTGCGACCCGCATAACGATAAGGCGTTAGCCTCACCAGAGGCGCTTAAATACTGGACGCCGGTTGACTGGTACAACGGCGGTATGGAGCATACTACGCTGCACCTGCTTTACAGCCGTTTCTGGCACAAGTTCCTTTACGATATAGGCGTAGTGCCCACATCCGAGCCGTATGCCAAGCGCACAAGCCACGGTATGATTTTGGGCGAAAACGGCGAGAAAATGTCGAAATCGCGCGGAAACGTTGTAAACCCGGATGAAATTGTGCGGGATTACGGTGCAGATACCATGCGCGTTTACGAAATGTTTATAGGCGATTTTGAAAAGGCGGCGCCCTGGAGCCAGTCCTCAATTAAGGGCAGCAAGCGTTTTCTTGATAAGGTCTGGGCGCTTTCGGATAAGCTGACCGAGGGCGACAGCTACCGCGCCGAGCTTGAATCGGCTTTCCACCGCACAATAAAAAAAGTGACCGAGGATATTGAGGGGCTTAAAATGAACACCGCTATTGCGGCGCTTATGTCCTTACTCAATGATATTCAGGGCTCGGGCAGCATAAACCGGGCAGAGTTTAAAACATACCTTATTCTGCTTAACCCCTTTGCGCCGCATATGACCGAGGAATTATGGCAGCAGGCGGGCTTTGAGGGAATGTTAAACGAGGCTGAATGGCCGAAGTACGACGAGGCGAAGTGCGCCGACAGCACGGTTGAAATCGCCGTTCAGGTAAACGGCAAAATTAAGGCGCGCATAAGCGTTGCGGCGGATATTTCCGCCCCCGACGCAATAGCTGCCGCAAAGGCGGACGGAGCGGTCGCAGCCGCAATTGACGGCAAGAATATCATAAAAGAGCTTTATGTACCGAAAAAGCTTGTTAATATTGTTGTGAAATAAATTGCGGATTTGTGCAAAATATTTGTTGCATATTTTAATTGATTGTGTTATTATATATAGTGCCTATTCGTAATATGGAGGTGTAATCTGTGAGTGCAGTTGAAATAATATTGGGAATTGCGGTTATTCTGGTTTCTCTTTTCATAATTGCCGTGGTTCTTTTGCAGCAGGGTCACCGCGCCGGTATTAACGGCGCTATATCCGGCGGTGCCGATACTTTCCTTTCCAAGAACAAAGCAAGAACGTTTGACGCGTCTTTGGCGCGCTGGACCAAGTGGGTCGCCGTTCTGTTTTTCGTATTGGCGATTGTTGCAAACGTCATTGCTTTGAGGGGTTAAATATCCCGCGGCGAACAGCCGCCAATGTGGGACAGGCTGTAACGCAAATTAATAATTACCCCTGCTATTCTGCGGAGGGAGGGAATATAGATGAGTCAGGTTAGAATCAAAGAAAACGAGTCTCTCGATAACGCTCTGCGTCGCTTTAAAAGGCAGACCGCAAAGGACGGCGTTATTCAGGAGGTACGTAAGAGAGAGCATTACGAAAAGCCCTCTGTAAAGCGTAAAAAGAAGTCGGAAGCTGCTCGCAAGAGAAAGTTCCGCTGATTTTGTTTGAAAAAGCGGTTGCAAAACCGCTTTTTTCTATATATTGCACCAGGAGTTATTATGCTGCTTAAACCCAACATTAAACTTAAAAGAATTACCGATATAACCCCCGGGCTTTTGAAAAGCCGCAATATCAGGGGGCTTATACTTGATGTGGATAACACACTTTCGACCCACCACGGGCAAAAGCTGACCGACGGGCTTGAAAGCTGGCTTGCCCTTATGCGGGAAAACGGAATTGCCCTTGTTATTCTTTCAAACTCAAAGGAAAAAAGGGTAAAGCCGTTTGCCGAAAAAATAAATTTACCCTATGTCAGTCTCGGGCTGAAGCCGCTGCCCTTTAAATTCCGTCGCGCGCTGCGGGTTATTAAAACAGGCAGAAAAAACACTGCTATTGTGGGCGACCAGATTTTTACCGACACACTGGGCGGTAACCTTTTCGGGGTGACAACAATACTTTTAGACCCCATAAAGCCCGAAAGCTCGGCGCGCTTTAAATTCAAGCGGCGGCTAGAACGCGCGGTATTTAAAATTTACAAAATAAAAAACACGGAGGTGCGCTGAAATGCCTAAATTCGGTCCGGCGGGAAACGCCGAAAGCTTTGCAAAAATGGGCTATAAAAACAGCCTTGACGTACCCGATTATATAGTTGAAATGGGGCTTGACTGCTACGAATACCAGTGCGGCAGGGGCGTAAATATAGGCGAGGAAAAAGCCCGCCTTTTGGGTGAAAAGGCAAAGGAAAAGGGGGTTTGCCTCTCGCTCCATGCGCCGTATTATATTTCAATGTCCTCTGTTGAGGAGGAAAAGCGCCTTAATTCGGTTAATTACATTTTAGCGTCGGCTAAAGCCGTAAACGCCATGGGCGGCAGCAGAATAATTGTTCACACAGGCTCGTGCGGTAAAATTTCGCGTGAAAACGCGCTGGAGCTTGCAATTGATACAATGCGTAAATCGGTTGCGGCACTTGACAATGCGGGGCTTTCAAATATTCATATCTGCCCCGAAACTATGGGCAAGGTAAATCAGTTGGGCACGCTTCATGAGGTTTTGGAGCTGTGCAAGGTTGATGAAAGGCTTATACCCTGCATTGATTTCGGGCATTTGAACGCGCGGGACTTAGGCTCGCTCAAAACCAAGGCGGATTTTGAAGAAATTTTCCTTGCAATTAAAAATACGCTCGGTAGTGACAGGCTTAAAAGCTTTCATTCGCATTTTTCCAAAATTGAATACACCGCGGGCGGCGAAAAGCGCCACCTGACATTTGAGGATACGGTGTACGGACCGGATTACGAGCCGGTTATGGAGCTTACCTATAAATACGGCTGCGACCCGGTGTTTATATGCGAATCGGCCGGTACGCAGGCAGAGGACGCAAAGCAAATGAAGGATTATTACAACAGTATACGAGGTGAAAGATAATGATATGGCACAGCACCGACCGCTCCGCCGTTTTAAAGGAATTAGGGGTGGACGATAAAAAGGGGCTGCCGAACGGCGTTGCCGATATGCGGCTTGAAAAATACGGCAAAAATATTATTTCCGATTCCGAAAAGCCCACTTATTTAAAGCGTTTTTTATCGCAGCTTAACAGCAAGCTGGTTTTAGTGCTTATTATAACGGCGCTGCTTTCATTTATTGTTTCGCTTATGTATAACGAGGTGAACAGCTTTTCGCCGCTGCTGATAATCGGCATCGTAATAATAAACGCGGCCATAAGCGCATATCACCTGCACACCTGCGATAACGCGCTCGACAGTATGAAAAGCGCCACCAACCCCACCGCTGCAGTGCTGCGGGACGGAATTGTGAAAAATATAAACTCCGCCTTTTTGGTGCCGGGCGATATTATTCTGCTTGAAGAGGGCGACTATATTTCGGCAGACGCGCGAATTATAGAAAGCAACGAATTTCGCTGCAATGAGGTATCGCTCACCGGCAGCGAAATACCCGTTGAAAAAAGCGGCGAGGGAATTTTTGAAGAAATAACCGCCGCGTGCGACCGCTCAAATATGGTGTTTTCGGGCACAAGCGTAGCCCACGGCAATGCAAAGGCGGTGGTTGTGGCAACGGGGCTTAACACCGAAACAGGGCACACAACCGCAATTTTGCAGCAGACGGGTGAAAAAAAGCTCCCGCTTGAAAAGGAGCTTGACGGCATTGGCAAAATTGTTAATATTATAGTGCTCATAATCTGCGCAATTGCCTTTATAATCGGGCTTATTCAAAATTTTTCAAGCGGCAATTTCGCCGCAATGACCCTGCGCGTGCTTGTAAACTCCGTGGCACTGGCGGTAGCAGCAATACCCGAGGGGCTGCCTGCGGTTGCAACCGTTGTGGTGGCGGTGGGTATTCAGCGCATTGTTCAGGATAAAATAATAATAAAGGACTCCGACGCGCTTGAAACGCTGGGTAAAACCAACGTTATCTGCGCGGATAAAACAGGCATACTCACCCGCAATAAAATGCAGTTAAGCCGTATTTATGACGGCGACAAAATAACCGACGTGGAAAGCGAGGCACTAACTGAAAAGCCCGCGCTGGTTTTAAAGCTTGCCACCGCCTGCTCAACCCTGCGCAACGACCCGACCGAGGAGGCTATAAAAAAAGCCTGCCTTGCCTATAACTCAATGTCCGAAAAGGATATTGCGGGCTTTTTCCCGCGGCTCGGTGTAATTCCGTTTGACTCCGAGCGTAAAACAATGACGGTTATTTCAATGATAAACGAAAAGCCCTTTGCAATAATAAAGGGCGCACCCGAGGTAGTACTGCCCGAGTGCGTGGGCGTAAACGCCGAGGAAATTCTTAAAATTAACGACGCTATGGCGGATGATGCGCTGAGAATTGTCTGCATTGCAATGCGACCGCTTGAAAGCATACCCGCAAACCCCAACCCCGAGGAAATAGAGCACAGCCTTACCTTTGTGGGGCTGCTCGGCATTATAGACCCGCCGAGAGACAGCGTTATAGACGATATAGCCGCGTGCAAGGCAGCGGGCATAAGAACGGTTATGATGACGGGCGATAACCTTATAACCGCAAAATCAATTGCCCGCAGAATAGGCATTTTAACCGACGACAGCAGCGCTGTAACAGGCGAGGAGCTTTCGGCTTTAAGCGATGAGGAGCTGGCGCAAAGCGTTAAAAGCTATTCGGTTTTCGCGAGAATTTCGCCGCCCGATAAAACCCGCATAGTAAAGGCGTGGCAGCAAAACGGTGCCGTAGTTACCGTAACGGGCGACAGCGTGCAGGATACCGAGGCGCTTATAAGCGCCGATATAGGCTGCGCCATGGGCAAATTCGGCGCGGATGTTGCAAAGGGCACGGCGGATATAGTTATTTCAAACAGCCGCTTCGGTTCAATAGTTTGCGCAATAAAGGAAAGCCGCGGGCTTTTCGATAATATAAGAAAATCAGTTTATTACCTGCTTTCCTGCAATTTTGCAGAGCTGCTTTCGGTGTTTGCGGGTATGCTTATATTCTCGGGCACGCCGTTATCCGCTGTTCAGCTTTTGTGGATAAACCTGCTTACCGACTGCGCGCCCGCCATTTCGCTTAGTATGGAAAAGGCGGAGGATTCGGTTATGAAGCGCAAGCCCTACACCGTGCTCGGCAGACTTTTTGACGGCAAATCGCTTATAGGTATTGCAATACAAAGCATAACTATTACCGCCGCAACGCTTATAGCCTTTATGCTGGGCAAAAGTGCGGGCAGCGCTGCCGCTATGACAATGGCGTTCGGGGTGCTCGGTATGTCGGAAATATTCCACTGCTATAACAACAGGCTTGACGGAACGCTTTTCAGCAAGCGCATTTTCGCAAACAGGTTTTTAAACCTTTCGGCAATACTCACGCTCTTTATTCTTATTTTCCTTATGCTTACCCCTGCGGGCTTCGTTTTCGGAATGACGGTAATTTCAGTCAAGCAGTTCTTTATCTGCCTGCTGCTGGCGTTTGCAATCGTCCCCGCAACGGAGATTATAAAGCTGATTTCAAAAAAATTGTAAAACCCTAAAAAACTGAGGGGCTGTCTTAACACGACAGCCCCTTATTTTTTTGCCCTTTTTAAGCTTATTTTGCACTACCGAATTTGTAATTTTTTCGCAGAGTGGTAAACTCTGCGAAAATCAGGGCGGTAGAAAACTCAATTTCGGCATAGAGGATAAGCAAATGCTAAAGAGAGGTGCGGTTAATGCTTTTAAATGAGGATAAAAATGCAATGCTGCGGCGCGAGCTGACAGAGGGAACTATTGAAACGGTTGCGGCGCTTGGGCTTGAAAACACAACTACAAATGCTATTTGTAAAACCTGCGGCGTAAATGAGGCGTATATTTATCGCTTTTTTTCGGACAAGGAGGATTTGATTGCAAAATCCTTTGCCGATGCCGACCGTAGGTTTTTAGAGGTGATTTTAGATAATTACACCGCGCTTAACTATGAAAGCATTGATTATGAATCGCGCTGCCATGTCCTTTTTATGAAGTGCCGGGAGTATCTTATGCAGCACCCTGCGGAGCTTACGTTTTATGTGCGTTATTATTATTCCTCCTCGTTTCAGAAGTATGCGTATAAAGAGCATATGGAGCGGTATATAGGGCTGTTTGAAAAAATGAAAACCGCTTTTCCCGCAACAACGGATGTACGGCTGGTTATGCACCATATTTTAGATACGCTGCTCGGCGAGGCAATGAAGCAGGTAAGCAACCCACAGGAGGATAGCTGCACCGCCGCCACTGGGAAAGAGAACTGCGCTGCCATTATTTATGCTTATTACCGTTTGTAAATGAGAAAAACGTTTCGGGAATATATCGGGTCTTTTTTCACAAGCCGCGCCACGCAAAGGAAAAGGAAAGCGGAATATTAAGGGTATTGGTACTATCCTTTATAGGAATGGGCATTTGCGCGGTTTCTCTTTGCGGCGCAACCTGGGCGTGGTTTACCGCCACCACCTCGGCAGGAACGGCGGTTATTCAAGCGGCGTCCTACACCGTTACGGTAACGGCGGAAAGCGGCGGGGAAAATTTGAATATTGCGGTTAAGGACGGGGTATCAACCGCCGGTCTCGAAGCCGAGAAGGAATATACCGTAACTCTTACCCCGGGCGGCACGGCAACCGCGGGCTATTGCAAAATAACGCTTGGCGGAAAAGACTATTATACAGGTCGGTTGACCGCCGACACGCTTACATTTAAGGTGAGTGCAGCAAAAAAACAGGATTTAACCGTTACCCCGCAATGGGGCAGCTATTCCGGTGAGGCTACAGTAGAGAAAAATTCAATTCTTACATCTGAATAATAAAATGCCCACAACGGCTTTGTTCAGCTGTAGTGAGCTTATAGTTTGTCTATTTCTTATGTGGGAGGCTAAGAGCGGCAACGCCGCAGTCTGATATCTAACGTCTAACATCTAAAATCAAAAAAACATTTTCCGATAAGCAATTATCCCGGTCAGACATTATTGTATAATATTACTTATGATATGCGCTGCCGGAATTTATTTTGTAGGCGCGGTAAAGCTGCTCAAGCAGCAGCACCCTGAAAAGCTGGTGCGGGAAGGTCATTTTTGAAAATGAAAGCCGTATATCGGCGTTTTTTTTAACCTGCTCCGCAAGTCCGTGCGAGCTGCCTATTATAAAGGTGAAGGGTGTGCCCGAATTATCCGCCGCGCGTATTTCGGCGGCTAATTCCTCACTTGAAAGCATTTTGCCCTCAATGCAAAGGGCGGCTGTGCGGCTGCCCTCGGGAATTTTCTTTAAAATCTGCTCAGCTTCGCGGTCAAGCGCGGCGGCTATTTGAGCGGCGCTCGGTTTTTCAGGCAGCTTAAAGGGCGAAAACTCCGCGATTTTTAAATCGCAAAAGCCGCGCAGCCGCTTTATATATTCGTCTGCCGCCTCGCGCAAATATTTTTCTTTAAGCCCCTCGGGGGCTATAATGGTTACCTTCATCATAAAACCGTCACCCCGTTATTTTCAGGGGCTGCAACCTCTAAAATGCAGTCCGAACCGATAACCGCGCCCGCGCTCGTAAGCGCGTTTTTAGCGGAGGAAAGCGCTAAAAGCGGGGTGTTGTTGTTTCTGCTTAAATGCCCCAAAATAAACCGCGTTGTGCCGCTTTTTAAAAGACCCGCCAGCTCGGCGGCGCAGGCGTTATTGGATAAATGCCCGCGGTCTGACATTATGCGCATTTTAAGCTCGGAAGGGTAGGGGCCTTTTTTGAGCATATCAATATCGTAATTCGATTCTAAAAGCACCGCGTCGCTGCCCGCAATGGCGCTGCGCACGGTATCGGTCATAATGCCGAGGTCGGTGCAAACGGAAATTTTACGCCCGTCGGGCATAAAAAAGCAGTACCCGCAGGGAGCGACTGCATCGTGACTTGTGGCAAAGCGGGATATAGCTATACCTCCCGCCTCAAGCGTTTCGCTTTCTATCGCCGCGGTTTTGGTGTGCGGCGGTATTTTGCCGGCTGCGGCAAGTGTCTCAAGGGTTTGGGCGGAGGATATAAGCACGGCGCCTCGCGCTGCGTTAAGCAGGGGCTTTAAGCCCTTTATGTGGTCTATATGCTCGTGAGTTATAACCACCGCCGCTATTTTTTCAATTTCGCCGCCCGCGTTTTTAATTGCGGCGGTAAGGGCTTTGCAGGAGGCACCCGCGTCGGTAAGAACAGCGCCGGTTGCACCCTCTATATATGTACTGTTGCCGGTAGACCCGCTGAAAAGCGGACATATTTTCGACATTTTTTTACTCCCGAATTTAAAAATTAAAAATAGCCCCCATTATTTGCGGGAGCTATTTTACACTGTAATAATAATTCCGCATTACGAATTCCGCATTACGAATTATAAATTATGCTTGCTTTAAAGCCTGAAAATTATCAAAGGTTTTAACACGCTTTATATCCGCGCCAAGGGCGGAGAATTTTTCAACCACGTTTTCATAGCCGCGGTCAATATGGTCAATTTCTTCAATTTCGGTTATGCCGTTTGCCGAAAGCCCCGCAATTATCATTGCGGCGCCGGCACGCAAATCAACCGCGCGCACGGGGGATGGCTTTAGCTTTTCAACGCCGGTTATAACCGCCATTTTGCCGTCTACCTGAATATCCGCACCCATAAAGGTGAGCTGCTCAACATACCTGAAACGGCTGTCCCACACGCCCTCGGTTATTATGCTTGTACCGTCTGCAATGCTTAAAACCGCTGCTATTTGCGGCTGCATATCGGTTGGGAAACCGGGGTGCGGCATTGTTTTAACGTTGCATTTGCGCGGGCGGCGCGTCATTTTAACGCGCACCGATTCATCAAATTCGGTAATTTCCGCGCCTGTTTCGCGCAGCTTTGCTATAATTGATTCAAGGTGCTTGGGCGTTACGTTTGTTACAAGTATATCGCCCCGCGTGGCTACTGCCGCCGCCATATATGTTCCCGCTTCAATCTGGTCGGGAATAATGCTGTAATCAGCGCCGCTTAGGTGCTTAACGCCGCGTATTTTAATAACGCCGGTGCCTGCGCCCATTATGTTTGCGCCCATTGAGTTTAAAAAGTTGGCAAGATCCACTATGTGCGGCTCGCGCGCGGCGTTTTCTATAATTGTAAGACCGTCCGCCTTAGCGGCAGCCAGCATTATATTTATTGTAGCCCCGACGGATACCACGTCAAGATAAATAAGGCAGCCGGTAAGCGACATTGCCTTTGCGTCAACCATTCCGTTTTCTATGGTCATTTTGGCGCCCAGCGCCTCAAAGCCCTTTATGTGCTGGTCAATAGGGCGAACGCCGAAATCACAGCCGCCGGGCGGCGCTACGCGGGCGCGTAACATTCTGCCCAAAAGCGCGCCGAGAAAATAGCTTGAAGCCCTCATTCCCTCTGCCATTTTTTTGGAAACAACAAAGGAATTTACATGGCGCGGGTCAATTTCCACGGTAGATTTGTTTATCATTCTTATCTGTGCGCCTAAAGACTGCATAGTTTTAAGAATGGTGGAAACATCGGATATATCAGGAAGATTTTCTATAACGCAAGGACCGTCAGAAAGCAAAACCGCCGGAAGAATGGCAACGGCGGCATTTTTTGCGCCGCTTATGCGAACCTCGCCGTGCAGCGGGCGCCCGCCGTTTATTACAAACTTTTCCAAAAAACGCACTCCCCGTACAAAAATTCAGAACAACATATGGGTCTCAATAATATTGTTGCCCGATAATTGAAATCAATCCGTTAAGAATTTTTTAATTTTAAAATCAGTTGATTTTGCCGTAAAGAGGAGCGTCATTATCCTTTTTCGGCTCTCTGTTCGGTGTGGGGGCAGAGGTTGTTCTTGATGATGAAGGTCTGCGGCGACCGCCGTCGCGTGAATCTCTGCCGCCTCTTCTGGGGGGACGCATTTCGCCGCCCTCAACGCCTATTACAACGCGGCGCGCAGCGCCCTCGCCGAACGAGGTGGAAACCACGCCGTCAATTTCCTGTACGGCGGTGTGGATTATTCTGCGCTCATAAGGATTCATAGGCTCAAGGCTGCGGCTGCGGCCGGTTCTTATAACCTGCTCGGAAACGCGCTTTGCAAGGTTTACAAGCGCCTCCTCGCGCTTTTCGCGGTAGTTGCCTATGTTTATGGTGACCTTGAAATACCCGCCGCCGTTGCTTGCGGCAAGGCTGGTTAAATACTGAATTGAATCAAGCGTTTCGCCCCTGTGACCGATTATAACGCCAACCGACTCACCCTCAAGGCTTATAAGCACGGCGTTTTCCTTGGCTGCGGCTTTCATTGTTATATCGGAGCAGCCGAGGTTATCAAGTATATCCCTTAAATAATTTGCGGCGCGGGCAGCCTTTGAATCTGCGGGCAGCTCAGCTGTTTCTTTCAGCTCGCCGAAGCCCTCTGTCGGGTCGGGTCTTTGCGGTTTTTCGGGTTTTGCGGCAGGGGCGGCTTTTTTCTCAGCCTTAGGCTCCTGTGCCTTTTCTTCTTTTACGGGTTTTTCAGCCTGCTTTGCGGGCTTATTTTCTTTTTTGGGCTGCGGGCGCTTCTGCTTTGCGGGCTTTTCATCGGGCAGCTCCACAAAAACGCGAACCTCCGCCTTTCTTCCGCCGAAAATTCCGAGCGTTTTTTTCTTAGGTGTTGCTATAACCTCAAACTGAATATCGTCGTTTTCCGACGCGTTTAACATTGCAACGGCATTTTCTCTTGCCTCGTCTATGGTATTGCCGTATCCTCTTGCTTCCTTTATCAAGAAAAATCCTCCTTCTGTGCGGCGCAATTTCACACCGCGGCGTTTTTATTCTGTTTTTTCACCGTTTAAATTTGCCTGTTCGGCTTTTTTCATTTGCTGAGCCTCAAAATCGCACTGCTTTGTAAGCTCCTTTACGCGCTCGCGGGCGAGCATACGCTGCGGACCGTAGAACTGCTGCACGCCTACCTGTATAAACCCGCCTATAAGCGATGAGCACGTCCAGTAGAACGCAACGCCGCCGGGCAGTGTAAAGCCGATAAACAGGGAGAGCAGCGGCATTGTGAGCATCATTCCCGCCATATTGGGCGAATCGGGGTTGAGCTTTTTCTGCATCATAAGTGACAGCGCGCTTGTGAGCATTTGCGCTAAAAACGCCATAATCGGCATTACCCAAATAAGCTGCGCGTTATGGAAAATATCAAATGAAAATTTAGGTGTCTGGGTTAGGTCTATTCCGAAGAAGGAATAGTCAACATTCGCCTTTTCATCGGCTGCTGTAATTGATTTAAGGTCATTTTCTATTTTCGTGTATTCCTCATCTGAGAGCAGCTCCTTTATAACCTCGGGCTTTTCGCGTATAATTTTAACTATACTAAGCTCGTTGTTGCCGCCCTTTTTCCAGGAGATTTCGTCGGTTATTTTTTTGTATTCTTCTTCGTTGCTTTTTTGCAGGTCGGTAAGGCTTTCGCTTATGGCGGTAGTAACGTTTGAAACCTGCGTTTTATCTGCGTGCGACATATAGGTGAGCGGGGACATAATGAGGTAGTAAATGCTCATCATAAGCACCAGGCGCAAAATCATAGGCAGGCAGCCGCCTGACATAGATACGTTCTCTTCCTGATACAGCTTTTGCATAGCCTCGCTGTATTTCTGCTTATCGTCGCCGTATTTCTTTTTAAGCTCATCTAATTTCGGCTTAATGCGCATTTGCTGAACCGAGGATTTCTGGCTCTTTATGCTCAGCGGAATAAGAATAAGGTTGATTATAAGTGTAAACGCAAAAACAGCGGCGGCAAAATTTCCGCCGAAAATTCCCGAAAGAAATTCGAGCACCCAACCGAATGGAATGTTTATAATATTAAATAATGCTTGCATTAACGCACCGTCCGTTCAAGCCGCCTGGCGGCTGTGGTTAGTTTTTTTCAGTCTTTTTCGCCCGTTTTTCGGGCACGGGGTCATACCCGCCCTTACAGAGCGGATTACACCTTAAAATTCTCCAAATACTTAAAAGTGTTCCGACAAACGCCCCGCGCTTTTTTATTGCCTCAATAGCATACGCCGAGCAGGTGGGCGTAAAGCGGCAGCATGGAATTTTGCGCGGAGAAATATTTTTACGGTAAAGCTCAATCAGCTTTATCAATATTTTGCTTATCATAATCGTAAATACCCGCCGCGAAAAGCAGCTTTTTCATAGTTTGTGCGGCGGCGGTGCTCTTAATTTCAAGTATGCGGGTTCTTGCTACAATAACAAAATCATACCCCGGTTCTATCCCCGGGAGACACTCTCTGAAAGCGGCGGTTATAACCCTTTTTGCGCGGTTGCGCTGAACGGCGCCGCCTATTTTTTTCCCGGCGGTTATACCGAGACGCGTTCCGCCGCGGCGGTTCTTTGTCGCATAAATAATAAGGAACGGCGACACAAAGGATTTTCCCTTTTTATAGGCGCGGCGAAACTCATAATTCTCTTTTAGCTTAGAAAAACTTTTCATAGTCTCAATAAAATGAAAAGCCACGTAGAAGTGGCTCAAATTTTGCGGGCGTAGTTCCCGCCCGTGAGAGTGCCGACAAAGCCGCACTCTCGGGCGGCTTTAGTATGTCAACTGCTTTCTGCCCTTTGCTCTGCGGCGAGCGAGCACCTTGCGGCCGTTGGAAGTTGCCATGCGCTTTAAAAAGCCATGCTCCTTTTTACGGTGCAGCTTTTTCGGCTGATATGTCCTTTTCATTTATAAACCCTCCTTAATTAACACGTTGGCGGTCAGGCGTGCCCTTTAGGGCGAAGAAAAATAAAAGCCATAACCTATCAATTTAAGATTATACCTCAAATTACATACATCTGTCAATAAAAAGTTTTTATATGCTACTCATTTTCGGTATTTTCCTTCGGCGTTCGGCGCTCAACCGCCTCTTTTAAAAGAATATAAAGCACTGCCGAGGTGGGCACGCTTACAAGCGCGCCGAAAATTCCGCCTATATTACCGCCCACCAAAACGGCGCAAACCACTATTACACCCGGCAAGCCTACCGATTTACCCACAACGCGCGGGTAAATAAGCGAGCCTTCAAGCTGCTGCAGCACCACAAAGAAGACGATGAAAAGCAGCGCCTTTACGGGGCTTGAAATAAATATGAGCAGAAAACCCACAATAACGCCCAGCGTAGCCCCCACTATGGGTATAAGCGATGTTGCGCAGATAAACACTGAAATTACGGTGGCATTGGGAAAACGGAATACCGTCATACCGATAAAGCAAAGCACGCCTAAAATAACCGATTCGGTAAGCTGCCCGCCTATAAATTTTGCAAAGCAGCCGTATGTAAGGGAGGAAACGTGATAAATCGCGGCGGCTGCTTTTTTCGGTGCGAACGCGTCAATGCACTTTACCGTAAACCGCCCTATTTTCTCCTTGCAGGCAAGAATGTAAACCGAAATCATAACGCTGAACACTGTATTGTAAACGCCCGAGAAGACCGAGGTGGTAAAGCTGTAGGCGCTGCCGAAAATGCGGTCGGAGTAATTCACAAGATAATCCTTAATGGCGTTTGCCGCCTTAGTCCAGTCAATTTCTATATTCGGTATGAAATTCTGCGATAAATTGAATTTTTCAAGCGTATCCTCGGTAAATACCCGCACGTCGTTCATAAGCGCGGGCAGCTTTTCGGCAAGGTTTACGCAGGTATCTATAACATCGGGAATTATAACCGAAATAAGCAGCACTATAAGCCCCAGCGCTATAAGATATGTAAGGGTAAGGCAAAGCGGTCTTTTAGCTTTTTTTACAAACCCGCGCTTACTTTTATCCATAAAAGCAAAGGCTTTGTTCTCAAGCGCCGATAAAAGAACGTTGAGAACAAAGGCAATGCAAAGTGCGGTAATAACCGGGCGGAATACCGAAATTGCTCCGCCCAGTACCGATATGACTTTTTCAAAATTTGTAACCGCGGCAAAGCACACCGCCCCGAAAGCGATGAAAAACAGTATTTTTTTGGTGGTTTTGGGGTCAAGCTCCATAGCAATTCACCGCACTTTCGGCACTAATCTTTTTTGGTAAATATCTTATTGAGAATAACGGTAATAAGCACAATTACCCCTATAACCGCGAAAATGCTTATCATTCCCACGGCGAGGTAGCGCAGGTTGGTAACAAAATTCATAGGATTGAAGTTCATAATTATTGCTCCCCCTTATAAGAAGAAATTGAGTATCAGTCCGCCCGCTATTACAGAGGCTATCTGACCCGATACGTTAACGCCTATGGAGTGCATGAGCAGGAAGTTCTGCGGGTCCTCCTTAAGTCCCATTTTGTGAACAACGCGCCCGGACATCGGGAAAGCGGAAATACCCGCCGCACCTATCATGGGGTTTACCTTGTTCTTTAAAAACAGGTTGAGGAATTTGGCGAAAAGCACGCCGCCGGCAGTATCAAACACAAAGGCGAAAAGCCCGAGTCCAAGTATTAAAAGCGTTTTCGGATCGAGGAATTTTTCCGCCTGCATCTGGGTTGCTATTGTAATCCCTAAGAAAATGGTAATCAAGTTTGCAAGCACATTCTGCGCCGTTTCCGAAAGGGAGTTTAACACCCCGCACTCACGCAGCAGGTTGCCGAACATAAGGAAGCCGATAAGCGAGACCGATTCGGGAGCAACTATGCCTGCCACAACGGTTATAACAATGGGGAAAAGTATTTTTGTAAGCTTTGATACCTTTTTATCGTGGTACGGCATTCTTATAAGCCGCTCCTTTTTGGTGGTAAGCAGCTTTATTACGGGCGGCTGAATTATGGGCACAAGCGCCATATAAGAATACGCCGCCACCATTATAGCTCCCTGATAAGCCGAATTGAGCTTTTGAGATACTACAATCGCGGTAGGACCGTCCGCCGCGCCTATAATGCCTATCGAAGCCGCATCGTTTAAATCGAAGAACATCGATGCCGCACAGAAGGTGAAGAATATTCCGAACTGCGCCGCCGCGCCGAAAATCATCAGCTTGGGGTTTGAAAGCAGGGGACCGAAATCAATCATAGCGCCTATACCTATAAACAGTATAAGCGGGAAAAGCTCGTTTTCTATACCCGCCTTGTAAAGCGTTGAAAGCGCGCCTTCCTGCAACTTTCCGTCAAAAAGCCTATCCACCGCGCCCGAAAACGGAATGTTTACAAGTATTGTTCCGAAACCGAGGGGTAAAAGCAGGGTGGGCTCCATTTCGTACTTTATCGCGAGGAATATGAGTATTCCGCCGATAGCCCACATTACAACATACCGCCAGTCAAGCAGTTCCGCAAAGTTTTGCACTAAGAAACCAAAATCGCTCAATGACATTTTTCTCACCAACACCTTTAATAAAATAGATTTAAAAAAAGACCTTTACCGCACAGTGTATGTACGGTAAAAGTCTTGCTGTTTAATGCAAACGCGGGCAAAAGCCGTGTATTGACGCATTTTGCAGCGGCCGAAAGCCCGACCGTCAGCTACTCCCTTAAACCTTAAAGGAAGTATAACACAAAGCGGAAAATATTTCAAGATTTTTTTATACGGATTTTTTCAGCACTACCGTTATAACGGTTATATCGTCCTCGTGGTTATCGCTGCGCCGCCTGTGCGCGCCCTCGCAAAGCCATTCGGAAAGCTCCTGCGCGGTTCCGCCCTGCCACTTTTCAAGCTCGGCTCTTATCCAGTCGCAGCCTTCAAACGCAGCCCCGTCCGACATCATTACAACTATATCGCCCTCGCGGCACTTGACCGTGGCTTTATCAAACCGCACATCGCGCAGTATTCCCGCGGGCAGCGAGGTGCTTTCAGCCTTGCCGGTCTTGCCCGAGCGGCGTATTACCGTGGGCGCCGCGCCCGCCTTGTAAAGCTCAACCTGACCGTTATACAGGTCAATGCTTGCAATATCCACCGTTGCAAGCGATTCATCGGTGGATTTGAAAAGCATTGAGGAATTGAGAATTTTAAGCGAGCAGTCAAACCCGAAGCCCGCCTTTAAAAGCCTACACATAAGCCCCGACGCCATAGCGCCGTCCACCGCGGCTCTGCCGCCCGTGCCCATACCGTCGGAAAGCACGGTAATAAAATGCCCGTGCCCGTCGAAAAAATACCTGTAAGCGTCGCCGCACATCATTGAATCGGAGGCGCACTTCTGCTCTACGCCCACATCTACCCGCAGCGCCGCGTGCTCGCTTAAGGTTATAAATATATCTCCGCCCGTTTCGTTTACCGCGGGCACGTCAAAATCCCTCTCACACACTACCGATACTAATTTCATAATCTGCAGTTTGTTTATTACGGGTGCGGTGGATTTTTTAACCTTAAGTTCAATTTTTATGCGCCCGAATTTATCGGTGCGGCTGCTACATTCTTCAACCTGTATGTTAAGGTTTTTAAGCGCCGCCGCGGCTTTCTCCGCCGCTGTGTTATCATAGTGCGAGTCCGCCTCAATATCCCGCGCCAGCCCGTACAGCATATCCGAAATGCCATCAAACTGGTCTGATACCACCGAGCGCACCTCGTCAATTCGGTTTTCCGCCGCTATTCTTGAGGTATAATCGGAATACCGCTTATAAACCGAATTTGCCACGCCCGATAGCCGTATACACCTGCCGCGAAATTCCTCGGGCGCGCCGTTTGCGGGCTCTGTGCTGCCGTCCTTTATGGCTTTTGTTATATCAAGCACCGCGGTCACGGTGTCGTCACGGCGGCTTTCCCAGCAGTGCAGCCGCAGCTTGCAGCCCGCGCAGGCGTCCTGCTCCACGGCGGATATTACCGTGCCGAAATCGGGCGCGTTTATTTTTGAAAGCTCCGCCGCCACCTGCTCAACCGTTTCGGAAACGTCGCCCAAAGCGTTTGCCGCCATATCAAGCCGCATTTCAAGCGATTTTTTTATACCGCCGGGTATAGCCAGCTTCGGTCTTGCCGCAAACAGCTTGCCGAGGTATATTCCCGCCTTTCGCGGAATTGCAAGGAAAAGCGCCGCGCCGAGTATTGCCTCAACCGCGCATAAAGCGCTTTGCAGCGCGCTCATTTTAAGCGCTGCCGCGGCAAGCCCGAAAAACAGGGGAACTGCGGTTATGGCATATTTTCCGAATGTGGAAAACACCCCCGCCAACACGCCCGTAAACGCATAAATTACCGCTACCTCGCCGGGCGCGCCGCTGAAAACGAGCGAGAGCGCCGCCGTAACGCCGCTTACCGCGCCAGACAACACACCGCCGTATTTCGCCGCCGTGAGTATAAGCGCCAGCGCCGCAATGTGACCCACCGATATGCCGCCGTATGTAAACGGGTGAAGACCTGTAAGTATTATACCGAGAAAGGCGAATAAGGATACCAGCCCGTCAGCGGAAAGGCATACCGAAATTTCGGAATAATCCCTAAAAAAGCTTGAAATAAAGTAGGCTCCGCCCGCCGCAAGGCACGCGTCGGTAAATATATCGGTTATTTCGGGGTTGAAAAGCCGCAGCGTTAAAAAGGAGGTCAGAAGACTTGAAAAAAGACATATTGCTGTGGGCAGCAGCCGCTTTTTCGATAATTTTTCAGATAAAGAGGCTAAAAGCCGCAGCGCAATTATTGCAAGTAGCGCGGTTGTATACCTGAATGTGCCGCTTTCAAGCGGGGCAATAAAATATCCTAAAAAAACACCCGTTGCCGCGGCAGGCACATAAACAGCCGGTATACCCGCCACCAGTGACAGCCCGAAGGGTATGAGCCTGTCCGCAATTATCGCACGCGAGGCAATAAGCCCGGTAATAACGGAAAGCGTCTGCCACGCCACTGCGTACACAAGATCCCTGTTGCCGCCGAGCGTCCGTGAGGGCGCGTTTCTTGTAACATCCTTCAATTGAGATCACCGCCGTATTCTTATTATTTTGTTTTTAAATGCTTCAAAATAATTATATCGCCGCCGGTGTATATATTTTGTCAAAGCGCCTTGCCGTATTAAAGATTTTTTTGCCGAAATAAAGAAATTTTGAATAATTTTTACGGAACATGGGAAATATATTAACAAAAAAGCAAGGGTGATATTAAATGAAACGTACTTTTATATTTATAATGACGCTGTCGCTGCTGTTCGCTCTTTGCGGCGTTTCCGCCGCCGCGCTTTCAAAAATGGGCTCGCGCTCCGATGAGGTTAAAAAAATTCAGGAGGCGCTGAAAAATAAGGGTTATTATACCTATAATGTAGACGGCATTTTCGGCACCCGCACAAAAAACGCCGTTATCGGCTTTCAAAAGGATAACGGGCTTGACGCCGATGGCATTGCAGGTCCCGCAACGCTTAAGGCGCTCGGGGTGAGCGGTTCATCCGACGGTGGGTATTCCTCCGCCGATTACGAGCTGTTGGCAAGAATAATCTCCGCCGAGGCAAGGGGAGAAAGCTACTTAGGTCAGGTCGCGGTGGGCGCGGTAATACTTAACCGCATAGAGCATCCGTCCTTTCCCGATACACTTTCGGGCGTTATTTACCAAAAGGGCGCTTTTTCCTGCCTTTATGACGGGCAGTTTTACGAGCCGATAGCCGACAGCGCCTATTCAGCCGCCCGCGACGCCATTAACGGGCTTGACCCGAGCGGCGGCGCGATATACTACTACAACCCGTCAACCGCCACAAGCAAGTGGATTTTTTCCCGCCCTGTTATAACCACGATAGGGGCGCACAGATTTTGCAGTTGAGTTATCTTCTTTTAACATTATAATTCCGTTACGGAATTATGTCAAGTCTTTTCGCCTTTATACTATGCTTGGTGATTAGTGTGAAGATAAGAAAACAAGAATACGGCAGCTGCAACATTATAGGTAAAAACGCGGAGACTCTGCGCAAGGAAAAGGGCTTTAGCCAAAAGGATTTTATTGCAAAGCTGCAAACAATGGGATTGGATATTAACCCCACAAGTTACTCAAAGTTAGAGGGGCAGGTGCGCTGCGCCACGGATATTGAGACCTATTATATCGCTAAGGCGCTTAACGTGCCGATTGAAAAGCTTTTCACGGGGTTGTGAATTTACTTCTTTTATCCTTGTAAACCTGCGCAAATGTTAATAATGCCAACATAATATAATCGTCATTTGCTTTTGCTTTCTCTGTCCATTTTTGAATTTCTTCATCTGTCATATCCGATTTTTCACACATTTTTTCAATCAAATCAAAATTTTCAATTACAAACAGCATTGCGCTTTGACCTTCGGGCGGCAGCTCTTTCATTTTTTCAATCATTTCATCAATCAAGTTTTTATTGTCTTCCTTCATTATACATTCCTCCGAAAATCAGTATATAATGAGTATACATTAAAAAAGTCGCAGGTTGGTTGATTATTGAATGAACTTAGTTGATTTTTTTAAAGCCTCCCTCGTCAGAGGGAGCCGAAAATATTCCGCCACACCGTGGGGAGCCAAAGTTGAGCGCGTAAATCTTACAAAATTGTTAGAATTAAAGGGAAATTTGTAAGCCGATGCTATGGCGTTACATATCTCCCTTTTGTTATAATTATGGCAGAAATCACAAAGGAGGATTTTTGTTGTGAGTATTTTAGAGGTAAACGGAGTTAAAAAAATATATACCTCACGCTTCGGCGGCAACCGCGTTACCGCGCTTAAAAATGTATCGTTCGGTGTTGAGGAGGGCGAGTATGTCGCTATAATGGGCGAGTCCGGCTCGGGAAAAACCACGCTGCTTAATATTTTGGCGTCGCTCGATAAGCCAACCGAGGGCACGGTTAAAATTGACGGTAACGATTTATCGAAAATAAAGGAATCGCGCTTAGCGTCCTTTCGCCGCGATAATTTAGGCTTTGTTTTTCAGGAGTTCAATCTGCTTGATACATTTACATTAGAGGATAACATATATCTGCCCCTTGTTTTAAGCGGCAGGCATTATAATGAAATGGTGCGCAGACTTATACCAATAGCAAAGCGGCTGGGAATTGAGGGGCTGCTGAAAAAGTACCCGTATGAGGTCTCGGGCGGGCAAAAGCAGCGCGCCGCCGTGGCGCGCGCCATTATAACCGACCCGCGCATAATTTTAGCTGACGAACCTACGGGCGCGCTTGATTCAAAATCTACCGATGAGCTGCTTGATTTATTTGAACAGATAAATTCGGACGGGCAGACTATTTTAATGGTTACTCATTCTGTAAAGGCGGCGAGCCGCGCCTCACGCGTGCTGTTTATAAAGGACGGCGAGGTTTTCCACCAGCTTTACCGCGGCGGCAGGAACGACACGCAGATGTACCAGATGATAACCGATACCCTTACTTTGCTTACGACAGGCGGTGAGCGGGAATGAAGGCTGTTTATCCGCGCCTGGCGTTTGACGGCATAAGAAAAAACAAACGCCTTTACCTGCCCTATATTCTTACCTGTATAGGAACGGTTACAATGTTTTACATAATTCACCACTTAGCGGCTATGCCCGCGCTAAAAAGTATGCCGGGCGGCGACAGCACCGTTATGATATTAGGACTCGGCGTTTGGGTGGTGGCGTTTTTTTCGCTGATTTTTTTAGTTTATACCAATTCGTTTCTTATGCGCCGCCGCAAAAAAGAGTTTGGGCTTTACAATATACTCGGTATGGGCAAGAAAAATTTAAGCCTTGTGCTTTTGTTTGAAACGCTTACCGTGGCGGCAATATCGGTGCTTTCGGGCATAGCGGCTGGCATAGCGCTTTCAAAGCTTGCCGAATCGGGGCTTGTTTATATGGTGAACGGCAAGGTCTCATATAAATTTACCGTAAATGTTAACGCCGTGCTTGATACCCTGCTTATTTTCGGCGGAATATTTTTGCTGCTTTACTTAAAATCGCTTATAAGCATTTGGCGGCTTAATGCAATTTCGCTTATTAAAAGCGAAAACACGGGTGAAAAACCGCCCCGCGCAAACTATGTTTTGGGAATAGGCGGCATAATTTTACTGGCGGCGGCTTACTATATGGCGGTATCAATTGAAAGCCCGCTGCTTGCAATAAGCTGGTTTTTCATTGCGGTTCTGGCGGTAATAGCGGGCACTTATATGATTTTTATTTCGGGCTCTGTTATGCTGTGCCGCATTTTGCAGAAAAACAAGCGCTATTACTACCGCAAAAATCATTTTGTTTCGGTTTCTTCAATGGTATACCGTATGAAGCGCAACGGCGCGGGGCTGGCTTCTATCTGCGTCTTAAGCACTATGGTGCTGGTAATGATTTTAGGCGCGGGCAGCCTTTACTTCGGCGCGGAGGACAGCCTGCGCGCACGCTACCCGAAAAGCATAACGGTTACTATGGACTATAATCCCTATGATGAAAAAACGGTATACTCCGCCGAAAAAGCCGATATGATAGTAAGCGAGGTGGATAATGTTGTAAGCGACTTCGGAGCAGCGCCGAAAAACACCGAGAGGTATACCTCTGCTACCGTTGCCTGTTTGTTATCGGGCGGAACGCTTACGGCAAACCCCGAGCTTGTAAACGCGGCGGACGCGTCTACCATAAAGAATGTTTGCAATGTCATTTTTATATCTCTTTATGAATACAACCGCTGTATGAATAAAAGCGAAACGCTTAAAGACGATGAAATTTTTATTCACTGTGTAAGGCGGGAATATAACAATAAAACCCTTACAATAGGCGAGCTTAAATACACCGTTAAAAAGCAGCTTGAGGATATGATAAACAACGGCAGGGCGGCATCCGAAGTGGTGCCGAGCATGTTTGTTGTGATGAATAACCCCGAAAAGGCTTATGACGAGGTGAACAGTCAGTTTAAAAGCGACACATATTTCTGCTGCCCGCGCCTTTACTACAGCTTTGATACGGGGCTTTCCGCCGAGCGCGATATTGAGCTCGCGGATAAAATAAGCGAAAGACTGCGCGATATGGATATTAACGGCACTGGCGGGTATTACTCAAGAACCGTTGAGTGCAGAGAGGCTGAGCGCGCCGATTTTTACGGCACCTACGGTGGGCTTTTCTACCTGGGAATAATTTTATCCACGGTTTTCCTGCTTGCCACGGTTTTAATTATCTATTATAAGCAGATAACCGAGGGCTACGAGGATGAATCGCGCTTTGAAATTATGCAAAAGGTGGGAATGACCAAGCGCGATATACAAAAAAGCATAAATTCGCAAATGCTCACGGTATTTTTGCTGCCGCTTATAACCGCGGCGCTGCATTTGTGCTTTGCTTTCCCCATGATACGCAGGCTGCTCACACTCTTTAACCTTAATAATGTTCCCCTTATGCTGATAGTTTTAGCGGGCGCGGTGCTGGTTTTCGGCGTGCTTTACGCGCTTATATATAAATTTACCTCCAATTCATATTTCGCTATTGTAAGCGGGAAGAACGAGAGTAAATAAAGATATGCAAAGGCTCCCTCTGACGAGGGTTGCTCCCCACGGTGTGGGGAATGTCTTTGGCTCCCTCTGACGAGGGCTGCTCCCCACAGTGTGGGGAGACGTCAACGCAGTTGACAGAGGGGACCGCCGCCGTCAGCGGCTGTCAGCCGAATGGCTGACTGAGGGAGAGAAAAGGTATAGCTTCTATGTATCTAAAATTTTTCTCTCCTTCCGTCACGGCTGTGCCGTGCCACCTCCCTCGTCAGAGGGAGGCATTTTTGTACAATCGGGGTATTTTTCGTTAAATACCTGAGCCGCAGTAAGTAATGCCAGCATAATGTGGTCGTGCTTTTCCTTGGCTATTGCTATTTTTTTTTGAATTTCCTCATCTGTCATTTCCGAATTTTCACACATTTTTTTAACTATATCAAAGTTTTTAATTAAAAAAATTATTGCCTTTTGATTTTCGGGCGATAGCTGTTTGACTTTTTCAATCAGAATTTCAAAGCTTTCATCTTTATCCATAGTATATTCCTCCTATCACGACAATTATATATCACTGTGTTACCACTGTCAAGCTGTAAAATAAAGTTTGTAAATGGTAACAAGGTGTTATCTTGAAATTTGGTCATAATATACTATAATGGTAACGAGGTGATATTGTGACGAATAAAATACAAATCAATTTAAGACTTGACGAAGAAACGCTGAAACAGTTGGATGAAAAGGCGAAGGAAGAAAACAGGGCAAGAAATAATTTAATCGAATATATAATAAAGGAATATCTTAAAAAAGGTTGAATTCTAATAGGACTTTTGACGAGAGTTTTTCCCTACGGTGAGACTGCTTTTAATTCCGCATTACGCATTCCGAATTCCGCATTATATTTGTTGACTTTCTTCCGTTTCTGCGGTAAAATATTTCGGGTGACGAAATGAAAAAAATTGTAATTATAGGCGGCGGCGCCGCAGGGCTTATGGCGGCGTGCAGCGCAAATTATATATATAGAAACGGCGGGGCTGAAATAACCGCTGTTGAAAAGAACGAGCGCCCCGCGCGCAAGCTTATGATAACCGGCAAGGGGCGGTGCAATGTTTGCAATAACTGCGATATTGACACGCTGATTGCGAATATACCAGAGAACGGACGATTTTTATATTCCGCATTTTCGGGCTTTGCCCCGCAGGATACTATGACGTTTTTCGAGTCGCTCGGCGTTCCGCTTAAAACCGAGCGCGGCAACAGGGTTTTTCCCGTATCGGATAAAGCTGCGGATATTGCGGACGCGCTTGTGAAAGCCGCAAAACGGGGCGGCACAAAAATAATTCACGGCAGGGCGAAGAAAATTCTTACCGAAAACGGCGCGGTAAGCGGGGTCTTGCTTGAAAACGGCGAAACACTGCCCGCCGACAGCGTGATACTTGCAACGGGCGGTATGTCCTACCCGCTTACCGGCTCTACGGGCGACGGCTATAAAATGGCGAGGGTGCTCGGTCACACCGTTGCCGAAATAAAGCCTTCTCTTGTGGCGCTTAACGCTCACGAGGGCTTTTGCGAAAGGCTGGCGGGGCTTTCACTTAAAAACGTTACTCTTTCGGTTTTTGAGGATGGCAAGAAAAAACCCGTGTTTTCGGAGCTCGGCGAAATGCTTTTTACCCATTTCGGAATATCCGGTCCTTTAGTTTTAAGCGCCTCGGCGCATATGCGTTATATAGGCAAAAAGCAGTACACCGCGGTAATAGATTTGAAGCCGGGGCTTACCCCCGAGCAGCTTGACAAGCGGATTCTGCGGGATTTTGACGAAGAAAAAAACCGCGATTTTATAAATTCGCTTGATAAGCTGCTGCCGAAAAGCTTAATTCCGATAATTGTAAGGCTTTCATGCATAGAACCCGACAGAAAGGTAAACAGTATAAGCAGGGAGCAGCGCGCCGCGCTTTGCGGGGTTTTAAAGGGACTGACCTTGCATATAACCGGAACGCGCCCGATAGACGAGGCAATAATCACCCGCGGCGGTATATCTGTTAAGGAAATAGACCCAAAAACAATGGGCTCGAAGCTTGTAAAGGGGCTTTATTTCGCAGGCGAGATAATAGACGTGGACGCATACACGGGCGGCTTTAATCTGCAAATAGCCTTTTCAACCGGGTTTGCGGCGGGCAGTAATGTTTAGGAGGCAGGGAAAATGATAAATGTAGCAATTGACGGACCTGCGGGCGCGGGAAAAAGCACAATATCAAGGTGCGCAGCCGAAAAATTAGGATATATATATGTAGATACGGGTGCGCTTTACCGCGCGGTGGGGCTTAAATTCAGCAAAACGGGAGCGGATATATCGTCCGATAAGGATATTGAAAGGGTGCTGTCGGGCACGGCGGTGGATATTCGCTTTTCGGGCGGCGAGCAGCACGTTTTTTTAGACGGCGAGGACGTATCGGGTCTTATACGCACGCCCGAAGCCTCAATGATGGCGTCGGCGGTTTCGGCAAAGCCCGCCGTAAGGGCGTTTTTGCTTGAAATGCAGCGGCAGTTGGCGCGTGAAAACAATGTTATTATGGACGGCAGAGACATAGGCACGGTGGTGCTGCCGAATGCCGATGTTAAAATTTTTCTTACCGCTTCTGTTAAGGTGCGCGCCGAAAGGCGTTTCCGCGAGCTTACGGAAAAGGGCGAAAGCGTAAGCTTTGAAGATGTATATGCCGATATTGAAAAGCGGGATTATAACGATACGCACAGGGCGGCAGCCCCGCTGAAACAGGCTGAGGGAGCTTGCCTTGCAGATACCTCCGATTTGACATTGGATGACTCTGTTGCGCTTGTAGTTAAAATAATTACGGAAGGGACTAAAAAAGCTTGAAAATAACGCTTGCGAAAACCGCGGGCTTTTGCTTCGGGGTTGACCGCGCGGTGCAAACGGTGTATGACCTGCTCGAAAAGGGCGAGAGGGTTTGCACGCTGGGTCCTATAATTCATAACGACCAGATGGTTAAGGAGCTTGAAAGCAAGGGCATAAGAACAGTTTCGTCATATACCGAGGTTTTGCCCGGCGAGACCCTTGTAATACGCTCGCACGGTGTGCCGGCGGCGGTTTTTGAAGAAACGGCGGCAGCGGGCATTAAAACGGTGGACGCTACCTGCCCGTTCGTTGCGAAAATTCATAAAATAGTCGCCGAAAAAAGCGCCGAGGGTTACATAACCGTAATAGCGGGGGACGCGTCTCACCAAGAGGTAATTGGTATTGTTGGGCACTGCACGGGCGAGTATTATGTCGTTTCGGGTGCCGAACAATTCAGGGAATTACTTGAAAAAAAGGAAAATTTCAGTGGGAAAAGGGTCATTTTAGTGGCTCAAACGACCTTCAACGCGGAAATTTGGAAAGAAATTCAGAAAATTTCAAAAAAAGTATGTACAAATGCAAAAATATTTGATACAATATGTAATGCGACTTCCATGCGCCAGCAGGAGACCCGAAAGCTGGCGGCTGAAAATGACGTGATGATCGTTATTGGGGGCAGACATTCCTCCAACACGGCAAAGCTTTTTGACGTGTGTAAAGAGGAGTGCGGCAGGGCGTATCTTATTGAAACGGCGGCGGAGCTTACCGGCGCTATGTTTGATAAGTGCCGCTCGGCGGGAGTTGTTGCAGGCGCATCTACGCCTGCGGGTATTATAAAGGAGGTTATTAAAACCATGTCGGAAAATTTACAACCGGTGGAGGAACAGACGGAGGTAAAAGAATCTGTTCAAAAAAGCTTTGAGGAAATGACGGATGAGGAAGCATTTGAGGCTTCGCTCAGCAGCTTAACGGGCGACCAAAAGGTAGAAGGTACGGTTATTGCTGTCACCCCCGGCGAAATTTCGGTGGACATCGGCAGAGGCGTCACCGGATATGTTACAGCGGACGAGTATTCTTCAGATCCAGACGTAAAGCTTATGGACGAGGTAAAGGCGGGTGATAAGCTTAATCTTATCATTATGAAAATCAATGACCAGGAAGGAACCGCAATGCTTTCAAAGCGTCGTTACGATGCTATTGCCGGTTGGGATAATATAGTCGCAGCCAAGGATTCGGGCGAAATCGTTACGGGCTTCGTTAAGGACGTTATCAAGGGCGGCGTTGTGGCTTACTCCAACAATGTTCGCGTTTTCATTCCCGCATCTCAGGCAACCGCTTCCCGCGGTGAATCCCTTGAGGATTTAAAGGGTAAGGAGGTTTCCTTCCGCATTATCGAAATCGGCAGAGGCCGCAGAGCGGTAGGCTCTATCCGCAGTGTGCTCAAGGAGCAGCGCAAGGCGGCAGAGGATAAGATTTGGGAAAATATCGCCGTGGGCGACCGTTTCACAGGCGTAGTTAAATCTCTCACCAGCTACGGCGCATTTGTTGATATAGGCGGCGTTGACGGAATGGTGCACATTTCCGAGCTTTCGTGGCAGAGAATTAAAAATCCGTCCGAGGTAGTGCTTGTGGGCGATACCGTAGAGGTTTACGTTAAGGCGCTCGACCCCGAAAAGAGAAAAATTTCTCTCGGCTACAAAAAGGCTGAGGACAACCCGTGGGTTATTTTTGAAAATAACTACCATGTGGGCGATACCGTTAAGGTTACAATTGTCAGCATGACTACATACGGCGCGTTTGCCCGTATTATTCCGGGAATTGACGGACTTATCCACATTTCTCAGATTGCCGATAAGCATATTGCAAAGCCGCAGGATGAGCTTACCGTAGGTCAGGAGGTTGACGCAAAGATTATTGCCGTTGACCCCGAGAAAAAGCGCGTAAGCCTTTCTATCCGTGCGCTTTTAGAGCCTGAAAAGGCTGAGGAGGAAGCTCCCGCTGTTTCCGAACCGGACGAAACGGTTTACGAGACCCCGGCTGAGGCTCCCGCCGCAGAAGAGGCTCCGGCTGAAGCTGAGGAATAATTCTTATAAAGCTTAAAAAACGGCACCCGCAGTCCTTTAAGGCTGTGGGTGCTGTGTTTTTAAAGGAGAAAGCCCGCTGCCCGACTTTGAGCTGAACTCGCGCCCCGCGGTTAAAAACAGGGGAATATGGACCTGGGGACACGTGATTTACGATTACCGCAGCTTTATAGATAATATGGTTATGCTGAAATTAAGCACGGCGAACCATGCTATGAACGCGGTCGATGAAATGCGTGCACTAAACACGGATGTTAAAAAAATTATGGATAAAAACGGTGCGGAATACCCGGTATGGCGGGAGCTTTAAAACGAGTGCGGAAAGTATTTGAAATAAATAAAAGCTGATAATAACGCTGTATAGCCGAAAAAAACATTGTACCCTGATTGTTTTTACTTATCTGTTATTTCAGGTAGGGTAATTGTTATTTCGGTGCCCTCGCCGGGTCTGCTTTCAGCCGAAATTTTACCGCCTAAGCTCAGCGCTATGTGCTTTACTATTGAAAGCCCAAGCCCCGTGCCGCCGCTTTGCTTTGAGCGGCTTTTATCCACACGGTAAAAACGCTCGAAAATACGGTCTATATGCTCGGGCGCTATGCCTATGCCGGTGTCGCTCACCCGAATAAAGGCGCTGCCGCCCGCAGAGCCTACGGTCACCTTAACGCTGCCGTTCTCGCGGTTGTATTTTAACGCGTTATCGCATAGGTTGTATATCATTTCAAAAATAAGCGATTTTCCGCCGCTTACAAGGGTGCTCTCGCCCTCTGCCGTTACGGTTATTCCCGCTTTCTTTGCTACGCCCGAAATGCTCTTTACCACGTCGTTTGCAACCTCTAATATATCGGTTGTTTCCGCTTTTTCGGTATCCTCCGCGCCCTCGTCCAGCTCTGAGAGCCTTATAATATCATTCACAAGGGCAAGCAAGCGCGCAGCCTCGCGGTTAATATCCCCGCCGAAGCCCTTAACATCCTCAGGCTTTACAATGCCGTTCATAAGCATATCGGATATTCCGCAAATTGAGGTGAGCGGGGTTTTAAGCTCGTGCGATACGTTCGCCGTAAATTCGCGGCGCAGCTTTTCGCGCTTTTCCTTTTCGGTTATATCAACCAGCAGTATAACCGCGCCGCAGGGCTCGCCGTTTTCATCGTAAACCGGGTTTGCGGTTATGTTGAAGTATTTTCCGTCAAGCGGCAAAACATCGTCGCCCGAGCGCCTTTCCTTAATATCGTCAAATATTTTTCTGAAAACTTCGCTGCGGTTGAGTGTTAAAATATTACTGCCGTTTATATCGCCCTGCGTTCCGAAGAATTTTTCAGTGCCCTTGTTGTGGGTCAAAATATTACCGTTAATATCGGTAAGCACCAGCCCCTCGCTCATATTCTCGGCAATAGCCTCAAATTCGCGGCGGCTGCGCATGAGCTTTGCTATTTGGCGGTCAATTTTGCGGTTCTGCGCGTTTATTTTTGAAATAAGCGGCGAAAGCTCACTGTATGCCGAGTCGGTCACGGGTCTGTCAAGGTCAATTTCGTTTATCGGCTTTACTATTTTTTTAGCTATAACCGACGCTAAAATATTGGCAAGCACAAACACCATAATCGCAATGGCGCAAATAGGCGGCAAAAGCTCAAGCACCACCGCCCAAACGGTAAGCGAAGCGCCCGCAACGCGCAAAACATTGCCGTTTTTAAGCTTTTTTGCGTAATAGCAGGTCTTTTGCCCCAAGGTCTCCGAGCGCCGCGTATCATACCCCTCGCCGTCAGTTTCCGCCTCTTTTACCTCACGGCGGCTCGAGTGGTTTTCCATGGCGTCGGGGTTGCTCTTATTATCGTAAAGCACCTTGCCCGAGGGGTCTATAAGGGTTATTCGGTCGCTTATATCCGAATATTCGGAAAGGCTGTTTTCCTCTGCCGCAACACTTATTATTTCCGCCTTGCTGCGCAGCTCCTTGTAGGATTTTTCATCATATATCTGATACTGCACTCCCACCGTGAAAATAAGGCAGGCAAACATTGTTATAACGGTTGAAATAAGTATTCCTCTGTAAATTTTTCCGGTCATAATAATACCCCTTTTGTCAAACTATTTTATAGCCGACTCCGCGTACTGTTCCTATAATATCTCCGCTTTCCCTGAGCTTTGCGCGCAGGCTTCTTATGTGCACGTCCACCGTGCGGTTTTCGCCGTCGTAATCGTAGCCCCATATATCGTTCAAAAGCTGATCTCTCGTAAACACCGCGCCGCGATTTTTAAGCAGCAGGCACAAAAGCTCAAATTCCTTTAAGGTAAGCTCGGTTTCCTTTCCGTCCACCGTTACAATATGCTTTGTCTTGTTTACATAAAGCTTGTCTACGGTGTATTCAACGTCTGCCGCCGCGGTTCTGCGCAGCAACGCCTTTATGCGGGATATAAGCTCCATTGTGCCGAAAGGCTTGGCTATATAGTCGTCTGCGCCGCTGTCTAGCCCTACCACCTTATCGTATTCGGTGGATTTAGCGGTTAACATAATAACGGGCAGATGCTTTGTGTCGGGGCGGGAACGCAGCCACTTCAAAACGGAAATTCCGTCCTCCTCGGGCAGCATTATATCAAGCAGGGCAATATCGGGCTTTTTATGCGCAACCGCCTCTTTAAAAAGCGACGGCAGCGGAAAGCCTTCCGCCTCCATTCCGGTCTGCTTTAACGCATAAATTACAAACCGACGTATGCTCTCGTCGTCTTCAAGCAGATATACCATTTTCCCACGTCCCTTTTTTATTTTATCTGTGCGTGCCGGTAATTGAGTATTCCACCCACTCGGCTATATTCACCGCGTGGTCGCCTATGCGCTCAAGATATTTAGCAATCATTAAAAGGTCAATGCAAAACTCGCCGTTGGCTTTATCCTCGGTTATAAGCTGCACAAGCTCATCCTTAACACAGTTGAAAAGGTTATCCACCTTATCGTCATACGCCATAACCGAGCGCGCCAATTCCACATCCTTTTTAACAAAGGACTCGACGCTGTCGGTCACCATTTTGGTGGCGGCGGCAGCCATATCCTTAATATGGATTTTACTTTTAACATTGCTGTTTTTAATGAATTTCGCTATTTCGGCAATATCATATGCCTGGTCGCCTATGCGCTCCATATCCGAAATCATTTTAAGTGCGGAGGATATAACCCTTAAATCGCGCGCCACGGGCTGCTGCTCAAGCAGTAATTTCATACAAATAGACTCAATATCCCGCTCCTTGCGGTTAATTTCGTCCTCTGCTTCAACCGCTTTTCGGCAGAGAGCGTCATCGTCATCCAAAAAGCCCTTTACCGATGCGCTTATGGCGTCCTCGCAGAGCGCGCCCATTGTTATAAGCTCTAAATTCAGCTTTTCAAGCTGACTGTCAAATTTATTTCTCATAATCAACCGAACCTTCCCGTAATATAATCCTCAGTGCGTTTATCCTGCGGGGTTGAGAACATTTTCTCGGTCTCGGAGTATTCTATTACCTCGCCCAAAAGGAAAAACGCCGTGTAATCGGAAATTCTTACCGCCTGCTGCATATTGTGCGTAACCATTATTATGGTGTATTTCTTTTTAAGCTCAAGCGCAAGGTCTTCTATTTTTGAGGTAGAGATAGGGTCGAGCGCGCTTGTAGGCTCATCCATTAAAAGCACCTCGGGCTTTACAGCTAATGCGCGCGCAATGCAAAGGCGCTGCTGCTGCCCGCCCGACATTGCAAGAGCACTCTTTTTAAGCACGTCCTTTGTTTCGTCCCATATAGCGGCGTCGCGCAGCGATTCCTCCACAATTTCATCAAGCTTTGCCTTTGAGCGTATGCCGTGGGTACGGGGACCGAAGGCTATGTTATCGTATATCGACATAGGAAACGGGTTAGGCTTTTGGAAAACCATTCCCACGCGCCGGCGCAGCATATTCACGTCCATATTGCCGTAAATATCCTCGCCGTCCAGCAGCACCTCGCCCGTAATGCGGCAGCCCTCAACCAAATCGTTCATACGGTTAAGGGATTTAAGCAGGGTCGATTTACCGCAGCCCGAGGGACCTATAAAGGCGGTTATGCTGTTTTCCTGCATACCGAGATTTATATTTTTAAGCGCCTTAAAGTCATTATACCATAAATCAAGATTTTTTACAGTAAATTTTTCCATAGTTTTTATTTCCCCTTTGCCGTAATTCTTTTAGCTATAAGACCCGACAGCATATTTATTATAAGCACCAGTATCAGCAGCACCACCGCCGTAGCGTATGCCTCGTTCATATAAAGCCCCTCGCTTAAAAGTGCGTACATATGAACAGAAAGCGTTCTGCCCGAGTGCATTAGGTCCTTCGGTATTCCCGCAACCGTACCCGAGGTGTATATAAGCGCCGCCGTTTCGCCCACAATTCTGCCGACCGACAGTATAACGCCCGAGAGTATTCCCGGTACGGCGGAGGGCAGCACCACCTTGAAGACCGTGCGTAATCTCCCCGCGCCCAGCCCGAAGCTGCCCTCTCTGTATGCGTCGGGCACGCCGAGCAAGGCTTCCTCGGTAGTGCGCATCATAGTGGGCAGTATCATAATAGCCAGCGTCAGTGCGCCCGAAAGCATTGATTGATGAAAATGGCAGGCAATAACGAAAATCAAGTAACCGAAAAGTCCGTAAACTATCGACGGTATTCCCGCAAGGGTTTCGGTTGTGACCCTTACCACCGAAACCAGCGTGTTGCCGCGCTTTGCGTACTCGGTCAGGTAAACCGCCGAGAAAATGCCTATAGGCGCTGCAAGTAAAAGAGATAAAACCGTCATTATAACCGTGTTTATTATTGCGGGCATCATTGAAACGTTTTCGCTGTTGTACTTCCACGCAAAAAGCGAGGGCTTAATGTTCGGTACGCCCTTAATAAGTATATACGCCACAAGAAAAACCACAACCGCCGCCGTAAGCAATGCCGCAAGCCAGGTTAAAAGCAGCATAATAAGCGAGCCGGGGTGATTTTTGTAATTTATGAATTTTTGCTTTAAGGAGATTTTATTTACAGCGTCCATTTACTTTTTCTCCTTTTTAACAAGTGAGAACAAGAGGTTTATTATAAGGATAAACACAAACAGTACAACCGAGGTTGCTATAAGCGCCTCTCTGTGTAAATCGGCGGCGTAACCCATTTCGAGTACTATGTTTGAGGTGAGTGTTCGCACGCCGCTGAAAATGCTTGTGGGTATTATAGCCTGGTTGCCTGCGACCATATTAACCGCCATAGCCTCGCCTATTGCCCTGCCTATTCCTAAAATAACGCCCGCCGTAATGCCTGATTTCGCCGCGGGCAGCACCGTTCTGTAAATGCTGCGCTCGTGCGTGGCGCCCAGTGCCAGAGCGCCCTCGTAGTAGCTTTCGGGCACGGCGCGTATTGCCGCCTCGGAAACGCTTATAATGGTGGGCAAAATCATAATTCCTAACATTACAGAGGCTGTAAGCACGCTTTTACCGGAGCCGCCGAACAAATTCTGCATTGCGGGCACAATTACCACCAGCCCGAAAAAGCCGTACACAATAGAAGGTATTCCGGCAAGCAAATCAACTGCGGGCTTGAAAATTTTATAAAGCCCTTTTGGGCAAAAGCGCGCTAAAAACACCGCGCATAAAACGCCTATCGGTACGCCGATAATAATAGCGCCCGCCGTAACGTAAATGCTGCCTATTATCATCGGCAGTATGCCGTAAAGATCTTCAAGCGGTTTCCAGCGCTTGCCGAGAAGAAAATCGGCAAAGCCTATTTTGCCCATTGTGGGTATTCCGTTTGAAAAGAGAAACACGCATATTAAAATTACCGATATAATGGAAACGCAGGCGCAAAGCATAAACACAATGCGCATTGCCGTTTCTTTAATTTTTGAAATTGTTGTGTTCATAAATACTCCTGTTATGCGGCAGAGCCCTCGTGATTGAGGGCTAGCCGGAAAGAGGTGATTTTTTATTTTATTTCGCTCCACTTGGTAAGTGAACCGGTGTAGATGTTTTTGATCTGCTCGCTTGTAATCGCGTCAAGGGTGTTATCCTTATTTACTATTACCGCAATGCCGTCAAGCGCAATCTTAATGGAGGTAAGTCCCGCTTCCTTTTCGCTGTCCTTTACATCACGCGACGCCATACCTATATCGTATATTCCGTCAATCGCGCCCTTCATACCCGAGGATGAGTCGTTCTGCTGAACATCTACCGTAACATCGGGGTTTACCTTTACATAAGCCTCTTTAAGCTTTTCCATTACAGGCGTTACCGAGGAAGAACCGCCTATGGTAATCTTGCCTTTCTGACCGGAGGCTTTGTAAGCGCCTGTGTTGCCCTCGCTTATATAGCCGTTCTTTTCAACTACCGCCTGACCGTCTGCGCTTAGAATAAACTTGATAAAGTCGCTCGCAACCCCCGTGGCGTCGCCCTTGGTGGCAATGTTGAAGGGACGAGAAACCTTATATTCGCCGCTCTTTACGTTATCGGTGGCAGCTTCAGCGCCGTCAACCTTTAACGCCTTTACCTTGCTCTTATCAAGCGAGCCGAGCGAAATATAACCGATAGCCGCCTTGTTGCCCTGAACCGTCGTAATCATAACCGAGGTGGAGTTTGTGGTTTCTGCGGTATCAATTGTTTTATCAACCTTTTTGCCGTCGGCGTTCTTTTCCTCTATTCCCAAAAGCTCAATAAACGCGCCGCGCGTGCCCGAGCCTTCCTCACGGGTCAGTACCGATATTGCGTCTGTTCCCGTGCCTGTTCCGCCGTTATTACTGTCTGTTCCGTTGTCTGCGCCGCAGCCTGCAAGTGCGAATACTGTCATAAGGGCTGCAAGACCTAAACTCAAAATTCTTTTCATTTCTTTTTATCTCCTTTTCATCTTTCTGCCCCTATTATATTTCCCATATGTTAAGTCTGTAATCAAAGTAATGTTAAATCCGTGTTAAATAGAAAGAGAAATTGTAAAAAATGGAATTTATTATAGCGATAAAAGCTTTTTTAATACAACAAAACCCCCGCAAGAGCTTAATGCTTCTGCGGGGGTTAAACCTATTAAAATTTAAAAGCTGTCCCGCCCTGCCGTAATGCGCTTAAAATAACCTGCGGTTTGTGCAGGTGGGTGCCCGCCGCGCGGCTTCACGCTCCCTTCTTCCGAACTCGGCACAGCCGCGGGAGGTCTGCAATCCGCCGCGCGAGCAAAGGCCCCGATTTAAAAGGTTGTAGGGCTATATAAGACGCGGTCCGCGAACAGCGCAGGACACTTTTTTATTTTATATTATTTGTCGTCTATCTCAAAAAAATCCTCAAGACGTTCAACAAATGCGTCGGCAATCATATCGTATTCGTCGTCGTCCTCTATTTCGTAATAGTATTCGTCGCCGTTTTCCTCTTCCTCTCCGACCTTTACTATAACCAGCTCGCCGCTGTCATCAAGCGTTTTTTGCGGGTCGTCATAAATCGGGAGCATTGCAAGGTATCTTCCCGTTTCGGTTTCAATAGCGTCAAGCACCTCAAAGGTATATTCCTTACCGTCATCGTCAGACAGGGTGACAATATCCGGGTTGTATTCGTCTTTGTTTTTAATCTCGTCCATATCAGAGCCTCCTTAGTACAAATATATTTTAACCCCAAAAGACCTTTAAGTCAATGGGAACTTTTTTCTTTTTCAAGCTCAATTACCTTTTTAAACTGCGTTTCGTAAAGCAGACGGTATTTTTCGCTTTTTTCGAGCAGCTCCGAGTGCGAGCCGCTGTCGGTAATAGTGCCGTTTTCTATTACCATAATTTTATCCGCCGCTATTACGGTTGATAATCTGTGCGCTATAACAAGGCTTGTTCTGCCCGCCATTACAGCCGAAAGCGCCGACTGTATAAGGCTTTCCGATACCGAATCGAGCGAGGATGTAGCCTCGTCCAAAATAAGTATTTTGGGATCCTTTAAAATTACCCGCGCTATTGAAACGCGCTGCTTTTCACCGCCCGAAAGCTTTAAGCCGCGGTTGCCCACCACCGTATCAAACCTTTTGGGCAGCGATAAAATAAAATCGTAAATATTAGCCGCCTTGCAGGCGTTTTCTACCTCCTCGCGTGTGGCGTCGGGCTTTGCGTAAAGCAAATTTTCAAGAATAGTGCCATTGAAAAGGTAGGTATCCTGTGTTACAATGCCGATATTTTGCCGGAGGTACGCAAGCGAAAAATCGCGCACGTCCGTTCCGGCTATTTTAACGCTGCCGCGGCTTACGTCGTAAAGTCGCGGTATCATACCTATAATTGTGGATTTACCCGCGCCTGAGGTGCCTACTATTGCGTACATAGCGCCGCTCGGCACGGTGAAATTTACGCCCTTTAAAATTTCGTGACCGTTTTCATAGGAAAAATGCACGTCGGAAAACTCTATTTTGCTGTCATCAAGCGGGGGAGTTACGGGATTTTCGGGGTCTTCAATATCGCACTTACGGTCGAAATATTCAAAAATTCGGGTAAACAGCGCCATTGACCTTACAAAGTCCACCTCTAAATCAAGCAGCTGCCTTACCGGCTGGTAAAGCCTGTTGACAAGCGCTACCACTACCGATATATCGCCCACGGTAAGCGACGAATCGGTGTGGCTTATTATAAGGAAGCCGCCCACAAAATAAATGAGCAGCGGCGCTATTTGTATAAACATACCCAAAAACACGCGGAACCAGCTGCCCGCGCGCTGCTCGCGTATTGTTATTTTGGTGGTTTCATCGTTTATTTTGCGGAATTTTTCATATTCCGTTTTTTCCTTTGTAAACAGCTTTACAAGCATTGACCCGCTGACCGAAAGCGTTTCGTCTACCTGCTGGTTAAGCTCGTCCTGCTTTTCCTGCGCCTCGCTTACAAGCTCCCAGCGCTTTCTGCCCACCGCCTTTGTGGGAAGAATTAAGAGCGGCAGCACTATAAGCCCCACTATTGCAAGCCGCCAATCGGTATAGAAAAGATAAAATACGCAGGTTGCAACGGTTAAAACATTGCTGAAAACCGAAGCCAGCATACCCGATATAACCGAGCTTACGCCGTTAATATCGCTGTTCATACGGGTTATTATATCACCCTGCTTTTCATTTGTGAAAAAGCCGTGCGGCATATTCAAAAGATGGTCGTACATCTGGTTTCGCATATCGTAAATTATCTTTTGCGAAATCCAGCTGTTTATGTATTGCTCAAGCACGCTTATAATCTGCGCGGCTGAAAGCACAATAAACGCCAGCACCACAAGCCCCAAAAGGGTTTTTACGTCGGCGCTGTCGTCCACTATCGCGTCAACTATTTTCCCCGTTATAATTGACGGGAAAAGCCCCAAGACCGCCGAAACGGCAAGGGCGGCGAAAACCGCTATGAATTGCAGTTTATACGGCGATAAATAGCCGAATATTCTTTTAAGCAGTGCTTTTGTCAATTTCGGTTTGTTCTGTTTTTCTTCATCGGTTAAAAACCCGCGCGGACCGCCGCCTATCCGCATAGGCCCTCTCATTCCGGGGGGCGGGGGCATCATAGGACCCATAAGCATTTCTCCTTGCAACATATATATTTATATTTTAACATATATTTCAAATATTGTAAAGTTTTGAACAAATTGTTAATTTAACTAAAAGTTATCAAAAAGCACTTGACAAACTATAAATTATGCTTTATAATAAAACCAGACAAAAGGAAAGGAGATGAAAACAAGGATGAGAGAGGAAGCTCCACCGGCTTACTTTTAAAATAAAATGAAAGTGGTGAATCCAATGAAGTAGAAAAAGGGCAGTCGCGGCAGGCGGCACTGAAATGATAATAAAATCTAAATGATTTTTTAATAGATAACCCGAAAAGGTGATTAAAATGATTGTGAGGAAATCACAGCACAAATAAATCAATACGGGTGATACCAATGTACTATTTATTAAACGGCTCGGTTAGCTCAGATACATAAATTTCGCGATATTTGATTGTTCTTGATATGCCAAAGGGCATTAGCACAAATTCAGTTAATATTAAAATAAACCGTTCAAGGGTTAAGTATATAGGGTTAAATTACAGAGCTTTCCAAAATTGAATAAGTAAAAAAATCTAACAGCCGCGGCAGAACACCGCGGCTGTTTTGCTGTAAACGCTCAAATATCGTCCTTTTCCTTAATTCTGTTTCCAAAGGCGTAAATTTTAATTATAACGAATGTTATCGGTCCGCCCGCAGCGGTAGCCAGCACGGTTGCCCAGAACTGGTCGAGCTGCCACAGGTTTATTGTTATAAATGAAACCAGTGTATATATAATTAGGTTGGGTATATAGGAAATAAGGAAACGCAGGTATTTTTTCATGCTTAAACGGCTTTTAAAAACAATAAGGCTGTTAAGAATATAGTTTATTGTGAGCGATATAAAAAAGCCGATATGCGCGGAAATATTCTCCTGAATTTTAAAATGAGCAAGCCAGGAGAAAAAAGCGGTATTAAATGTATTTATTATCCCTATAGCGCAGAAGCCTATAAATTTCTTGTTAAGAAACATAGCTTTTAAACGTTTTAAAAATTTCAAGCTTTTTTCACCTCGGGGCGGTATAGTGTTTTATTGCTGAGTATGCCTAATTATACCAAAACGCGGCATAAATAACAATAGGCGTTTTTCCTTGCGTGCCTGAATTATTTTTCGCCTAAAAAAGCAAGCACACATTCTTTAAGCTGCGCGGTGCCGTCCGGCATACGGTTGCCGCTGTTCATTCCCATGCCAAGCTCTCTGCCGACCTCCGGTGTGACCTTAACGGTTTTTACGCCGTTGGTCCTGCCGCGAATCATCATTTCGCTCATCATTGTTATTCCAAGCCCCTTGCTCACCATTCGTATTACCGTTTCATCGTCAACGTGCGCGGGGCGTATGTTCGGCTTTACGCCGTTATTGTAAAACTCGCGGTTTACATCTATATCAAATTTGCCGTAGGGCATTATAAATTCCTTGCCCTCAAAATTTTTAATAGGAAATTCATTGCTGCCAGAAACATGATAATCCGGCGGCAGAACGGCATACATTATATCGTTGTAAAGCGGCGTCCAGTCACAGCCCGCAGCCCTTTCCTTAGCGGCGAAAATAACGTCGGTTTTTCCTTCCTCCAGCAGCTCAAACGGCTCAATTGCATTATCCACCATTCTGAGATCCACGTTAATATCGGGGCGTACCCTGCGAAAACGGTAGAGAATTTCGGGCATCCAGTGCATTGCAATGCTGGCATATGCCGCCACGCGTATGGTTTCATTCTTTTTTTCGGTTATGTCGGAAATGCGGTTTTCAAGGTTGGCGTTTGCCCGCAAAAATTCCCTTATATAGGGCATAAGCTCTTTCCCCGCGGCGGTAAGTGAAATTCCGCTGTGGTCGCGCTGTATCAGCGTAAGCCCTATATCGCGCTCAAGGCTGTCAAAAAGGTGTGTAAGCCCCGATTGGGTGTAGCCCACCACCTCCGCCGCCTTTGAAAGACTGCCGAGATCCACCGCCGTCATAAGTATTTCAAGCTTTTTTCCGTCCATATTGTTACCTCTTGGTATTACAAATTGTCATATAACTATTATAACAGATTGTTTTACATTTTTCAACATTTATAGTAAAATACCAATTGAGGTGTTTTACTTAATGAACATAAATAAACTGACATTAAAACAAAAAATTCTTGTTGCCGGAACGCTTTTCGGAATGTTTTTCGGCGCGGGGAATCTGATTTTCCCTGTTCACTTAGGGCAAATGGCGGGGGAAAATGTTATTCCCGCTATGATAGGATTTATAATTACCGCAGTGGGTATTCCGATTTTGGGTGTCGCCGCAATAGGCATAACCCACTCTGACGGCTTGCAGACCCTGTCCTCAAAGGTGGGCAAGGGCTACGGAATATTCTTCACCTGTATTTTATACCTTACAATAGGGCCGCTTTTCGCTATTCCGAGGTGCGCTACCGTGTCCTTCACAACAGGCGTTACGCCAATGCTTAAAAACAGCTCAAATGAGTGGCTCGCCCTGCTTATTTTCTCGGCGGTGTTTTTTGCGCTGGTTCTCTTTTTCTCGCTGCGTCCCGGCAAAATAACCCTTTGGATAGGCAAAATTATAAATCCCGTATTTCTTATTTTTCTTGCTGTATTGGTATTTGCCGCGCTTTTATCGTCCGGGGCGTCCGTTTCGGAAATTGAGCCTGCCGATGGCTACAAAAGCGGAGCGTTTTTCTCATCCTTTATAGAAGGCTACGGCACTATGGACGCAATAGCCGGTCTTGCGTTCGGTATAGTTGTAATTGACGTTATACGCCGTATGGGAGTTGAAGATGATAACGCGGTTGCCCGCGATGTTCTGGGCTCGGGCGTGCTTACGGGCATTTTAATGGCGGTAATTTATGTTTTCACCATTCTTATGGGCGCGCAGTCACGCGGGCTTTTTGAAATATCGGAAAACGGTGGCATTGCCCTGACCCAAATTGCAGGGCATTATTTGGGCGGCGCGGGAAACATTATTCTTGCCGTAACCATAACCTTTGCCTGCCTTAAAACCTCAATAGGGCTTGTAACCTCCTGCTCTGAGACATTTGTTAAAATGACAAACGGCAAGGTTTCCTATAAAACCTGGGCAATTTTATTCACCGTATTTTCCTTTGCGGTTTCAAATGTGGGCTTAAGCGCCATAATAGAATACTCTGTTCCTATGCTTATGCTTATTTACCCGCCCGCAATAGCGCTTATAATATTGGCGTTCATCGGTAAATTTTTCAATCACGACAGAGCCGTTTACATATGCGTTATGATAGGCACCTGGGCGGCGGCAATTTTTGATTGCTTTAAAACCCTGCCTGAATTTTTACAGAAGACCTTAAGGCTGGATGCTTCGGTAAGGCTGGCGTCAGATTATCTGCCCCTGTTCGATAAAAACCTCGGTTGGCTGCTGCCGGCGCTTGCAGGCTTTTGTGTGGGCATTATAATTCACCTGATAAAAAGAAGAAAATAATATAAAAAACTCCGCAAGCGGGAAAGTTGTTTGCGGAGTTTTTTAATATTACACCTTGAATGTGCAGCCGGGTTAGTGTATAATCAAGTTAAAAACTGACAGAGAGGCTAAATTTTGTGAAAAATCTGATTGTAAATATTTATAAAACGCTTTTCTTCTTTGACCTTTCAATAGTTATCGCCTACTATCTGCCCACAATAAGGGCTAAAAACGCCGCAATGCAAAGCCTGTGGCGCGAGGGTATTTTTTTGGCGGTTATGATAGTGTTCACCTTTATATTTAAAAGGGTGGTGGAACGTAATCGGCTTAAAATATTCAACACCTCAAATAAGCTGAGGCATTACAGTATAGGTCTTATTACCGGACTTGTGCCGTCGGCGTTTACGGTGCTTGTGCTTATGCTTATAAGGAAAATGAAATTTTCCGGAATAAACCGCCCGGGGCACACGCTTATCTGGCTGGCGGCAATTTTTCTTAACGTGCTTGCAACCGAGCTTTTGCTGCGCGGCTATCTTTTCAGGCTATACAGGCGGTATTACGGGTTTGCGGCGGTTGCGGTTGTAATAACGCTGCTTTATATATCGCTGAATCCCGGTATATTCAAACACGGAATTATCTACCCGGCAAATATGCTGCTTAATAATTTTATTTTATGCCTGCTTGCGGAGTACTCGTATTCGCTTTTAGCTCCGGTAACGGCACATTTCGTATATAACGCCGTAAGCTCGCTTGTGCTCGGCAGCCTTTCGCTTTATGCCGAAAAGCCTTATCTGCTTAAATTCACCTTCAGCGGTAATAAAATTCTTTCGGGCGGCAGCGTAAGGCTTGAGGGCAGCATTATTATGCTGATAGCTCAACTGGCAATTTGCGCGTACTTTATTGTAAAGCTGAGAAAACGGAAAAAAATATAATTCCTTAAGATAACACAACCCCTCAGTGTGCAACACTGAGGGGTTGTGTTTTGCTATAATTATTTACCTTTATGGCAGGAGCCCGCCATAGCACAGTGGGCGCAATTGCAGCCGCAGGAGGATTTACCCTTTTTCTTATTTCGCACAAGGTTTACTATAATAGCAGCAACAACGGCGATAAGCACAAGGCATATAATTACGGTAGCAATATTTGTTTTTAACCACAACAACATACAGAAGACTCCTTTCAAAGAATAGATGTTTTTTTAAGCTTTTACTTTTGAAGTAAGCTTTGTAGCCTCTTTATAAGGACGGAACAGCATGTAAACTATAAGTGCAAGCAACGCAACCGCGAAGATAAGACCTATAACATTTACATTGCCGGTGAACAAGCCGCCGAACTGATTTATCATAAGAGCTATGACGTAAGCAAAGCCGCACTGATAGCCGATTGCAAACCAAGTCCATTTCGGGCTGTTCATTTCACGCTTGATAGCGCCGATAGCCGCAAAGCAGGGTGCGCAAAGCAGGTTGAACACAAGGAACGAATACGCGGTGATTCCGGTAAACGCAGCGGCGATGTTCTGGTAAACGCTTGCGTCTCCGCCGCCGTAAAGTATACCGAGAGTACCAACGATGTTTTCTTTCGCAACAAGACCTGTAATGGAAGCAACGGCAGCCTGCCAGTTACCCCAGCCGAGAGGAGCGAATATCCAGGCGATAGCGCCGCCGATCTTTGCAAGGATGGAAGAATCTATTTGATCCTCAGTGAGCATTCCGAACGAGCCGTCTGCCCAGCCGAAGTAGGTGGTGAACCAAACGAGTATGGTGGAAAGAAGGATTATTGTTCCTGCCTTCTTTATGAAGGACCAGCCGCGCTCCCACATTGAGCGGAGAACGTTGCCGAGTGTCGGCCAGTGGTAAGCCGGCAGCTCCATAACGAACGGAGCAGGCTCACCTGAGAACATCTTTGTTTTCTTAAGCATAATGCCCGAAACGATTATTGCAGCCATACCTATAAAGTAAGCCGAGGTTGCAACCCAGGCGGAATTGCTGAAGATAGCGCCCGCAATCATTGCGATAAACGGAACCTTAGCACCGCAGGGGATGAATGTAGTTGTCATAATAGTCATACGGCGGTCGCGCTCATTTTCAATGGTACGCGAAGCCATAATTCCGGGAACGCCGCAGCCTGTGCCTATAAGCATAGGTATGAACGATTTACCCGAAAGACCGAACTTGCGGAAGATACGGTCAAGCACGAATGCAATACGTGACATATAACCGCACGCCTCAAGGAATGCAAGGAGTAAGAACAGAACGAGCATCTGCGGAACAAAGCCGAGTACCGCACCAACGCCGGCTACGATACCGTCGTTAATAAGACCCGCAAGCCAATCGGCAGCGCCTGCTTTATCAAGTCCGTCGCCTACGAGCACCGGTATACCGGGAACCCAAACGCCGTAATCGGCAGGATCGGGCTCGTCAAAGCCGTTTTTCTCGAAGTAGGAAACAGCGTCCTTATAGGACATTGCAACCGTTTCTTCTTCCTCTTCTTTAGAAAGGTTCGAGGGAATCTCTGAGTAGTAAGCCGTCATTGTGTTTACAGCCAGAGTTTCCTCATCTTCAACATCAACAGTGGCGGTTTTTGAGTCGGTGGTAAAGCTCTTTATTTCATCGAGAGCCTTGTCAGCGTTAAAATCATCAGCGCCTACTTCAATTTCGGTGAACGCCTGAACAGCCTGAGAAGCCGCGGTAAAATCGTCTGCGTCAGCGCTGTAAGCCTTAGAGCCTATGCCTAAAAGGTGCCAGCCGTCACCGAAAAGTCCGTCGTTTGCCCAGTCGGTAGCGGCAGAGCCTACGGTTACCATTGATATGTAATAAACAAGGAACATTACAAGCGCGAATATCGGAAGACCGAGCCAGCGGTTTGTAACTACGCGGTCGATTTTATCCGAGGTGGACAACTGACCGACGTTTTTCTTCTTGTAGCACGCCTTTATAATGGAGGCTATGTAGAGGTAACGCTCGTTTGTAATAATACTCTCGGCGTCGTCGTCACATTCCTTTTCGGCAGCCTTAATATCGTTTTCGATATGCGCCAAAACCGTGCCGTCAAGCTTTAATTGAGCCAGTACCTTATCGTCACGCTCGAAAATCTTTATTGCGTACCAGCGCTGCTGTTCCTCGGGCATATTGTGAACCGCAGCTTCCTCAATGTGGGCAATAGCGTGTTCAACAGTGCCTGAAAAGCTGTGCTGCGGAATGGTCTTTGTGTGCTCTGCCGCGTCTATTGCAGCCTCGGCAGCCTCGGTAATTCCCGTACCCTTAAGGGCGGAAATTTCTACTATTTTGCAGCCTAACTGACGGGACAGCTCCTCGGTGTTTATCTTATCGCCGTTTTTACGAACAACGTCCATCATGTTAATGGCGATAACTACCGGTATGCCAAGCTCTACAAGCTGTGTGGTTAAATAAAGGTTTCTTTCAATGTTTGTTCCGTCAATAATGTTCAGTATCGCGTCGGGGCGCTCTGTAATAAGGTAATTTCTCGCAACAACCTCTTCAAGTGTGTAAGGCGACAGGGAATAAATACCCGGAAGGTCGGTGATTATAACGCCGTCGTGCTTTTTAAGCTTACCTTCTTTTTTCTCTACCGTAACGCCCGGCCAGTTACCTACAAACTGGTTGGAGCCGGTAAGTGCATTGAACAGGGTGGTTTTACCGCAGTTCGGGTTGCCCGCAAGGGCAATTCTTATACTCATAGCTTTTCCTCTCTCTTTCTTTAATTAGCCCGGGCTAACCCCGAGACTTAAAATATGGGGAACCGCTCCCCGAAAAAAGCTTATTCAACCTCGATCATTTCCGCGTCGGCTTTTCTGAGTGATAACTCATAGCCGCGCACGGTAACTTCTACCGGGTCGCCTAAGGGTGCTACCTTACGGATATGCACTTCAACGCCTTTGGTAATGCCCATATCCATAATTCTGCGCTTTACAGCGCCCTCGCCCGTAAGCTTTACGACCTTTACGGTCTCGCCTACCTTTGTGTCCTTCAAAGTTTTCATCTGTTTCTCCTCCTTATCAGATTTATTGCTTAAATCATTATTTTTTGCGCCATTTCGCGGCTTACCGCAACGCGGGTTTCCTTAACGTTGACAATAAGATTTCCGCCCATGGTATTAACGATTGTTACGTTGCCCCCAACGACAAAGCCGAGGTTTTCAAGATGCTGCTTTACCTCGGGGCTGCCGCCTATCTTCTTTATAACGTTTTCTTCTCCTACATTGGCTAATAACAGCGGCATCATTATGCATATCTCCAATCATATAAAAATTAGCGCTTGCTAACTTTTTGCTCGATAAATAGGTTAGCGCTCGCTAACCTATTAACATTTTATATCTTTACCGCCCTTATGTCAATATTTTTTTGAAAATTTTATTTTTTTCGGCAAAATGTAAAATCGGTCAATTCTTTTTAAGAGCTAACTGTGCAAATTTACAATTCGTTAAAAAATCCCTGTCGAATTATGGCTGAAAACAGAGTATTTCGAACATTAACTCCGATATCAGATGTTTGACTTGACCGATGGGTATTTCTCTGACAATCTAGGATTTTCGGTTTGGTTTAATATTCAAACAATCCCTCAGTCAGCCATACGGCTTTGACCGAGGGATATTTAGTCTGAGGACTATTGTCTGATATCTAAATTATCAAGCCTTTTTCTTTTTTGCAGCTACAACCGCCGCTATGCCGCCTATAAGCACCGCCGCGCAGACCGCAATTATTATGTAAACCACCGTGTTGTTCTTTTCGGGCTTTTCAAGCGCCGCACCGTCTTCGGTGTCGGTCGAGGTTTCGCCGCCGCCCAATTTACATATCGCGTAATCACCAAGGGCGGTAAGCTTTGCGGAAAGCGTTTTGCCGTCCTCCGAAATTTCACAGTCAACTTTTTCGCTCGTGCCGTCTGTCTTTATTAAATAAAGCGCAATATCCTTGCCGTAGCCGTCGGGAATATTAAAGCGTGCTTTAACCTCGCCGTTCGGGGCTGTTTCCGCACCGCCCAGTGTTGCCGCAATATTATACAGCTTAAACTCCCCGCTAACATCCTTAAGTATATTTTTTGCCGAGTCAAAGGTTGGGTTGTCGGTCTTTATTTCCTCAACCGTAAGCTGTGTTCCCGCGGCAAATACACCCTCGTTTGCCTCAAAAAGTGTGCCTGTTGCCTCATCCTGCGCCGAGCAGGGTATTACCTCGCTTGTCGTCTCGCCGCAGCGCTTGCACTTGCCCTCTTTAAGCCCCGTTTCGCTTATTGTGGCGGCTTTAACTATGGTCGGGTTTTCAAAATCATGCCCTAAAGCCTCGGTAGCTTTGGTTTCCTCAGCTTTGCATTTTGAGCATACGCGCTTTTGCGTTCCGCCCTCTTTGCAGGTGGCTTCCTTTACGTTTTCCCACGCCCCGAATTTATGCCCCGTAGCTTTTATGCTGTTTGAGGCTTCCTGCCCGCAGCGGCTGCATTTGCCCGTTTCCGTGCCCGTCTCTGTGCAGGTCGGCTCTTTTGTTACGGTCGGGTGTGAAAAGCTGTGACCGAGCGCCTTTAAAGCCCTTGTCTCGCTGTGGCTGCACTTTGAGCAGATGCGCTTTTCCTCACCTGCGGCGGTGCAGGTGGGCGCCTTGCTTTGCGTCCACGCGCCCATGCTGTGCCCCGTTGCGTTTATTTGCTGTGTTTCGGTTTTGCCGCATACCGAGCAGGTGCGGGTCTGCGTTCCGGGTGCGGTGCAGGTGGGATGCTTCGTCACCTTGTAGCTGCCCCAGTTGTGGCTGTTTGTTTTTGCTATTGTTTCATCCTTTGCAGCGCCGCAGGCTGTGCAGGTGAAGTGCCTTGTGCCGCTTTCCTTGCAGCTTGCCTGTTTTGTAACCGTGCCGCCGTTCCATGTGTGGTTTTTTGTTTCCACAAGCCCGCAAGCCGAGCATACTCGCTTGTGGGTGCTTGCGTTTACATTTGTGTAATTGCCGAAGGTGTGGCTTGCGCAGGTTATTTTTACCGCCTTACTGCCGCTGCCGGAGGTGCCGTCCGCAAGCGTTACGGTCACGCTTACCGTCTGTTCCTCCTTTGCCGCTTCTTTTGCCTTAACGGTAAACCTGAAAAAGCTGCCGTTAAGGTCGACATTATCCTTAAAAGCGATAGCACCCTTTTTCTTTGCTGTATCAAAATTATCAAGCGTTGAGCCGCTTTTTAAAAATTCGCCCGATGTAACCTCAAGCTTTTCATCTACGGTTATTGCAACCGAGCCGCCGGTGCATTTCTGCGCACTGCTTAAATTTACGGTGTATGTAACGCTGCCGCCCGCCGTGACTGCGGCATTGCCCGATAAGCCGACGCTTACCCCCACCGCGCTTGCCGGAATTGCAACAGAAAGCATTAAACACAATGTAGCTATAAGTGATAAAATCTTTTTCATTTTTAAAACCCCTTTATTTTGTTATAGGATAATCTTCCGGGAAATAACAGTGCATTAACAGGTAAATTGCGTCCTTATCGTTAATAAGTCCGTCGTTATTGTAATCCAAGGGCTGATTTACCGGGTAATCCTCCGGGAAATAGCTGTGCATAAGCAGATAAATCGCGTCCTTGTCCGTAACCTTTTCGTCCCCGTCTAAGTCGCCGGGGGTGTAAGGCGGTCGCTCGTAACCGCAAACATTGCAGGTCAGATCTTCATCATTGTCATAAATATGTTTTGATATTTTGTCTTTTTTCTGACATTTGATGCACTCGTGCCAATGTTCGTTTGTATTGAAGTTCCATTCTGAGTTATATATGTGCTCGGTTACCCTTGTACTACCACATAAATTGCAATTACTGTCACAATCATTATCATAAATATGATTTGATGGGTCAATAACACCAGATGTGAAAGTTGAATTATAGTCAATGATTCCGCAAACAGAGCATATTTTGTAATATATAGTAGGATATTTGCAATTTGCTAATGCTTTTAAATTTTTATTGCCAATTTGCTCAACAAAATTATGTGTATTTGTTTTAGGAATTATTTCTGTTTTGCTAGTTTTGCATACTGAACAAGTATACTTGATTTTTCCGCTTTCCTTGCAATTTGCCGAAATTAAAACTGTAGCATTTCCCCATGTATGTGTATGGTTTATAATAGTAAATGTTTTTTTTACAACACCTGTATAATCACCTATTCCTTTAACGATTACCGTACCAATTCCCACATTTACATTATTTGTATATGATACTTGAATGTTGTAGCCATTGAGGGGAGTAGATTTTCCTTTTTGTATTACTTTAACGTTTGGACAAATAGGGTTTCCGTCTTGATAGTAATATTTTTCACCATTAGTTAAAGTTACAGAAAAATCAGAAGTTGAGATATTATGATTGTTTTTAACGACGGACGCAACTAATGTAAATGGATTAAATCTTTGAGAATTAGAAACGAAAAAGTATCTTGTTACTCCCGCTTCCAATGGTAAGCCTATCGTAACCGTAGTACCGGTACTGTATTTTAGAAGCGAATGAAAAGAATCATATGCTTTTACTTCCAAGTAATTGCCACTTCCACCTTGTGGAGATACAGTCACTGTAAATTCATAATAATTTGATTCCTTTGCCGTAAATTTGAACCAAGCTGTATAATCAAAATCATAACTTGTACCTAAACAAGTTTTTCTGACAGAAGAAGAAAGTGCAATATTCGTAGCACTATTCATATCATATATATTGTCACCTATAGCTGCTGAAACATTTGTAGCAGTTATAAAAACTAAAATAAAGACAATAACTAATGAAAAGTATTTTTTCATTCCAGTCTGTCGAAAAAGTCCAGCAAAAGCTGGGCTTATTTACGTAAATATGGTATA